>Ga0214544_1001630_pt1 | contig 47163 bp, 17 predicted proteins | sample CNSS3metaG_FD_160074 | JGI IMG/M metagenome (GOLD analysis project Ga0214544, IMG submission 160074) | Root nodule microbial communities from cowpea collected in UCLA plant growth center, Los Angeles, California, USA - CNSS3 | ecosystem: Host-associated > Plants > Roots > Nodule | place: USA...
CTAAAGGAGGGCAAAGGATATCTGAAACCAAACTCAAAGTAAAAAAAAAAAAATCGAAAGCGAAGGTGGAAGAAGGACTTGATATAATTAATGACGAGGTGTATATTTTTTTTTTTAATTTATAAATTTGGGGGGTGATTGAGCTTGATTCTAATCAGTGATGTGCATGCAGAACTAATTCCATGTTAGTTTCTACCTGATTCTGGTTTTTCCTGTGTTTGATGTGATGACGTTTTATTATATGTTTGTGGGATTTGATTGATTAACAGAGAATTATAGCAGAGTGTTTTAAAATGGAGCGCAATTGTTTATTGAGTTGGTCGCTTATGTTTGGCATTTTTTGTTTATGTCCGTACGATGATTATAGTAAGAAAGAGCGAAGAAATAAGAAGTTGAGGGAGGGGGAAGAGAGTATTGAGATGAGGGAAATGAAAGTAAGAAATTAGGGATTGGGTGGGATAGGGTAGGTTTGGGCGTGGGGTAGTGATGAGTTGCATGCGCGATCATGTTGATGAGTCGGCGTGCGCGAGAGGAATGTGGGGACACGTGGGTGGGAAGAGAAGAATGCGATGTGGTGGATGAGAAGGGGGAGAGCAATTAATCTGGATGGAGGAGTGGTGGAGAAGATATATCTAAGCTAGTGCATTCATAGTGGAGTATCAACTCAACCACTGTTGTTTGTGGGGATATGCATGGGAACAGAACACCCTCATCATCATGCCGTCTCTCTTCACCACTTCATCACGCGGATGCCTCTGTTCCAACACGCCACACCAACAACCACTCTCTATACAATATTAAAATAGGATCACATTTCTTTATCATTCAACATCTACTACTATTTACCGCACTGTCCCAATACAGTTTTCTTTTTTATTTTTACACAATAACACAAGAGTTTGAAGGTGAATGTTTTGTTGTGGATATGTTAGTAAAGAAAGGAGGGTGATAAAAAGTAAAGGGAAGAGGGGAAAGTGGTTGAGAGGGATGGGGGGGGGTGTGCAGGGTTAGCCCATATTGTTTACCAAAATAGGTGTGGAAAGGATGGAGTGAGAGTAGAGAGAACTGGTCCATGGCGTGGGCTTTTAATGTGACAGAGCAGCGTGGATTGCGACTCCACCCATGTTAGGGCCTCAGAAGTAGGCACATGGTTTTCGTGGTCCTTCTCTCCACTCACTATTGTGTTGTCATACACAGCTGCCCCTATTCAAACCTTGACGTCTCAACTTCTGCTTTCCTTTCCCTAATCACACTTCAGCTAATGCTATTCTCATTATTATTATTATAATAATATTGCTCTCTGGAACATGGTCAGAGTGTAGACCATATGTCTGCTCATCAGTGACGTTAATGTTAGATAGGAATGTATTCCTTTGATGTTAAGGTTAGGAATGTATTCCTTTCCTCCCTATTCTGCCAACAGATTTCCCACGATCTTTTCCCTTTATATTAATTACGTAACGTACAACTCTCCCTACTTTTTTTTTATCTACATGTATGTACTTCTGCTCTCCGTAATAATCCAATCAATCACTTTACCCAACCGGTGTGGGCTCATTTGGACGAGGTTCTGTACTTTCTGCCTCAACACTGCACAATATTATTAATGCTATGTTTCATTCTCTTCACCATGCCTCTGCTGCTCTTGCGTAACATATTAAGTCGCATTCAATTCCAACCAAGTAAGAAACTGGAGTTTTTACGTATGAACACATTGTTATCCCAACTGTGAAGACACTCAGAATTTGTAACTACCCAATGGTTCAACGTTTTCAGGGTGTATTTGAATTGAAAACATTTTAAAGGTTCGTAACCGGAAAATTTCACTTTTCAAAACTTAACTTAGATCCAAATTCGCACTTACTTGACTTATGGTCAATTGCACAGAAAGATGTTCCAACATTATACCTTCTTTTCAACATTAAACCCTTCATCTGTAAATTTATATTTCGTTGATTAATTAATTAGATTTGATACCCGTTATTCCAACTCGGGCTAAACATGCATAAACACTACCTGCAGATATAGAAAAACGACTTCTTCGTCTAAAATAATTGAATGTGGGGCTAGCGTTTACCCCTCTTTTCAAAGCATGAAATATCTTAAATCCTTATCTTGTTCTGGGGGAAAAATATCTTTTCAATTGGTTATTATGCAATTATGGGTGGGGAAAAAAGTCCATGACCAGCTCCAAGCTCATGCATAAAACGACATATATCTAGTCATAAATATGGCAACGCCAAGAGAATTTACATTATCACCACTACCACCCTATGACACCATGAAAGTGAAACACGGAACCGCAAAGTTTTCTGCTTGTCTCACACTACACAAAACATAAATGTCCCGGGCAAAAAGATTTGAAAATGAAATACCTCTTACCTCGGTGTTGATTAGAAGAATTTAATATCAATTCTGGTGTCAATAACGAAGGTAAAAATGTAAAAGTTTAGCCCTGTCGTCAATACTGTCCTTCCACCGTTTTCACCAGAGGTATCTGTTCGTGCACTTCGAGGACCTATAAAACACTTAAATCTAATTTGTCTCGGCCATTCGTATCCCATAAATAAGGATCATTTTAAAAACTATAAAAAGTTAATATAATTATGGTTTTTTTTAGCAAGAGAAAATAATACTGAGAGCATTGCTCTTGAGGAACTAAAAATGGAACCTGCCCTCTTTTTAGACTGTTCCTGTGTAGAATATCTATTTCCAGAACACTCAAAAAGAAAAAGTGTAGCGGCTGTCTTATGTTGTCCACGTTGTTGGTTAACCTTCCTTTTTTCTCTTTCCAGTTGTGGTCCTAGCTGCTTTTCCTATGATTCTTAAGTCCTTTTTTTTTTTTGTATGGATATGTATAACCCACACATATAGATATATAATCATATCTTGTATATTTTTAAGAATAACTGTATGATACATATAACATATTGTATCCGATAGATGTATGGTATCGACAACACGTATCATTAATATGTGCTGCATAATTCAGTAGTTGAGGATATGTTCTGCTTAATTTGCTGTCATTGGATTTATGGCGCACGTCAGATTTTGTTCCATAAACAACGTACGATGTAGGAGATATAAAGGATCTATTGCACAAGAAGACGCCCTTTCCAGATCAATATGCATGTCGACCAACCTGTTGATTTGTGCGTTCCATGATTCACCTGAAAGTCATCTCTTCTTTTTGCTGGACATCCACCACGTAAATTAGAGATAAGATACATTTATAATAGATAACTTATAAGTTTTTTTTAGGATCAAATTAAAGGTTCATTTCTTTAGAATCATCCAAACAAAATTTGTAGTTTATTAAACTTATTATGTCTCAATTATCAGTTCACCTATGGTCTAATATTTGATATGCATATATTTCGATGTGAAGTATGTTAGACATTCACATCGATTAGAAATAAAAACAAATTTACGATATAGGTTTAATTACATTTTCTGTTTCTATTTTTGTAAAGGAATTTCAAATTAGTATACCAATTTTTTCTTTTTCAGTTAGCATCTTATTTTTTTTTTCCGGTTAAATTCTTATTTTTGAAGATGTGATGCAATTACGTCTGATTGTTAAATGGCGTCAGAATCGTTATCGAAAGAGTGAGGAGACATGCATATATAACAGTTTTTAATTAAGTACAGCAGTAAAATGTTGTTAATGTGTAATGTGGATTTTTGTTTTTTAAATGTGGTGAATATTTGAATGAATAGGATGGTTTTCGTGGGTTCAAAACATGAAAGTATGGTCGATGATTTTGGTAAGATTGAATGTGAAATATTGGATTGTCGTTGGGATCGAAGTTGGTCAACATTGAAGGTGAGTTTCAACTCATGTTTTGTGATTGTGAGTTTCAATTTGGATGTTTTAGTCATGGTTTAATATTGCCTTTTGCTTTTGGGTGTTCTTTATTACATTTCATCAAGTTATGGAACGTTTAAGTTGCTTCACATGGTCATGTCTTTATTGATTTATCAATCTTGAGGTCCTAAAACCCAACATACGTTAATTTTATCATCCGTAGTTCCTGATTTTTATTACAATTATTCGGGGTGATAAAATGGGTTGGGTCCAACAGGTCAGTCCGTCCCGTCCAACTTGTCAACTTAACGGACGAAAGTACAGACCAGACCCATTTTATCTTTTGTGATTGTGAGTTTCAGTTGCTTCACATGGTAGTGTCTTTATTCATATGTTAATCTTGAGGCCTTAAAACCCAACATCTATTAATTTTAGTTCCTAATGCAATTGCCATTACCAATATATATACCTAGCTCTACGATATGTCAACATATACGAGTTAGGTTCAGAATAATTATACTGATGACTGGTCACTATTTTTAAGTTCACCTTCAAAATAAAATAAATTATTTCTTACTCATGTAATTTTATTAACAATATTTGGATACTATATTTACATTTTGCCTATTGTATTTATTTTAATTATTTATGTTACTTTTGTAACAATTCAAATTTATCAAGAAAACACTCCATTGTCATTTTGTCAATGAGGATTCACTTATTTTACTTATATGTAAATGAAATATTATGTTGTTACACCATAAAAATCTACTTTGTTTTGTTATTTTATGTAATTGAAATGTAGGTCGAGAGACAATGCCATTATACCTTTATTCTAATTTTAATTTTAATCAATTTTATTAAACTTGGAAAAATGTGATTTGTTTTGGATATAAATTTTAATCATAAATTTTGCTATTTGTTGAATTAGGTTTGCTAATTATGATTTCGGTAAATAAGCAAACAAAACATTTTAATTTTTTTCCAAACGCTACAAGATAAACTTATTTAAATTTTAATTTTAAGAAAGGAATAAGCTCACACTACATATCATAAAACTTAACAAATTTTCTAGTTAAAGTGAGGGCTTCACTAAGACTACTATAAATCAAATATTAAAAATTAAATTATTTTATTGAGTATCAAGGATCTAACCTATGCTAATAGAGATATTATTTTAAAAAATAAAATATTGCAAGGACTAAATGGACATACACAATTGTAGTATTTTTATAAATGATATATGTAGCAAGGGTTAAGCCCACACAAGACACAACAATTTTTAAAAAATTATAATTTAAGCAGGGGCTTAACTTACGTAATAAAATTATTTTTTAAAAAAGCAAAACTTTAGAGGGAGTTTAGGCCTCACTAATACTAATATATTTTTTAACAAATAAAATTTTTGTGAAGGCTAAACCTTCACTGATACTAATATTTTTATAAAAATAAAGTGTGAATGCTTGTGAACAAAGAGTGAGTCTGACTTGTAGTGTATGTTGGACTATGACTAACAAGATTATTGATAATAAGATTAAATTATTATATTACAATAGTAGATGAAAAGTCTTTATACAGTTGTGATGATATTACATCTATAAAAACTAGTTATAAAATCAAATTAATTATATGAAAAATTATCACAACAATATTCTACTTAACAGAAATAAATAATAACAAATTAAAATATAAAAAATGTAATAATGATTAAATGTATATCTTAGAAACAACGATTTGATACACCATTAAACCAAAATTGCACAAAAATATATATATAATTAAAAGGTATAATAAAATGAAAAGTAAGATTTCATAAAATTTTTTAGATATTAAATTGAGTAAATCATGCCGTGATAATGAATTTTTTTAAACAATATTCAAGAAACAAAATTTAAGAATAAAAAAAAAGATAAAATCCTTTTATTATTTAGTAAATGAAAAAGTTATACAATCAAACATTTAAAATTGATAATCATACATTCTAATGTGAAAAAAAATATAAATAACCGAATGTGATACGTAATATTCATTTGATTTTTTAAAATGAATAATGCATGATTTAAATATTACCGCATAAAAAAAAATGTATAATCAAAATTACAATAAAAATTACAATAAGAAAAAAAGTCCTTACTATGTGAATATATATAATATTAATCAGTAGATTTCTAATATTTAATAATATTTAATTACACGTAAATAAAATTTTATAATTTGAATATGAACTATATTTTACCATCTTAATGGTGTGATTAAATTTTTTTTTAAAGAATATTACAATAAAGTTGTCAAATTTCTGTTTTGCTAAATCAATGTCAAGTCTGTTGAAAATGAAGTTGGTTTAAATTTTTAGGTTTAAATAACTTTTAAATTGAGTTGTTTTGAATTATGAATTTTAGAATGAGTATGAAAATCTTTTCAAAGTAATTAAGCAATTTTGAAAAATGAATTCTAAACTTGTAAACGCTAAAGTAAGCGTTTTAGAACAAAATGAACCTAATGATTTAAAGTGAGTTAAATAACTCTAATGTGTATCATATTTTAGTGAAATATTAGACTTGGTGGAACCTAAAATCCATACATTTTGGCCTATGTTCTTGGTGGAACTTAAAATAGATTCAGAGCACAATAATTATGTATAATTTGATCATGGCGTCCAATGGTTATATCAAAATGAAGGTTGATAGTTATTTTCAGTGATGTCGGTCTCCATTGTCTTTATGGTTTTGGCTTATGTATCCAATATCATGTATTCATTCTAACAATGATTTTAAAAGTTTTTGTGTTTTTTAAGTTAGTTTTTTATATGTCTATCACGTGAGAGATAAATTATTTTTCAAAAATTATTTATTCTAATTTTACGTTATTTGTGGTCTATTGTTAATTCTTTTTGATGACTTTTAATTTATCATAATTCCAAACTAGTGAAGTTGATATGTTTTTTTTTTAATTCTTTAAAATTAAGTAAATTAGCTATTGAAGTTAAACCCTAAAAATATTGTGTTTTTGCCATATTTTAAAGCTTATATGTTTTTTTAGTTCTTTAAAATTAAATCAGTTAATATTAAATTGTGGACTCCATTCTAAATATAAAATAAATTATATTGAGAGAACACTATTTATTTTTGTTCGCAATTAACTCTACGGTAATGTTAATTATGATTTTTGTGGATGAATAATATATACTAATATAATTTACAAAAATATATTTTAACTCGATGATTATAAAACTTGTAGCAATTTCTCACATTATTTTCATTTTTGCAATACTATATCACGGAGAAACAATTCTTTAAAATTAAAATGTTTTACCTTTAAAAAGATTTAAAATAATTTAAAAAAAACTTATTTTAGTTCTTCCATTTTCAATACCATTAAAATGATCTACCGGAATTTTAAATAAAGGTATAATTAGTCGTATAGTACCCAATTTGGTGCTGGAGTTTCTAATTGGTATCCGGTTTAAAAAAAGTATCAACGTGGAGATTAATTTTTAATGACGTGGAAAGCTGGGGAAGAAAATTAAATATGTGGAGACTTGAGAGCGACTTGCGGGCCATTGATAACGAAAGGTTGGTATTGTGTTTTTCTCTGATTTAGTGATTAGGGTTTTGATGTTAGGGTTGATTTTTGTGAAGTTGGGGATATTGGAGAACAGGTTGTTGTTGAGTGCGATGATGGAGTGGCTAATAAAGATGTTTGTGTTGGGGATGGTGAGGAGGCCTTAGCTGATAAGGTGAATACAAAAGTAATTGCACCCTTTAAATACATCATTGCCATCACTCCGCTGCTTACAAAATAAAAATAAAAACACACAAAATGAGAAGAAGAACAAACTGAAATAGGGCACAACAAACTGTCCGGATATTGATGAAGAAGAAACTGGATTAGGGCAGAACATAGGAGAGGAAGAAGATAATGAAAAATGAGGGCCAATCTTCTTTAAACATAAATACCATGTGGAACACTGTACACTGTACAATTATAATTTCAACCAGTCATCTGTTATTATTTGACACGTATCCCTCTGCACTGCCACCTCACCACTTCCTAAACGCCGTTTGGGAACATTTAACGGTATGGACTCAATTGGTGCACTTAAACTAATTTGGGTACGCAATTGACATTTTTTTTAAACCGGGTACCAATTAGAAACTCCAGCACCAAACTGGGTACTATACGACTAATTATACCTTAAATAAATTTATTTTTATCTTCTAAGTGTAAAAAAAATTGACTTTAATTTCTCAAATTAAAAGAAATATGGATAAAACTTTTAAATACTGGATTTGAGAATTTAAAATGATTTTTAAAAATTTATTTTCAGTATCTAAAATTTAATTTTTTGAGATAAAAATTATATAGTTTTGGAAATTAGAATAATTTTAATTGAAGATGTTAATATTGAATTTAATTAAATTTCATCGTTACCAATAAGTTAAAATACTTTTTGATACTAATTTTCGTTAAATATTGTCAAATAAGTCATAATTTTATTTTTGTGCTCAAATAGGTTCAAAATTTCGTCAATTTTGTTCAATTTGATCCTTTTATGCTAACACCGTTTAGATGATTAACGGCGAGACTGCCACATGTCACTTTGCGTTTTTTTTTTATTTTTATTTTTTTTAAATGTCTACATGTCAACTCAGCAGCATGTCATGTGTCAAAATCAATGTTTTATATTCAATCTGGTCTCTATATTTGTTATTTTTGTTCAATTTAGTCCTAATTTTTTTTAATATGAACCAATTTTGTTCCTCTCCAAATTGAAACAATAATTTTTATATTAAAATTCACATTTTTTATTAAATATTTTTATATAATATATTAAAATTTACGTCATTATAACTTTGATATAAAATTGAAATTTGGTCTCATCTTCGATAGGCACAAAATTGGTTAATTTTAAATAAAATTGGAATTAAATTGAACAAAAATAACAAATATATAAACAAATTGAATATAAAACATTAACTTTGACACTACATTGACATGTGACACGTGGTTGGATGGACATATAGACATTTAAAAATAAAAAATAAAAAAGCCACAAAATGACATGTGACCGTTACGGTTCATGATCGTTAATAATTTAAACAATATTAAAATAAATGACCAAATTAAACAAAATTAACAAAAATTAAGTTTTATTTGAAGAAAAAAAAAACAAAACTGGTACTTAAAATTTAACCTTGCAAATATAATTAAAATTTAAGTGTGTTTAAAAATCAGCAGGCTTATGCATTTGTAAGAGGACGGTGTAGGGGCATATCCGTCATTTGATGATGAATATCCGTTGTTTTGTTTTGTCTGTCTGGAGAGGGGAGCGAGGCATTTTCAAAGTGCAGTCAGCTCAGTGTGTGTTTCTCTCTCTAGCTTTCTCTCTCCTCTCCACTGAGTCGAGAAGTGAAGAAGATGCAGCATTTCGTGGATTTGCAGGAGAATTCGGAGTTGTCTGAGACCAATTCATGGCTTTCATCGAAAGAGCACTCGTTAGCGTCCGGTGCGGCGCCCAATACCAATTTGGATCGCGTCCTGTTCAACGACCTCGTCGATATTGTCCCTCTCGTTCAGTCACTCATCGTAAGCCCTCTAATCCTTCAACCATTTTCCCTCTCCTTTCTTCCGAATTCATGGTAACGCAAAAAAGAGGAAAAAATTGATTTTGTTTTTGTGCAAGTGGAAAAGGAAACAACTTGGGAATTGTGTAACTTCCACTTTACTGTATTGCCTTGTGTGCTGACAACATCTTGAAAGCTAGTGACTTGTGACAATTGGCGATCTTCTGACATTTGGTGTTCTTGAATTTATATTTAATTATCTTAAGTATTGTGTTGTTTAATTATGATTAGGATCGTAAAGCGAGCCGTTCGTTCACGCGGCGTGGTTCCATGATCTACACCAAGACACCTGCAAGAGAATCGTTGTCTAAAAGAGTAAGACCGGGTCACCTTTTCCCTCTTCGGTTGTTTAAATTTTTTCCAATTCTTCGAAATTTCCCTTTCTATTGGGTTTATTGTAATCTTCATAAATCTTGCTCTACTTGAATCTGTCACACTTCAGTTTCAGTTATCAATACAGGCTGAAGCTTTACCTAATTTTGAGTCTCTGGTATTAATACAAGTATCCTTGTGTGGCATGATTTTGCATATTTTTACTGCGTTTATGATTTATGATTGGTGCCATGATGGAGGCTCTATACGAAAAATTGTGGAACTAAGCTATTTCCTCGTCAAGCACAAATACCAGAAAAGCTCTGTATATTTCCAACTTACCACATTTGGTACTTTTTACTGCTCCTTAAATGCATGTTGTACATGTGTCCATAATCATAAGTAAATGCATAGCCACATTTACTTTGGGAAACTTTTGTGCATGGGTTTGAATATGATAGTTATTAATGTAAATGACGACATAATTTGAGTAACATAACAAATCTGTATTATTCTGTCTCTTCAATCTCCTGATTTGAAACAATAATGTAGTTCTAGTGATACTTGGCGATTGAATATGAAATTTAATAATTTTCAATCCTTTGTATGTTATGAAAAATATTCGTGCGTTGTTGACTGTCTCTATTTTTTTTGGTCATATTATATCTGAAATATGTGCTTGTGTATTAGGACCTTTCACACACTTCATCACCTAATTAAGTGCGTGTTCGATTCTGCGTCAAAGTGATGTATAATTGATTTTCTAATGCGGAATCCGTACATGTTTGGTTTCCAAAATTAATTAGAGTAAAAAATTCACGTTGAATTAGAAACAACTAATTCTTGCTTTTGCGTTGGAGAATTGATATCAATTCTCCAACGCTGAACCAAACCCACCCTAAATCCCTTTGTCTGAATAGTTAACTTCCTTTTTCTCCCTTTTGTTGAACCCATGATATCCCTATTGGTTTGGGCCCTTTGAATTGTTTGGGAGACTAATCCCTGTTTGATCATGTTAGCACACGGGTTAACTGCCTCTTTACTGCAGCTGCTTCCTTACAAGTTGAGATTCAAACCCATGTTCTCATCACAGGTGGTTGACACTGCTACCACCTTGACTCACTCCGTGAAGATTGAACCATTGAACAAAAAATTTCCATTAGTGTAGACTGGAAAACCTTCAGTAAGATGGTGAGCAGAGAGGTCTTTTTGTTTTTAATGTGATATAATACTGTTATACAACACAAGCGAAGGAATGCTAGGTCCATTCGTATGACTCTGGTGATGTAGGATTTTGTTATTCGAATTAGGTGGTTTTTCTGACTGACCATTGGTATTTTGTAGTTCAAGTAACATGAGCTTTAGTCCTCCTTCCAAATGTTGAAGTTTAATTTATAAATATCTATATCTATTTCTTACTATAGATTGAACTTGCTTATTGCCATTATTTTAGTTTTTTTCCTGTTTTGTTCATAGAGCAGTCTGAAACTATTCTTTTGAAAGAATAATTTCTCATAAGTGCTAAATTTTTTGTGCACAGTGCATTATGACTGAGTGACTGCATTTCTTTACCGTGATTGTTGTAGTGAATCATTTACATCCTCTGATAGGTAACGGATACTAAAAGTAGGAATGCTGCCCAATCTACTCCTGCCAAAAAGAAAAGGGATCATGGAGAAAAAGAACAAGGAAAAAATGGTGGCAATGACACTGATGCTTATTCCACATTTTCTTCAAGAGACAGTGAAGAGTTGAATGTGTTGAAGGAGCAGGTAGAGGAACTTCAGAGGAAATTGTTGGAGAAAGATGAACTTTTAAAGTCAGCAGAAAACACAAGAGACCAGTTGAATGCTTTTAATGCAAAACTTGATGAGCTGAAACACCAGGCTTCAGAAAAGGACACGTTACTGAAGTTTACGCAACAGCAGCTCTCTGATGCTAAAGTAATGACCCGCATCTTAATTTTTTTCCCATTATTAATTTGGCATAAGCTCTTTCTATATCATTTATGTTAGCCAAGTTTAACTCTTAGACTTAATGATACCCATTCACTTAATACACACGCATCATACATATATATCTGGAACACGATGCTGGCTTTTGAGTTTTATGTTGACAGTTTGATTCTACAATTCTGGTGTATTTTGGTAGGCTAGTGCTTAAAGAATGTTGGAAGGCTTAACAATTGCAACACGTATAACTGACAGTTATTTATTTTGTTTTCGATTCTACTTAAGATTTTGGTAGTTACTATAGGTTTATTCGGACTTTATGAAACCTCAATCATAGAATACATTGAATTAAAATGTTGTGTTCAGATCTTATACTGCCTTATCCAATCTTAGTTTCTGAAAGAAATCCTCATGTCCTTGGTGAGGGAGAGGTTTTAAAGTTTTGTTTTTTATCGGCAAGAAGTTAGTTGTTAAACGTTAATTTTTGTAAGCCCGGATTTAAACCCATGATCCATCTATTCCTTCCTCCTTTCCACTTTTACCACCAAGCCAATCTTGTATCCCTTAGGGAAGTTTTAAAGTACTTATTTTCACACATTAACAGGTCTCATTTTCCACAGATTAAGCTCGCAGACAAGCAAGCTGCTCTTGAAAAGATACAGTGGGAAGCGATGACATCCACCAAGAAAGTAGAGAAACTTCAAGATGAGCTAGGTTCCATGCAAGCGGATATTTCATCATTCACGTTATTACTGGAAGGATTATCAAAAACTGACACTGCTAAATACACCGACAATTATGATGTGAAGCCTTATGATTTCAGTCCTCTGCCTAGTATTGTGAGTTTATGAATATTTTTCAAATGTACTCAGCGTATTTTTCCACATGTTTATGGTAACAATTTCAACACCGCACTATGATTTGTTTATCAACGTGCGTGGCTTCCACTTGTGCATGCTTACAAATTCAGTGATTCTATTAATTCTTTTCACTTCAAAAACTGCATCATCAAGTGGTACGAGACTATAAATTTCGGAGGGAGAGAGTGAAAACAATATTGGTTGTTTGGTTTATTTGTAATCTGTTTTCATGTGCCTTTTCTGTTTCATTCATTCTACTTCCTGTTTCATCCTAGTGTATATCTTTGTTTCCTGGAACAGAATTGTGTTAGTATGCATGAATATCTAATCCTTGGATGCTGACCTTTTGAGTAAACGTTGAACAGGATGATTTGGACGAGATGGATTTACAGGAAATGGAAGAAGCAAGAAAAGCTTATATGGCCGCTGTTGCTATTACCAAGGAAAAACAAGACGAGGAATCTATTACGGCTGCTGCCAGTGCTAGGTTACATCTTCAGTCACTTATTTTCAAATCCAAAGATTTTAACCTGTAAGGTCACTAGTTTTATTTGATGTGTCTACACATTAGGTCCCTTTAGTCAAAATGGTCAGGCACTTATCCTATCTTAGGGAGATTGATTTGCTTACAAGCCTGTTTCTGAACAAATATTTAAAGTTGTGCCGTTTATGTGATGAAGTACTAAACGAGCATGTTCAATGAAGTGAAAACGAGCATTCAGAATATCACCACACCAATGGATCGGATTTTCAAAACCAGAGTTAATCATGACCTGATTTGTTTTAGTTTCTTTAAAGTGGCATTCTGCAAGTTTTCTTCTAGCAGCTGATTCCCATTGACAGTGGTTATACACACACACACACACGTATTGATTTGTGGACCTTCCCTTTTTCACACCTGCGAGCTGCAACTCTTATGGCTGACAATGCCAAAGTATTAATGTAAAATTTCATTTTCTGCTCCCAAGTTGTTTTTCGGTTAATACCTTGTACAACCATATCCATTCAACATACAAACAGGTGGAAGTTTGAAAACCTACAACACTATTTTTTCTTGAATGAAAGAAACGGTGATGACTGATTAGTTACACGCCTTTTACCTCTCTGCGTCGACCCAGTTGATGATTATCTATTTTCACTTATGTTTATCTATTGACTCTTCTATAAACATTTGATGGTGAAGGTATTATATAAGATGATATAATATTTCAGTAAAAGCAAGGTAAACATTAAACAATAGTTATGGTAATACAATGATAATTTTTGCCAGCAACAGAAATAGTGATAATGTGTTAGTGGATGCTATAACTAGATTTTAGGAATTTAATTTAATGAATCAGTTTCAAATTTCTACGTTTTTACCGATTAGAATTAGAATCGTAAAAAACCAATTATCATAGAAAATAGATTTAGAAATTTATAATTGGATAGTAATGTTAAAATAAGTTCATACTTTAATTGAATCTTTTTTATAAACACTTTACATTAATTTAATTTAAAATTTAATATCTAAAAGATCTAATGATATATATTGTTTCTATTGCACGCAATAGTCCTACCTACTTTAGAAATTGAGATTTAAGGTAGTTTAATTACTCTTTCTTCTTCTATTTTTTAAGGTATTTTTTAAGAACAAAATCATGATATCTAAAGTTAATAATATCTCGGATGTATGGTGATTGACTTAAACGATAATTTTTCAATTTTTCTTTTACAAAAAAAAATCCAATTCACATTTCTAAATGTTTAAAAATACGTTTCAAAATTTACTAATATTTTATTTATGATCCTTGTATATCTTATTAAATTGATTAATACAACAAGATTTATTCAAAGAAGACTCTCTCTCCCTAAGTAACTCAAATATGTTTCCAAATATAGCCGTTTTTCCTAAAGGTTATTTAGTATAACATTCATTTTTTTAATTGTCATTTACTAAGTTCACCCTACCCACCTCAATGGGTTGGGATTCAAATTCAAAACTTCTCATACATTTGACCTACGCATTTCAACAAAAGGAAGTAATATAGTAATACAATATTAAAGTTGCTATAGATTGCAGCAGGAGACATTTCTAGCTTAATAACACATTTGATTATCTTATTCTAACATTGTATTTGGTTGTACATTAGATATGATAAATAGCACATGAAAGTAAATTGATGCATGTAAAATCAAAACAAACATTGTATTAAATTTTGAGTAATTTTCATGAATTAGACGTGAAAATTTAATAATACATAACAACGGATTGACTATGAACACAAGTACAATTTGGTAGCTGACTACTATCTGGACAAAAGAATTCATTCTTGAGAAAATACAAACATAATAAATAAAAGAATGTGATGGCATCAGAATCTACAACACTGAAATGTCACTGCTCTGGACTTGTGCTTCCTTAGGTGCAAACCTTCTGATTTTGGCATTTGCACTGGGCTTCCAATCCATTCCCAAGCTAGCCTGTGTTTTTCAAACAAAACCACCAATTCCTTCACAACATCAACACCATTGCTACATTTTCATTTTCACATGAACTAGTTAAATGTTTTTTACACTGTCCTTTTTCTAATCATAATTGAACTATTCCTTTGCTATTTGTGTAGTGAAATTTACTTGCTGGGATGAATCTAATCTACCTGAGATTATTATAAACACACACTTTTAATGAAAATTCCAACAAAAATTAACTTACACAGGGAAGGCAAAAGAACTTCTATTGCCTTCAGATTGGTCAGAGCTTCTTGATTCTGCAGACCCTTCAGATTGTACCATCACTCGTTCCTTTTCATTCAAGGATAGTTGAGGGTGGTGGCAGTGAACTACAGAACCTCCACCACGTTCATCATTACGATGCTGCCTAAAGTTTGATCTTTTGTCATGAATGTTCCAGACACTGCCTTGTTCTTCATCCATACCATACTTCAGCTGCTAAAGGTTATCAAAGGTTATCGAACAAAGCCAAAAAGGGTAACCGAATTTTATGATGTGCAATGAGTACTGCATGCATACCTTCCTATTCATTGGCCTTGAACTTTTCTGCATTTTATTTAGACCTTTGACAAGAACCTCAGAATTGACTCCTTTGTTTTCTTGTGCCACATCATTTCCAAAGCAAAACACTATGTAATCTTCATCTGCAGAGAGTGACCAACTTGAATGATCGAACTTATTTCCTATGGGAACCCCACCAACATCTTTGTCTTTAATTATTGGATTGTTCACGTGTTTCTTGCTGCTGCATTTGTTGCTCGACCGTGACAAATTGTTGTTGCAGATAGTGTTGAAGTTTTTTTCCTCGCTTTTGTTGAATGTCATGCTTTTCGCTGCAGGGGGTGAAGTCAGTTCGTGATCATCTGCCAAAAGTTCAGAAAATTGTGAGAGAATGTGAAAAAATGTCATTTTTTTTTATCTTGTTTAAAATGTATAGCTACAAAATATTAACCATGGAAATTAGCTTTCTCACTTTACCTAAGGGCAACCAGCAAACATTGAAACATGATCCGAGTAGACATGTCATTGTGGTCATGTTTTGTTCTTTGTCGGGATATGATGTCAGAAAGGAGATATGACTCACAGGAAACAGACTAAAATTAGGAGAATTTGCTTTGGCATCAGAATTTAGATAAGGGAGTTACAATATTCAGTCCACAATGACTAATGGGGAGAGAGTGAGAAATTTGACCACAAAAACCAACTGTCACAATTTCATTTTGCCAATTGAAACTGCCCAGAAATTAAAGAGAAAATGAAGATGAAGAAAGGTCATTTACATGGCATCTTTTTTAATTGCTACAATAAACTAACATAAATTAGGAGTAAACGTACCATTATTTGTGCCTTAAATTCCTGATCAAATGTTTCATTTTGATGTAATAATTAATGGATTCTTACAGAAAAATAAATAATGATAGCATTTTAAAAAATGGGTTTGTGGTATGGTCTCCTCTCTTATACATTTTAATTTTTATATCTAAAATATAATAAATATATTCCCTTTTAACTGAATAACATTAATTTATATTTTATATATTAAATCGTGTTTTAGTTGATATGTGAAGTGAAATATATCAAATAATATAAAGATATGATAATTGTGCATAAAACCTAATTTGTTTAACACAAAAAAAAAATTCAGAATTAGATTAGAAAAATTATGTTTAGAATAATGAAATAAATATTAGAAATAAATTTTAAACTTAATTCAATCCTACAAAATCAGTTTGTAAAAAGATGAAGATTATACTTATTTATATATTATAAATTAAAGTTATATTTAATCGATGTGAAATTTTTAATATAACTCTCAAAATATGATGTCATAGTTTATCACCGCTTTGGAAAGACCGAGAAGATACTTTTTATTAAATGATTTTCAGTTCTCAAATCATGGATGAGGAGCATGTTCATAGTCATCCCACCACTTTCTCCACATTTTCACAAAAATAATTGAAACCAAATCCCACCTTGTCCCTTTCTTTTGCATGCTTACGTACATTGCAAGGTTCAGTGTTTTTCTACGAATGATCTTGATTTATGATTTTTTTTTTATATTTATAATGGAGTGTTATTAATGTTTATAAATTAAAAATAATAATAATCGAAGATGAAACGGGAATGGGTTATGTGAGAGTTTATATTTATCCTTGTTTACACGCATTTGAGATTTGACGTGTGAAAGTATGATATAATAATAATAATATTTTGGTAGTTAAGAGGGAGTCATCTTCACGACAGAGACACACTCAACAAACAACACCAATATGGGTTGGGCCATAGCTCTACACGGCGGCGCCGGCGACATCCCCCTTTCACTACCACCGGAGCGCCGTCAGCCACGAGAGGAAGCCCTCCGCCACTGCCTCCAAATCGGCGTCGAAGCTCTCAAAGCCAAACTGCCTCCTCTCGACGTGGTTGAGCGCGTCGTATGTATCGTCACAACTACGTATTAAGTATTTATAATGGTGATTGATTGATCTGTTTTGTGTTTTGGAGCGTGTTTAGGTTCGGGAGTTGGAGAACATTCCGCAGTTCAACGCGGGAAAGGGATCCGTGCTCACTTCCAAAGGCACCGTCGAAATGGAAGCTTCAATCATGGACGGCACCACTATGAATTGCGGAGCCGTTTCCGGCCTCACTACGGTTGTCAACGCCGTCTCTCTCGCTCGATTGGTCATGGAGAAAACGCCTCACATTTATCTCGCTTTCGATGGAGCAGAGGAATTTGCACGACAACAAGTTACTCTCCTTTCCTTTCCCTTTCTTTTCATCGTTACTATAACTTCAATTTCTTCGTCATTAATTATTCTTTCTGTTCAGGGCGTTGAGACTCTCGATTCAACCCATTTTATCACTGCAGAAAACATTGAAAGGCTAAAGCAGGCAATAGAAGCCAATAGGGTCCAGGTGCTTAATTTTGAAAACAAACATGCATTTACTCTGCTTATATTTTATTTCTGTCATACTTACATGTAGGTTTTTTCCTTACATTATTCGCCTAAAAGTACTTTTTTTATTCTTCTTACGATGTTGATTCATATATATGTAGATTGACTATACCCAACCTATCCAAAACGATACTAAGAAAGAAACAGCAATTGGTAATGGTGATAGTCAAATTGGAACTGTTGGGTGTGTGGCTGTTGATGGTAATGGAAATTTAGCTTCTGCAACATCTACTGGTGGACTAGTGAACAAAATGGTTGGTCGAATTGGTGACACACCAGTCATAGGTGCTGGTACCTATGCTGATGCACGTTGTGCGGTTTCAGCAACAGGCAAAGGTGAAGCAATAATACGAGGAACCGTGGCAAGAGATGTCGCTGCTCTGATGGAGTTTAAGGGACTTTCTCTCGAGGAAGCTGCGACTTGTGTTGTGCATGAGCGAACGCCAAAAGGCACTGTTGGTTTGGTTGCTGTGTCTGCCAAAGGAGAAGTTACAATGCCTTTTAATACAACAGGCATGTTCAGAGCATGTGCTACTGAAGATGGGTATTCTGAGATTTCAATTTGGCCTGCACCCAAATTTGAGTGATCTTTTTCTGATTCCCAAGCTTAATTTATTCTGACATTTGATGATGCTTCATGCGCTTATGTCAAAGGAAATATCTAAGAATGCTTTTTTTTTTTTTTTTTTTTTTAACTTAAAATTTTAGTTTTATTTTTTTTTTTTTTTTTTATATTTAAGGAAATTTTTAATATTGTTTTTTTTTTTTTTTTTCCTTTTAACTTCAAACTTCAGTGTCAGATTGTCCATTCTGTGATGAAATTAGGGTACATTTTAAGTTTAGCAGCAAGTGCAGAGTTCAGTTCAAAAACAGAAGTTACGGAAAAGTTTGGTAATGTGATAAAATGTTAACTTTGGTGCGGTAAGACAGGAAGATAAAACTATCTGGCATGGTTTATTTCTCCAACCACTGGTTAATTTCGGCATTATGAGATAGGTTTAGATTAATTTGATGTATCAATTGTTGATAATTGATAGGGAAAGTTGTAATAAACCTCCCTCGTCTAAAATTCCGAACAAAGGGTGACAGAACTACTAACTTCCGTAGAAGAGATTGCCCCATTTGAGAAAAAGAACAATGTATAATGATCTACCGTAAACAGAAGAAACTCTAGTACTTTATCTCATGAACTACTTACCACAGTAACTATAACATAAATTGCCACTAAAATGAAATTACGAGTAAACATTCAATTTAATCTTATGAAAAGAAAGGGAATAGTGTTTTCATTCATAAAAGAAAGAGCAGTGATTTTTTGAGGAAAAAATTATAAAGAGAATATGAAGAATACAGCAATGATATTCTTTTTGGGAAAAACTATCATATACAAGTATGGAAGAAGATAAATGTGTTCAAGAGATTCCTTACAAAATCTGCACAATTGACTAATCAAGGTTTTAGTAAAATAAACATACCACTTTCTCCAACCATGTATTTTCAGGAAGAATTTAATTAGTCAAATAACCACTTTCGTGCATTTTATAAATATTTTCCTACCATTAGGTGTTAATAGACATTAATAGGAATGAGGAAAATTAATTCTTTGATATATTTGTTTGATTGCATGTGTGTTGAAGATTTAACGTAGCTATAAGCATGTCAAATGTTAAATGGCATTAGGTTGAGTTACTTGATATAATATTTGAACTTGCTTAACACGCTCAGTGCCGAAATTGATTAAGAAGGAAGGTTGTTAAAAGTTAATTAATTTGATTCATACATGTTGACTCACCATCACAAGTCCTTATAAATTGAATTAAGAAAAAGTTAACCGAACCTAATTCACTTTGTATGAGTAAAAATCTATTACTTAAGTTAAGCCGCTACATATTTCTGAGTTAGGTGGACGGGTTAAGTTAACATATTTTATGCTGTTTTTCTAACTCGTTTCATATATAGAAGTAAATTCACTCAACTTAATTCTAATTATCAAAGTGTTTACCTATTCAAATAAACATTAATTCTAATTATTAAGTTATATTATAGAGATAATATATGAAAATCAAATTATCAATATATATAACTTGACAAATAAACAAATTAAGCATTAAAATAATTCAAATAACATCCAATGATATTTTTGTTTTAAAAGAAATTAAAATATCATCTTCAAGGTTAACCTATCTTTAATCAGACTAGAAGTTATTTAATGTACAAATTAAGTAAGTTAGATTTAATTTATTTTATATTTAAAAGAAAAATACTTTTGAATTTAACCTTAATGAACCTTATGATGAATCATATTAACTTACATGTTAAAATATTTGATGGGTTGTTTTGTTAAATGTTATTTTGTGAAACAATTTATTTTTTGTTTTTTATTATTTATTTTTTACACTATACTTATTCGACTTTTATTTATAGTTTTTGAAGAACATTTATGCGAAAATAATTTAGTAGGATAATGAATATGATTGTAAAATTATATTTATATTTAGATTATTTATAATTATTTACTTTATTACCTTATTTACCTGGTGGTTTAATTTATGTATTACTCATTTTTCATTTTTTTCTCCTTTTAACAAAACCCAACTATTTTTTTTTTCAAGTTCAGGACAAATTATATTGGATTAACTCATTATAACAATATTATTTATTAAAATTGTGAAAATTGGTTCAACTCAATGATTTAATGAGTCAGGTTGAGAAAATATTAAATCCAATTTATATTTGGGTCAATTTGTCATGATTCAAAAAGGTACAATAATTTTCTTTTGAAATATTTAAATAAATACACATGTCAGTTTGGTATTGTAGATAATTAGAGATTCAATCCCAACCGTTTGACTTTATATATTGTTCATTTATGACGAAGTAAATTCATTCCATCTTTCATTAAGTTTTTTCTTTTTTTTGGGTGATATCAACTTTGGAAGTGTGTAACATTTTAACAACTATTTTCAATAATTATAACGTTATTATCGTGAATCACGGTTAAGAAAAACACAAATTGAAAAAAAGAATGTTACGTCATGAGAGAAAAAGAAAACTACAATTATACCTATATTTAGCTGACAACAAAATACGAAAGTAGTTAACAGAGACTATTTGTTTTTTTAAGGCTTAAATATGTTTTTGTTTTTAACTTTAACCGAAAATTATAATCAGTCTTTTTTCAAAATTTTGATCTAATTTAATTTTTTAATTTTTGAAATACATAAATTTAATCTTTTTAACTAAATTTTATTAAATTTATTTGATGTTTTAAATTCTTTTCTTAGATAACATTGAAGCCAACATGTGTTAAACGGTTTAAATAATTATCATGAAACTTACTTAAAATATGAAATAAACTTAATAAAATTTGATTAAAATAAATAAATTCACACATTTTCAAAATTAGTAAACTAAATTAGACAAAAATTTAAAAAATAATCTAATTCTAATTATTATTGAAAATGAATTGACCAAAAATTTATTTAACCTAATTTACTTTATTCTATTGCAACTTTAGTGATTTGATGAAAGTTGCTAAGACGTTGTTTGAAACATGCTTCCGGTCTAACCAGTTGTGCTATTATGTAAATTAAAGCCGAGGAATTGAAATGGTAACCAATGCTGTCATTGTCCTACCATTGTGGTAATTTACTTACTGGTTTGTTCCTCAATCCTTGTCTTTGTTCCACAAGTTGCCTAAAATCAACAGTGATTATAGAATCAGCTTTGAATTGGTTTGCCTTACCCTTGACAGATACGTATTCTAAAGGGATCACAACACCCAATAAATCATAGTTGGTTTAGCAAATAAAGTTGCGTTCACATGGAAAAAGGGAACTGTAAGATTTCTGTAACCCATAACACGAAGGAAAAGGGAAAAAATGTTTTCATTCGATTACATTGCTATTTGAAAGAGCTGATAAATTATTACAAGAATTACTAAAGAACAATCATTCTACCACTTGCATAAAGGGAAAAGATAGCCCTGCCGGCCAAAAATGGATTTCTCCCATATCTCTTCACCTAACGCATATAAACTTTGTAATGTATAAGAAATCATTCTGCTTCCTTTCAAGATTGATTCAAAAGAAAATTTGGGGAATAGATAAGAGAGGGGATGAAAAATAATTCCTAGCAAAGTAAAAAAATTCTACTTCTGACTCTACATTTAGGCAACCAAAGATCAAGAGTATAAAATAATCTGAGATTGCATAATCCATCAGCAATCGAGAAGTAGTGCATTTCAACTTGTGACACAATCTTGAAGATGAGGGTGACTTTGATTTATGTACTTGTCCCATAGGGGCTTGTACCTGCCTATGGCTAACTTCAACCACGGTTTCATGTTCCCGTTGAAGTGAATGACTGCCGCACTTTCAATGAGGCGATTGTCAATGTTTAGGTCATAACCCAATCCTAAAACATGCCATCTTCTGTCAAGTGGCTCTGTCAAACCATAAAAACACAAAAGAGCAGGAGGAAGTGTCCCCAGCTTCCAGAGTGTCCCATCAGCATTCTGGTCCTGCCAATAGTGATATCTTCCGGTCACATTTGCCTTCCTCCATGCAACCAAGTCAAAAATGTTCATACCAAATGCCCATGCACATGCCTGTGGATCAAATCTCGAGCTAATAACTGAATTTGAGAAGTTGATATACTTGTAGTATCTATGAAAGGCTTCCAGACAAGTTTCCACAGCACCGTTCACATTCCCATGCAAATCCAGTGAGAAAAGTGGGGTCAGATCCTTCTGGACAACAAGGTCATCATCCAGGAAGACAACCTTCTCAAGTTGCGGATAAATCTCAGGGATGTAAAACCGAAGATGATTCAATAAAGACAGATACTTGGGATTCCGCATTTTGGGTTCAACATTTAAATCTTGATATGCTCCAAAATAGAAGGTTCTTGAATCAGGATTAAGGAGCTGCTTGACAAGAGGAGAATAAGATGCATTCAACCAATGAAACTCCTCAATGTTCTGTATCTCTATGGTGGCTCCTTTAAAGTCATTACGTAGGAACCATGCTAGCATTACCCCATAACTGACTCCATTAGTGACAATGTGAAAGACCAATTGCTTTGGATGGTCAGCATTGGAGACAGTTGAGTTTACAACTACAGATGTTGCCAGTACATTATCTGAAAATATGCAGAAATGATAGAGATTGTTGTCCACAAGCCGTGGGGAGTTTTTCCTCTCATCTGAGAGTTCCTGCAGGGAAGGCATCCTTAGCCAATCAGACATGAGTTTCACATTTAGACAGTGAAGACTTTTGGGTATTGCTTCAGCTGCTATTTGACCAAACACGGTGCTTTGAACTATTGCTGCATTGGCTCGCTCTTCTAGAGCTTGAATATGTGATCTCATGGTCACTATTGTGGTTGCAATGTCATAATGGATATCTTGTGCCTTAAACATTAGAAGAGAAAGGCTTCTAATAATTGGCTCTGCTTCCTCCAACGTGATGGGCTCACCAGTGATGGCCGCTTTTGAAAGCAAAAGCTGGCAATTTCTGATCTTTGAGCTAAGCTGCCAGGCAAGGTGAAGATTGTTATGCTCTTTGGCAATAACCACATAAGCTTTGGCCAGAATCATTTGTTCTGCTAACTGTCGTGAAAATGATGTAACACTTAAAATCTCTTGAGTAAAATTCAAACTCTCCTTAGCAAATTGTTCAACTCTTTCATTTCTCTCCTGCAAAGTAAATTAACATGCTCCATCAGTATCCAAAACGGACAAATAAAGGAATACTTGTAAGTTTTAACAACAGAAAGTGATATTAACTAAAAGGTAACAACAGTAACTAAGATATATGGAGATATAATATATCTCTTCCAGTGGTGCATAGAAATGGATAAGTTCTGTGGGACTCTAATTTAAGGTCTCTGGTCTTTCACTTCTGTAGTCTATTTTACATGCATCAGTAGTCTTCAAGACCCACTCTTTTACACTATCAAAGCTTATTTAATCCTGTTTACTATTTCATATTGATGAGAACCCACTCAACATATGCTTTTGATATCAAACAGAAAATTGAGTTTGAAAGTAATTTATGCTTAAAGAAGTAAGTGCGTACATTTAGCATCATGACCCGATTTGGATAAAGTTTTTCATTAGTAATTATAGAAGAAATGAGAGAGGGTAAAATAATCAAACTTATCTCACAAGTTAAAATCAAGTTATACACCTCAATTTTGGAGAAATTAGATCAAAGTTCAGAAAAGGCGAGGTACATATGTTGAATTCAGTTTATGTTTAGAGAAGTTTGATTTAGTTTACCATTGCATTTCCTTTTCTCCTGTAAGTGTTTATCGATAAGTTTATCCAAACTAAACTCAGTCATGAAAACATTTCCTGAAAAGCATGTCAGCGATTTAGATATTTTCCTGATTGTTGGATGACTTCAAAGAGCGTTAGATGATAACCACAACAAAGGATGGGAAATAATAGAATGATTAAAAGTTTATCTTCATTCTGACTAACTACGTATCTGGAAACAGGTCAAATGAACAGGATATGGATACTAAACATGACACGGAAGGCGGAGTCAAATGAGTAATAGATTGTTGTTGAAAAATAGAATAACTATCGAAACAAGTCACAGGTTTTGGTTAAATGAGAAACTATGGCATAAAAAATTCTTAAGATTGGGTGGCATGTGAGTGAACAGTTGAAAGGGGAATGATGTGCAAGTAAATACAGAACTGTTCCCAAACCTAGAAATTACTGCCTGCTTCCCATTTTAGTAGTTAATCACCAAACGATCTCCACCTATAGTACCAGTTCTCTAATCTCTTAATTCAACAATAACCAATTTCCATTGCTTCGTATTTCGAATACGATTCAAACACAGATTCCAGTGTACCCAATGTACAAATGAAAAAAAAAAAAAATGATTTAACAAGCTAAGCTAAAGCCACTGGTAACAAAAGTAAACAGATTCAGACCATATGAACAGAGTCTCTCCCTCCAAAAACCCATCCAACCATAAACGCTAGTATTGTTACTTGTACAGATAAACTCCTCCGAAAGGAGCAAGTAAAGTTGAATTCACCCCAGATTTGATATAAAACGCATAGTGAGCTCATCCTACTAAAATTAAAAAACATAAGCACTCTTGTTGGCTCACTGTAGAGAAACTTCATGTATCACCAAACTTACGGACACTGGATTACCAGAAAGGAGCAGGCTAATGGCGTGAAGCTAGTGAATAAGAGTGAATAACCGAAAAGACAAGATTTGAATTAGGATCTAACGAGTGGCATCGTAATGTTATCCGGTAAGTAAATGTAAGATATAGGTGAGTATGGTATGAATTAGTTGCGATTGGGAATGGAAAGAGAAAAGAGAAAAGAGAAGTTGAAAGTTACCGGCAAAGGATAATGATGCGGATCTTGGTGGTGGTGGTTGTGTTGGAGAAGGAAGAGAAGGAGAGCAAGGATAGAGGAGAAGGCGAGGAGAAGCCAGATCCAATATGAAAACCTCCGTCGAACCGGGCGCCGATAATCGGCAGCCCGTCGTCGCATCTTTCACCGGTCACCACTCAATCCACAACCGGCGGCAGCCGAACAGCATGAATTAAAATTCAATTGTGGATTCCAATTCCAATCTGAATCTGACGGCACTTCCTATTGGAAAGAAGCATGCAATTGCGAGGCTTCACTCACTGTGGATTCATTTACTCCCTCAATGAATCAGAGACAAAAATGATGAATGATGAATGATGCCATCAAATGAAACCTACACACATACACACATAGAGGTTGAAACTTGTCACTTCGGACTCTTATATTATTTCTTACACTTAAAAACACTCCTTGCACTCTCAAAACTCAAATTTCATTTATTAATACCTCGCCTATTTTTTTATGCAAAGAAATTTATTTTCTAATATAGACATATTTAGTGTATTAAACGTTAGGTAAAGTTTTTGTTTTTAGAAATGAAAATCGAAGTATTGTTTAACATTTTTTAAATTTGTGGAAGTGTATTTTTTTTTTTAAATTGTAAGGGTAATTTATTTACCCCTTTGGTTTTCTAATTAGAAAATGTCTTGTATCACATTTTAACTATCACCTTGTGTTATGAATTTTATTTCTTTGTATTATTTTAATCCTTAAATATAATTACTCAAATATTTTAGTCTTTAAAGTGATTAAATTTTAATATACTAAATTGATTTTAAGTAATGAAATTCGGGAATTAATATAAAAAGTAGAATAGTTTTGATTGTCTCTCACAATATGCGGTCAAGAACTTATTATCATATCACACCATGTTTTAAACGAATCGGATTAATCTTTCAATAAGAGTACTTAAATTATAAATAAGACTATATTATAATATATAAACGAATATAATATTTTCTTCTATATCTGTTTAATGAAATTAAATTAAACTTAAACTTATTATCTTAAAAATTTATATTAAGATTTAAACATGTCATATAATTCACTGTTAAATTTCTCAATTTTTAACAGAGGCAAACATCTTGAGTCGGTCTTGGCATTTTCAAAAATAAAATAATAATTTAGTAAGTTAATAAATTAATTAAAGTCAACAGAAATTTAGTCAAAAAGTTAATAAGTTGAAAAATTTTACTTTAACAAATTAATAAGTTCATAAGATATTAAATAAATAACTTGATAAAGTGAAGGAATAGAAAAAATAACGAATAAATATGTTAATGAACTATTAAATAAAAAGATAAATGAATAAATAAATAAATAATAGATTAATAAACATGTATAGTTCATATAAATGTGTGATTCATCATATTTTATATTATTATCTTTAGAATTTTGGTGCATTATGTGATAAAGTAGATGCAACATATTATATAGTTGCTTCTCCATTGTACATTCTTCGATGAATACCGATGCAGGAAAAAGATATTTACCCCAGTTATTTTAATTATTTAACTTCAATTTAAGAATCGAATCTTATATTATTGAGAAAAAGAATTACCTCTTTCTACCTCGGTTTCTAACCGAATCATAATTTATAAATGTTTGGATATCGTACAACCGAGACATAATACTGATTAAATTTGAAAAAAAAAAATTATAATTGAGGGATACCTCTAATTCTTACTGATGGATTATTGTAACCTTTTGAAATCTCTCTGAGTCTCTTCCTCACATTAGTCCACATTGGTATCACCTAAAACAACCACAAAGAGAAAACAAAGCAATCATAATAGTTAAAAAACATAAACTGCACTAGACGTATTTACATATTACTGCATCAGTATTGATCATAAAAATGAGAAAAGTCTAAGTCTAAGTCTCACATTGACTAGAAATGAAAAAGTAGAACACTGTATAAGGATAAAGAAATCATAAACCTATTGTCTTAAGGTTTTGAGTTGAGAGTCGTGTCAATGTTTTATGTGATTGGGCTCAAGCCTCATTGTTGTTATGTTTCCCCAGTGAAACTCCCTCTACTCCCACGAGAGAGGTGATAATCGCAAAAGAAGAATACAACACAAGACCACAAAGTGCAAAGGTAAGTTAGTATACAAAAGAGTTGTCATAAGACAAATTATGTGTTTAAAATGTTTTAAATTATGTATGTTTTTAATTTTTTTTAATTATATGTATCTTTTGAATTAGGTCGTAGTATATTAAAAATTAATAAAAATTAAATTAGGTATTTTTTTATTTCTTTTATAAAGTACAATATTTAATGTTAATAAATAGTAAAACATAAAATCAAATATAATAAAGAAAAAAAATTATTAAAATAATTTTCATTTTCTCTTGCCATTGTCTTTTGAATTTTTCATATGTTATATTCATCTCTTACCGTTACCTAATTTCTTTTGTTACCAAAGAAAAAAATAAGTTAAACAGAAACTCATTATTTCTGCTATCATTTTTTATATCTTTTCTTCCATTTTTAAAGAAAAAAAAAGTAATTTTTTTTGTCTCACTTGGTAGTTAAATACTTGTTTAATATTTAATATTATTTTTTATCTCATGACATTATGTATATTATTTTTTATGGATATAGAAGAGTAAGTAATGTATTATGTGATTTTTTATAGACAATTTTTAAGTGGACTTGATTATCATAATTTTTTGTAGTAGTTATGTCTCTCAATTTTTGAATAGATTATGATAAATTATTTTTTAGTCTTAAACTTGTTTTTTAAATATGTATATTGATGAAAAAGATGAATAAATTCATTTTTTAAAATTGATAAAAGAAAAGTGAAGATCAAAAGAAGACAATATCGTTGCTTATCGTATAACAATGAAAGGAAATGTTTGCGATGACTTTTGAATCGATATGTGCACATTTGTAAAATGAAAAATGAATCTTTTGCAGATAATATGGTTAATTATATTGGGGGGAAAATAGCTGAAAAATTTAGTTATGGTTGAATTATTTGATAAGTTCTAGAATATGAAAAAACAATGGACAATCATTTAGATATATGTAGTTTCTTTTATAGTTATAACTATACTAAATTTTGTATTCATTTTTATTGAATTAGTGACATTAATGTTAAATATATAAATTTTAAATATATTATTTTGGCTCTCCTACAAATTTTGGTTAAGATTCGCCACGGCTCGTTTGAGCGACAAGTACTCTGCTTAAACCAAAGATTCTTGCTTGAGCTAAAATTAAACAAAAACAAAAAGAGCTACAATGGCTTTCTCGCATAAGCTAAAGATTCTCGCTTGAGTGACAAGGCTTTCACTTAAGCTAAAGATTTCGCTTAAGCTAAAGATTTCGCTTAAGCTAAAATTCAAACAGAGAAAAAAGTGAAATTTTGACTATTTCTACCTAAGCTAAATTTCTCTCACTTGAGCATTAGGGGCTATCAGCTTAAGCTAAAAATTCCCGTTTAAGCTAAAATAACATATTTTCACCTATTCTCAGCATGCAAAACCATAAAACATAAACCCCCACACTTCACATGTACTCATCAATTCAGTACATCAAAACACAATTAACCACAATAAGCAATTCATTTCGAAATTTCAACCAAACCTAGTTTCTCTTATCTTGAGCGTATACCACACTTGACAAGAAGAAGACTCCAAAGAAATTAAGCACCAAAACCCCCAAAACAACTTAGAGAAGCCAAAATGAAGGAATTACAGAGAAGAATGAGGCTCTGATCATAATTCAAGCATAAACAAACATCCCCAAAAATTGAGAAAGAAGAAGAAGGTTGAATTTTTTTAACTTACACAGAAGAAGAAATTGTTTAGGTAGATTCGAGTAAAATTCTATCATGATTCTAAATGTAGCATCTGTTTCACGAATAAATGAGAATCAGATGAGGAAGAGAAAAACCAAGATTGAGTTGGAAGAGAATAAGAAAGTGTAGTTGAGAGGATGAGAGAGTCTTAAGAAAGAAAGTGGGTTTGCAAATTATAATAAGCAGAACAAAAATAAGGCTATGTAAATGAAATGGAGGAGGGTCATTTTCATAATAAAAAAAGGTTATCTCTGAAAAAAAAGAAGATCATTTTTAATGTATACTGATAAAATATTAAACAATGTTATATTAATATAAGGTTTTAGAAATGAAATTTATGTTATAACAAAAAATTTAATTAAACAATAAATTTTGAAATAAAATAATGTAATAAAATTAATAATATAATGTCAAAGTAACATACAAAGTTTAAACGGATCACTCTCTTTCCCCATATATGCACGTATGATAAATGCCATTAATTGTCGGAAATTATTTCATTAAACTAAAACAACTTCTTACTTATTATGATTCTTTCATAAAAACTGGAAACATAACCTAATTAATTAGATGTACTTTGTGCATGAAGCTTCACATGATGGCATGTGCTGGCATAAGTTTTTCTTCCTCTTCTTTTTTTATCACAGAAAAAGATATTACTTATTTGACAACTCACCAAAAAATAAAATGATTAAAAAAAATTGAACTCATATTAATAAAGAAAAAATAATAATAATAAACAATATCAAATAGATATAAAAATTTTGTGGAGATCAAAATATCATTTTCCTCTCTCTTTAACTTCAGATTCACAAAATTATGAGCTCAGACAAAGCCAAAGATTCTTGTCGGTATGCTGATAAAATTTGGTGGCAAAGGGGTGCTTCCCTACACTCAAAAGTTAACTCATGGCATTTTCCTAAACTGAAATATGGTTCTGCATCTTCTAAAAAGTGTTAAACAACCGAAGTTATTGCAACTATTTTTTTATCGGCTTAAATTTTGATATGGTATTAATATTCGCTCACTTTAATTTGGTAATAATTATTTGATTTTATTTTAATATTACTTAATTTTATTTAATTTGTTTTTTAACACTGCTGAAATAATTGATGGATGGTAAATGGTGAATGTTATTTTGTCATTTCGTGTTTTTTTTATATATTTTTTTAATATTTTAAAAATTTTTGTTGTTTAAAAAAATATTTAGCTTTCAAAATTCACATGTCCACGGACTAAGGTTAGAGTTGATATGAAATTAGAATGAAATTTTAAAACTGGAGAATAATAATATTGATTTAAAAATTTAAAAGGTTAAAAATTACATTAAGTATTTCAAATCACGTAAACATTATATTAATTAGTTATATTATTTTATATTATTTATAACCTCTTAAAATTTTAAACTAATATTGTTATTCCCTACCTTTAAATTTTTTTTTTAATTTTAAACCAAATTTAATTTTAAATTAAAAATATTTAATAAAAATGTGAATTTTGATAAGAATATAAGTATAACATTTATATTAAAATGAAATTTGATCTCAATGTAGGAGAGAAATAAAATTGCTCAATTTAAAAAAGAGATTAAATTAAACAAAAATAACGAATATCGAGACCAAATTGAATATAAGAAACTGACCCTAATACGTGACACGATATTGGCTTGACATGTGAACATTTTACTTAAAATAAAAAAAAATTAAAACAAAAAAAAATCATGAAATGACACATGACACTCATTGTTTACAATCTCTTACTAATTTAAACAACGTTACCAAAAATGACCAAATAAAACAAAATTGACGAATATTATAACCAAATTGAAAAAAAAAATATTATGACCAAATTAAAAAAACTGAAAGAATATTAAGATCAAATTAGTATTTAAACTTTTTTATTCTTAGATCGCATTATTCCACAAATACAAAATTATCTTCTCTAAGTGAAATTCTTTATCTGGTGTAATATTTTTTAAATTGTTTATGAATTATTCCATAAACAACTGAATTTCTATCCAATTTTTTCAATACAAATTCACACATGGTTGATGATACAAATTCTAATAAGTGTAGTTCTTAATATATGATGACTTTATAGGAGAGCAATGTCGTGAAAGTTTCAAACTACAAAAAATATATTTCTTTATCATCTTTGGGGAAATAAATGTATTGTTGTTACAAAAGTTGTTAAGGAATTCTTTTGATGTAAAAAATTTTACATGAAAAATATAATTGTCTAGTCAAAGTGCAATTCATCCTAACAAAATCTTGATCTTTTATTTCGAGACAAAGTATATTAAAGTCTCACATCATTGAAATCATGATGCATTAAAGACGAAAAATTATCATTAGAGAAAATTCATACAAATAAAAATGACTCGTGATGATAAATATTTTACCTATATGAAAACTTGTTATCTTTGAGAAAAAAAAAACGAATTCAGTTGACTTTGACACTAATTAATCAATAAAAGATAAATATGTCATGTGAGTCACCAATTTGTTGGGCTCATGTTGACTTAATTAAAAAATGAAAAAAACATTAATGGCCATTCCATAATGCTTCATAAAGAATACTTCTTGTTGCACCAATTTTTTTTTAAGAAGAGATAGAAGGAGAAAAACTAAATGCCAGTAACGAGTAATGAATAAAGAAAAGAATTCGTTTGAGAGAAAACAATTCTTATTATGCTAAGTTTAGTGGATTTTTAAAGTAGAATTACCTAATGAACTTTTGAGCCAAACAAGTGACCATTAATCATGGAAAAACTTGTTTAGATAATAAGTCATGATGAGTCAAAAGTAAATGAAATATATTTTATGGATTTCAAGATTCAATGCTAGTAGATATATGGAAGAACTAAAATCCGGTTGTACTATTAGTACACAATCTCAAAAGAGATAGATAACTTATTTAAGTCTTTTTTCTTATGGGTAAAATCATATTTTTTTAGACATCGCAAACTTAAGATATAATTGAAAAATAAATTACAACGGAGATATTGACAATTATTTACATGTTTATATTATTATTGCGAGTTAAATTATATCTCGTTAATTACAACAAAGATATTGAAAAATCTTAAATAAAAGTCATTAATATTAATATAAAAGTTATTAATGCTCGTCTTTTTAAATTATTAAACACTATATAATTAAAATGATTTATTTAATTTATTTGAATATTTAAAATTTTACTAATATATATATATATATATATATGTAAAATTTAATTTTAAAATTTAATATTTTAAAATGAATTTTTACCTTGAAAAATAAATTTAATTACTCTAAAATAAATATAAGATATTTTAATTATTTTATTCAGATATTTGAAATTGTTGAAATCTGTTCTTCCCGCATGAAAAAGCCTTCACTCTTCACCTTGTTGGGCTACCTTTTTAGACCGGGCTAGCCCATACCAAATTCATTTCTCTCCATTTTATTAGTTTCACTTACAACACTGCTGGTTCGCAATACTACATTAGTTTCACTTATATCATTGCTTTCTTTCTTTCTGATATCTTAGTTTCTAACTTTCACTTCTCTACTTTGTCCACCATTTCCTTTTTCTAATTCAATCATAAACTTCAAATTTTAGCTTTCAATTATATCCCCTGCGTGGTGTGGAACAGTGTAAAAAATCACCAAAAATGCTCTGCAAGCTTATGCTTTATTTATAGTAGTATTGCACATCATGCATTTCACTTGCAACTTTTTAAAGGACTGTTTCTAAAAAATGCACAAGTAAAGGTATATTTATAATTTAATTTGGATTACAGTAAAAGTTCCAGCATCCAATCTGAACAAGGACGAAATTTAGACACAAAACTCTTGATCACATTTGACAAATGGTGATAAGACTAAGCCAAAAGCCAAAAATTTTTGTGGCGTTTGGTAGTAATCAAGTAGCCTCCATGTTTCTTATTCTTCCTCCTGATGGCAATTGTCATGCAGGGTGAGTTCTGTATACAATACTCAACGAAGCCAGGTCGTGTTCCCTTTCGTACCCATGTTCGCAACATGCACCACAAGAAGGATCGTTTTCTTTGTCCTACAACCAATAATGACACCCTCTGTTGCTTTGCCTCTTCCACTATGGCAACACCCTTTTCCTCTCCCTCCAACATAACTACATTCACCACCACCTGAAACCCCTCAACACCAACAACACAGTTAGTACATTGCTTCTTCTCCTACACTCATTCATCACAAAAACAATCACATTTTCTCTAAACAAACTTACCCCGGCTCTCTTCCTTTCGCACATACTTTTCATATCAAGGAGAAGTTGATAAGCCTTCACATTAAACTTCCCACCAGATTCCGTATCTGTGACCACAAAAAAACAGAGCTTTTGTTGATACTTGTACAGAGTAATTAGAATAAGGTACGATCAGAAAATAACACACCTTCCATGTTGGGTCTGGTGACATGAACAAGAACAAGAGTGTCTTGGCTTTGAACAGTGTGAGAAAGTGCCCAATCAAGAGCCCCCTTGGCTTCAAAGCTAGAATCCACGACCACCATTATCTTATTGCCTGCTTCAGCCCCGTTAGAGTGGTGGCCTGAAAACTCGGTTCTGTTTGCAAATTTGATGGAAGCAGAGGAGGGGGACTTGGAACGAAAAGTAGATGCAGAACAGGCTCGAACACGAGGCGTGGCGAGACCAAAGCACAGCCTGATACGTGGTCTTCCCATGTTGTTTTGGTCCCAAAACACTCACACTGTGTCTTTATATACACACATTGATAGGAACAAAAATTAATGAAGTACAGCTTCTTGGTCATACTCTCACTCACCCTTGACTTTGGACCTCTTTGTTCTCTTCTGCCTCTCTTTCAAATGCCAATTAATGGTTTCTTCGTCTGTTTCCGTGTGATGTCTTCGATGTGGGGCTAATCTTGAACGTGCCAGCCATCAAGAAGAGTTTGCATGATGAACCGGAGTTGACAATGTTGACATCAATTCTTTAATCCTTAATGGTTTCCACACGCGTGGAAGAATAATTCTCGACACAACACCCACCAATACAAAATTATTAACATTAGAATTGTGGAGTCATGGAGATCACGTTGATTTAGAATTTTAAGCTATTGAGACATGGAGCCACGTAATCTGAAGCAGTTCAGAGATTCCTTCATCACAGAACTCACAAAACATGCTTCAATTATTGGATGGGACGATGTTCTATGTAAGGAAACGATCATAATTAAGCTCCCAAACATATGATTGAACATCTTCCTTTCCTTACCATAATTTTGTGAAGAATTAATCATTGTGTCAAATCTAATCCACATTATTTCATAAACAGAAGATCTAAATAGAAATAGTTGGTGTTTCTGCTTGATTCTTTACAAATTATATCTACCTGGAAAATGTATTATATATATTTAAAAGAGCGTAACGTTAATCTCAGATTATATTTAATAGGATGAAACAGCATAAAATAGAATGAAATTAAGGTAGAATGGAGTAAAATGAACTTATAGTTAATCGTTTATTTCTAATGAGATTAAAATTAAACTCTAGTTAAGAATAAAATAATTATTCACTTAATTAAGTTTCAATTCTCTTGTAAAATTGAAGGCTCAATTATGTTTTGGATCACTCATAAATTTTGGGTTCCTATTAGATTGATTTTTGTATTGGAAAATGATTTTTTAACTACTAAATTTTGACAACTTTCTCTTACAACATGAGGTGACATCTTCTAAATGATTCTTCATTTTTTCATTTTCTCATTCTCAATATTCCAAAACCACTTAAAAGATGACATATCATGTTATAAGAAAAAGTTATTAAAATTTAGTAGTCAAAATATAATTGTCGTTTTGTATTATATTTGAATTTTCAAAATTTCAAAACTTTTCCGATCGAGTCGTTAGATATTTCTGTTACTTAGATGAAGTGAGAGTTATCTTGCATTGTCGTCTCTCTTGAATATTGTCACATAATATCATTACAAACTATTATAACGACGATGATGCTATCTCTCAAATATTTGTTGTTACATTTACCTAAAATTATTTTTAAAGGTAATAAAAATTATAAATTTATAAAATATAAAATAAAAATATATAATTATATGATTTTAAAAAATTATAATTTTATAAATTTATAATTTAATGATTTTATAATTTTGTAATTTTGTAATTTTATGATTTATAATTATATCATTTTATAATTTTATATAATTTTATAAAACATATAGTATAATTATTTAAAATTTTATATTTTATAAAATTATATAAATGTAACATTATAAAATTATAAAATGATATAATTATAAATCATAAAATTAAAAAATAATAAAATTAAAAACTATAAAATTATAAATAATTAAATTATAAATTATAAATTTTTTAAATCATAAAATTATATATTTTTATTTTATATTTCATAATTTTATAATTTTATAATTTTATAATTTTATAAATTTAAAATTTATATATATTTTATTTTGTAATGTTATATATTTTTTTAATTTTTAATTTTATATTTTATAAATTCATAACTTTTATTAGTTTTAAAAATAATTTTAGGTAAATACAACAACAAATCCATTCTTGAGAGAGATATTCATCATTGTGAGAATCCCAAATCATATTTCATTCTCTTTCATAAAGCTCTTTCTTCTCTTTAGTCCTATTTTTCGACCATAAATTTTTTATTCAATTCTACTCCTTTTGAAGGGTCACTACCGCTAGAGTAATCTACATGGGAACTCTACCAAAACCTCATTCAAGTTCTCTTAATGGTCAATTCAAAATTTTGTCCACTCTTTGTATGGAACAATATGTTTTCTCCTATGTACAATCCTTTTTGCTTTGCATGTTACTTCCATTCATCCTTAATGAAATTTCCTTTAGTTAAGACCCTAATGTTGTGTCTTGATTGTCATTTGGGCCTTTTTGTTGTGTAGATATAATGTTTTAATGTGTGGAATTGTTTAGGGAGAAAAGAACAGTGCTAGGTCAAGACTATAATGTTAGGGAAGTTTTTTTCTTCACAAATTTAATGCTTTATTGTTGAAATATAAAATAATGGTTTGATTTTTATGTGTGAATGTTGATAAAACTTGACAAAGCCTCCAAGAGAAATGAAACTATAATGAATGATGTCTATAATGGTGATGATTTTCTTTTGTGTAGAGAAAGTTAAGAATGTTGTAAGAGGAAGAGAATTTGGTTTGCAATTTGTAATTATTAAGGGGGGGGGGGTAAAACTATTGGATGAGATAAATTAATTTATGGTTACTACTGTTGGTGTTATGAAATTTGTACAATTAGTACAAACACATGTTGAAAAAGTTATTATCATAGAAATTTTGGGAAATGAGTATGATTTTTGTGAAATGTGTGATTCAATGGTTTCTGTGGGTCTGGTTGCTTGAATGACTTTGATGTAGTAAGATGATTTTACTTATGACCTTTATCTTGTGTGAAGGAAGGAGATATATATTTCTAAATGGTTTTTCTTGTGTGATTATGAATATATTACCATATGTTTGACAATGCATGTATATATCTAGTCTCATATGGAAAGGATTTTAGTGTTGAGTTGTCAAATTAGTTATTTTCAAGGGGAAATGTTAATCTAGGATGAGTCTAAGTGTATTGAAGGAGACTTATGATATGAGACTATCCTAACTTTACTAGTATATGACTCATATAAAGGATGATAACTATGTGGTGAGAGTCTAAAGAAGCTTCACATGACAGACGATATGATATAAAACAGAGTCACACTCAAGGAACTAGTGAAGTTAACCTTGTCAATACTGAATGACTTATGCTTATATGATTGTTCCACTTGAGATTGTTGAGATGAAGGAATAAAAAGACAATATGATAGGTGCAGAATCTCATGAGTCCATTCAATACACTAGTTTTCGGGAAGCAAGGGTCTACATGTGAAATATTCTCATGAAAAAATTACTACAAAGAACATAGACCCAAACAAGTGATCTTGTATTATTCAACATTTATATTTATTAATTTCATATTAATATAAACTTAAAAATGTATAAGATTATAAGACTTTAAGGTTATAAGGTTATATGACTATAAGACTACAAGACTAAAAAACTAAAAAACTGCAATACTAGAAGACTATAAGTCTATAAGACTATAATGGTATAAGGTCATAAAACTATAAGATTATCAAAATAAAATAAAATTTGTAAAGTTATAAAATTATGTGTCGATACCTATGAAAGATGACGAAACTAAATAAGAGTCACATTACTCAATTAAGAATCATATCACCCGATTAAAAGTTACATGACACAATTAAAATAAAAAATTGAACGTCAATGACTTAATTGAATTTTCTTTTTATTAGTCAATAAATTTTAAAAATTTAATAAAAACTTAATTGAAAGTTTATAAATTTATTGAGAGTTAAAATTATAAATCATACCTATTTTATTTGATTTAATATATTTTTGAAGACATTAATTGACTACGCATTGTGTGAGAACTTTTTTGGTCCAATATTGTTTGGCCCACATCGATTTGTGAATCTCATCCGGGGGTTTCTCCCTGCACCTCCAATAGTTCTTCTGTACCCCCAAAAATGACTGTTATACCTTTATTTACTATGGGTGAGAGAGTGGGTGAAAGTGGGTGGGACGCAGTAAATTTCATTTACTGCGTCGCCAACGTCCTGCACCCCCAAAACCTTATTTCTTCTACTCCCGTTTCCTTGGTTCTCCATCCCAGTACAGGTTTTCATTTAAAATTTTGCTCTCATTCTCTGTGGTTTGTGGCCCCTGAGTTTTAATTTTTCACGAAACGGATTACAGAATCCGTTTCATAGTGTTATGAAACGGATTCTGTAATCCGTTTCGTAAAAAATTTTGCAATTTTTTTTGAAACGGAATACAGATTCCGTTTCATAACACTGTGAAACGGATTCTGTAATTCGTTTTAGAAAAAAAATGCAATTTTTTTTTCTGAAACGGATTATAGAATCCGTTTCACAGTGTTATGAAACGGAATCTGTATTCCGTTTCCCATACATTTTGTTTTTCTCATTCATTACAAAATTACACCTCACCCCATTACTTTTAAACCTTACTTATGTGTCCTAACCATATCTATAATAAAATAAAATAAAAATTAATAAATAAAAAAGAATCGCCCAAAACGGATTTTACATTCGCTGAAAAACCAAACAACACATCCCAAAACGGATTTCAGGTTCCGTTTCAGCACTCTGGGAAACGGCTTCCACAATCCGTTTCATCTAAAATAAAATAAAAAAAATGTTTTTTATGGGAAACGGATTACACAATCCGTTTCCTTAAAAAAAAAAAAAATTCTAGGAAACGGATTACTCCAATAGTTGCTTCTTTTTTTTCTTCCCTTTTATTCACATTTCAGTCCTCAATCTTTATCACTTAAATGTAGATTATAAAAAGGAGAACAAAAACTACGCTTAACGTAAGAGTGAAAAGATCATATGATTTTTTCAAGTTATGCTATTCTCTAACATTTTTTATTTAACGTGAAATGCCATGTTAAATTATGTCAAAAGACAAAATAAAGTTGGTTTGAGATCCTGAAACAGTGAAGGCTAGAGAGTGCGGTAAAAAAAATTATTTGGGAAACGGATTACACAATCCGTTTCCTTAAAAAAAAAATTTGGGAAACGGATTTCATAATCCGTTTCTTTAAAAAAAATATGGGAAACGGATTACACAATTCGTTTCCTTAAAAAAAAAAATTGGGAAACGGATTCCACAATCCGTTTCCTCAAAAAAGTTAAACCTTCCATTTCACGCGTGTGAAAAAATTGTGAATTATGTATCTTCTAATTTACTGCTAAAAATAATTAAATCAATTAAAATATAAATACACATGCACAATATTATTGGGGTTGGGGGTGTGTTTTGGGGTGCGTTTTGGAGGTGTATGATTTTGGGAGTACGGTGAAAGATGGAGTAACTGTTTTTTTTACCATGGACAAACATGAAAAAAAATTAAATTTTGGAGGTACAGGAGAGATTATTGGAGGTGCAGGGAGAAGCCCCCTCTCATCCGGTCTATTCAATGTTTTGGACTCTGGAGTTTTGTAGCCCAAAAAGGAGGGATCATGGAGTTCAAAGACGTTAAAAAAAGTCAAAACAAAATTAGGATTAAACAATTTCATATTCAATGGAATAAACAAGTTTTCCCTTGTCTTTTTTTTTTCATTATTATTTTAAATATTTTTTTAGACTATTCAAAACATAAGATAATCTAAAAATCAATTTAATAATTAATTTGTTTTAATTCTACCAAATTAAATAAAAAAAATTCATAAATTAATACATATATATTTAAGTTTGATTTCAATTTTCATTTTTTTAATTATTATCGAAACAAAATTAGATGTTGATAGAACATGAAATCCCATAAAAAAAAGCAAAAATTACAAACAACAAAAAGGAGAAAATCAATCGATTTTGAGCAAAGATAGAGGTTACACAGATTGGAATGACGAGCTGTTATGCAATAACCTCAATGGTTTTGGGTATTGCAACAAATTCTTTCTGCACAGGGTCACAAAGGTGATTATTTAATAATTGTTGACAACCAGAATATAACACAGTCATCATCGTGAGTTTGTCGGTCCTTTTGTGCAATATGGATAAAATGATCCTTTTACTGTAGGTAAAGTTATCAAGAATTTTATATCGGATATGTTGTAAACTTGAACCTTTTGTTGAAACTCAATTTTATTAGTATCATTTATATGCAAAACCTTTAATGTACTTAGCAACATTCAAAAGCATCTCATACAAAATACAACCCAACATCAAATGTCTTCATGTGTGCTTATGTACAAGTGGGAATGATCCTAACAAGCTTCTTCTTCTATTCATCTGTTGGAAGAGTCATCATCCATGGAGGAATTACGGTTTTAGGTTGAGTTGATGTTGGAGTTCCTTCATCATATTTCGCTTCTGGGGACCCTCTACATCTACTCTCCCAACTCACTCAATTAGTATTATTAGTTACAAATTCAAATTCAACTCATAATTAATTGCAGAGAATGCAGGTTAAGGGAAAGAGAGAGGAAGAAAAAAATATGGTAAATGATGTAAAAATAATGAAATAGATTCAGAGGAAAGACACTGACCCAATATTCAGGGACTCCAATGGCTTAGTTACCATGACAGAAGTCACATCCCCGTTATTTAGCAACGCTTCCTGTTCTTGAGGGACCAGTGCCTTCTCTTTTTCTTTTATCTGTGGTTCACTCAAACAACCATTTATGTTTAAGATTTGAAATCCAAATTTCACAAACTAGTACACAAGCTCTTAATGAATCAACAATATAACCTTCTTGGCGAGCACGTTGTTACGTTCCCGAAGTGCCTTGTCCTGTATCACAGAATAGTACTACGTATGTCATTTCAATCAAATCAAAACAATAGAGAGAAACAAAAACTGTTCACTATCTTTCATGTCATACGAAAACCCGGTGGTTTACTATATTCAACATTATGTCGGAAAAAAAAAAAAAAACTCACCTTTTTCTGAAGACCTGAAATAGATTCATGCATGGCTTGGTTCTGCACATTAACACAGAGATAATGATATTTAGTGAACAAAAATGAGTGTAGGTTTGATATGTATATACAGTTTTATTTCACCTTTCGTAATCTAATGTGTCTGAGGGCGGAATCAAGTTGTTGTTCTAAACTCTGAAGTCCTCTAAGATTTAAGCTATCAAGGTCTTCTCCCATGAAATTCCTGAAAGGAAGCACTAAAACTGTCACTGCATAATTTATTACACAAGAACCTCTTATTCACAAAACTTCAATACCTTTGATGTAGCTGTAGTACTTCCACCCTAGCCTTCAGTTTTTCGTGTTCTATGGCCCAGTTTTCCTAGCAATGCAAACAGATAATTAAACCAGTATTCTAAGGCTTTTAATTTATTTTAAAAATAACAGCTAAGAAATAAAATATCCATATTTATTTTAGTGACTGTAAGGGAATATTTCTTGAAGATCCGTGTCATTTAGAAATATGATTATATGTATAAGATAGAATTTGGATTTTTTTTTTTATGCTATTCCATTACTGTGCTTCTATAATCTGGACTCTGTGATGAAAGTGGGTTGAATTACATATTTTTTCTCTAATTATAACATATTTATGCTGAGAAAAATGGGGCAATATGAATAAATTAGACATTTTAAAAATCATTTTGGCATAAGAAGTAAGCTGAAGCCATTGTTAATTACATAAAATAAATTAAATTTATTACAACTCAACTGAAGCTAATTGTTTTCTTAGAATTAAATAATCATTTTTTCTTTTTCACTTTTCAGAGATTGTAATTATTTATATTAGTAATTAAATATTTATGAGAAAAAAAAAAACTTAACTACAGAATATTCTATCTTAAATTATTTAGAAAACAAGAAAAATATGGAAAACAATTGTTTAAAAAAAATCTATTGTCGTTAGAATTAAATTTTATCCTGATTAAAATGGTAACAAACTAATTATAACCTGCAAAATTATAACATTTCTATATAACTTTTTCAATGTCCTACTTTCATTATATATCATCATTGTACTTAATGGTTATGGAAATAATAGATTATGATTGCTTGTACAATTGATTGTACAATTGATTATGATGACTAATATAATTGATTATTTTTAATCTTCACAATCGATTATGTTACTAACCATAACCAATTATGTAAACAATCATAGGTGACGTGGTTGCACCATTTTCTTTTTCATGGTTTGCATTTGTGACCTTAGCATTTCTCAATTTGGCTTATGTGATTGAGGGATGATAACAAAAGAATTTAATTATCTAATTACAAATTATATTAATAATAACTTTTATTGATTTGTATAATAAGTATATATATTAAAGATCATACTAATAGTGATCTTTGATTACTTGACAACTTATTAAAGTTGTTTCTTTGTGTACATAAAATAGCATGGTAGTAAATTAAAATTCTTTAATTGATATGAGTTTATAACTTATTCACACAGTGAAATTTAAATAAGAAAAAAATATTTCTGCTAAAGAAACTAATATCGTTAACGAAAATTTCACATTATTAATAGTCCGAATTAACATTGTTCTACTTATGAATAAAATGTTAGTTTATACCTATTTGGAAAACTTGTCGCCTAACAAATATCCATTGATCACATTGATACAGGTTCAAAGTTTGTTGATGCATAATGGTTAACTTCGTGTCATGTATATAACTAATTCTTGATTATAAATATAATTATTATTGTTATTCTAAGAATATTCAATATTAATATTAGGAGGATGATTGTTTTTTCGATATCAAATACTTTAAACTAATTATAATTGTTTACATTTTATATTAGAATACCAAATAAAATTTCATGAGAACCAAATCATTTGTCAAATTTGCAAACATTAATAAAACCTAGTAGATAAAATTTAAAAATATTTAAAAAAAATATAAAAGGAAAATAAATATTCAAATTAAAATATATTTTAAATGTTTTTTTATTTCAATTTTTTAAATTCTAATAAATCTTGTTTTTATACACTGATAAAAGTTATAATACATTACTTGATCAAAATGATGTAAAGAACAAATAATAAACATAATAATAAAATTCTTGTATATTTTGAATTCCAATATATATTGGATGGTGATAAAAAAATATTCTTGACAATTACATTACATTTTTATATTGTAGTAAATAAAAGTTATATATACAATTATAGTGAAAAAGTTGCAATATGATTGATAATGAGTTAGAAAATAAAAAATAATTAAAAAAATATATCAAAATAATATTTTACATGATGAAAATAAACAACAAATCAAAATATTAAAAAATTAAAAAATGTTTAAAATAATTTGAGAGACTATTGAAAAGATCGTACAAAATAAGAGTTAAAAGTTGATTAAGTGGAAATTAAAGACTTACATTTGGTGCTTGATCACTTCCACCTTCTTGCCTCTCCGCATATGAATGCCTCTCATACCGATCAATAATTCTTTCCACACTGTTAACTCAGGAAATTAAAAGTTGCAGTGAGCAAAGATTTTATAAGTTCATTGCATCACCTTAAAGCCTACAAACAAACACGACAACTGCATTGTAAAGCAAATACCTTTTAATTCATACTTCAAATATAGCAGGCTAACGGCTTTCAAATAATTAAGTGATGATTTGCTTTCTCTACGTGTTTTTTTACTATATTAATTTTTTAATTCAATCCATATGAGCGTGTAAATGGTTAACAAAATATGAAAATTTAACAAAATAATTTCCATTATTAATTTAGAAAGAGAGAAGTAATATAAAAAAGAAACGTTGGACGAACTAACAATTTCAAATTTCTTTCATAATAAATAACCATTTAAATACAATGAAACTAATGCAATAATTTGAAAAATCAATCAATTAATAAATAAGGGAAATTTATAATTATCAATTTCCACCCTCACCAATGCGCCTAGTTTCTACCTAGAAGATTTGATTAATTATAAATAACAGATTTTGGATATAAAAACAACAAGAATGTTTTTCCTTAAAAGACCTATACTAAGGTTACTGTAATTTATGCACGTTTGCGTCCATAGTGGTCTAACATTGGTTTAAGCTTCTGTAATGATGGTTAAACATGGAGATATTGTGTTTAGCGTTTCTCGAGTGGATAAGTATGAAGCTCTTGAGGATTAAGTTTTGTTGTTTTTGTCTTTTTAGGTGATTAAGCCTACTTGCTTTTGTTAAATTAAATGATTAAGTCTTGGGTTGTGGTTTTTCTTTTGTTGAGTTTTTAATGTTGTATCGATCTTGTTATTTCAAAATATAATATATACTGATTTTGGTATTTTAAAATATATTAAAAACTTCTTTAATATATCAAAATTTATATATTTTAAAAATAAAGGAGAACAACAGCAAAAAAAAAAAAAAAAAAAAAAAGTATTTTTATTTTTTTTTTTTTTTTTTTTTTTTTATTTATTTATTATATTCTTTTTTGATTAAAAAATAAATAAATATTAATTTTTAATTTTTAAAAAAAATAAAAAATTTTTTTAAAAAAAAAAAATTTAAAAATATAAAAAAAAAAGAAAAAAAAAAAAAAAAAAAAAAAAAAAAAAAAAACCTGTTTCTACCTTCATTATGTGGTTAAGCTTTGGACACATCTAGTCATTGCATACTTTTTAGCCATTGTATTATAACATTTTCCTATTTGTAATTTATTTTATTTGATACTTGTACTGTTCATCCACTCAAGTGTTGTGAGTACTCTTAAACTGCAGAAGATATTAAATAAATGATTATTTAGATATGTTAAATTTAAGTCTACAAAATTAGTTTGAAATATGTTAGGCATATTAACTTGTGGAGATATTAGCTATGTTAAATTTAAACTGAAATCCTAATGTGTAAAATCACTATTTTATAGATTGAGAGATTTAGACACTTCATTTTAAAGGCACCAACCTCATACATGTATGAATAGATATGATATTGGCCTCCAAATAGCAAATCATATACATATATTTTACTACTATATGTTTGGTCACATTCAACTTCTCTAGGGTAGATAACAAAATTATTACCTGTCTCTGATTATTTAAGTATTTTTTAAATTTAAACAAGTTGTTAGAGTTCAATTATTGCGAACTCAATTCTTCTTTCAAAAACATGTTGAGGACTTTACCAACAAAACACACGCACTCAAAAACTAACACTCAAAAGCAAAAAAAAAAAAATATATATATATATATATATATCAACCAGGACTAGACAAATGTATAAGATTGGTCAAGGTTTTATTTTAGGTTTTAAGAATCAGTTAAATAAAATTAGTATGTATAACTCTCTTAATTTAATATTATAGAAAAAACGATTACATTACTATTTACTTTTCGTAAAAGGGGGAGAAATTAATGATAGTAACTAGGTTATTCCATTATGAATAAGAATAAAAATAAGCCTTAAAACCTAAAATAATGTCAGGTTGAATTTGTAATTAGTGAATGGAAAATCATCACAACCAAACCAATCTCCATAGTAGGTGCGATATTAAAATCAGTAGAAAGCACAGACATATAATGACGAAGAAGAACTTTCTATTCCTAACAATTCATTTGCCCAAACACCTCGCGCGCACTCGATCGAGGTGCAGAAGTTGGGTTTCTTTTCTTACTCTCAAAAATCAAGTCTAACTGAACAAGAAATCTAACGCTAATAATCTTGAAAAAGAAAAGAATCAACAGAAGCAGAAGAAAAGACATATAAACAGAGGATGAACAGGAGTGCATTGGTAGAGAAGAAATAGACATGAATTGAAGAGACAGACACATGCATATATAAAGAAAGAGAAAGAGAGAGAGAAGAGAGTGTAGTAAGTAACGTACGAAGGTTGGTTGGAGTATTCCAAAAGTTTGCCTTTAGTAGAGAAGACTATGAGAGCCACATCAGCATCGCAAAGCACAGAGATCTCGCGGGCTTTCTTGATCAAACCAGAGCGTCTCTTTGAGAAGGTGACTTGTCTGTTGATCTTGTTTTCGATCCTCTTCAACTCCACTCTTCCCCTTCCCATTGAACCTTCTCTCCTCAATTACCTCACTGCTACCGATTTCAATGGGAGGAGGAAGAACGTGAGAGGGAGAAGCGAAGCAGAGGAAAGAGGAAGTACATACAAATAAATACCGCAACTTCTCCATTCTTTATTGGAAAACGCAAATATCTTTTGGTGGGTATTTGGTATTTACTATTTTAGTCCATTGTAAATCGATAAACTATTGGGGAAACACCAGAAACCCAAACCGCTCATCGGATCTACAACGTGGTTTTCCAAAACCTGAGTGGTTTTTCCAAATACGTTGTCTACTTACTATTGGTCAGACCACTGTCCTGTCCCTGTAGTCTGGTCCCACCCTTTCTTCTAAGCGCTGCCACCACTCACACCTCATATATACAATCTTTCTTTTCTGTTATTATATAACAGTGCTGTGATACTCTTCTCTGTCCAAAACTATTTAACTTTTCTGTTTGAATGTGATTTTAACTAAATCATTTACTTTATTTTATCATAATTATATTTCTTTCTATCCAAATTTGTTTTGGGTTAGATTATGAATTTGGTTTTCATTTTTTAAGAAATATAAATTTGATCCTTTTTCTAAATTTGATTTTTTTTAAAAAAATTTGATGCAATATGATCATTTATGTTAGTATTGTACTAATAATATTAGAGAGGCATGGGTCGGTGAGTTTTTTTTAAATAATTTTAAATTTTTATTCATTTATTTTATTTTATTTTAAATAAAAAATTTGTCACTTGTTAAATTAATGTTGTAACACATGATAATGATAGTGTGATGTGGTAATGCCAATGCCACATGTTATTATTACACTACGTGTCATTTCTTCATTCTTAATCTAGAAACTATTTCAATTATCAATAATTATTAGATTATAAATTAATATCTAAATTGGTTACTGTAATGACTATTTTTTTTTATCACTAAAATTAATCACTAAAGGAAATTTTCTTGTAGCGTCTCATTGTGTTAGTCTTTTGTTGGGAATAGTCCAAGTGTAAGACTAATGTCATAAAATCATATGAAACCACAAATTTTCAATAACTATAACCATAACCAATATGTGAAAAATATATATAAATCCATCATCTTCTAGATAAGGATAACAAATAGATTAGTCCAGCATGTATTGTTCAAACATTACCTCATTTGGACAAGGAATTCTCACATTCATTGAATACAAATATATAAATAACTCATCTTTTTAATTGGATATGAGGATGCGGATGAACGTATAATTCATCCCATCTTGATACCTGTCTTGAGACTTGTCAATGTCCTGATTCTTATCTCTCTTTAAATTATTAAAATAGTAAGAGTTTATCATGTAACATATATATATATATATATA
>Ga0214544_1001631_pt1 | contig 47152 bp, 14 predicted proteins | sample CNSS3metaG_FD_160074 | JGI IMG/M metagenome (GOLD analysis project Ga0214544, IMG submission 160074) | Root nodule microbial communities from cowpea collected in UCLA plant growth center, Los Angeles, California, USA - CNSS3 | ecosystem: Host-associated > Plants > Roots > Nodule | place: USA...
AAAGGAGAGGTAGCTTGAAAGGAGGCAGGGTAAAGGGATAGGAAGTGGATTAAGCTTATAGGTAGTGTAATGAGTGAGAGGAAATGCATTTGGAATGATTTGATGTTTAAATAAAATCTGAACATGTCGCTAAATTATTAGTGGATGTTGTGGGTCAATGATAGTAAAGAAGAGTTAGTTGAGAAGAATGGTAGAAAAGTGGGAACTGAGAATTTGCGTGAGATGGGCAAGAGGAGTGGGAAGATAGAGTGAAGGATGAAAGGATACACAAACTGTTGATTGAGTATATGGGGTGTATGGATGAGCATAATTGTGCAAAAGAGAGATATGGGAATGGGATCTGTTATTTGTGAATTAAGACATGATGGCATGACTTAAGAATAAATAAACCTCTAGTGGAAATGTGTGAATGATAATGTTGGGGCTATAGTGAAATTAAAATAGATTGGGAATTGGCAATAGATCAGGATTGAGTACTGAGACCCAAAGGGGAATTGGCCTTAGAGGAATTTGAATTGTAGAACCAACCAAATTGAGTGCCAAAACCAGCTGCAGAGTGCTTCTGGTATGGCGCCTGGCGGCCCACTGATAACCGCCAGGCGATAGACTTAGCGTGAGAGAATACTGCACCGTGGGGCGCCTGGCGGCACGATGTGCTCCGCCAGGCGGTGACGAGAAAATAGTAACTCTGGAATGACGCTGGCGCCGGGCGGTCAGTGGTTACCGCCAAGCGGTCTGGAACAGTTTCGCCTGGCGGCGTGTGGTTCGAGCCAGGCGGAAATGCTATTGTTCTTGCTTTCTTGGTGTGTTGCTTTTAATTAACGATGTTGCTTCACTTGGATCGGAAGATGATGTGCCATGAGCGGGTAGGTTCATGGATGGTGTTTGGCATGTGATGATACGAACGGGGAGGTTCATATCTAGTTACTCTTACGTGGGGATACGAGCGAGGTAGGTTCGTATGTTCCGTGCTCACGTTGAGAGATGCCACGTGCGGGGAGGTACGGGGGCTGGTGGATCACATGTGTTGGACTACGGGCGGACAGGTCCGTAGAGTAAGACTACGAGTGGGGAGGTTCGTAGAGGCAGGACCACGAGCGGGCAGGTTCGTGTGAGCATCATGTTCCCGAGTCCAAGGCTAACCAGTTGCGTGATTTGAAGGCTCTAAAGCCTTGGGGATTAAGGTCTTGGCCAAGAATTGTGTATAATGAATAAGATGGGTATATGATTTATCTTGTGTTTTATATGCTTGTTATTTTATTTTCTCAGCTCACCCTTTCTGTTTGTGTGTGGCGATGATCGTGTAATTCGTCACACGGGAGCAGATGTTGATACAGGTGGTGCTGAGGATGTTCAGATGGCGGAGTGAGGGCTAGCGTGGGATTAGAGCTAGGATTTTCTCTTACATGTATTACTTTATGTTTTTATTATAAACACGAACAATGGGAACTTGTAATACTGGACTAATTATGTTATAAGTTTTGGCGCGTGCTTCCACGAAATTAAATTTTCCCGCGTTGGGATTTTTATCGAGATGACTATTAATATAATTATTTCTTTTATTATTTATTTTTTTAAGTAATATTCCCTAGGGATGTTACATATTTCCAAGTTAGGGGTTCAAATATTTATGAAACTGTGATATTTGACGTTATTTCTTGTATTCGGGAAGCGTCGGGTGGTCGTTGGGCGAGTGATTGGTCGCTGGGCTACTGTGTCATTTTTCTAATATGTACAGTTTTAGTAAAATTGACTTTCCCGACTCATTAACCGTTGGATTGAGCTCAAATTTGGACATTTGGTTCATAACATGATATTTTGTGGTTTGACCGGTTGGATCGTCGATTAGATGTTTATAGCTTGAGAAATGTGTCACGCATTACTGTAGTGATTTTGGTTTTGTGAAAATAAATTTACTTAGGAATTTTGATGTAAGAATTATGGTTGTGGGTTGTGTGTTGTGCTTGATTGTATGGAATTGCAGGTACTTAAATGTTGGCACTCATTTATTTGGGATGAATACTATTTTGTGATATATGTATGTCATGGTATGCATTTATAAAGTATGAGATTAAATGAAATCTTGTTATGTTGAGTATGAAATGTAAAACATGACTTATTTGATTGATGGTGGTTTGACATGAGAATTGAATGCTTGATATGGCATATGGATTTTTTTGGTAAAAGAGTTTCAAGGGAAACTCTTGGTGATGGTGGTTAGTGTATACCTTGATATAGAAGATGTCTAGATAAAGGAAGGTATCCTGAACTCTAAAAATTATTCACGCTCACATAGAGTAGAATAATTTATGTGGTGAGAGTGGCAGGAGGTCCTAGTCTTGGGACATATTGGGCCCAAGACATTAGAGGATTAACCCTGTGTGTGGTTGGGTGATAACCCCTTGCGTCTAGACTCTACAGAGTTTAGAAACCAGCACAAGTGCATACTTCCTTTAGAATTCTATATCAAAAGTATGATCCAGATATTGAGTTAGAGAGTCCTTTAATTGTTTGCTTTCACATGTTTTGGGTGCTTATTGCTTTGCTTGTCTATAACCTGTTTTATAATCTACTTACTCAATAACATGTTAAATATTTTACTCTAGCTTACCCTTTCTCTTTGTGTTTGTTCTCTTCTTTGGCTTTTTCCTTTTGCGATGATCACCAAATCCTTGGTGGGAGCAGATGTGGAGACTCTTGGTGATCGTGATGTTGGCGGGGAGGCTGCGATGTAGTTAGGCTTCCTAGATCCTTTATTGCTCATTGTTGAGCATTTCTTCTTGTTATTGTTATCTTGTAGTTTCTTGCTCTTTGAGTAAATTTCCAATTTAATCTAATTTGTGTTTAGATTCTATTCAGGGCATTGTGTTGTGTCTTTGGGTTTCCATTCTAGTATAATGTGGGATAACTGAAAAAGGTTAATTCTAAATATACTTTATGTCGGTGTCCTATTTTATACTATAAACATGCGAAGTTCTATTTATTTGAATTATTCAACTAAATTGGGACGTTACACTTATGACTTCTTCCAATTTTATTGAAAAATAAAATAAAATTATATTAAGAGAACATTTTATTATCCATGCATTTATTGTCTAAATCATCTGGTCCTCTAGGATGACGGGTATAAGACTGTCTATTTGTTTATTATATTGTAAAGCTTAAGTGTGGACATGGATTGAATTTTTTTAATATCCAATTTAAATTTAATAAAATAAATTAGATTTATAATTTAAATTTAGTTGATATAGTTAAAATGGATATGGATTTTAATCCAGATTTACACTAGATTTGTATTATTTTAATCCAATTTAAATTAAATTAAAATTAGATTTAATTCATTTCGTCTATGAGATTAAATTTAATGAGATCGATCTAATATACATGACTATTAGGTTCATTAGATATGGGTTAGGCTTACTCAACTCGACGCTTCGACTTAGGCCAGCCCTCGACTTAGGTCGACTAGGCTTGACTTTAGGCCTTAGTTTGCTCAACTCGACCTTTAACGAGGGCGACTCGACCAAACTTTTCTTGGGGACAAGTTTGGTCGAATTTAGGTAGGGTCTAGTTCAATCAATTTTCAGCTAGATTTTGGTGGGGTCTAACTTGTCGGATTTTGGAAGGGGCTGACTCGACCAGATTTCACTAGGGCCGACTTCACCAGATTTTGGCAGGAGTCGACTCAGTCAAATTTTGACTTGGACCGGCGTGGTCTAATTTAGATGGGGTTGCCACAACCAAATTTTTCCTAGAGCCAACTTGCTCGAATTTCGGCCGAATGTCAACCATGGCTGACTCGCCCGAATTTTTGTCAAGGCTGACTCAATCAAATTTTAGCGAGTATCGGTCGAGGTCGACTTGGCCACATTATGGCCATGGTTGACTATGTTGAATTTCGACTATGTCTAATTTCAACCGAAGCCGACTTTGTCAAATTTCAATCGAGACTAACTTGTCCGAATTATAGTTGGAGTCAACTCGGCCGAATTTCGGCCGGGCCAACTTGATCAAATATCGGCTAGGGTCAACTTGGCGAAATTTCAGTTGGGATTTAGTCTGTTGACCTTCAGCCGGGGCCAAGTAAGCCGAAACTGACTCGATTGAATTTCAATTGGACTGAGTTGGCCGAATTTCGGCTGATGTTAAGTTACCTAAATTTTGACTAGAGCCAACTTAGCCAAATTTTGGTTGAGGCTAACTCAGGTAAATTTCGGAAAAGGATGAGTCAGGTTGATCTTTGGTCGGGTCCAACTCAAATGAATTTCCACCGAGGCCGACTCTGCCCACCTTTGGCTAGGGTCGACTTGGGCTGACCCTCTCTCAAGGTTGACTCGAACGGACCCTTGTTCAAGGATGACTCAGGGCGATCCTCGATCGAGGATGACTGATCGTGATAACTAGGGTCAATTTTTGGCTAAATTGACCCTCAGTTGGAACCTTAGAATGCACCTTGATTTTAGATTTTTAGAATTAAAAAAAAAAAAAGTCAATCTAAATCCAATTGAATGGATTAAGATTTAGATTTCCAAAATCCAAAAAAATTATTCAATATAAAATGCAATTAAATGGATTAGATTTAAAATAAAAAAATATGGATATAGATTTGGGATAAATCCATTTAAATGGATTTAAAGATCTCAAAATTTGAACTTTGTGACCACCTTTGATTTTACGAACATGTCTTAGAAAAATATTAAACATGCCAAGTGAAGTTTGCAATTGAGAGATAAAAACAATATGAAAATCCATAGTAACTCTAAGTTTAATTTTTTAAAACATTTGTTTATTATTTGAAAAGTTAAATTTCAATGAAGATTTTATGTATTTCCTTCCCCTCAAGGTGTAGAAAAGTTCCGGTTACCAATTCTCCTTGATTGATGTTATAGTATAAGCATATCCATGAATATTTTGAAATTGTTCAATAAGTAGATGAATGTACAACATTCTAAATTAATCAATTCAGAAGTGAAAAATATTAATTTTGAATTACTTAATTTAAAAGTGAAAAAGAATAGATTATACATTTTAATTGCTGAATTTATAAAATCAAATTTGGGATTGTGCATTCAAAACATAACAATTATTTTTTAAGTTTGCAATTGTGCAATCTGCAAATTTTTTATATCACTCGATCCAGAGTTTTTTGGACAAAAATGCATGAAAAGAATGCATATTACATTTCTCACAATACGTGAATGTGCAAAAGGAAAATGAACACTTCTTATCTAGCGTAAACTAGACTTAAATCAGATCACGTTTGTTTTCACGCTTGTTTTAAATGAAAATTCACAATAGAAATTAAAAAAAAATAAATTATGTAGAGCTACTCTATTTAGGCTAATACGATACAAAAATTTTCAATTTAAATATAAAACTATCAAATTTATAGTACAACTTGAATTTACGAAAAAAAAAATTATTATTTTAATGATAATAAAAACCAATATAACCTCCAATCATTATATGCAAGGAAATTACACGATTTAAAAGTTGAAAATACTTTTTAAATCGTACAATTTGGAAACTAAATATAAAAATTATATAATTTTGAAGTTTTTTACTTCTTGAAAAAAATTTCGGAATTATACAATTAAAAAAACAATTATATAATTTGAAAACAAAAAATAAGTTTCAGTAATTCAGAACCCAAAACTGAATTCAGGATTAATAATCCAAAAGTATTTTTTTTTCTTTTAAAAACCTTCCAAATGGCATAATTCAAAAGATAAAGTAAAAGATAAAAAAGACTACCATAGTGTACAATCCAAAAGTAAATAATAACTAGTGACTCCAATGTCAAAAATAAATTTTAGAATATGCAATCCAAAAACTATTTTTTTCTTAACCATCTCAAACTTTCAAAACTCATTTTTAGCTGCCGAATTCAACAATCTAGAAGTTATTTTGGTTTCAAATTATGCAATCTAAAATATTTTTTTAAGAAAAAAATAACTTCTAAATGTTACAATCCGAAAGTATCATTTTAAGAAAAAAAAATGATTTCCAAAAATACAATCCATAAATCATTTTTAATTTCTGATAAAAAGAGCAAAATATTTTTTTTTATAGGATGCAGCACAAAAATATGAAGGTGCGGGAAGAATTTACCTATATTGTAACATCTCCATTTATTAACAATATAACCCGTCTCTCCTTTTACATGTCCTTTTGCAAATATTTCAGTGTATTAATTCTGTGCACCATATCACTTTAATATCAATCAATTTCCATTTCAATAGAAAATAATTTCTTCAAACAATTCATAACCATACTATGCCATATATAACCCATTTTTAATGTTTCCAATTTAACTCAAATTATTGAACTCTTAAGGCATTGTATAGAATATTAACTAGACTCGTTCTAGTTTTTTCGTTGTTAAATGAAAAATCGAGTTAATAACAATACTATAAGTTACTGAGCCTTGGGCCCTTGAGAGAACCGTTATGGAGTAGGTATGCCACATTTAGAAAGTAGTTTAAATTTTCTTTTAATATTTGAACATTTACATCAAATTCAATAAACTTTTAATATTTTGTATTTTCAACATAATATAGATTATTAAGAAAATTGGGGTGAATACTAAGTATATGAAGTATTGAGTAACTTCAAACACTTTCTTTCATGGAAACTATTTTAACTCATTATCTGTGTCTCGCGGAAGGAAAAAAAAATTGGGACACAATTAATATCTGAATTTCATAATGAGTAATTCCAACTCAACCCAATAGAATAAAAAAAGGGAGCATCCTTGATTTGCTTTATTGTATTTGATTTTCAAAGTTCTGTATCACATAATCTGATCATCAACTCAGAAACCATTCTTCGAGCAAAAGGTATATAACTGAGGCTATACCTGTAACAACGTGGAACTATTAAGAATCTACCTAAGAGTGAAAAACAAATATGTTATGGAAAGGAGTCCTATGTAAAATTCTTTTGTAGAAATGGTTTTCACTTTTCATATCACAAATTTATGTCAGGAAACAGCGCTGTTGAAAGCAAACTCACCAAATAAGGGCACCGATCTCAATTATGACAGCAACTATGGTCAGCACTTTGCTATGAATCTACAAAACATGAAAAATTAATTAATTTTCCATTCAACTAAGGGCATATTAGGGTATGTTTCATCGTCAAAACTTGTAGAAAAAGAACATAAAAAAATGTGATACAGGTTTTTTATAAATTAAAACTAGTTTATGCATAAGTTAAAGATCTAATTTTAGAGAAGTAAAAGGACAAAGATTTTACAAATTAGCTTATATATATATATATATATATATATATTATAGTTTTGACTTATGCAAAAACTTATTTTATCTGTCTTCTGTTAAAGAGAAAATATATCTTAACAGATTGTAAGAAAGGCAGTAACAGGCCACAAATTTATTGAACAAATTGAGACAGCTTCCTTGATTACAGAAACAAGATTCATAGTGTACCAAGAATTGGTAAGCGTGTATTATCAGACTAGGTAAGTGAAAGGGGTGGAAAAGATTATTATTCAAATGTCCTCACTAAAATCACTTTCTAAGATTAGTAACTCAAGAGAGCATTAAAAAAATGTAATTAATTTGTATTCCAAACAATAGGTACTTGGTATATGAAGCTTGTAGCGATCAAAGAGTAGGGATTACCCAAAGAGCACAGATAAGTGCTATAACCACGCATCCGAGGTATATGGCTGTAGCAAAAACCCGAACAGGGTCAAACATCATTCCCAATTGCTGTGCAGGTCCAAGAAGAAAGCCTGTACTGTTACACACACAAACCGAAGTTAGAACGTTTCATGAACTAAATCATGTAAATTAAAAGAAAAATAAAAGTGAGTCAGCCTTGCATATTGCATAACAGCACAAATATTAAAAAATAATCGGAACTACATAATAAAAGTCTAGATTTCTCCATTAGCACCTATAAATATTTCATTGTATTTGGCATTTTTAGGCAAGGAAATTTGAGTTCTCTCTTCTACTTCTCACCTCTTCCTCTAACAAAGTGGTATCAAGTGCTAGGTCTGATCTCGAGGGTTGAGAGAAAAAAAGAGTTGAGAGATGACAAGCAATATTTCCTTGTCTTACAAAAGAAAATTAAAAAATTGTGTCTTCGCACGGTTTGACTTTCAAGGTGCTTGGGAGATTGTACAAAAAGGGCTATAAGATGGAGACTTTGTTGAAAACGAGGAAAAGGATCAACAAGCCCTTACTCTTATCCCTCACTGTTTGGATGACCACATGTTCGAGAAGGTTGCTTACACTACTACGTCAAAGGAAGCTTGGGAGATTTTGGAAAAAAATCCTCCAAGGCGTGAACAAAGTGAAGAAGATAAGGCTTCAATCACTAAGGAGTAACTTTGAAACTTTGAAGAAGAAGGAATCCAATTCAATTTCAGATTATTGCTTAGGAGTCAAGGGGATTGTTAATCAATTGAAAAAATATGGAGATAAAATAGAAGATGTTCATGTGATAGAAAAGATCTTCCATTCCTTGACTCTAAAGTTCAATTATGTGGTATGTGATTGAAGAGTCAAAAGTTCTTGACTCCATGAGTCTTGAAGAATTAGAAGGTTCTCCTACAAGCTCATGAAGATAGAATGAAGAGGAGACAAGAAGAGTCATTAAAGCAAGTTCTCAAAACTCAAGCTTCTTTGAAGAATAATGGAGGATTCAGGAATCAACAACGTGATAGACGAGGAAGAGGACATGGACATGGACAAGGAGGAAGAGGACATGCTCATACAAGGAGAAAGAGGAAATGGTAACTGTTAGAAATGGGCTTTAAGCCTAACTCAACCCCACAAAACCGGCTTCTAAGGTGAGGTTTGCACCTCACTTATGATTCAAACAATGAAGAAATAAACTATTCAATGTCAAGAGTCCATGGAAGAGCAAGAGGAAGAGGTTGTGGTTATTTTTAAAATGAAAGGAGGTATGAGAAATCTAAAGTTTAATGTTACAATTGCCATAAGCTTAGTCCTTTTTCTTGGAGAATGTTGTCTCAATGACATGAAGGAAAAAGCTAATCTTGTTAATGAAGAATGGTGTTAGCAATCACATTACAAGGAGACTTTCCTGGAGCTTACCGATAATGTGAATGGAAATGTGTCTTTTGGAGACTCATCGAAAGTTTGAATTGAAGTAAAAGGTACAATTCTAATCTCTTCTAAAGATGGAAGTCATAAGTTGATCAATGACATTTATTATGTGCTTAAATTGAAAAGCAATATTGAGTTTAGGCCAACTTCTTGAAAAAGGATATGAGATTCTCATGAAAGTAAATATTTGTGGCTTAAAGATCAAAATGAAAATTTGATTGTTAAGGTTTCTTATGTCAAGAAATAGAATGTTTATCTTGAATCTAAAAACTAATGAAGCAAAGTCTTTAAAGGTGAGTGTGCAAGATAAAGCATGGTGTTGGCATGGGAGGATGATGAGTCCATGACTCCTCAACATAGCTTAGAGGACCTTCCTAGGAGGATCACAAGGAGTATGACTAGAAGGGAGGCCTTTAATCCATCTTCTTTGTCTTTATTTTCCATTTCATTATGTTGACTTTCCTTAATTTGACTTATGCTGACTTGACTTTAGTTGACTTGATTTAAGTTGACATGTTGACCTTTTTGTTCGTTTTTTTTGTAGGTCAAGCTAATGCTATCTTGGAGAGGAGGAGAGCCTCATCCTTGGAGCCAAAACACACCTAGGCGCATATTGAGAAGCATTAGGAGCTGACCTTCTTTTCTAGAAGGTCAAGGGCGCATATGAGAGGCTAACCAAGATAGGGTTCTCTCTCTTTCAAGACACCTCCTTTTGACCTAGTTTCTAGAAGCTTAGTTTGTGTTTTTATGTGTACACCCTTTGGATTTGTATTATTGCTAAGAGACCCCTCACCCTCAACTATATAAGGGGCTTTTCAAAACTCTTGAAAGGGTTGAATATTTTGAGTGGATACACACATTATATTCGTCCATTGTGAGTGTTCTCCTTTAGGAGTGTTCTTCTCTTAAGCCTTATCTTGAGACTTGCACTCAAGTGGTGGCATCCCCACTTATCTTGGGTTGGTGAGCCTTTGTGCCCCCTTAAGTGGCATGCTTCCCTTGAGCTCCACATCCCCTCTTCATGTCTTCCATCTTTGTTCATCTTTCATTTCATTTTTGGTTACTTATATGCATGCTAGCTTTGGCCATTGATGCTTCTATTATCATCTTCATTTGTTTTCTTGTTTAAATGAACTCCTTTTCTCTTGAGCTCCTTGAAGTGCACCTTTACATCTAGATAACCTTAACTATCTTAATGTCTAGTAGGAATCTTCATGGAGCTTTCTTAATCACTTAACACCATATTCTGTAAAATGAAAAATGGGTCTTTATTAGGTTTTGACACTTAAACTTTGCAGCTGTTAAAAGTTTGGGAGAAAAAGAGATGGTGAAAGGGATGCCCACAATTAACAATCCTAATCAATTGTGTGAAGTGTGCCTTCTTGGAAAGCATGCGAGAAAGTGCTGTGAATGTAGTTTCCGTAAGAGCAACCAAGAGTCTTCAACTTGTACATGTCGATGTATATGCTCCAATTGATAAACCTTCTTTCCATAAGAACAAATATTGCTTACTCTTCATTGACGATTTTAGTAGAGAAACATGGGTGTACTTTCTCAAACAAAAGTCAACCTTTTGTTGCTTTCAAGAATTTCAAGGCTATAGTTGAAAAAGAGAATGACTTTGAAATCCAAGCTTTGAGATCGAGGAGAATTCGCTTCAAGGGACTTCAATAACTTTTGTACAACTTATGGAATTCGTCGTTCATTGACTGTTCCCATATCGTTACAGTAAAATGTAGTCAAAAGGAAAAACAAAACTATTCTGAAGTTGATTCCTATGCGGTTTGTTATTCTCACCATTCTTTATATTGCACACTCACCTTTAAAGACTTTTCTTCATTAGTTTTTATATTCAAGATAAACATTCTATTTTCTTGAGATAAGCACCTTAGTAATCAAATTTTCATTTTGATCTTTAAGCCACAAATATTTCTCTTTCATGAGGATCTCATCCTTTTTCAAGAAGTTGGCTTAAACTCAAAATATTGCTTTTCAATTTAGGGACATAACAAACATCATTAAGCTCATTAAGCTTAATGAGAAAAGACACACTTCCTTTCACATTCTCATTAAGCTCCACGAACATCTCCTTGTATACACGCATGTAACTGATAGCACTCCCACATGTTCTTAATGATGAATAGCTTCTTTCTTCATTGTTCGAAACGGTGTTACCATTTCCTCTTCCTCCCTTTGCATGAACATCTCCTCCTCCTCCTTGCCCACGTCCTTGTTCAATTGCTTAACAATCACCCTTACTCTTGAGCAATAATCCAAAATTGATTTAGATTCCTTCATCTTCAAAGCTTCGATGTCACTTCTTAGTGATTGAAGCCTTATCTTCTTCACTTTATCGATGCCTAGGAGGGATTTTTCCAAGATCTCCCAAGTTTCCTTCGACGTAGTAGCATAGGCAACCTTCTCAAACATATGGTCATCCAAAAATTTATGGATAAGGGTAAGGGCTTGTTGTTCCTTTTTCCTTAATTTTAACAAGTATCTATCTGATCTGGAGATAATCTATCTTCATATTGTGGCTCCTCATAGCCTTTTTGTATAATCTCCCAAGCACCATGAGAGGGAAGCAGAACTTTCATAAGACACCATTTTTCATTATTTTCTTTGTAAGACGGGGAAATTGGAAGGTAGTATAGTATACCCATTGTCTAGTCAATGTGAGATCTTGAATGAGAAGAAAATAACAAAGAATAAGAAAGAACATGCTTACATGTTAGAAGAAAAGGAGAATAAGAAAGAATCCAGTCTCACTGATAAAGGCAGAAACATGACAAGTGTCCAATGATGAGGACAAAAGAGGCAGAAAATGTTTTATGGGCAAGAAACGTAAATGACTTGATGCAGCTTATCTGTCTTCATATTATTTGGAAGTTGGGGACTGCTACATGCATGAAAATAATTAAAATTTGTGAATCATTCTATTGACATCAAGCTAGACCAGCCGACAACACCATCAACTCTGTTAAAGATACCATTATGTGTTGATGACAAATTATACTAGTTTAAATAAGAAAAAAGACAACACTAATGAAAACATGCAGGAAGAAGAGGGCCAAACAAGTAGGCCCAAAATGATTGGAAAGCAGATAACAAAATCATAATGTTTAGTACAAAGATAAGAGAAATACTAGGTTGTAGAATTGGCTGTTTGATTCTGTTAGTGCTGATGTAGTAATTTGTTAGATTGGTTAGAAGGTATTTTGCTAGAATGAGCACATGGCCTAGATTTGCTATATATTTTTGCAATTTCCTTTATTCAGAATACAAAATGATTCTCTATATATCCTTTACTAAGGAGGTATTTTTGTCCCGATTTAAGAGAATTCATTCCCCCGTCATATTGTATAGATTAGGGATCACATTTTATATTTCTTTAATTTTCTTTTGTTGTATTGTATCATTCAAAGTCTTATAAATAGGAGGGAATCATGTTTCCGCTTATAATACAATTCTTGTAAATCTTTCCATATGGTAGGAAAGCTAATATTCTCTTTCCCTTCCCTCCATTTTTCTTTTTGGTTGTTCTATGACCTCTTCACATGATTATCATCACAAACCACTGTCATTCCCTTTCTGGCGGTTTGCTTGATTATTGCCTAATTAAAACTCCAATGGAGTCCAGTGTCAAGCTTGAACATCATAGATATTAGCTTTGCAGCCAGTGTGGTAAATGAATTCCTCAATGCCCTTTGTGATAGTCATTGAGATGTTGTCATGTTTATCATTAGATATCAAGAATGCACCAAGTAGCACACTTTTATATGAAGATAAAAGTGACACCATGATTGTGTTGAAGTTGAAGTGTGAATTGGAGTCTTATTGTGTAAAAGTTATGAAGTTGAGCAACAAGTGATAAAGCCTACAAACCTATTTCTTAAAGTTTTGGATTTAAGATGGGCCAAGTTCTCTTGCATTGTTAGCTTGTGGCCTATTGGTGAAGATCTCTTTGGTGTTTCTCTTATGATTGACCAACAAGTGATATCAAAGTCAATGGTCTAATATGGAAGGAACTAATACTTGAAGGGGAGATTGTTGATGTTTAAGTATGAGTTGGAGTCTCACATCATGTAAAAATGAACAAGTTGAGCAACATATAAGTCAAAGACTCACAAACCTATTATCTTAAGATTTTGGGTTAAAGAGGTGGTGTCAACTTTTCTTTTTATTATATCATTTTATCCTTTAAAAATAGAGAATTGTGTTCTCCTAACACACAATTCTAGTAAGTCCTATAAACTCGAATGTTATTTTGGCTCTGGACATAGTTTAGGAGAAGTTAGTATTAGATCTCACATATCAACAAGGAGCAAATTAAATCTACCTTCCAACGGCTAACAGGTTGCCAAAGGTGAACAACACCGCAAACTTTATGGGTTTCACAAAAACAATCATTGACTGCAAAGTAGAAAGAAGAGAGTAAATCAACAAAGTATGTTTAAGTTAAGAAGACAATTTACTTGAGGTTTCGCAAATTTCAGATTTAATAGAGAACAAACTATCAATACTTTTACGCCATGTATTATACGTTACACAATATATGATATTCAAAAATCTTCAGAGATCAATACATTTATGTGAGCCAAGTTGCCGAGATTTCAAAAACAAAGAAAAGAAAGTTGCGTGAGTTTTAAATAATAGGTAAGTTACAGGAGAAGATTGAAATTACATCACTCTTTTCTATAAGAGGACCAAACACATTTAAGTTGATTGTCATCTTATGAGAAACATAAATATGGAGATATTGTTACAAGCTTTATCTACTCTAGTGAGCATTTGAAAGACTTATTCACTAAACCCCTTAACCTGTGTTCTATTTAAATGTACAGTTAGAGATCTATGTCGGCTTTCTTTTCTCTTTTAACATTTTCTAAAAATGTAAGGAACCTGAACCTAGAATAGTTGCTAAAATGATGTCTTTAAAAATGTTACTTTTAAATAAATGAATCTTTAAAAAGTAACTAAAGAAAATCAAAAACTTGAGCTGTAAAGCACCAAAAAGAGCACAAGCTAAGTGTTTTAATGAATGTATCAAAGAAAAGGTAAGAGTAACACCTATTGATGAAAAGCTAGCTGATAGAATATTGCCTGTGATGGTTTGAAAATATGAAGAGAAGACCAATAGAAAAACCTGTAAACGAGTTAACTGGAACTAAGAACGCCAGTAACTACAGATAAAGAAAGACAAAGGAAAACTGATACACCGGCTAGATCTAACTGGCCTTCTTGAAACTCAATTTTTGAAAAATCAACAAACACTGTTGAAACACGCATCCCTTTCTTTCTAGGTGTAAGCAAAAGCAGAAATCAAAATATTATAGGGCAGTAAGTATATAGACAATGCTAAAAACAACCTGAAGAAAGAAAACAAAAATAAGGGTATAACATTAATATATGCCAAAAAATAGGTTGGAGTGTATAGTTCATTATCTTGTCTTCCAATCATAGCTAATCATCTACATGATCGGAGAAGTTGCTCAATTTTTAGTTGTTTCCTAGGAATCTTGGTTACTGAGTGTTACTGGACTGTGCTTGCACTAGATGGTATACCTAGATTATATGTATCGATAAGAGCCGTAGGTTAACCTTTTTGCAATAACACTACGTCTAATTATTATTGAACAAATAGTTCTCTCTTTTCCACCCTTTCTGAATTTTTAACAATGACAAACATACTCAAATCTTTCCACCAAATGCATTTCAGTTATTTCATGCAACAAATTCTGCCAGTAGTACTTTATCCACCAAATTGACAAGCCCCAATCATGATTTCCCATTACATTGCAAGGTACAGCCCTCTTGAACACTCTTGCAAGATATGGCATCTTTTTGTGAACCCAAGATGAGAAATTAACTGACAACATAAAAATGTGGAGAAAAGCGCAACAGGAAAATAAAAGTATAAAACTACTCTTATGCTTACAGAAGAAATCTGATCTTAAACTTAGTCATTTGCCATCTGGTGAAGCACGGGACACAACTGATTCCTAATAAACACCATTAACTTGCCACATTGCAACACCAATGGCCCATATGTAGACAAAAGAACTTCATTCCATTACACTAAACATTTGCCACTAATCTAACTATTTTATTACTAATTATGAGGGATTGATTCAGGTTCTCTTTTTGTGTTCTAAATTTCTAGCCGAAATCTAAATGAAACACAGGATCACAAATATATCACAATCTTACTATAAATACAGAAGAAAGGGGAGACAAATGTCACTCACCAGTAGCATGCAGGCAACACCAGCAACAAAACAAGCGGCAAATCCATAAATTCTCTGTTTAGTAACAATCAAAAATTATAAAACATATAGCCGTTACTGTTACATAAATCTGAAACAGCAAGATTAAAGTAAAGAGTTTTGGCAGCACCTGTGTTGTTGAGAGGGAGCAGAGGCCACCTGAATCCTCACCCAACAAACTCTCTCCCTGCTCTTCATTACCTCCCGTTAATGACTGACCAATGTTCCACATTGTTTACAAGCAAAGGGTTTCTTGTTCACTGTTGGCACTGTACATATTAGATGCATAAATCAAATAAAGAAATTAAGATATCCCAGCAAGCAAGCATACATTGGGACTAATTTTTCAACCAGTAATTGTAAACAATTAAAATAAAAATCTAATATTTAATCTATTGTAGGCAATTCCTATAATTCTCAAACAATTTTAGAAAAATTTACTTTTAACTTATATATAAAAAAAAAATTCTCATAATTGTTTTTAGTTTACATTCCTAAAACTCACAACTAATCGTCAATTCACATTCAACTTGCGGTGCTTAATATAACTCACAGTATTTTCGATGTTATCTCCCTATGATCTTGAAAGGGGGAGAAGGAAAAAGGACATATAAAATTGGTTTCATCAATTACAAGACAAGGAATAAGAGAAAATCTTACATAGATTGGACTCAAGAGATTCTTTGTTACTGAGAAATTTCAGTGTAGAAAGCAAAGCAACCGAAAATGTAGCGCATATTCCCCGATAATAACAGCGTCTGCACAAGTCATTGGGACTGAAAGAGGAAAGTTTGGAGGCATGAATGGAGTTGAAGGGTAATAAGCTCTAGATACGTTTGGCTGGCACTGGGCACCACGTATATTTTTCTATGTTTTTAATATAAAAACTATAGAGTGAAACTTGCTATGCGTGGATTTTAGTTTAATAAAATAATTAGGTTTTCGTTATACAATATTTTGTTTAATAACTTAAAATAATGAATTATATAATTAAAAAACTGTAATATCTTAATGAATATAGCATATTTTATAATTAATGTATAAAAGTTATTTATATATGAAATTGTTCGGATAGAAGAAAGAATAGTAGGGTAATTTAATTGTGTAATAATGATCAAACCGGTGAATAAGTAAAATTTTAATAATAAGAAATTATAAATTATTATAGCAATGAATCTAAATTATTATAAACTAAAATAAAATACACTCCAAATTCAATTATAATAATAAAAAATATTAGAAAGTACATGAATCACTTCTGTAGTGTAATTAAATTTAAATTGGGTAGAAAGTTATATTTGTTTGCATTATTAAACAAATCATCTATATGCTTTTAGCTAGTAAATAGTGTTTTTGAATGCATCAAGTTAAACTTGACTTGGGATTCGTACGATTTTAATTTAGTATAGAAGTTGATAATTGACATTATCATAAGAGCAGAACTTAGTTTCTAAGTTGTGATAATTGACGTTATAATGTTTTTATTTTGTTTATTTTTAACGTTTTATGTTATTTTAGGTTTTATTTAATAAAATTGGAAATGATAAGTATTTGTTTTATATTTTGCAGATTAGGATCAAATTTTTAAAGATTTGAAGAATATTTTCAAGATTATTGGATAAAAGGAAATCTTTGATGATTAAAGAATATTTTTAAGGTTATTATTGAAGTGAAGTACTAAATATTTAAAGATTATCAACAATATCAATTAGGTTAAATTACTTTTTGGTCTCTTTATTTGTCAAGAAATTTCAGTTTGGTCCTCAAGTTTTTCGTTGTCTCAATTTGGTTCTCATTTTCTTAAATATGATTCAATTTGTTCTTTACCGTTAGTGACCAGATGGTGTTAAAGTCAACGTCACGTGTCAATTTCTGATTTTTTTTAATTTCTTGAATTTTTTTAAAATTTTTTTTAATTTTTTACACATGTCACTTCATAGTTGTGTCACGTGTCAAAGTGACTCAATTTGGTCCCTATATTTGTTTTTAGTTTCAATTTAGTCCCAATTTTTGTAAGAATGAAGTAATATTTTTCTTTCTTAAATTGACACTAAATTTACTTTTTTATAAATCTTATGGTGATATTTTTACTAAAATTAACGTTTTTATTAAATATTTCTATAAATATTTTAAATTAACTTTAAATTCTATACAAAACATTAGACTTTGGTTTTGTTTTGAACTTGAAATGTAGTTCCTAAACTTATGTGTGACAAGTTATTTGATTTTTAATCTTCACTAAGTTTGTATAATATGATACACTTGATGCCTTTATATATGATGACAAAATTGTTAATTTTTTAAATTAAGATTCGGGTTTAACTTTGTTTAATAATAAAACTAAAAAAAAACTTGTTTAAAAATATTTCTACAAATATTTAATAAAACGTCAATTTTATTAAGAATATCATCATAAGTTGTATACAAAGATTAAATTGAGTGTCAATCTAAGGAGGGACAATATTGCTTCATTTTTACAAAAATTGGGACTAAATTGAAACTAAAAACAAATATAGGGACCAAATTGAGTCATTTTGACACGTGGCACAATTGTGAAGTGACACGTAAAAAAATTAAAAATTAAAAAAATTAAAGAAAATGAAAAAAAAAACAGAAATTGACATGTGGCGTTGACATTAACACCGTCTGGTCAAAATTAACGGCAATGACCAAATTGAATCCTTTTTAAGAAAATAAGGACCAAATTGAGATAACGAAAAACTTAATAACTAAACTAAAATATTTTGACAAATAGAGGGACCGAAAGAGTAATTTAACCTATCAATTATCTATCAAGTTGGTTATTCCGATTACAATCAGAAGAATATTTGAAGAATATCTAAAAAATGTTGAGTTTTAAAAGATTAAAAGCACCGGATCAAGTATACAAAGTTGTATGTCCAGTCGTAAATAAAAGGCGCTTGGCAAAGATGAAAAACAACATCCTTTTTTGGGAACCTCCCATTTAGGGGAGAGAGAAAAAAATAAAGACACTTAATCTAAAAACACTTTGATGGTAGAAGCGCATTCCATTTAATATATGTAGAAATAACTAATTCCCTCATTAATGGGGTTGGGCATAATGTATTTTTAATTCTTTGTGATTTACCATTCAATCTAATTCTTCTCTATAACCCGTTGTGTTATATTCTTGTTAACTACATAATCTAAATATGTTGCACATGCGAGAGTACCTATTGTTCCAAAAGATAGTTTGGGTAAACATGATTATGATCTTTAACTGCATATTCTAGATATGGTGCATAGTTGAGAGTACTTACTTATCCAAAAAATAGTTTGGGAAACTTGAATAGGATAGAACAACTAATGTATTTCACATGCTAGATATAGATGTAGACATTGGTATTTCATAACATCATAATATTGTTCGTTAATGTGAACTTAATAATAAAAATTGCTAGACATAAAATTTTTATTATTCAAGTTTAAACTTGTTTGCGACAAAATCTAGACTTATTACAAAAGGTGGGATTTGGTGCACTTGCCAATTTCGTAATAGGGCTAGAAGAGTCTAGGCAGGTAGCCAAGATTTATTGCTTAGAACTAATGGTAGGTGCAAAAGTCTTTAATCTCTGATTCAACACACATGTCTTTCAGAAGTAGGTCATATTTTAATGAATAAATGCATTTTGATAAATGATTATGTGCATTGTTGAATGTGTATGGTCTGAAGAATAAAGTTAAGTTTATTGTCCTATACATGCTTATATGTACAAGTTGACTTATGAAATTGACTTATCCTGTATTTTGTGTTTGTGATTGTTTTTGTTATGAATGTGTGATACATAGAATAAACAATAGTGTAGGTGGAGATTCACATCGATGAGGAAGATGAATGTTGCCTTGACTATAGAGAAAATATATACTTTTTTTTGTTATACTCCTCCGTACTATCCTTCTTATTAATGAATTTTATTTTAAAAAATTGTAATTCATGAGCAACGTAACTATTTTAATACATGTAAAATTGTCTCTAATTGTATGACAACTAATAAACATGTTAGATGATACATCATTGACGACTAGTTAGACGACTATTAATAATAAAACTCTATGAAAGGTAACGGTTTTACACTAAAAATTGATTTGATTAGAAAATTATTTTTAAGGTGTCACTTAGATCGAATGAATTATTATAAAATAAACTACTTTTTCTTTGTATTTTACGAGATTTTGAACCTAATTATCATTGCAAATTGCTTTTTAAAATATAAAGGTTTTTTTTTTATTATACACTAACACTCTATTCAAACCTTTTTTCTTTTGTATATTTCACATACTTATAATAATTTATAAAGATATTAAAAAAATTGTGAAATCTTCCTTCACTACTCATAATTTCGAAGTGCATTTATTTCAAAGGACCAAATAAAGTATATCTGTGATTTCGAAGGTGGAAAACATGGTTGTCAATTAAATCAGTTCTTCAGGTAAAGTTATTAAATAACGAATTTAAAAATAATATTCGACAAAGACTTCATGGCCCAATGGATAAGGCGCTGGTCTACGGAACCAGAGATTCTGGGTTCGATCCCCAGTGAAGTCGTTTGGAACTTTTTATGTTATTCTCTAAAATGTGTTTCGTGCTAATATCGAAATTGTTTACGCTCAAAAATTTAAGACTAAAAATAATTGTATTTTTAATTTTAGGTAGCATGAAAATAATTAACACAATTTATATTTAATAATACTAAAAGTGGGTATTACGTTTACCTTAATAAAGTACATATCATCACATCACTTTATACCAATGACTATAAAGTCGGATTTGTAATGAACTGATTCAAAGTTTAATTGAAAAAATAAGCTAACAAGTGTTAATAAAATGATAAAAACTAACCGATATGTTACATAAAATAATATCATTATTTTATAATACTAAAAGTTAAAATATATAAAAGCTTATAATATTTTTTTAATATTAACAATTAAAATAAAGCACTTGTTCATGAGTTTATAACATTTAAAATACACATACATAATTAAATACAATGTATCTTTTTTAGAATAAATCAAATATATATTAATACTTAGGTTTATGTTTTAAGAAAATAGTTAACCCTGTTAATTAAAAATAACAAGTTTGCATCTAGAATAAAAAATGATAAATTGGTATAGTACAAAATCATAAAAAGAAATTAGATATAAAATATTGTAAATAAATAAATTATATAATTAATAAGATAGAAAATTAATACTGTTACTGGCGTTTTTTTATTTATCTTACAAAATTAAATTAAATATAAAACAAAGACATTTAGAAAAATATTATTTTCAAACAAGTTTTCTAAATCGATTTGAGATGAGTTATTGTATTGTCATAAATAGATGTCTTTATTTTTATTTTACATTAGGTATTTAACTTTAGGATTTTCGTATTTAGTCATCTTATTTAGATATTTGCATATATGTTGAGATGTAATATTGATCAGTGTTGGGTTATATATGTTTTTTTATATATGATTGTAGTTATTGAGAAATTGTGATTTTAGATATATGACATTAATCTTATACATATAAAACATTTGACACCACTTTTACTAAAAAATCTAAAGACAATGGTGTTATGCGTCTTTATTCTTATATAATGTTTAATTTTATCTATTCTATCAATATGAGACTTTTTGACTCATATTTGAACTATTCTCAATAGATAGAAAAAAACTTTTAAAGATTTTTTTAGATAAGTAATTATAATTTAAGCAGAAAAAACAAGGGTTCATTATTTTTCGCATCATATATTTTATAGTTTGTGTCTTTTATACCCTTAAATAAGCCCATGAGAATATTTGAAATTTTTTTCGAACTAGTAAAAATTAGAATCAAATTGTGTGTTCGTATTTATCTTTTAAAAATCTTTCTGAAAAAAGATTTCTCTTCATTATTCAACCCCTCCTTTGTAAACAGTAAAATTTAACTGATTTTATTTTGTTTGATAATGTATTTAACAATAAAGTTTAAAACATAATTTTGTAAATACTATATCTCCATAGATGCGAGTGTTCTGATTAATTGAACAGATGCATAACTGCTTATATGTCTTCTTGTGATAGAGAAATGATATATTAACCCACCGATTTTGACCTCTTTTTTACCCACTTACATACTTACATAGTAGCTGAAATGTAATTTGTCTTTTTCATTTATAATTACTTTAGAATGGCTGATGTGGTCAATGAAATACGCGGGATCAGAAAATAAAAATAAAAATAAAGGGCGCGTGATAAATTTGAAAGAGGAACTAGGTTTTGTTTCCTTTATTGCTTGTTCGTTCTTCGATGGCTTTCTTCCTTTGTCATGGTTGAAGCCTCACGACTGAAATTACTGAAAAATTTTGTTTCCTTAGAGGACCGTTTGAAAGAAGAAAGTTTTATCGTCGACCTTTTGTGTGTTTGCATTTGTTTTTACTCTTTCTTTTTTGCTCACTGCTCACCCATAGAAAGCATTTAAATTTTCCGTTTGGTTGCAAAACGTGAAGATAGAAAGCATTTAAATTTTCCATTTGTTTTCTCTCCTTCGTTGTTCAACGCTTACCCAGCTTACCCACTGAAAACACTCCAAGTTTTTCCTTTTGGCAAAAATGTGAACTGGATTTTGATGGAGGTGAGTTTCTGAAGTGTGGGTAGTTGAATTTCAGTATAATGGATTTTGTTTATTTATTTTTAATTTTATATAATGTGGGTATAAGGAATTTGGGCTTAACAATGTTTATGATTTTTTTTTGTTGGTTCAACATAGTGTGAGATTGGAGAAGTACAAGAGAGATTCATATTCATTGCAGAGGGAAGGAGAAAACATGCAAGCCGTGTGGAGCCCTGATGCCAAATTAATTGTTATTCTTGTAAGTTTGTTAGTCCTTTGATGCATGATTGGATATATTCTATGAATGACCAACTTTACATTCTAAGTAGAAATTTTCAAGTCATATTCATGTTCCTTATACATATATATTTTCCATTTGCAGACATGTATCTTCTTTCTTCATATTTTAAAAGTCCATTTGTCAGATAAAAGAATACACACTGGTGGTAGACAACCCTCTGCTTTATGCTTAGTTATCATTTCTCTTGTGCTCACAGAACAAGTTCCTTTTGCAGTAAAGGATTTATCTTTGTTAGTTTCGTGCTCGTTTCTATTTTATAATTTTCTTCATCTATATGAGATGCATCAATTTGATTGAATAAAACTATTAATTTCCTACCGGTGTGATTTGTGGAATGTGAATTGAATAAGCTTTTTTTCTTAATAATTAAAAATTGTATATTGTCCATTTTATACAACCAACAAAGGTATGTTAATTAGTTTGTGATAGTTCAAATCAGCGGTGGATCTTGACCAAAATTTCTGGGAGAGTCAAAATAATATACTTAAAATTTATATATTTAATATTACTGTCACTAATTCAATAAAAATGAATATATAATTTAGTATAGCTATAACTATAAAAAAAATGACACATATCTAAAGATTATCTATCATTTTTTTATATTCTAGAACTTATAACTACATTTTTCAGCTATTATTTTTCCAATATAAATAACCATATTATCTACAAAATATTCATTTTGCCTTTTATTAATGTGTACATATCGATTCAAAAGTCATCACAAGCATTTCATTTCATTGTTATGCGATGAGTAATGATATTGTCCTATTTTGATCTTCACTTTTCTTTTATCAATTTAAAAAAAATGAATTTATTCTTTTATTTTTCATCAATATACTTATTTAAAAAATAAATTTAATACTAATTTTTTTATCATAATCTAATCAAACATTAAGAGACATAACTACTACAAAAAATTATGATAATCAAGTACACTTAAAAATTGTCTATAAAAAAATCACATAATATATTACTTACTCTTCTATATTCATAAAAAATAAATAATATACAAAATGTCATAAGATAACGGCTATTTCATTACCAAGTGAGACAAGAGAAAGTTATCTTTTTTTTTTCTTTAAAAATAAAAGAAAAGATTAAAAAATGAGGATAAAAATAATGAGTTTCTGTTTAACTTGTTTTTTTTCTTCAATAATAAAACTAATTAGGTAAAAGTGAGAGATGGGTACAACATATGAAAAACTCAGAAGAGAGAAAATGAAAATTATCTTAATAATTTTTTTTCTTTATTATATTTAATTTTATATTTTATTATTTATTAACATTAAATATTATACTTTAAAAAAATACATAACTTAATTTTTATTAAATTTTTAATATATTATTTTATAAAATAAAAAAATAAACATAATATAAAAAATATAATAATATATATATATATATATATATATATATATAAATTAAAAAATTTTAAACATGTAATTTAAAATAAATTGAAAAAATAAAAAAATTGAAAAATATTTGGGAGGCTGTGGCTCCCGCCAGCTCCTAAAGAGCTCCGCCACCGGTTCAAATTGAGTATAATGTCTCACCGATGGAAGGGTAAAATGTAATGTCTCACTATTGGATGCCCAACATAGTCCCCAACATAGTCTTTCAAATTTGACTGTTTGAATACACATTAATTCTCTAATTGTAGGATAGATTGAATGACCTAATCAACTTTTCTTTTAATTATGTATGTTTGAGAGGTGCTGTGAAAAATATTCATGCTTTAGTTAGGTGGCTTAAGGCAAATGGTTCAGCCAAGGGTTCTACCTATTCTTGTGTTGTCAAGATAAAAAATAGGTGAAACCAGTAAAAAGGGTGGAGTAGTTGTGTGAAAAATCGTTGTTCTTATGTGGCATTATATGCTACCAGAGGTGTGGTTTCTTGCATATATTTGCTATGAAAACAAAAGACATTCATAGGTCTCTCTTGTATCTCCTACTATTTCATGATGTTATTTTTTAGTACTTGTTCTATTAAATATGTGTGGCAGAAGCTTTAGAAAAAAGGATATATGTTTTTTCATTTAAAACTATAATATTATTACAATGAGAGTCTTAGAAGAAACAATAAAGAGACTTACACTATTATATGTGATGAGCTGCAGCATGCCAGTGCATAAAATTGTAATTGGAATATGACTACACATTGCATACATATATATAATGAAAACAAAATAAAGTTATAATTATTCCCTAGATTGCAACTTAGGTACTGTCTTGTCTATGTATTTATTATTGAATATTAAAGAAATATTTTTTTGAAGTCTTATAATGATTACATGCTCCGGGAAGAAACTAAATTGGGTTTATTGTGAAGAAAAAAAGACTATTAGTATAAATATTTGTTATAATGCATATAAGAACATTTTACTTTTTTTCTAGCCTTTTTCTTACTGACTTGTATATTTGTGATTTTAGTTGTATTTACTAATAAGTTTTTGTTCTTTTTGTTTTTTTTTTTTACAGGTAAGTGATTTTTCAAGTGTTCCTAATACTTCAATTGAAGGAAGAAAATCATCGGTAACTAACAACCCTTAGTATATTTATCTATATTTATCTATATTTATTAGTGTTAGCTTGGGTACAATGTTACTTCTACTTGGTTTAAGAGAAAAATTGTATTTGAATTTTATTATATATGTTTGAATAGTCAATCACTAGTATGATTTTATATTTTGATTTTTAATTTTTAATAACCATTTTCAATATATAACATTATATAAAATCATTTGCTTTTGTTTGATTGCATGCTTGGGATTGACTATTTACTGTTATGAGAACTATGAGCATGATCACACGTACAAAATTTTACGAAAAAAAAAAGATAATTGTTCATAGAAAAACACTTATGTCTTTCACTAGTACTATGGTATTGAGTAAGCCTTTACAATGTGCTTTTGTGATAGTACTGAACGAATGAGTTGGCGAAGCAACAAATAAAAATTAATAACATATTGGAAGTGACCAATTAGTCTTATTGGAAATAATTGATTGAATAAGTACGATCATGTGTACAAAATCTTAATAAGTAAAAGATAGATGGTTATACACATAAAGACACTTACGTTTGTTATTGATACTATGGTGTGGTATGGAGGTAGCCTTTCAAATTTGCTTTTGTGGTATCAGTGGACGTTGAGTAGGTCAAACAACTAACAAAAATTAATAGCATATTGAGAGTAACTAATTAGTATTATTGGAAATACTGAATTGAATGAGCACAATCATGTGTACAAAATCTTACAAAGAAAAAGACTTATACTTGTACACAAAAAGACACTTACTATGGTATAAGGTATGGAGGTAGCTTTTCAAATGTGCTTTTGTGGTATCAGTGGACGTTGAGTTGGTCAAACAACTTATAAAAATTAATAGTATATTGCGAGTAACCAAAATTTGTGTTATTGGAAATACTCAATTTAATGAGGACGACCATGTGTACAAAATTTTATAAAGAAAAAGACAGATGTTTGTACATAGAAAGACACAAAAAGACACTTACTATGGTATGGAAGTAACCTTTCAAATATGCTTTTGTGGTATCAATGGACGTTGAGTTGGTCAAACAACTTATAAAAATTAACTAAGTAACCAAAATTAGTGTTATTAGAAATACTCAATTGAATGAGGATGACCATGTGTACAAAATCTTATAAAGAAAAAGATAAATGTTTGTACATAGAAAGACACAGAAAGACACTTACTATGGTATGAAAGTAGCCTTTCAAATATGCTTTTGTGGTATCAATGGACGTTGAGTTGGTCAAACAACATATAAAAATTAATAGTATATTGGAAGTAACCAAAATTAGTGTTATTGGAAATACTAAATTGAAGGAGGACGACCATATGTATAAAATCTTACATAGAAAAAGATAGATGTTTGTACATAGGAAGAGATCTACGTGTTTGTTACTGATACTGGACGTTGAGTTTGTCAGCCGACTAATACTTAATTGACAACCAACTAATACTTAATTGAATGAGTACAACCAATGTGTACAAAATCTTAAAGAAAAAAAGACAGATATTTATCCACAGAAAGACACTTACGTTTGTTACTTAAGTTCGTTAAGCAACTAATCAAGATTAATAGCGTATTGGGAGTAACCATTTAATGTTGTGAGAACACATACCATGACATGACATGTACATGTAAAAACAATTTTTTTTGTAAATGTTTATTTGTTTGTAAGTCAATGAGATCCCATTTTGGTAAAAAAAATTTAATGACAATGTTGATACCCATTGGATAAAAGACATTTGTACACATAAAGACAATTTATTTTTAAATGTCTTCCTTTCTTACCAATGTCTTTTAATTTTTTTCTAATTTCAGCCAATGGTTTCCTAAAAAATTCAATGATATGTTATTTTTACAAAATTTCATACTAATAAAGACACATAATTATACACATAAAGACAATTGATTTTGATAGTGTTCCTTTTTTATATAAGGTCTTTTAATTACAATTTAATTATATTTTTCTCATCACCTTTTCTGTATGCTTTGTGGATATTTATTTATGCATATAAAAAATTACATTAAATTGTATATTTTGACACTCAATCAGAACAATGAAAATAAGATCCTTGTTACGTTTTATCTGCGAAGCATTTATGTCCCTCTCAGCAATACACGACAATGTTGCACTGAGGATCATTCCAATTAAGCTACAATAAGAACCCCTTTATTGGATCTAGATATTGGTTTAGAGTTTCTTTCAAGCAGGTTGAAAGAAAAGAACTGAACTTGAATCACCACAATTATTCATTCAGAGGGAAACATTTTAAGAATAGAAGAAGAAAAAAGACATGCAAACCCAAGTTAAAACATAAAAAACTCAAGTTAGAGGGAGTGCGGCCATGTTGTTGCAAGGCAAGAAACTCATTCACTTCCTTCTCTCACATACTTATAGTCTCGGATGCCTTTATTCTCCTACCTACAAAAAATAAACAAATTTTAGTATTCTTCTAATTTTCACAATCAACTATTCATTCATAATCATGTGTAATTGAATGAGGACATCCTTGTCTGCAAAATCTTACAAAGAAAAACACATACTTGTAAACAAAAAAGCACTTAATGTGGTGACTGATATTGTGGTAGAGAGATGATCTTTGAAATGTGTAATTTTTTATTAACGAGTTTGTGTGACTTTTTATTAATGATTTTGTGTAACTTTGAATGTAAAATTTTCATTGACTGTTTTTTTTTTTGTCCAGACTCATTAGACTATTTCCAACAACCTATCATAATGTTCAACTACCACACCATGATTGCCAAGGCCATGATGCATCATTACCAACATGATAACTTTTCCAACATAGAGATTCAACTATCATACGAATACTTCATTAAAATCCTAATGCCAAATGGATATGTTATGATTGTATATATTATGACTATGAAATGATGAGAATGAAAATGGATGCAGATGACAAGTGTGCCAAATGAACCCACAAATCCACAAAGAACCAAGTTTAGGCTAGAAAGACATTTATGGTCTAAAGCTATTAACTAATTTGATAATAACCTTGTAAGTGTCATTATCTAACTTTATGAAACAAAAAGAAAGTAGAAAATAATGAAACGTGAAATTTGAATCTAGCACATAGTACAAAGGACCAAGTATTGGAATAAGATATTTGAATAAGGTGTAATTTAGTAAAGCTTTTAAATTATGCAATTCATGAAACAAAAATAAAGAAAATATGCGAACATGTTATTTTTGAAACTCAACATCCAGCCCTGAATTCCTCCACTCAGAGAATTATGTCAAAAACCTACATTAAACCAATAAATAAAAAAGCAACCAATTTTGCGAATATTAGTACTTGTGTACAAGTTATGTGATACTTTTTATCTAATCTTTTGGTGAGTAAATCAAATCATCACTTACATGTAATCTAGCTTATCCAAATTTTGTATTGAGTCTGGGGTGGATCAGTTAACATGTTTAAGCATAGGTCCCTGCAAGAAATATAAGATTATAAAAATATCAAGAACTAAAAATATCACGTACTAAGAACAAAGTTTTGGTGCCATGTGAAAACACATATTCTTACAGAATTGCTAGTAATTTTTATTAACTAGTATGACCATTTGCATGATAACCAAAGAAAGAATTCCAGCAGTATAAATCAAACCAACAATATCAGTGCTTAAAACCTCTTCAATGCACTTTATCTACTTATATTGACCACTGTTCTTAACATGAGAATAAGGATTAATTCCAAACAAATATCACAAGAAGAACCTAAAAACATTTGAATATAAAATATTAATAAATATAAATCAATATCTAATACCACAATGAGATCCACTTTTCAAAATCTAATCAAGATCAATACATAATCACCACAAAGGAAACACCGATGATATATGCATTGCAATGAACAAAAGAAAGAACAAGAACCAATAGAGGCAATGACAGAGCAGATGGAGAGGGCTTCTTTAAGTGGCCAATGAAATGTCACTCAGTGTCTTGCAGAAGCTGCATGCATATATTCATAACGAAGGAAACAAAACAACGTAGTAATTTTAATTTTAATCCTAAATACACACCATAATATTTGAGCCAAGTGAGCTACACCGCTTTAGATCCCTGCATCAAACCCCAATGGTTTGACGTTGCTCCAAGCACGAGCCCCTGTTGCACAATTCAAAATTACTCTCTAACGCCACCTTGTCGTTGCTTCCCACCATTGGATTTGCCCTCTATCAATTCTGATTCTGTGATTGTTTTCAATTAAAAAGTTTCAAAACAAAAATCATAACCCTAAATAATTTTTTTTTTCAATTAAACTTACCAATAACGTCGAAGCAGTGGCAATGGAGTTTCTCGTCATAGCAGTGTCCCGTCAAAGCGGTGATGGCAAACGACGACGCTGGTAGCAGTGTTCGCCAGAGGAATCAATGCGATTGTGGGTAAGTGTGTACAATGAGAAGAAGAAAGGGATTTCCCGTAAAACAAGAAAAGGGAACATTGACCACACCAACCACTACTCTAACAGCAACAGGCTTCGCTGGTGCGGCTGTAGACAGTAACGAAGTGCACAACTTGCGGTTTCCACCTTTGAAAGCACTTTTGCGGTTCCACAAATATTGTATCGAGAGGTGGCGGCTGATTTGTGGTGAAAGGGATAGGGCTAGGTCTTACTCCGCCTCTGCATTTTTTATGAATGGAGGTAGAAGATGACGGTGAGGGAAAGGTGAGTGTTTTAACGGAGGAATGAATGAAAACGAAACCCGTCACACGCCCTAATCTATTTTCAATTTTAGCGGTCTCATCAAAATGTCATATAAGCATCAATTTTTCTTTTTCAAAACTGAACTCCAAAGTTCCACATCAGTTGACACGTCACCAGGTAAAAACTGGGTAAGTTTTATAGGGTTAAAGTATCATTACCCATTTTGATAAGATTTTCTTGGATATATATATATATATATATATATATATATATATATATATATATATATATATATATATAGAGAGAGAGAGAGAGAGAGAGAGAGAGAGAGAGAGAGAATTAGAGAAATTTATGTCAAAATGAAGCAAAGGAACAAATTGGAGTACTAAATCAATAGTTAAGCCAAATATTTATTTTGTTCCATAGAGCATGTTTGTCACTTCTTTTCTTGTAAGAGGCTCTTATGAATAAGAATGGACAAAAAAATTGGTTTACTTGGTGTGATCAAATTTTGTTTAGGGGATGTGTTACTACAATAGTGGATTTGTTTAGGGGGTTCCTTAGAGATTAAGATCGACACCACTGAATTACGTGTTGGGAAGCTTGTTACTATTATAAAGTATGTTTTGTTCATGTAACTCTCACCTTTCTCACTTTGCTTTCTAGATTTGGGTCTATCATCTCATGTAAATCATCATTTAGTTTAGAATTAGTGTCCATGAGTGATGAATGGGGAAAAATTATCCTTGGCTTAAGAGCTCTATTGCTAAATAAAACTACTCTCTCCTTAAACTAGTTGCAACTTTTATTATTAATTTTAATATTATTTCTTCATATCATATTACTCTCCATCTCTCTCTAACTCACTATATCTTGGAAACCAGTTACTAATAGCCACTTGATGTTGGACTTTGAAATCAAGTGTCATATTTCATTATTTTTCTACAAATGTCATTGCAAATTCAACTTCTATGGTCTAATTTCATTTTATAAGACTTTTCACCACTTTCTTTAACCTTCTTTCGGTGGAAATATCAATTTCTTAACCTTTTTTCACCATGTTGTAGCCTCACTGGTGCAAAATATTCATGGAAAGTGGCTAATATTTATTAGAACATCTCATTCATTTTTTTAATAAGATTTCTCTTTGTATATGACAAACAAATCTGAGACTTTTTTTAGTTGAATTTTGTTAGAATAAATGTCACATGAATACTTTAATTTCTCAATTTCTTGAAATTTAAAAACCTTATACTTGATATGTGAGTCTTTATATGAATATGTACATGAATGCTGACAATAAGTAACAAATAAGTTTTGAAATGCTTGAATAAGTGTTTGGCATATGTTGGCTAAATAACATTAATTTTGGTAATAATACAAATGAAGTTAGCTCTTATTGTTTTTTTATCATTATATGGTGAAGTTGGTCAGTTGCTCAAAAAAAGTTTAAAAATGAAAAAAAATGAGCGTTTAGTTGAGAAAGCAGAATAAAACTTGGAGCCACCTTTTCTAAAAAAAAATGAGCCATCTGTTTCTTTCATTTTAGACTCCTCCGCCACTATAACTCTATAACACTTGATTAATCCAATGCTTGCTTGCATTAACCTAAGAGGAGATTGTTGGTATATTATAGGTTGAGTATTCATTCAAGTTTGTAGGTTATGTTTGTATAATCTATGTTAGTTTAACTTGTTCACAATAGCAGGGTCATAATATATCAAGAAAGGATGATCATATTCATTGTTCCATAAAGAAGGCCAAATCTGTAGGTTCTTATAACTTTCAAGACTTAGTTGTTGGTTTACTTGAATTTTTAAAATGCTATTTTTTTTCAATCCTTCATTTATCAATATATTTATCTATTGATGATGGTTTTTATGTTTATAAGATATGAAGCCATTTATGTGGCTTCACTTTATAACTTGTGCATTTAGGAGAGTTGTTCCTTGATATGATATAAAAGCCATTTCAAAAGTATTGTATTTGAAGGGATAATAAATGCACATTAAAATGCTTTGTAAAATTTCAAAAGTATTGTATTTTTTATGTTAGAAACAAATTTTATTTGTGATGTTAGAATAAAACAACATTTGTTTGGGAGCATTGTTGATATCTTGTATCTACCAGGTTGTGTTCCTGGTTAGTCACTATTGCAACATTGCTCTACAAATGTCATTAATGCATGAAGATGATTGTTCCATCTCAAAACCAATTGAGCATGCATTTTCTACTCCATAAATTGTCAATGACTCTACAAATATGAGTCCCCTTCTCATGAGGGACGGAAAAATCGATTAGAAACTTGGAATAATTTCATTCAACTATAACCTAAATCGGATAAAAGGGCTGAATGCAAGTATTGTGATATCCTTATTCGATATGAGAAAGGAAAACCTACAATGTGTAATCATGTGTTGAGATGTCCAAATAAGCCCAATAAAGAAGTAAACAAGAGACAAAAAGTAAGTTCATCTTCAATAATTTATGGGAATATTAACTCTCCTTCCTATGGTAGATTTGACCAAGAACATTGTCAAGAAGAATTGGTAAAAATGTTTGTGGAAGCTGAACTCCCATTTCTATTTGCAGAGCATGTTGCTTTTAGGAAGTATTCAAATTCTTTGCAACCAAGATTTAAGATCCTATCACGCTATACCTTATCATAGAATATTGTAACATTATGGAATGCAAAAAAGGTATATTTGAAGGATTTTCTTTCTTAACATTCTCAAAGAGTTTGTCTTACTATTGATACATGATCATAACCTTAAAATCAAAGTTAAATGTGTTTAACAACCCATTTCATCTACAATGATTAAAATTTTCATAAAGGGATCTTGAATTTGTTAAGTCATGCTTGCATGAATGTGGGTTAAGTCATGTTTTGACCTTGACAGTAGATAATGCTACATCAAATGACATGGGAGTTTAACACTTGAAGAAAAGACTATTGTCTTGGAATAACTTGGTTTTGAAAGGTGACTATATTCATATTCGTTGTTATACACATATTTTGAACTTATTGTGAGTAATGGGCTAGAAGAGATTGATAACTCTGTTTTAAGAATTTGTGCTGTAGTGAAATATATTAGATCATCTTCTTGTAGATTTATGAAATTCAAAGAGTGTGTTAAAAGACAAAAGATTGACTATAACGTTCATATTTGCTTAGATGTTGAAATAAGGTGGAATTCAACCTAACTGATGTTAGATGTTGGTTTCTAGCATTGGCATTTGTTGAGCTTAAGTTTTATGATACAAAATATGTTAATGAGTTAGGAAAGGGGATTGGATTGCCCTTCTTACGAAGATTAAGAGTATGTTGAGTCTATTCTACCTTTTTTGAGCATTTTTTATGAAGCTACTTTGAGCATCTTTGGTAACTCTTATGTTACTAGTAATATCTACATGTTAGAGGTGGTAGGAATTTGGAATGGGATCAATCATTGGCTCAAGTCCAATGCTACAAGTAGTACTACATATAAGATGACTGAAAAAATGAATACGAGAAATATTGGGTCAACCTAACAAGTTCAATATATTGTTGTCTTTGATCACATTATACTTCCTTAAAGTTGTTGTTTGATGAATATAAAAGTCGAAACATGGGAGCTAAAAATGACACACAACATATGGTTGGAATAAGTTTTGCAAACAATAGGATTAACATCTTCAATCAAATATGAACTTCAAAAGTATTTAGAGGAAGAGCTTGATACAAATGTAAATTTAAACATTCTTAATTGGTGGAAAATTAATTCATGTAGATTTCCAATCTTGTCAAACATAGCACGAGAGCTATTAGCTATGCTTGTTTCTATGATAACATTTGAGTCTGCATTTAGCATAGAAGGAAAAGTGTTTGATCCATATCGTAGTTGTTTATCACATCAAAAGGTGGAGGCACTTGTATGTACGCAAGATTGGTTAAAAGAAACACATTCACCATTATTGTTAGACTATGATTTTGAAGAGTTTCAATGTTTATAATAATATTACAAATAAATATGTATTAAGTAATGATAATTATTTTCATATCTTAGAGAGTTGATGTTAAACTCCTTTTGTCGCATTAGAATTTAGCAAACAATTCCAAAGTCCCCCTAATGCAGTATAGGGAAACCATGGGTATCAAATCCAAGGAAATGGTGCTTATTAAGCCTAGCTTGCTCAATTTAATCTTGTTTGAGAGAAAATAAACCATGCAAAAAAAGTGGGAAAAGTAAAATAGAATTAAGAAAGTATCTAACTATTTAAATGAACCTAAATGCATGGGATGCAAATGCAAAATGACATGAATGATGCAAAATGATATTAATAGTGCAAACTTTAAAGTTTAAATGCAAGTGACAAGTCTACTATGGCCTATTTAAATGAGATATGCACTTAAAGTTCAAAGAAAGATGCAAGAAATAAAAGGCATGCATAAGAACCTAAGGTATAAAATTTTGAGGATGAAATGAGGATGCAACAGTTTCAACAATTCTAGAATGATGCAAGGGAATAAACATTGCTAAGATGATGGGCTGCCATGGGAAACTACCAGAAATGCAAAATTTAACACACCCAAAATAGATTACAGGCTATTAGAATATTGGTTCATAGTTGAATCCCTATCATGAATATTAAGCAATCCAGATATGGACAAATGCAATATCATGCATATGCACTACTCTAACTACATTCATAATGGTTAAGATACACGAATGCAAATATAAATATTGTTGAACTAAATGAGAATACGTAGGGATGTTAAAAAAATCCATACCCGCAGATATTCACGGATAAATGAATATTGTAAATGGATACCCACAGGTAACGGGTACGAGTATTTTTATACCCGCATGTTAACAGGGTGGGTACGAGTATCATAGTATCCATACCCGTGGATACTCGTACCCACAATTGTCACGATTCTTTAATTTCTTAAAGAATGTATTTTTTCCACCTTTAAGCATCATTTTATTTTCTTGTCTTTATTTTTGTTTTCTTTTGTTTTTGATGGCTACCTCCTCAAACTAGTATGCTCCAAAGCTAGAAGATGAATCCATGGTGAAGAGTAGGCGCACGAAATCAAGGAATGAAGGAATAATAGGTCTCGGTTTCCATAGTTTGATGTGTAGAATGGTGTGGTTTGGTGCTCTCAAGTGAGATAGGGTCAACACTCCAAGAAGGGTGGCTAGAGGAGACCACATGGGATGCTCTAGCCAAGACTTTAGAGACAAGTATGAAGGCATAGAATAATTTAGCAACAAAACTCTACAAATCTCAAAGTGAATTTACAAAGGGGGAGACACCTCTATTTATAACCTAAGGCGTCTCCAAATTTAGAGATGCATAATCCTAAAAACTCTAACTTGGCTTGCTTGGAGTCCAAGGCATAAATCCTCTCCAATAGGAGGAGGACATGTGGCCACTCAAGTAGGTGAGAAATACTATACATTCCTAGAGTGCCATGTGGCCATGAAAGAAGGTGGAAAACACTTTCTACTCCTAAAGGGACATGTGGCCACTCAAGAAGGTGAAAAATACTCTTCATTCCTAGAGTGCCTTCCTAGAGTTCCATATGGCCACTAAGTGAAAAACTCTCCAATAAGAGCATGACACATGACCACTCTTTCCCAAAGGACATAAGTCTCTTCCTTGCCTTCCAAGCTACCAAGATAGGCACATATTGACTTGGAAAACTGAATGAAAAATGCGTTCCACACTAATGGGCTTTCTAAGGCCCAAAACCCTATACTACTTGGCCCTTTATACAAGGCCTAAAATAAATCCTACACTCTTAGGCCTTTAATACAAAGCCCAAAATAAATCTATACTACAAAGAGGTGGCACAAGAAAATAAGAGTTTGACCGCACCTTTTACATATGAATTCAACTCTTCTTGAATATTCTTTGGCCATGCTATATGCCATTAATTTTTGTACACTAAGTTTTTTACAAGAGTGCAAAAGAGTAAGTTTGAAGGTATTTAATGAGTCTAATTTTATCAAATCTAGAAACATCCAATCTAAGTTATCTTGGACTATAATTGAAATTAATATTTTAACTACAATTGAGGTTAATAGCTTTTGTTGAAATCTTTGCTAAAAACCAACCTTTTTGTCTTATCAAACAAAGCTTTATACAATCTTATCAAATGACTAATTAGTGGAGTCTAAGTAGAGAAGTCTAACCAAGAAGCGTCTAATCAAACATGTGCATCTTGAATGTCTATACTTTTGTGATATTGAAGTCGCTTAATCTGTTGAAGTCACTTAGTCTGCACTAGAGCATCTAGTATGCTTAGTTATGATTGAGAACTAGAGGACCTTTGAACACAACATTAAAGATTTGATTTGAAGATTTGAATTGAATAGTAAAGGCATGCAAGCTAAACACATAAGCAAGCGATTATTCTCCAGGTATGACATGGGATATTGTTTGATTTATTTCCTTAAGCTAGAAAAGACAAACGCAATCTAAAGAATTGTCATAACTTTACTTTTAGATTCTCTAATGCCAAAAGATGAAGATATGTGTTTGATATTGTATATTTTATAGAATCAAATACTTACTAAATTAGAGATACAAATATTATTCTCAAAGGGATACAAAAGAAGAATTCACTAGAGTTAGGGGAGAGCTCACTAGCACATGTTTCACTATTGAACACTTAGATTATATTTTCTATTTCTCTTTTGTAATTTTTTATCTTAACCTTTGCATGGAAGGTTAAACATTTTTGAGTTGATTCCTTGTGAGTTCATAGTAAATTTGAATGTTTTGTGCTAAACAAGTTCCTTCGTTTAATTTTGAAATAGAGTGTACTTATATTATTTGCTCCTTTTGAATTATGATTACTATTATTAGAATTGTTTTGAACTCTTGTTCTAATTCAATTCAAATCTTTTACTATAATTCTTGTTGGTTTTGTTAATTCTAACAATCTCTTGTCTGCTTAACTCAAGAGGTAAAGGAATCTAAATGTTGAACGTATACTCTTGGAATGTGAGAGATACTTAATAAATTAATCAAGAATTTTCTTATATCATTTGTTGAGTTCCAAATTTTATCCATGGGGATGTCTTTGATCACTTGTCTAGAATTCTATCATAGATTTTAATTAGATTTCTTATTACTTTTCTTAATTCTAATAATCTCTTGTTCACTTCATTTAAGGGATAAAAAAATATAAATCTCAAACATAAACGCTTATTGGAACCAGAGAGATACTAAATTCATTGATTAATGTTTCTTGGATCAAAACATAGATGAATGGTAATTATTTTATAATTGATGAAGAATTAATTGTGAATGAATTGGAGAATCAATCTGCTTCTTTTATCATTTTATTTTCACCTTTTTTAAATATCGTCTATATGGCTAAGCCCCCATTTTACTTTACTATTTTGTCTAACTTTTGTTTCTATATATGGTTTTGTGATATGGAATACTGAGATTACTATTTAATTCATTGGGAGACGATTTTTGGTTTACTAACCCTATCTATACTCATTTTTGTCAATTATCTATGTTGTAGATGACAAGCGCAATATAGTTTTGGGTACTAGACAACTAGTGCAATGCATTAGACAATTCATGTTTCATAAACAATTACTCTTAATTTGATTCTAAAATGACAGTGATAAATTCATATAAAACCTCTCACCTTGAAAGTTTATTGTGTAAAGCACTATCAAAATGGGGGGCGGGGGGATTTGTTAAGACCCTATTTTTTCATGATTTTCATTGTTGAAAACACTTCTTTTAGGTTTTCCTTAGTATTAATTCTTTGGATTTAATCCATTTTCAGTTTTTCTTGTAAAAAATAAGGATTTTATGAAAATGTATTAATCTGTATTTTTAAGTTTTTTTTTCTAGTTTTTCAATTGCAATTTCCTAAGCATCAGAGTTGAACTTTCTAGCTTTGCTTTCTATTTTTATGTGTAGTGTGAATTTTCTAGCTATAGTCTTGGTGTATAATTTGATTTTTACCATTGGGAAAATTAACTTGAAAGAATTTTGCTTTAGGTGTTGTGAAGGAAAGGAAAGAAAACTTTGTTAACCAATTAAGGTAGTTAAAAGAAGCTAATTAAAGAGAGGAAATGATTGGTTGTAAGCTGTAAAAGAATCTCTTACACCTACTATGAGAGGTTGCCCTTGAAGTTGAGAGAGTTGGAAACATTGTAATGGACTTGCACTTTGCAATTGGAGATGAAAAAGAACTGGGCAAAGGAGCTGGACTTTATCCAAGACTAGTTATGACATTTAAGAAACCAATGGAAACCAATTGGAAGCCCATTGGACACTCTATGCACAACACGTTGGCCTATTGTAGCCTATGGTCTTGGAGAGAAGCTGAGAGATTTTACTTGCTATTTAGGTTACCTAGGATTAGAGTTAGGTAGTTAGTTAGTTTGGACAGTTAAAATTACCTTAATTGACATATTCTAGTGATTAGATTAAGTTATTAGGATGTCTTTATAAGGCTATTTGAGAAATTCATTCATAGAACACTACATCATAGGGAGACATTTTCTCTGCTTTGGATTTGAATTTTGTAGAGCTCTTGGGGTTGTTCCAGCCTTATGTGGTTGAGTAGTACTTTCTATGGTTGTAATTGAGGTTTCATTTAATGAATTTGACATTCAAGTTTCTTAGAATTCCATTTTTCTTCTTTAATTTTGTTTCACTTTAGATTAAATCCATTTATAGTGTATAATTCTTTACAATTTCGTGCATTCAATTGAATAACATGTTCTATGCACTACTTTTTCGTTTACATTTATATTCATTGTTGTTACACTATTAAATTCCAATTCAACATGCAGTTTCAAATTCCATTTGATGTTTCCATTGTAGTTTCTTAGATTTGCATGGTAATCATGATAAGAACTTAGTTTGATCTTTCAATTTTAGTTTCAATCCATGTTTTACAAATTTCTTCATCTTAAAATATGCAAAAACAAACACCAAGACTTTTAAATCCTACAAGAGTCTCAACTAAGCACAACAAGATCCCACTTGAAGACCTGGAAAACAACTAGGCAACACCCAAAACCCTTAGAAAGATCAAACTTGGATTATGAATCTCCCTAGCCAACCAAACCTCTTTCTCCAAGTCTCTAAACCAAGCAAAAATGCTCCAAGAAATTCAAAGATTCTTCATGAACAATTACACATTTGCATGATCTAGAAAGAGAGAATTTTCCAAAAGTTTAGAGTAATTTCGCGCTAAAAATAGAAATTTTTATTACTCTCTGTTAAAAACCATATTATATAGACTGTATGTTGGCATATTCAACAGGTTGATTTTTCTATTCAAAATATGTTGATTTTATTTGACTTAAGTGAAATGAACCGATTGAAAATTAATTCAGCTGATTGAATATGTAACTTTCAGAACTATAGTAGCTACCCCTTTCATCTATTAAAAATCAATTTAACATGTTACAAGAATACAACCAGACCCTATACACCTATACAATGTTAGATTGTCTACACATAGAGCTCCAACCTCCAAGCTTTGTGATCTTCATGTGAAACCCAAATTTAGTACAAACTCCAAGCTTGATCAACACACTTATCTTCAAGTCTTCTTGTCTTCATCAATTTATCTTAAATCCATGACGTCATTATGTAATGTCTTCATATATCTTTTGTCAAATCTTCAAGCACCAAATCATTGTGCTAACATGCATGTTTGGTGTCCCAAGGTGCCTGATCTTTAACATTGGAACTCAGTTTGTTTGTACACACGTCAATCAATTCTAATAAATTTAGTGATAAATAGATATATTCTTCGGTGGAACATCTCATACTAATGGTCAGGCAGAAGCAGCCAACAAAGTCATCCTTAAAGGGTTAAAGTGCAAATTATTGACCGCCAAGGGAGAATGGCTTGAGGAAATACCCAGAGTTTTGGGTCATACCATATGAATCCATAATCCACCACTCATGAAACTCCTTTCAACTTGGTATATGGGACTGAAGCAATGTTGCCAATAGAAATTTTTGAGCCTACAAGGAGATTTGAAGAATTTACAGTCGAACAATCTAAAAAGGGGCTACGAGATAACCTGGATACTTTAGAAGAAGTACAAAAGTTTGTCAGAATAACCGGTGGAGCTATTAAAAGAAGGATAAAGATAAGGTAAAGGACCAAGGTAATTCCTCAAAAATTTCGAGAAGGGGACATGGTATTGAGAAAGGCACAACTTTTTCAAGATGGAACATAAACTTGTGCCTAAATGGACGAGACCCTATCGCATAAATAAAATGGTTGGGGGAGGAGCTTACCAGTTAGAGACATTGGACGGGAAGCAAATACTGAGAACTTAGAACGCGACAAATCTTCGATTTTATTTCAGTTGAAGTTATTTTTTGTGTTTGTTGAATTTTAGAACATTATGTTATTTCCTTTGAAGCTTTTATCGAGTTTGAAATGTTGGTTGTGAACAAAATTCTTGAGGAAGGTTTCTAATTTATTGAAGTTAATTTCCTAACAAGCTTATGAATTTATTTGAGCTAGGGCTCGTTAAAGAGAAAGAGGATACATGCTTAAACAAAACTATTTGAGCTAGGGCTTGCCAAAGAGCAGGAGGATACCTGCTTAAACAACACAATTTGAGCTAGGGCTTGTCAAAGAGCAAGAGATATCTTCTTAAACAAAACAATTTGAGCCAGAGCTCGTTAAAGAGTAGGAGGATACCTACTTAAACAAAACAATTTGACCCAGGGCTTGCCAAAGAGCAAGAGGATAACTACTTAAACAAAACTTGTAAAAATGCAAAAGGATACTTGCTTAAACAAAACAACTTGAGCTAGGGCTTGTTAAAAAGTAAGAGGATACGTGCTTAAACAAAAAAATTTAAGCTAGGGCTCACCAAAGAGCAGGAGGATACCTACTTAAACAAAACAATTTGAGCTATGGTTTGCCCGAGAGCAAGAAGATACCTGCTTAAATAAAAAAAAATTAGTTATGGCTTGCCAAAGAGGAGGATAATACCTAATTAAACAAAAGAATATGAGTTAGGGCTCCCCAAAGAGCAGGAGGATACCTACTTAAACAAAATAATCTAAACTAAGGCTCACCAAAAAGCAGAAGGATACCTGCTTAAAGAAAATAATCTAAGCTACGACTCACAAAAGAGTAAGATGATACTTGCTTAAACAAAAAATTTGAGCTAGGGCTTGCTAAAGAGTAGAAGGATACTTGCTTGAACAAAACAATTTGAGGCCAAAAAGCAAAAGGATGCATGCTTAAAAAAACAATTTGAGCTAAGGCTTGCCAAAGAGTAAGAGGATACCTCCTTAAACAAAACAATCTGAGCTAGGGCTCACCAAAGCTGGCAAGCTAACATCTTTTTGTAAATAAGGTATATGTTTTGTGATAGTTTTAAGACAGGGAAGATTACTCGATGTGGAAAGATTCATTGGACAAGTATTTTGAAACCAAGGGCTCATCTTTTGGACAACCTTCTTCGTATCAAATAAGTCAAAAAAGGAGTTACTCCTTTTTAAATCCTAAGGGCTCGTTTCTTGGATGACTTTCTTCGTATGAAATAAGTCAAAAAAAGAGTTAGTCATTTTTAATGTTGAGGGCTTGTCTTTTGGACGATATTCTTTGTATGAAATAAGTCAAAAAATGAGTTAGTCGTTTTTAATGCTAAGGGCTCGTCTTTTGGACAACCTTCTGCATATGAAATAAGTCAAAAAAGGAGTTAGTCATTTTCTATGTTGAGGGCTCATCTTTTGGGCAAGCTTCTTTGTATGAAATAAGTCAAGAAAAAAAGTTAATCATTTTTAATGTTAAGGGTTTGTCTTTTGCACGACCTTTTTCGTATGAAATAAACCTAAAAAAGAGTTGGTTGTTTTTAATAATAAGAGCTTGTATTTTAAAATCCTTTATTGATTAGTTGAGGAAAAATTGGTTATTCCTCAAAAATTTGAGTTGACAAAGATATGTACTACCAACATTATGTCAAACAAGTTAAGTGCGAAGGCAATATATCCAAAACGTAAATATCAAAAGATCAAAAGATAAGATGTCAAAGTGTTCAAAAAATAAACCTAGTTGGTAGAAACCAGATAAAGTTCAATAACAAAATAAATTACTACGTTTCTAATCTTCTATCTCCACTAATTGGCCATCCACCATAGTTTTGGAGATATCCACAAGGGACAAATCAACATTGAGACAAGCAACACGAGCTTGGTTCAATGCTAATTGAAATCCTATATTCAGCGAGGAACCAATTTGATCCTTCATGAGTTATTCGATTGAATTCCATTTCTCTTTCTCAATTTCCAAGGCTGAGCAATGATCCTCTACTTCCTTTAATTTCTTCTCTATGTTAGAAAGCTTTGCTTCCTTATCTTTCACTTGCTCTCAAAGAGGAGTTAATTCAACTATCTCATTGTGCAAGCGAGTTGTCTCATTGAGAGAGGCTTCCAATTCTTTGCTCCTCTAGTCATCCTTGTAAAGGAGACCTTGGAGATGTTCTAAAATGGAAAAGGTTGAAGCCTCAGCCTTGTGAAGAAATTCAATGAGCCTTTCTTGAATAACACCCATGTCCTGGGTTTTCATCAGTGCAACATTGTGATCGATAAAATTATGCTCACGACCATGGGAAAAGTGGTGAAATCCTAGGTCCCAAAAAGTAACTTTGGGATTGTTGTAGTATGCATTGTAGACTGTAAGGGAGGAAGTTGGTCAATAGGTACTAAAGCTTTTAAGGCAGGTTTAGTGCCTTTCTTCTTCTTGGTGGCTTTGCGCCTTTTAAGTCGGGGCTCATATCCCGATGCTCTTTTATCTAGTTCCATGGTCAGAGGAATGGAAAGGCTGACTTTGGTTGTGTGCCCTTTGGCTTCTTTAGTTGACGAGCTCAGCGAACCATTTCTTCTTGTGACATTGCCATGAGATTTTCTATCATCAATAGATAAGAGAAATAAGAAGATGAGAAAAAAAATATGTGACTTAAAGAAGAAAGGGAAGGTGTATACCAATTTAAAATTTTAAGCTCACCACCCAATATTCAAGCTCTAACAATTTACGAGAGAAAAAATACTCTCCAACTTTTCCAACATTAGACAATCTTTTTGCTCGGAGGAGTCAAGGTCTTCTAATTGTCAAGGGCTCTAAAGGTTAGGGTTATGATCAGTGGCCAGTATCTTTATGAAGACTCCATTGAAACCTTTACAGAAGGAGTTAAAAAGGGTCAGGAGACCTCGACCACTAACCCCGTTAAAAGAAACCCACATATGCTTGGAAAGGACTTTTTTAGCTCAAAAAAGCATAGGAACATATTAGCATGGAGTTGGGTTGGGGAGACGTTCAAGGTAGTGAGAATTTCTTTCTCAAAAGTATTGAATGGTAGTCGAAGTCCGGGTTTTTCGAAGAGGATAACGTAAATAAAAGTGAATTTCTGAGGGGGGAATGGAATCGTCCATGCACATGGGTTCATTTATATAGCGACTATAACATCTTTTTCATCACTTTTACATAAAGTTTGTTTATGTCTAGAAGCCCTAATCTTGGCAAGGGAAGTCAGGGAGGTAGTTCCTTTTCTAAGGTTAAGCGTGACCCAGGGGAAGTAAGAATCAAAGGATGTCATTTGGTTGGATAAATGAAACGCGAAAACCCTTATGGAAGACAACTAAGTCCGCCTTAAAATATTTGAAACCCAGAGAATACAGAGAAACAATGAAAAAACAACAATAATCTAGACAAAACCTACATGCATTCTACGTAATAGAGAACTAAGAACATTAAAAAAGTGCACGTAAATAGGGGCAAATGAATAAAAAGCTAAACTTGAAGGAGCTGAATGCAGGACAAAAAGAGGTGTTGTTGAGAAGAGAAATGGAATGCACCTTGAGGAGAAAAGGCAAGAATAGGAACGAGCATTGAAAGATAGGGAGAGTGAGCAAAAGGGGCAGGAGAATTCAAAATGCTTCAGGGAGGCGGCAACGATTTAGAAAGGGAAGTTCAGCAAAAAGTTGTACAAATCCAGATGTGGAAAGATCTTGTTAGTTGAAATTCTACAAAATTCTTTAATTCAAGACACGTGCGGGGAAGGTAACACACAATGATGGACCTACAGAATCACAAGCTACAGTTTCTAAAAGCAACTTTCTTGTTTTCATTTTGAAAAATGGAAACTCAAAGGTTGGAAGGCTATATACCATATGGGATGCCCTTTAGCAATCGAGTTGAGAAAGAGATAAGGAAGTAGATCTCCAAAAGGTTGAGTGAGTAAAGAATCATGTAAGAGGGGAAGCAAATCCCCAAAAGATTGAGCTAAGAAAAAGTCAGGTGAATTGGGAAAGCATATCTCCAAAAGGCCAAGATATTGAGAAATTACGTGAATTGAGAAAGCAGATCTCCAAAAGGCTTAGCTATTGGAGATATTTTGAGATATTCAAGATATTTTTAATTGTGTATTTTATCTTTGTAACCACATTCGATAATTATTATAAAATAATATATATGGAGAGTTGTTATTTTAAAAGTTGATTGTTAGTTTTAGTAGTTATTATTTTAGAAGATATTCCAGAGAGATTAGCCGATAAATATCTTTAAATTTGTAATTGATTTGTTTCTAAATAAAGCTCTACTTTCTACGGTTAAGGGACAAAACTATTTTATCCTGAATGTAATTTATTAAGTTGAAATATTTTTTGATTTTTACTTTTGGTACAAAGAACATATACTTTTGTTTACTGTAATAATATTGAATTTTAACATAGTAGATAAAGTTCAATAAAAAAATAAAAAATAATAATAAACCTCTGAATCAACCATTTATAATCAAGTGAAAGTTGAAGGAATAATCTTTCAAGTTACAATAAATTTATTCAATGTGTTTACCCGCTTCAGAAATTATTTCTTGTACACATACACATGACCCAAAAATCAAACTCGTGATCACGTGTTTAAGGGAAAAAAGAATTAAAAATACACAAATTCGGGCTTTAAATACTTGTATTGACACCTCACAATTCGTAATAACATAATACATAATACATCACATATAATATTTTTATTGTGTTATAGTAAGATTTTTTATTGTGTTATACCAGCACTAACGACTTTTTAGTTAATTAGAAATAATAATAGGATATTTAATATAAATGTAAGGCCCCTTTTTATTTTTGCCCTAAAAGTTAGTGGACTGCCCTTGTAAGTGGGCCTAAGGCCGGCCCAACAGATAAAGTCTTAGGGGCTGCCCTAAACACTTCACTTCTTGGCATTTCAGAAAATCGTTATCCTTGCATTAGAGCCGCAGCCGTCTTCTACCTCTGCTAGGGTTCCGATGTTCTTCCGATTCACGTTCCATCTTGGCCATAGTTCTGCTCACGTAAGTACTTTTTCACCTTATCGCCTCTGTCTAGTGTAGTCTCGTAGTCACAGTGGGAAACTCTATAATGACTCGTTTAACTTGCTGTTCCAGTTTGCGAGTCGGGTTCTAGAGCTGCTGTGCTCCTTGTTTCAGTGTAGAAGTCCCGTGCAAACCCATTTCCAGGTAAGGGAAGCTAGAACCCTTCGGTTGTTTGGTACGAGTTTGCTATTTTATGTGGTTGGTGATCTCCTTATGTTTGCCTGTTGATATGGATGTATGATACGGTTGGATTGTTGCTTGTGGTACGTATTTGCATCTGTTGCAGGTGAAAACAGTGGCGGGCACTGATAAACTCGCCTAAGTCTTTTTCTCCACGAATGGTCGCCCAGGCGACCCACTGTGGCTTTTGAGCGAGTAGGCAACTCGCCCAGGCGAGAGGGATCTCGCCTAAGCGAGATCCCGCATTGCTCATGCTCCTGTTCTTGTGCCCTTGCCTAGGCGGAGGGGGGGACCTCGCCTGAGCGAGACTGTCTCGCCTGAGCGAGACCCCTCAGCTTGAGCGAGGTGCTGGGCGAGACAGTGCAGTGTTTGGATGTTTGTTGGTTCCTGAATGATCTATTTTGGTTGAGTATGATTGTATGATGAGTGATATGTATAAAATGGAGCATGAAGTATATTTGGCATGATTCATTAATTGTAGATGATGGGTTGGTATGAGAATTGGCATGTGAATTAAATGAGACGGATAACATTAAAGTGGCATGATAACATGATGAGTTGGATCTTATTTACATGGATAAACTATGAGGTGTTGGAATGAGTGGGGCCTGGATCTTGAAAGGCGTTGGCTTCAAAGGTTGGTACGAGTGATGTATACCTATGCGTGGTAATTATTATTTTTGGTTATGTGAATGAGGTCGATCTGTGTCAGTGCATAATTCCTTGGGGTCTCTAGGTGGGACTTTCAGGGTTGCGCTTCAGTGGTCGGGACGTAATTCCATGGCCCCTGTTAGTGGGTGTCTATGGTGGTGCCCCATCTGTATAACTATGTAAGGATTCAAGTTAAGGTTGCATCCTGACACTCTAAGGAGTCAGTTAGTCTCACTTAGAGCGGACTGACTCCTGTGGTGAGAGTAGCAGGAGGCCTGAGATTCATTAAGGGCTAACCTTGTGGTGAGGGAAAATTGATCTATCGTAACACTTGTAACACATAGCTCGGAGATGAGCAGCTCAGGGTCGAGCAGAGGCATCCACTACAAGTGCGAGCATCCACTGAATCCGACTAAGTTATACGTATCCGGATGAGTCGAGTCGTGTCGTAGTGTATCGTTTGGAAGGTCATAACATGCTTGGTTGTGGTATGAATATTGGATGGTGAAAATATAATTGACTGTATGATGAATATGTTATTGGCTCTAGCTTACCCTGTTTGTTGTGTGATTGTCTTGTATGTGGTTCTTCTTTCTTGTGATGATCATCAATTCGATTGATAGGAGCAGGTGGGCAAAGTTCTCGTGGCCAACAAGGGAATGGTGATTCCGCTGCTTAGCCATCTGGGCTGGAGTTCTCTTCATATTTTCTTTAGGGCTAAGGCCCATGTATCTTTTCATGTGTTTCTACTTTACACTCTTTGTTAGGTTGGTTTTCCGTTTTCCTATGGCATCGTGGTGTGCCCGATTTCTTTGTAGGGGTTGTGTTTAGAACCCCAGGAATACGCTACATTGTTATCTCTGTGTGACGTTTCCTTTAATTTTACGCATTAAATTAAATGAGGCGTTACAACTTAAATGTCAAGAACTTTAAATTTACATGTTCCTACCTACCTGCTGCACAATTATGCTTTCAATTTAAAGTATTGATTAATATAATTTTGGTCCACTTATTGCGTCCAGTCCACAATTTGATTCTTCTATTTTAAAAGATTATAATATTTAGAGTTATTTCTTACATTCTAATTAATTAAATATTTTTTTATATGTAAATTAAATGAATATATAACGTAGGTTTAAATTGGAAAAAGAAAAAGTAAAACATTTACAAAATAAATATTGGACCAAAATTACATATTTTTAAATACCAATAACTAATTGACTTCTTTAAAATGGAAAGATTAAAATTGTATTTAATATTATTTTAAAAAATGGGGATTAATCACTTCAATAGATTTTTAACTACAAATCATAATTATCGTTAGAGATGTCAATGTGAGCCAGAACCCGTGAGCCAACCCGGCTCACCACGGGTTCGAGCCGGGTCGGGTTGGGATTTTTTTTTTTTTTGCGATAATGGATCAAAACGGGTTGAGCTCACTTAACCCACGGGCTATGCGGGTTCGAGCCGG
>Ga0214544_1001632_pt1 | contig 47143 bp, 16 predicted proteins | sample CNSS3metaG_FD_160074 | JGI IMG/M metagenome (GOLD analysis project Ga0214544, IMG submission 160074) | Root nodule microbial communities from cowpea collected in UCLA plant growth center, Los Angeles, California, USA - CNSS3 | ecosystem: Host-associated > Plants > Roots > Nodule | place: USA...
TATATATATATATATATAAAGGGATGTTTCATAATTCCATCTCCATACATAAATCATTACACTCATTTATTACATATTATAAATAAAAACACAGCGTGATACAAGCTGATAATGAGTAATGATACTACTTGTAAAATGAAAGGAATAAAAGTCATATCAAAGTGAACATAACTATAATGTAACAATGTTTTAACTTTCATCATTTTAAATCTTACATATCCAAACATTAAAATAAACATTTTTATTTTTCAGAAAATAACTGAACTTTCATTTTAATAATTTATATTTTATATGTATTCAAGACTACAAATAAAATATTTTATATGTAATAAAAATATTTACACACTAAAACCCAAATTTTGATTTTTTTTTTCTTTTAAGATTTATTATGTGATATCATTTTCCTAATTCAAACGTGCTTGATATTCATTTTTTATATTAAAAAAATATATGATATAATAACATAATGTTATTTTAAATTGTATATAAGAATCATTTTATAATTAATTACTTTTCAACTTTAGTTTATATTCATTCTTATTAAGTTTTTATAGAAAAAATATTTTATTTGTTTATTATGCTATTAGAATATTTTAAAATATTCATTCTTTACTTTTACATCATCTTTCTCCACATATTTAAACAACTTCATCTCCTTTTGCTCTTCTTTTTTTTCTTTCTTCACCTTCGGTCTAGTCTAAACATTAAACCGATGTATCAAAAGAATACAAGAACTATTTTAGAATATAATACTTTTATGTTATAAATAAATTAATATTTTAATTCTTTTAACTCAGAATATTAATACATATTATCGTGATCTTTTTTAAAACAGACTGTAATGAAACAGAGTAAGTATATCTTAGAAAAAGATCATGATAAATCGACACAATAAAAAATAATGAGTAAAAAGAGGAGCATGATCCTTTCAGAAAAGTTTAGGCTACAATTTCCTTTGAAAGTTAATCATCATAACGTTCCCTAAACCAATAGAAGAAAAGAGACAGCAGCATCTTAAGAAAAAGCCATAAACAACATTTCTTTTACACTAAATAAACAATTCATACATAACTATGTCACTTATTTTGTGTATGACCAGTTCAAACTCAGAACACTACAAACGGGAAAACCCAGCTACAGGGCCACAACGGAAACAAACCCATACACAATCCATTCAAATTTCTTGTTTCTAATAATGGCATTTCGGCTCAAACGCCAGAGGCCCAACACTGTAAAGCACAAATGGCAACTTCTTAGACAAAAATGGCTTCTCTGGCCTCAGAACAGCACCGGTGACACCACCATGGAGATTTGAGGCTTTTAGGCCACCTGGTGCACCAACCAGAACCACATTGCACTTGTGAGCCCCGTACGTTGTGATGCCCTTCGGAGCTTCCACGTAGAAGTAACCGTTCTTGTCACTCTTCGTGGTTTCGACCAGCTTGTACTTCGTGTTGTTGCATTGGAGCTTCACAACAGCACCTGCAGTTTCAAATCATCTCAAGATTGGGACAACATTGTCATTTCACAAGAGTAAAAAGGGTCACCTTTACAAAGGTGAAAACAGTCACAACAAACAAAGTCCTGTTCTCAGAAACCGTGCAGGTTGGGTGAAACACGACAAATCAACTTTAACCTAAAGTAATTGCTGTTTCGAAATCCCTCTTTCTCTCTCTCAAACACCAGTACACAAACCAACTCATGGATTTATTTTGTCTTGAGATGCGAAACTAAAGTTCATTACATTATGTTGAAAAACACACTCATTTCTATGGGTTTTGCTTTTGGAAAATTTCCTTTCCTTAAATCAAGCTACAGCCATGCATGGGAAAGAGCAAGTTGAAAATAGAACACTTCAAGGCGTATTAATAAATAACATCATTGTACATGCGGGGGGGTATCAATAAAATAAAATACTTCTAAGGTAAAATAAAATGAAAGTGAAACAAAGTTAACTTTATCTACCTAGATCCTCGTCTGGTGGAACTAGAAATGGCAACAAATTAGATGGCAAAAGAAAAAAAAGTAGAAAAACAAATAAAAAGACCAGATCTAAAACATATCAAATAACATCTGCAAGGTATTATTTCTTAAAGGGTTTACTTCCCCGGAAGCAAAAACTTGTACTTTGGTTAGAACAGCAAAACATAGAGTATGAGTATATAGTAACCTTGCAGAAAAAATAAAAGTAAGCAGAGTTAAAGAATAGTTAATGGAGACTAACCAAGCAGTGGTGTGGCTCCCAGGAGGGTGTCAACTCCAGCATACTTGCAGGACTTGACGTAGACAACACCTTGAACTGCCACAAAACTTCTAGGGAAGGGATGAACAGGAACTGGAGGGTGGACTGGAACCGGAGGCTTGACAGGAGGGTGGACCGGAACCGGAGGCTTGACAGGAGGGTGGACCGGAACCGGAGGCTTGACAGGAGGGCGGACCGGAACCGGAGGCTTGACAGGAGGGTGAACTGGAACTGGAGGGTGAAGTGGAGCAACGGGAGGTTTGAGAGGAGGGTGAACGGGAGCAGAAGGGTGATGGTGATGATGATGGGTAGGAGGATGAGCAGGGGCTGGAGGGTAATGGGGGTGAGTGGGGGGAGAAGGAGGGTGAAGAGGTGCAGGTGCTGATGCTGGTGAATGGTGGTGGTGGTGATGGTGGTGAGGGGCGTTTGCCGGTGGGTAAGCTGGTGGGTGAAGTGGGGCTGATGTGGGGGAGTGAGGTGTTGGAAGAGTGTGAAGCTCTTCTGCAAACACAGTCACCAGGAGCATGAAAAACACTAATGCCATGGCTTTGGCCATTGTTCCAAGACAGAAAGAAAGAGAGAGAGAAAGAGAAAGAAAGAGAAGTGTTAGTGTATTGAAAGGGTGACAGAGGTTGATTTATAGGGGCTGATGCCGGGATTCTCTGCGGTTTTTATTGATATGTAAACAAAATTTGTGAAAGAAGATTAGGGAAGTGAGTGTTTCCCTGTTAATCATATGTAGCTTAGCTGGTTAGGTTTGTGGTGTTGGGATGAGAATGGAAAGTAGAAAACTGCTATGTGAGAAGGTAAAATTGATGTACAGGTAACATCATGTTTTTTTCATTACAGTATCAGTAATCTTAATTATGTTTTATTACATTATAAGAGTTTTTAATTTATAAGGTGTACTTTATCTTTGTTATTGTAGATTATTTTTTCTTTCTTTTTATATTTTAAATTATTTATTTTTATTTTATAAAGACTATTAATTGTATAATCTTTAATTAATTCTTAATTTTTTTATGTAGTTTAAATAAAAAGATCTAACATTACACAGTTAAGTAAGTAATGTTTCTTATTTCATGTCATGTAAAAAGTTTATTTTAACATCATTCAAGTAATTATTATAAATTATTTTATTTAAAAATACTTAACTCTATCTTATTTGTATAAAATTAATTTATAAAGTGATTTGTCTCACAAATATACTGTGATTTAATTTTATTTATAATTAATATGATATTTTTATATATTTTTTATTGTGAGAATTTAATATATCAAACATGAATTAAATGTTTATTGGTGATTCAACAACAATCCGACGATAACATAATAAATTAAAAAAAAATTATTAGCATAAGCTGTAATATAATTTTTTGAGTTATTTTTAATATGATATTAAAAATATTAAAAATATATTCTAATTGAAGATAATTGGATTTGTTTATAAGAATGCTGAAATGGCCGGATAAATGCACATGCATAGGATATTTAGAATTTTACATTTCTTTCGAGATCTATGTAGAAGTTTCCAATGCTATGGTAATAGTTTTCCGTTTCTTTAATACCCACATCAAACAATTTGGGTCCAGTGTCTGATATTGCATTTATTAAGGAAGAAAATGAAATTATTTGTGCAAAAAAGAAAAGCAAACCCACCAAAAAGAAAAGTTCAAATTTTAAAGCATGAAAGAGGCTAGGTGAAATGATGGGTAACAGAAGAGTATCTTAAGTAAATTAAATTTGTATAATAAATTATAAATAAATATGACAAATGATTAATTAAGTTTTTTAACGTGTGTGTTGATGTAAATTAGATTTAATCTACAGTTTTTAATATATTTTTAAAAAAATATTAATATTATTTAAAGTTAAATATATTTTTAATCTTTAAATTTGACACAAAATTAAAATTTATAAAACTTTAATATATTTTAATTCTAAACTTTAAAAATAATAAAAATAACTTTTTAATTTAATTAATAATCACATTAATTTGTACCAATGATTTTGTCCAGACAATTATTTACTGTATTAATTAAAATATATTAAAATTTTATAAAACGGAACAAATTTATGTCTGTATGATTATCATTCTTACTTCTGCAACATTTTTTCCCGTATTTTTTATGGGAACTGACGTTAATATAGGGACAAAAACCTGTTCTGGCCTGAACGGTCCAAAATAAAGCCGTTTCTACGCGCACAAGCCATTATCTTGTCCGGCCCCCAAGAAACATAAATACAACACTTCTGGCTCTTATTATTTTATCTCTTTCAGTTTTCCAAAATGAAACATCTAAATCTGTATATAAAATTAATTAAATTACTTACTTATTTAGATGGGTTAAAGTTAAACAAACTTTATATTTTTTATATTATCTATAAAATAATTTTATTTAATCTTGGTAACTATAATTTAATGTATTTTGTTATTATTTAGATAACAAAAACTAAAATGATAAAAAGATGACAGTTGTATCTTAAACAAATAATTTACAAGTATATGGATTCAATAAATAACTGAATGGTTAAATAAATCATAACAATGTTATTTTTGTAATTTTATAATTTTGAGATGTGGTATTATGCATTCACAGATTTTAGGAAAATTCCATTAAAAGAAGTTCTGTTTGATTTTCATGGACTGCAAGAATTCATTGATTCTGAATTTAGTCTTGGAGTGAGTTTAATTTTTAGTTTAAAATATTCATGTCCTGTTTGTTTTTTCTGAAATAAATATAAGTAAAAGCATATAAAGAATTTAATGTCCATACATAATCAATAAAGGATTCATATTAACTTTAACTTAAAATCTCCCAATGAAATAATAAATTTATAAGTGTTTTATTTTATATGCTATTTAAATTTTTTTATTTCTATTCAATTTAAATTTTTTTAACAAAAAATTATAAAATAAATTATATCAAACTATTCTTAACACAGTACCTATTATGCTATTACGTGTGTTCGTATGTTTTAATTTTTATAAAAATTTGAATTAAGATAAATAAAAAATATATAATTAATTTTTAAAATAATTATTAAATATAAAATTATAAAAGAAAATTTTTTTCAAAAATAATTGTTAAAGATAAAAAAGAATTTTAAAATAATAATAAAAAATAAATTATTTATAAAATAAATTATTTTCAAAATAATAATTAATTGCAAAACTGAAATAACAAACGTAAACATAAAAAAAAATATCTTTTTATATATTGTTATAAATAATATAATTACCGATATTATATATATATATATATATATATATATATATATATATATTTAATTTGTTTATATATTTTTATATAATAAAAAGTGAATTGTATAATATTCTTTTAGAATATTAGCTTACTTTTTTTTATTTGTTGATTTTAAGTGCAATGATAATGGTGCACGAAAATAAATAATTTCATCAATTGAATTTAGAAAAAAGATTATTATTTTATTTTGTCTATATTATTATACTAAATTTTAAATAGTCCTATCAATTAAGAAATTTAGTAAACCTAATTATAATCGAAAAATCAATAATGAAACAATTTTTTAATAGTCAATGATTTATCTTAAAATTTATTTTGTTGATGATATGAATTTTTTAATTTATGAAAATATTTACCATAAAATTAGATACTTTACCTTTTATATGAATATTGGAATATAATACTAATTAATTTTTAAGTTCAAAATTTTGAAGACTTTAATCTATTCGCAATTACAACACTCCACTGAACATTAAAACTTTATAATTAAAAAGCAAATTTGTAATTACATTAATTTTGATCTCACTTCTACGACGAAGGAACAAACCTTATTTTCCTTCTTTTGAAAATCACTTCAAATATATAGATGTAAACCAAAATAACTATTACATATATTATTAACATATCATCTCTAGAATAACCTTTTAAGATAAAATTTAAATTTTCAAATCATTTTTTTTTTAGTTATTAGAATGACGTAAATTGATTTTTCACGTTTATAAATATAATTTTTCGTTCCTTGTGAAAAACGTTAAAAAATAAAATATAAAATATTTTGCAAACAATTTATAATTAGAAAAGTCTATTAAAACTCGATGTTATATGTAATGGAATATATTAATGTTATGAATCAATATCAAGATTCAGCATGGCTAATACGTAAAATAAATTAATTATAACACTAGGTTAAGATATATTTTTATATATAACATACTTTTTAAAATAAAAATATATTATCATGTTCTCAAAATATTATACATAAATACTTTGTTTGTTAAATTCACATAAAAAAAGTCACAGTTTGGGTAATTTTTATTTTCCAATATCGTAAGTGTAAAATTTTGTTATCAAGCTTCTCAATTGTGCAAATTAAGTTCTTTAGACATTGTAATAGGGTAATTTTGTTCTATATATAAGTTTTTCTTAAATATTTAATAGTTTTATGAATATAAAATTAGATAACGAATCAACGATGATGGAGTAATACTTGTATGATAACATGTATATATTCATCAACTTTTGATATCAAAGACAGTATTATATTTATTGGTGGATTTTAATTAATAACATTTAAATTAAATGTAATTTTAATATTTAATTATTAAAGTTCTTTTTAGATGTCTGAATATAGGATAGATAAATTTCTCTTTTTCCTCATATGTGTAAGTAATATTCTCACTTTTTATGTGAATAAAATATATGAAACACATGTATAATCATTAATTACCAACAACTCCAATTTTTTTATTTCTATTACTGAAAAAATAATGTATAAAAAACTGTGGGATCATTGATGGGATTAGCAAGATTTAGAAAGACTCTCCTACCCCAGTTAAACCCAATCTTTATTTTTTTTTTCAATAATGCTACACTTAGGGGAGGTTTTAATTAATTTGAAGGTCATAGAAGGCATTATCTATTAATTCCAATCCTTAATCACGATTAATTTCATTCCTTCCTTTACCATGAAGCATGATATTGCTCGATTTCCAACCCCAACTTTGGAAATAGTGTTCTTGTCAAGTTTTTCAAAAACTCTCAATCCAATATCATGTTGTTTGCATATCAATTATAAGTCAATTTTTTTCACATTGGTGTTGGTAGCTCATAATGTTATGGGAAATTCAGTATTTAAAGATTGATCTAGGGAAGTTTTAACACTCTTTTATGTGGTTGAGTTTTGCATGTACTTTGCACATAAAACCACGCACAACATTTATAATACTCTTTCCTATTGAAATACTATTAACAACTTCTCCTAATAATTATCAATATATACTTCCATTCTAAATATGTTGAGGCAATAACTTTTACCATCATTAAAAAAAGTAATTAGAATGAGTCGAGCTTTTAATTTTATTTTGGTAAGATTGTATATTTATAATTTTTTTAGAAATGCAACGACGTTTAGAGACAAGATCAATTATAATATATAAATGGATATAAGTTTTTTTTAAAAGTAGATTTTATGAGGTTAAATTGAATTTAAAGTTAATTTTTAACAATATTAGAGATCGTGTTAAATGAAGTTTGATATTATTTTACTAACCGATCAAAAGAGATGGTTAAATGTATTATTGGTTTCTTAATTTTCAATGAAAATTGAAATTAGTTTATCTTCAAAATTTTGTCCAAATTTAGTTTCTCGATTTTTTAAACACACGTGGATTTGATTCTTTTAATCAAATTTTGTTAGATTTATTTGACATTTCAAACGCGTTTCATGATAGTTTTTCAGTTAACATTAAAGTGAACATTTGTCAAACAATGTAAACAATTCAAATGCTATTATAAAATGCGTTTGAAGTGTTATATAAACTTAGTAAAGTTTGATTAAAATAATTAAATCTAGACACTTTTATAGTCGAAAGACTAAATTGAGCCAAAATTTGAAAAATAATTAATTTTAATTTTTACTAAAAATTAAGAAACCAAAATATATTTAATCTTTAAAAATAATATAAAGTATTAAAATTAAGGGCATGTGAATGGCGGAAGAAACAATATAATCAACGGGACTTTTATTTTATATAAAAAATTAAAAATATGTAAAAGTACCAACTTGGGTTAAAAATATTATGTAGAAAGAAGACCCCTTCATTTTATTTAAGTTTGTAGTAAGCAATGATATTGGTCTGGGAATCTGATTTCTTGCTGAAAAGATGTTTAATAGCAGTTGACTATAGAAATGTTATGAAAGTTATCCAAACACTAAATTAATGAAGGCAAGCGTAATAAAAAAGAAATAAGTGTCACAAAAATTGAGGCTAAATCCTTCACGTGAAGCAATCAATGTCATTCTTGAAGAAGTGTTTATTGAATCTTCTCAAGCAAGCACATTAAACTTGGATTCAGGTTGACCCCTACCTGCTGCAAACTACACACTTAAAAACTTGGCCTAAGCCGAATGAGTGCATGGGCTTTGTTCTTGGGCCTCTTGTTTGCAATTGCTCATACTGGGCTTTTTCTTCCGCTACCTCATCATATCTTTTTGCACTTTTATGGTCCGAAGGATTTTTCTTATTTAACTCCACCATGTGGGATTGGTCAATCTAAACACATCACATGGACAATCAAATAAGGATGCATAAAAACAAATTTTGGGATTGGTCAAAATTATATTGGTGTACGAAGCAATTTGCCCCATGCAAACTATACTAGGGTTCATTAGCCTAGTCTGGTTTCGATTAATTAGGCTAAATTTAAAATAAGTGTTTTTAAATAATAAATTAAAATAATCACTAATTTAAGAAATCTCGTTTACTTATAAACAAGTAAAATTGCTTATTTAAAAAACAACAAATTAGACAAACACAAAAATTTGAAAATATATTTATTTTATTTTATTAGCAGATTATTCTAAAATTATTTATGGGTATGATTATGGTCATATTTATAGACATTATTTGATAGATATTTTTAATAGTTGTAAATTTATCTTATGTTGGATAGTAGAGTTTTGTAATATGCATTTATATTGATGACTTGATGAATAAAGATATATGAGTTTTCTTGTTGGGGAAAATTACTTTTCTTTTTCTTTTTCAGAATTGTAAGAGATTATGATGGAGGACAATGAGAATCAGTCTCATACTCTATCAAATTTAGGATCGAAAGACAAGGACGTCGATTGTAATACTTGTCACATTTATTTTTTGTGGTATTTCAAAGGTGTATGAATTAATATTTGTCAAAGATTCATCAATTGATTTATGATAGATTTCTGAGTCACCCGTCAGACAAGGTGTTAAAATTCATTTCCTATGTGAGTCAGTTTAGCATAAATAACAATAATAGAATATGTGATGTTTGTCCATCAAAAGAATCATTGTTCACTTCACTATAAGTAGATTGTTTGAATTAGTTCATTGTGATTTATACTCCTTCATCTTGTAGGACGCAATATTACTCGTTGATAATTATTTACATATAGTTTGAGTTTAGTTACAAACGTGAAGTTATGTTTGTGTTTATTGTGTGAGATTATTGTGCCAACTGATGAAGGAGTTGTTGAAAATCTCACATCGACTAGAGATAAAATCATTTTACAGTACATAAGTGGGATACTAATCTCATTTTATAAATTAGTTATGTGGAGTTGAGTTTTGTTTAAATCTTATTTCTAACATGGTATTATAATCATTACTTTCTCTTCTCTCGTATCTATCCTAACGAGATTTTTAAACTTAACAACAAATGTAATGTACCATTAAAACACCTCTCATCTTGTTTTTGTTGCTTCACACATCCCTTTTCTTTGTTTCCTTCAACGGCGTTTCTCCCCAAAGGTTCACTTTACTGGCCAAATCGCCCGTTTCATCATGACAGTTGCTTGTTACGTAGCCACTCTTCTAACATTGTGCCGCCAGTTCGTCATCACAACCCCACGTAGCCAGTTCACTGCAACACTATCACATTCCATTTCGCAACTTTTTGTTCATGTTATAACTACAGCAACAAATTACTAACATTTGATTTATTTTTATATATAGCTAAAGTAGGAATAACTTTATTTATCTTTTATTAAGATTAGATTAAGATTAGACTATCATTAGAATTAAGATTTAAATTTCCTTTAAATTAATTTAAGTTAAATCATCAGAATTAATATTGGTAAAATTAAAATTAAAATTAATATTAGTCAAATTAAAATTATAATTAGAAATAAAATTATAATAACATTAGATTTAAGATTAACATTAATATTAGATTATGTATGCCAAATTAGTATTCATGTAATTTTGTTAGAAATTTAAATTGTTGTAATGTTTCTCCATTCATCCATTTACAGATTTATTGTATCACATCTATAATGAATCTAAAATTGATGTAAATATTGATATATAAATAACTAGTATTAAATGTCTTCTTTCTATTAGTAAAATTAAAAGATAAAAAAAAAAATAGTTGGCGTATAACTTCTATGCCAACATTTTTGTATTTTATGAATAGGTTTAAGTGTATAAAGAACATCTTTTCCAACATTTTTATGAATACAATTCTTCCTGATTTTAAGCTTGCGTAATTTCAAGTAACGAACAATGTGTAAAAGATGAACCTGTTTTTGATTTTAAACTCCCTAAATCTTTGTGAAGCAAAACAAAACATTGTATTCGGATGTTCTGATCACAGTAACTATAATTTAATCTAAAAAGAAAAACTCATAAGCTAACATTTCATTCACAAACAAACTGAGCTGGATTCATAAGATGACTTAGTTCTTAGAAAGAAGGGGGAAAAGTTGTAGGTTTACTTTCTACTAACAACTAACAAATGTTAAATTTGCAGACTATCAAAAGATTAAAAAGATATATTTTTTTTAAATTTGAGAGACTGAAAATATCAAATTTACATTTATAGACTAAAAAATTACTTTTAAATTTCGAGGATAAAAATAAAATCTCTATGTCATTACTTAAGTGAAAGTATTATACTTTTGCATGGATGTTTCTAGAGCTGTCAAAGCAGGTAATCCGGTCAGACCCGACTCGATTCACCATGGGTTGATCACTTAATGAGTCAACCCAATTTGACTCACTTATTAGTGAGCCAAAAAAATTTGAACTTGGCCCGACTCACCACAGGTTGGTGAATTAAACGGATTAACTCACGAACGCACTTAATTAAAAAGAATACAATTTTTTTTATTTTTTTCACTCAAAACTAAATTATAATTCTAATTAAAATCTAAATAAACTTTAATACAGTACAAATACAAACCAAAATCACAAAAAAAAACAAATTATCTATGTGTTGGCTAAAAAAAACAACATAACCTTACCTAAATGCAAACCCCAACTTAAAAAAAAAAAACACTTGTGTAACCTTTTATTTGCGGGTTGGTGAGTCAACCCGGTTCACCACGAGTTCAACCTGAGTGAGCCGAGTTCTAAGTGGGTCAGGTAAAACATCAATTCGTATCGAAATTTGTAAAATATTTTCAATCAAACCCGATCCGAACCCGTAGTGAGCTGGATTGATTCGCAGATTCCAATCAATTTTTTCTGCTATAGATGTATGGTTGATCAACAAGGATAATATAGTTAGTTAAAAGGGGCCAAAAAGTATTTTCTGATGGAATAAAAATATACTAAAGACATTTTGTATTGTGATTCACACATTGTCAATGCTCATAGGGTCATTTGCATTGATTTTTCCTGGTAATGCTAAAAGACTTTAATTTCTATATTTTCATTCATATTAGATTTCCTTTAAACCAATTTAATTTTGTTGATAAGTAAAACATAGGAACCATGTGACCTTAATGAAAAATATTTAGCATAACTGAACACATACGAGGGAAAGTATATGTTTGTGTATGATCAGGGTTGACCTATATATACATTACAAATTAAATATGAACACACATATATAAACTAAAATGGTAATAAACCTACTAAAATAAAAAGTGCAGGGATATATCGTAAATGTAAATGTTATTTTGTTTCCATCATACACACACTCACACACACTTTTACAATATATAAATATGAATTTGATTATTTTCTTATCACTGGTTATTCAGTCTTTACCAAGTTATGTAAAATAATTTATCTACTTAAATTGACAGAATAGTGAGAATACACATTTTTTTAACAGATCTTACATTTTCTAGAAGAAAAATTTGGCATGCAAAACCCCTCTTACTCGTTTAAGATAGCTGGATCAAAAATATTGATTCATGAAATGATATGCATACATCATCTCCAGACTCCTTCGTTATTCTCTTATTTTTCTCTTTCCCTAACATAGTGATCTTCGATTCACATCGAACATGAAATCGGAATAAACGTCAAAAATTCTTACTATAAAACAAACAAAACAACCTTTTTCATCAGATTTTGCAACATGATACACACAGAAACACATAATCCGAATCGTGATATTGAAAGCAAACAAGACAGTGATTATGAATCTGCTTACTAGGTAAAACAATGCTGTCCTCTTCTAATATAATTCAATTCATGCTACCGACCATTGACACAATTCTTCAGTTTCTCGGATATCCTCGAAGCTGCATTGCCAGATTCATCTACCTGCAAAATGCAAACAAGTTGCATGTCTAAGAGTAGTATAGTTTTATTGAAATATAGACTTAAGTTAATTTAAATGTGAGCTCAATCTTGATAGTTTAGAAAATACAATTTTTTTCACTTTTTTTACACACAAGTTCATTCATAGTTCACCTGAGAGTGTATTTTATGGAGAACTGCATTTTGAAGAACTGTATAACTGGCATTAACTATATCAGATCCTTCTTCTTGAAGAATACGAATGGTCTCATTGAAAATGAAAGGACAATCCAACCCAGTTACTAGAACAACCTCCAAGACTGAACCTATTTGTTGGATCTTAAACTGTGGAGATTTGAATTCCATATTCATGGTAGCATTTCTTGACCTTACGATGTCTGTTAAGTTACCCTTTTTCTCCTTCATTTTCTCCAACTTAATCTGCAAGTTCTTTATGTAGTCTATGGCTTCACCTATCTGATCTGGACGCGAAATTCCCTCCTGCAAAGAAAGATTGAAATGTTTGAGAGCATATAGAGAAGAAGAGATTTATGAAGAGAAAAAAGAGGATGATACCCTTGAGCTTTGAGGAGGAAGAACTGAGTTGAGCTTGGAGAAAAGATCCTTCATTTGATTTCTTCTATCCCTCTCAACCAATTTTCTACCACTTTTTGATGAACTAGGGTTGTTCTCCATGAATATGCTAATTAAGGATTCAATGGATCAACCACTGGATTTCATACCAGATAAGGGTTGCTAGGTTGTTGGAGTTTCTAGTGACTTTTAGTAAAGCACATTACAATGATTAAATGCTACTGCTAAAGGTTATGGGATATGAGATGTGGTGGGGACACAATTTTGTCGCAGATTGTCTTTGACTGTTTGTATTCAACCGGTATGTATTTTTCCTTTCTATTTCTATATTTATAATCCAACTCTTGGTAGTTTAATTTTTTTTTACCTGCAATAAAAAACATACTGGTGGAACAAATATGATGTTTTATCCAAAAAGTTTATAACAAAACAGATTTTTAATTTTTTAATTACTAAGATTTTTCAATATATAAACAAGTTTATTATACATCAAAATCACGATCTTACATTATATTTTCTGTTGTCATTCGTATAAATGCAAATGAAAGTCGCACAAAGAAATCTCTCACATATGCATAATGAGGATAAATATGTTTGCATGCAGTATTGGACAGAATAATTAGAACAGATATGTAATACTTCGACTTCAAACAAAATAGCTTAAAGATTTTATGTCTAAAATTGAACATACACATTAATTAATAAATATGAAAATTTGACTTTTAAAATTTTATTTGTAATCTAAATCCAAACTTTTACATGAACTAAATTAAATATTTTCTTTACTTCTTTTATGGTAAATCAAAAAATGATATTATTCTTATATGTTGATATTATAACAATCCACATTCTTTAATAGTTCAATTGTAGCTATATAAATGTCTTAATCAAAATTGAGTTTGTATAAATCGATATATACAAGTACAACTTATTTACTGATAAAAGAATTAATATATTATAGCTTTATATATCTAAGATTTCATTAATATATAATCTTTAATCATTATGAACAATGAAATTGCTTAATTATAACCTATATACTTAACAAGTAAAGAACATGATATATTAACTAAGAAGTATATTGCATGTGTTTTACGGGTGTAAATGAGTTAAACTGTCCGTGAGCTATTTGTGAATTATTTTAATTTGACATGTTAATTACTTGTTTAAGTTTGTTTTCTAATGTAATAAACACAAACACAAACGTCAATTAGACTTAGATTTTTTGAATGTGCTAAAACACAACTTTAATGTACGTCTGATTTTTTAAATGGGTCAAACACATTAGTGGGAAATTTTGACATACAATTAGATGTTACATATAATTTGAAATTTGAAATGTTTTATAATAAAATATGTGATTTTGACATGAAAAGAAATTGTAATTTTACAAAATTATAAAAATAAATTTATTATATAAAATTAGATAATTTTAAATTTTACTTAAAGTAATATCATAATTAAATTTCTTTATTCCTTTTTTTTTATATTTATGTCATTTCCTTTTTTATACTATTCTTGATTTGAGAGATGAGTTATTGGTTCATTTCAATAAAGATATCATTAATTAACTTGGTTGTGATCCAAATGTCATCGACTTGGTCAAGGTCTACACATTAACAACTTTGACAAGTTTCTTACAATTGATTTTGACAAGTTTCTTTCTTATTTTGTTATTGTTGTTTATTGTGATTCTTAGAAGAAATATTCTTACAAGGATTGATTTTATGAATATAAGTATTTTCTAGCTGATCCTACACATGATTTTCTTTTGTTCACCTCAACTAGATATATATTTAGTTATTTCTCAATCAATTTCAAGAAAAGATAGTTTTTGTCGACATAGGTTAAAATGATTTCTGAATTGACGGTTTTCTCTTCCATTAATGATGGAAGTACTTGTCAATTGATGTTAACTACTATTTTTTTAATGAAAACATTGACTTGTCTTTGCATAAGGAATTTTAATAATTTCAAGAAATTAAAATATATGATATTTAAATTATTTATAATTAAACATCTTTTCATTTTTTAAATAATTTGTTTGGGTAGAGTTATTAAAATATATTGAATTTCTTTTTAGATAAAGCAAATTATTTTTTTAAGGCAAAATTCTATTTTAAAAATATTTGGCTTAACTTTTGAATTGGATTGATTCATTTGGTTTAAGTTGGCTTGTCTCAACCTTCGGCCTTAGCCAACTTGTTTAGACCATCAACCATGATCGATTCTGCTTATCCTTCATCCCGAGCTGAATTGGCTTGACCTTCAACACTGAATGTTGAGCTAAGTTGATTTGAATCAAAGGGTCAAGCCAACTCGACAAGGGCAAAAAGTCGAGAAAGTCGACTCGGGCGAAAGGTCAAGTCATGTCAACCTTGACTAAAGGTCGACACTAGTCGACCCTAGCTAGAGGTTCAAACTAACCACCCCTAGTTGAAGGTTGAGAAGAGTCGACTCTGACCAAAAGTCAAGACAAGGTAATCTTGACCAAAGATCAAGACGAGTAGACCATCAAGATGAGTCAAACTGGGACCAAGGATAAAAGTTGGCGTGGACTGAAAGCCAAGCTAAGTAGGCTCGGGTTAAAAGTCGAGCATTGGGCCGAGCAAAGTCGACTTAGGCAGAAAATTGAGCTGAGTTGTCAACCCGACCAAAGGTTGAAGAAAGTCAACCCTAATTGAAGTTCGAGATGATTTGGTCAAGACCAAAGGTCGAGAAGATTCAATCTTGGTCGAGGTTCAAAATGAGTCAGCATAGGTCGAAGGTTGAGTTGAGTACGCCAAACCTAAAGGTTGAGTTGACAAGGTATGAGCCAATGGTCGAGCTGAATGGACCCTATCCGAAAGTTGACCCAAGTTGCTCAAGCCGAAGGTTGAACTATGTCAGTTCGTGTCAACAATCAAGCATTGCCTACCCAAGTTGAAAAGACGATATGAGTTTATCCGGGTAGAAGGTCGAGTTGAGTCAACCTTACCAAAGTTCAAGATAAGTCAACCCTAGCTAAAGGTTGAGATAAGTTGATCATGATCGAAATTCGAGACAAGTCACCCTTAGTCAAAATTCAAGACGTGCTAGTACGAATTGAGAGTTGAGTCGAATAGATCTTCATCGAAGATAAAACTGAGTAGAGTTGAACCGAAAACTATACCAAATCACTTGAGCTCGAAATTCGAGTCAAATCATTTGATTTTTCTCGATGAGACTAATTTCTATGAAAGTTACCTAAATTCATTTTCCTAATGTATTTCGTGATTATGTTTTCGTTAATGTTTACAAACATTATTTTAATCAATGATATATTTTTTGTGGTTATAGATTTCTTTTTGTAATATCAATTTAGAAAACAGTAGGTCACATTAGTGCATAATTTCCCTTTTACCTCGCCTTATATGCCTCGGTTGGCCAGGAACTGAAGCATATAATGACGGGGTGACATTTTTGCAATTCCAGCCAAGTTTTATGCCTCGGTTCAGCTAACACCCGAAGCCAAAGACAACTATAGGCCTCGGTTCGCGCAAAACTAGTGCCAAAGAGTGTTATAGGCCTCGGTCCAACAAGACCCGAAGCCAAAAAGGGACTGTATTTTTAAAAAAGTGAAGTAGTCGTTAGGTGTTTGGTCTTGGTCTAACAAGACTCGGTGCCAAAAAGGGGTATATGGCTTCGGTTGTTAGAGGAACCAAAGCCATAGGATTTATTTAGGGTTGCAATTTCGCGAACCCTTCTACTTCCACGCGCCGCGAATCTACAACTCTTTCCTCTCTCTCTGTCTCTCCGCTGCAACCTCTACCACCAAAGTCTCCAACCACCTCCGGCCACCTCCGACCACTGCAACCACGCGAAGGCGAACGCGAACGCGAACCCTCTCTGTGTTGCACCTCCCGTCACCGTCGCTCTTTCGTCTCTCTCCCTGCCACCGTCACTGCCACCACCCTCCTCCATCGCTGCCACCACGATCCTGCAGCCACCGTCGCGGTGTCGCCTCCGCTGGTGTTGCACCTCACTGCACAGAGCGCTCTCCCGCATTCACACAACGCCATTAGTGGTTGAACAAACCAGATTTGCGATTGCGAAACCTGCAAATCAAAAAACCAGATCTGCAAACATTGTCGCGACCCCTGCAGATTCACAAACCATCATTGACAATTGTTGTTGTGCGCGAGCCACGAGCACCGCCACGAACACGTTACCACGATGAGAACGCCTCCATTGCGGACGCGACTAAGCCACCGTTGACACAATGGCTTCGGTTCACAGTAGAAACAAGGTAAAAGAGTAGCTCTATGGCTTCGGTTCACACCCGAGACCAAAAACCATTTCCTTTTGGTCTCACCCTAATATGTCTCGGTTCTGGAACCGGGACAAAATATCAAAAACAATCGGGGCCAAAAGCCCTTACTACACTGGTACCAATGTTATTTGACGTTTGTCATGGATGACAAAATTATTGTACCAGTCTTTAACTAATAATAACTTCAATTGAAATCATTTACTAAAAAACATGTTGATAGTGTGGATTTTGTGTATATACTGTCATTTACGACTGTCACTAATGTATGTGATAGTTCTTGACATTGCAAAAGATCCTTCCACCGTATACAATAACGTTTGGACCTTAATAACCACATCACCAACCATTTAATGCATTATATAAATTTGTATACAATAGTTAAAAAGAAGAATTCCAAAATTAAACCGTAAGACAACAAGAACACTAAAATGAGAAGAATGTCACCCAAATGTAAAACCAAAATATATCAAATTGAGACACAAAAGCAAATTTCAATTTCGCATTAAAATTTAAAAAAATGTGGTGTCCTCAAAGTTATAGTCTAACTTTTTCTTTTAGGATCCTACTGCAGAACACAATGGTGAAATGCACCCATCTCATGATATCCCCACACTAATGAGAAGGATTGGTCGTTGTAATAAAAGTGTCTTTATCCACTGCAAAAACAACATTGGAAAACGACCATTCCCAAACTGAGATGTAATGTTGTTGAACCGAAACACAAAAACATATCCTTTGATGTAGGCCATTTATAGTTAGTGAGTGTTGCCTCTTTAACTTTTATCATTCCCTTGTCTGTTGCATATGGGTGGATAGGAAACATTACCAGAAACATCATCCAAACTAATAATGGAATTTTTTTTTTAACATTTTTTCACTCCTTTCACATCTCACCTCCAACAATTATTGGATGCATGCTACCACTTTATATCCCCTCTCTTCACTTTTTTCTTTTCTTCCTTTTTGGAACTAAAAAAATATTATTTTTAATTATCACGTTACCTTATCATGAGTTAGTTGTCACGTAATTCTTTTAAAATAAATGGGTGTCAAAATATTTTTTTTAAAAAAATATGTTTATTTTCTTCTCTTATCACCGAGGCCCAATTTATATTCAAATAGGCTTTTAAAATTGGGTCCATCGAAGAACTTTCTTCGGCCTGATTCATTGTTAGGATGAAATACAATTGTTTCTCTTTGTAATCATCCTCAACAAAAGAATTTTTGTTTTTCTTTTTTGTGATTTATCTACAAATTTTTAGTTGGAATGGGATCAAGTAATAGCATCGCTGATATGGTATTATAGATGTGATTTTCCATGTTGAAGTTGAAACTCCTAGTTTTAGCTTCATTATAGCTCATTTTATGAAAAGAAAAATTATAAAGTACTCATAAATTTTCATTTAAATGGTTCCTACCAATCTCTGAGTGGCATTTATGCATTTAAATTTAAGTAATAATATAATTAAGTGTCACATAAAACTAATCAAGATTATGCATACTATTGGACTCACTTTTTTTTTTTATCATTGGACTCATCTAACAATTTCTCCATTTGAGGCAATTGCTTTCTGCACTCCCTCAAATTTCAACCTGAACCATCATATTTGTGAAATATCAAAACAACCAACAAGAATAAAAAAGGATTTTCAAAACATATGGGTGCGTGTAGAAATTGACGGGGTGCAGGATGCATTTGTTAATCCATTTTTTTTTAGCATTCTTTCTCTTTAAAATGCATGATTGATGAATGGTTCAACTTTATTTAGTTGTGCAGATAAGTTTTATACTTTATGTGCATAAATATTACATTCTTTTATTTACTTGATAAAATAGTTGAAAATTAAAAAAGTTGTAAATTTAGATAATAACTAATTGAAATACTAGATAGTAGATGAAAATTGAAAAATTAATCGTCAAATGATAATTATGGAATCAAGTTATTTCTTGATAAATGTAAAGCTAAATAATTAAATATGTAATAGCCTATTGTAATCTTTAACAATTTTTCATTAAAATATGATATAAAAGTTCAAACATTTATATACATCTGGAAATAAAACATGTATTTTATTTATTCACAATCTCTCATTTATTTAATATATTAAAAATATTAGAATAACTCAAGTTCAAATATTAAGATAAAACAATTTTATAAAGTAGAGATATCGGAATGCACTAAAAAATAAACGTCTAATTTCTAACATATGTTATTTTTATTTTTACTTTGAAGTTGTTATTAAAATATTATGAGTTTTACATAAGTAAAATATAAATTTTGTAAAAATAAATATATGTGAAAAATAAATAATAAATAATCTTCTCATTTACATTAATAAATAATCATCTCATTTATATTAAAAAATAATTAAATCATACACATAAAAATATTTAATTATTAATTTAAACATTATTTATTATCTTACTTATATTAATCAATGTCTACCGGTTTTAACGTTATGCTTAATAATAAGAAATATAAAATAATTATTAAAGTATAAAGTTCTAAAACAAACAAATGTTTGTATGGACTTAAAAGAGACAGAATCATATTTAAAAAAGTTAAAAACATATTTAGACTGAAAAAATAAAAAGACCTGTTGTGTATCGATATCTTGATATATAATATTAAAATTATAAATAGTGTAATAGTTAAAGTCTACGGGTAAAAAATGGAGAGACAAAATTAAGAATGTTTTGTCTTACATAAAATATGATAAAATTCTACTTTATCAATGGATGAAGAGATATAAAAGAATATAATAAAATCTTATTTTATGTTAAAAGTTAATAAGTATTTTAATGATTGAGATAAATAAATATATAAAATTAGAATTAAAAAAATATTATAAATCATTCCAAATTTCAATTAATAAAGACAGCTTAAAATATTTGTAGAGATGCAGCCTGATTTATATTTGAAAACTTCTAACCTTTATCTGTATAATAATAAGTTAAGTAGCAAAATATTTTAATTTTACAAGACTTTTTTTTTTCTTATTAAAGTAGGCTAACATAACATAAAAAAAAAAGGAAGAATTTTATTTAGACTTTCCATTATAGAATAATTTTTTTTTCTAATTTAAAAACATATATTTTCTAAGAATCAAGTGAAGTATTTAATGAGACTATGGATTTGTAAGACTTTTGTATTGAAGTAACAATTGTAAGAAGGTCTTAAAAAAGTGTAATACAGTAAAATTTAAAAAAAAAAAAGTAAATAAACTAAAACTTTATATAATAACTGGTGCAATAAAGATGTTTTTCTAATTTAAAAATATTAAAAGCATACTCTTCCATCATCATATTTTCATATTTGACGTTGACGTCGTGTGACTTAAGGTTTATACGTTAAAACCAATACATATAACAATTTTCTTAATCTAATAAAATAATTATAAGTTTTCCCATTTTCCTTTTTTTGTAATAAACGCAGAAGTATAAGTTGAATAAAGATCAAGTAGCAATTCTACGAACAGAAGAAAAAAGAATAGAAAATATTGAAAAGAAACTGATAGAATAACTGTTAACACATTTTTTATTTATTAAAAGTTATAAAAATGAGTGTATATTTGTTGTTAGGACTATAGAGGAAGAGATTCATTGAGAAGATATAACATCAATGAAACCTGAGTCCAATCATATAAAATATTGACATCAATCTTAATCAAAAATTTTAAAACAATATATTTATGAGTCTTTATTCTTAACAAAAATTTTAAAAGAGTTTTCCTTTCATGAGCTATTGACAGAAGTACCAAGAAAAAAGTAGAAAGGAAAATAAGCATAGAATGATGTCACTTAGATAAACTTTATTGATGGCAACAAGACAATACTTAAATGACAGTGATGATTAAATGCAAGAATACCCTTCAATTATTTTTTGCATCGTCATCTTCTACATTCATAAACAAACAATGAATGTTCATGAGAACCCTGAGAACAAGTTGCTAAAGAGCCCAAAAAAACTACTCACTCTTGTCCTATTTCGAACACAAAAAGCCCAGTGAAAGAGAATCCACTTTCATAAAGAAACTATAGATATCACGGGACCTACTGCAATAACGTTTCAATAATTTATAACGTGATAATGCTTATGCTTCCAAATGCATGGCCACCTAACCGAGGGCATTGGTCAGCAAAAACATTGCATTTCGACAAAAACAAAAGATTTCTCAAATTACATCATCAACGTTAAATTTTAATCATGCTTGCTTAGTCACACACACACACACTGCTACATGCTCCTAAACAAAAAAACAAACAAACGTTGCCTTTCTTTACCTAACAATTGTAATACTCATTTCAAGGCCTTAACATAGCCAACTGATCCAATAGAATTTAGCTAGTCACATGCAATTCTTCAGATTCACTGAACATACTTAAATGGTGTTTGGTAAAAGTATTAAAGCTATAATTTGACAACACAAACATAAAACCAGCTCCTACAACGTCATTTATGGGTAAAGTGTTGTGAATGTGACTCATTTACGTGCTCAACAAACAGCAACCAAATAATAAAGTTTGTGATATTTCAATGAGGAATAACAACACATTGAACAAGTATTTAGTTAGTTGGTTGAAGCCACAGGTTATGGAAGGTAGAATATATTGCATAAACCCCAAAAGCAAATGCCCCTAACACTAAGCTTTATTGTCACATGCATTCCCAAACCTACTACCTCTGCATTAAGTCACTGAATACTGACACATTTTTAGATGGGAAAAAGTAATCATCAATAAAAGGTGTTGATCCATATCTGCTACTTAAAACACTTTAGTTACTCTAATACCCTTGAATCTCAGCAAATATCTTGTAAAAAGACTTTCTGATATACCATCATGTCTCTCTTTTATCATGTTCACCCTTTTCCATTATCAATTGAATGTTGCTACAGTACTAGAGTTTTGCCATTTCAAATCGTTAAAGTTGAATGGTAGCCTACTTTAGATTCAATTTTATGACCCAAAAGAGTAAAACAGAATTACAAAGATATGAACTACAGTTTCACCAGCTGAGTGTGCAAGGTTCATTGCATTAGCCAAGAAAATGACACATACAAAGGTAGAATTAAAACTTTCCCATTACAGAAACTAAAATACAAGTACCTTCTATAACAAAAGCAGAAGAAATTGTGCCCCCATTCCCAAAAAAGAAAACTTTTAACCTAGAGCAATTACTTAATTGTAATTGGTGGTATACACAACTGTAAAAATAGAAGCTGTCTCCACTTCAATGTACAGGCCTACAAATCAATTTACTCTCACATGAACACCATAAGGAGGACTACAGCTAGAAAACCTCAAAAACAAACCTTTGGTTTTTCTTTTGGGTATAGCAAACCATTCAATATTAATTACAATGAACCTGGTATACTACAAAAAGCAAGCCCGCTTGAAGATTTATGTAAATTTGGGTTTAGGCACAGGACCATTGTTTTGATGCACCGGACCAAGCTTTTGAATCCAATGGAGAAGCCCTTTCTTATGATCTTGGCAACAAAGGTTTTGCACCAGAGTCAGGGTTCCATCACGAGCAAGCGAAGATTCAAATTGTTCTAATACCTTAACAACCTGCCAGAACTCAGGCCTCTTGTCCGGATTCAAAGACCAACATTGCTCGATTAAAGCTCTCATTGCAGCTGGACAGTCTGAAGGAATAACTGGTCTTGAATTCTGAATACAAAATCAGAAAAAAGTTATTCCAAAATTACAGTTTCATTGTAAACAGTGTCATTTGAGTTTTCACTAGCATATATTTTCCACAATTACCCAATACATTAAGAATTCAACAAGCCCCATTCTTGGCAATCTTATCAACTACTGTGCCACACTTGATGAAATAGATATATCATGTAACGATTTCATATAAACTAATGCATGCCACAGCCATTGTTTTCAAAGCAAAGATACCTAACCAAGGATTTAGCAACATCTCAAAAACACATGGTCTAGCTATAAATTATAGAGTACCATCAGACGGGTTATTTGTGAACAATTTATTCAATCGAAATATGAATGATTTCCTCAGCCAGGAGAGTGAAGCCTACTTTGGTAATCATCACTAACATTGAAATAAAAACTAAAATAAAGCAAGTAAAAATGAGAAAAAAAAAGGCTGACATGACAACTGAAAAGAGGGCCTAAATCATGACGTAAGTAAAGTGGAGGAAGCTTTGAAAAAGGGAAAAAATGTTCTTTTTCTTCACAATCTATAACTTCGAAGGCCCCAACATTTCCCTGGCGAACAAGGCAAAAAATGCCTGCTACACGTGAGAGTAATAGTCACTTTCATAAAATACACTCAAAGATTGCAAAACATAGTATGCATTGTCTATCTGCAATTGAACTGTGCCATTAATTGAACACAATTATAGTTGTTAGTACTCTTATGTGCCAGTGGTCCTCAGCAACCAACAACACCAAAAGATAAGAAACCATAGAAGTGAGATTTGGGTGGATAAATGAGGCTTTGGACCTTTTTCCATCATTGACAGAATTTCAATGCATAGTGCATAAAAGCAATACAAAATTTTAAAAGGAACAAAGTTACAGGCAGTGAAGAATGATGTTAAAAATATCAGTAGATCGTGATATCTGCATTAGAGATCCATATGATATGACTTAATTGCAAAGGAACATACCTTATTTACTACTGCAAAAGCAGCCTGGATGGGAGTCATATCCTCATATGGTATAGTTCCAGTAACCATTTCCCATAAGATAAGCCCGAAACTATATACATCAACCTTTCTCCCATAGGATTTTCGTTTGATCATCTCAGGTGCCATCCAGCGGTAGGTACCAGGGTCATCAGCAAATAAGTCACAGTAAGCTTCCTCACAAGCAATGCCAAAATCAGCAATTTTGAGGTGAAAGTCTTCACTAATAAGGACATTCTCTGGTTTAAGGTCTCGGTGAATGACACCTTGAGAGTGTATGTATTCCATCCCACGAGCAATATCCAGAGCAAAAGTAATTAGCTTCTGTAGAGGAATAGTTTTTGTCTCCAACTTATGCAAATATGACCTCAAGGAACCTTCTGATAGATATTCTGTGATAACACAGTAGACAGGTGGCTTTCTGCATGCTGCTACGAACTGTGTAATCAGATCAAGAGAAATAAGATAAGTGTATAAGCACCAGCCTCTAATCACATTAAATTCTCTCAACATTACATCACTTTGCAATCAGACTATAATATAATGGAGTATTCTTACTCCCAAGGGTGATTATTTAAACATAACTAAAGGGTCTATTCTAGTCCAGTAATTAGTAGCACAAAATAAGGGATATGCCGGCTTTGTATTCAACAAGAAAAACAGACAGCATAGGAACAAAAGCAAAGGACAAAACTTAGAAAAAGTTAATCAGGTGCATTCAGTGCTGTTCTTCACTAAAAATATGATGTGTCCTGTGCTTCTTGTTCCACCTTATCCTCCTTTTAAAAGGGTTTGAAGTTGAGGTGCAAAAAATAATACACATGCATATCTTCTTTTCATCAGAAAACAATAACAGCACAACAAGCTTTTAACAAATAAAAGAAGGTAAAGGATTGAGGTACCTTGATAATATTTCGATGGTGGAGACGAGATAAAAGGCTTACTTCTCTAATGAATTGTTTCTCTAATCGATCGGCTAACATTCCATTTTCGTCATCATCTGGTACCCTGATAATTTTTACAGCCACAGCTTCATCTTTATACATGCCATGGTAAAGCCTGCTGTGAGCCCCATGAGCAAACCTAACACCAACAAAGAGCTTAGAGAGATCAACATTCCATTCCTCAGCTGTTTCCACAGCAGTCACCTTTCCTCCTCCATGGTCAAAATACCTCGTCCATCCTGAATCCTTGCGCTGCTTGGACTTGTCGCTTAATTTCATTGAAGCAAGGTGTCTAATTGGACTGCTGTAAGGGGATTTGGTCATTGGACTGTTGTAAGGGGATTTGGTCATTGGACTGCTGTAAGGGGATTTAGAACTGGACACATGAGAATCCTTGTTCAGTAACTTCCCCATGATTCTCTTATCATGCTCTTTCCTCCTTGGACCAGGTGTGGAGAACCTCTTCCACTCATGTCTAGCTTCCTTGAAGGTTTCAGACAGAGAGGTTTCAGGCAAAGGGGACAAAGATCTCTGCTTGCTCATTATGGACTTTTTCCGAACCTGCGAGGAGGTTTCGGAAACAAAAGTTACATCTGGCCTTGATTTCAGACCGGAACTGTGATGTGTCCTTGGCTGAATGCTGAAAGACCCTAATCTGGAACTGGAATAATCCAACCGGTGACAAACTGTGTGGGAGAATTTGGTCCTCCTTAACCAAGAATTGCTGCTATCTTCATCCATCATATCACAACCCTTCTTCACAAGAAAAATTAAAAAACTACAAACACCTTCAAGTTACCAAATCACACTTTATTCACAACTGAGAACAAGTCTCAAAGCCAAAAGGGTGGTCCCAAAAACAACCTTCTCAAACTAACGAGAGAGTTCGCCGGGACTAGATTTACTCAAACTCGTCAACAACAACTGAAAGATTGGAGCATGAAAAATCAAAAGCTTCCCACATGGAATGAGAAAACCACTGAAAGCAATCAGGACCCAGGAACAATGAGTTGATCTGAGATGAAAGATCCAATTCCATTCGGTGATGGAAGCCCCCCAAAAGAAAAAAATCTGAATTAAAAGCCAAGAAACATGCAGTGCTGTAGGGGTAACAGAAACTCCAATCAATCAAAAACTTGACCTTCCGTAACCTCCACAGCTGACACCTTTAACCTGCAAAGTCAAACCCCCACCTTCCGTAAATGCCTGCAAATCCCACATAGATACCAGAATAAACTAATCAACCAAAAAAAAATACTCACACTTTAATTCAAATCACCAGAAACCATTAGTTAAAAGATTGTTAGAATTGTCGCTGCTTATTACTTATTTATGTTGATAATGCAGAAACAACCATCATTATACGTCCCCATTGACTACACTAATCAATATCAATAATACCCATTATTTTAAGGAGTGACAAGCCAATTAAACTATTATTATATTAGAAGACCCGGATACAGAAACAAAAGAAATTACATCACGGCAAGCCAAATGGTACAAAAGAAATAAACTTTTTTTTTTCTTTTTAAAAAAAAAAAAAGCATCCCCAAATACCAAGAAGAAAAAAGGGTGTTAGTAAAGTGCTAAATTTGCATTACCTCTGGTACAGAAAAACCGAAATCAGCGTGCTTCAAAGGGTGTGTCTGTTTTTGCTATTAGAACTTGAATATATGAGCTTATAACATGGTGGCAAGGACAGAAAAATCCTGCACCTAATAAATACCACTTTCCACGAAGAGAGAGAAATGGAGAGAAGAAAAAAAAGAAAAGTGTTGGTGTATTATTTTGTAATTAGCTTGAGAATACAATTTTAGAATGGTGAAGTCAATAGGAATGTGAAACACTTCGTATCGCATACGCAGGAAATAGAGACCGTGGATTGTCCAATTTGGAACACCATGTTTTCAAGCAGAAACGGTGATGATGAGTTTTGCTCCTCTGGTGGGGTGAATTCAAACCGTGTAGGCCACACATGTGCTCATCGTTACTTGCAACACAGTTATTAAGCCCACTTTATTTTTTATATTCCTTTCTTTCAACAATATTAACAATTTATTATCATATTCATTATATTTCCCACCTTTTAAATAATATTCAGTGGTTTCCACACTGTAATTTTTTTTATATTCCTTTCTTTTCATTTATTTTTTATATTCCACTTCCTCTGATTTAAATGTTTGACCATTTTTAATAACTTTAGTTATCGGTAAAATATACCCTCACTGTAATTAATGTTTTACCTAACTTGTATATGCAACTTTTCTTTTCTTAGAAGACTTGCGTCTTATTAGTTTATATAATTATATCTCTACTTTTCTTTTGATTTTACTTAATCCTTGTATATTAAGAGTAAGGAATATACTGTTTGAATAATTGGTACAGTTTAGTAGCCACGGACCTCTGTTCTATAATTATTAATTTTTAAAGATTACTTTTGGAAATTTATATAAATAGTAATTTTTATTGGTTGATATTATGACAAATTTTCGATGTACACAAAATGAAATTCATATACTAATTACTATAATTTTCAAAAGTCAAGATAAAAGCACCGCAATTCATTAAATTAAAAAAATATCCTGGACTTGGATGGAAGGTATCGGGAAAGGAAGAAAATAAAAGTCATAATAGATAACAAAATTGGGGAGAGTTTGAGTTTTCATTTTGCTTAAATAGTTTTAAAGTTTTTACCTTATTAGTAATGTAATTTTTATAAACTCTGTTACTTATAAAACAAATAAAAAAAATTAAATACGTTACATATTTGAAATTTGAAACAAAATACATTTACATTGTATTAAATATATAATTATTTTTTAATCAGAATTGTGAAAACCAACAATCTAATCTAACGTAGAGTAGCTAGAATAAAGCACCTAACTTAATTCTAAGTGTGTTTTAACGGAATGCGAATTTTAGGTTTGATTGGATCAACCGATAATTTTAATCCATTTAAAAAATAAAAAATAAAACGATTTAAATTTTAAAAATAAACTTTTTTGAATTTGTTATTTGTTTCACGAAACAAAAGATGGAGTGAGTGAATGGAGGAATCCATGTGTCACTATCGGGGAGAATAAGGTACGGATTCCAAATTTATTTATTTATTTATGTGTATTATTATTTATTATTTATTAATTATTATTTGGCAAATGAATACTTCAACGCATCTACAGGCTTAGGTACGGTTCCCTTGGTGGTACGATACGGTTCCCAAAGCTAACCCTTTGGCCTTTACGCTAAAGTTTGGCACCAAACGTACGAATCTACAGAACTCGCTGTACCTTGTTTAACCCAAAAGCAACAAAAATGGAAAACCAACTTGTTTATTTTTTATTTTTATTTTTTACATTACCCTTAACTAATAAGAAGAAAACAAAAATAAAAAATGGAATTGTGTATATTGTATTATTGAGTGAAGGTAGAGAAGACAAATAGATGGGACAATGGGTGGTCTTGCTCTCACTTTTTTATATTATTTCACAATATCGTACGGATTTTGAAGCTTGAAGTAAATATGAAATAAGTTACGATTAAGATTTTTATCTATAATTATATTCCTTTGTGCAGATGAATTTAATCAATATGGATTTGACTGTGTGAAAATTGTGAAAATGGATTTGATCGGATAAATATGTGTATTTTTTTTTTAATGAATTTAGATGGTAAAGTGAGTGATTTTGGAGATAAATATTATGAAAGTTTATAAAATACTTGATTGATGTGATAGATAAAAAAATTGTGAAAATAGATAGAATTTGAAAGTTATCAATATATCTTCGATGGAAAAAGAGAATGATTTTGTAATTTAATATTATAAAAATAACTAAAATTAAATAATACGAATTTAAAAAAAAAATAAAAAAAATATAATTTTGTATGAATGGAAAAAAGTTATAAAATTAAAATTAAAATTTGTACATAATTTGTTTGTAGAAATTCAAAATATATTGCAAGAAGAGAAAACAAGTTAAAAAAAACATCACACACACAACACTGGTTACGTAACCAGTGTCACTCCTCACATTGCACCAGTACCATACCGGTTACGTAATCGGTGTCACACACATCATCAGGTTATGCAACCAGTGCGCAACTGCCACCTCTCACAAAGCACTCACACACCACCCCATCTTCCTTCACTCACACACCCATACCAACATCGGTTCATTTCACTCACACCAGTGCATGTTGTCATTAAATAACACCATTGTGACTGGTTCACTTCACTCACACCAGTGCATCTTGGCAGCTTGGCAGCAGAAAGCAAGAGCTATTACACTCACATGCTTGGTGAAAATAACCCAACTGCAGGATTAATTTGGTAAAATTAACTATAATACCCTCAAATTGTAGCATATAATCTAAGATAGGATATGGAAGGAATCTCGCAAATCCGATCGTACAAATCAATGCACATCCACTCAAAAGAACAACTGCAAACCCATAAATCTATCCGTACAAATATACACAAACAGTATCATCCACACACAGGAACCGTGGTAAGACTCAAACCTTTTTTTTTTCCGTGTCATGGATAAGAAGGATTGTTATTTTTGCATTTTGTTTGAAATGTGTGAGTGAGGAATATGAAGAATTTGAGCATGAATGATAGGAGAGAGAAAGATTGAAATTATATGGCCTACAATTGAAGGACAGAGACGCACGCCTCACATCAAAGAAAATAAAATGGGAACGGAATGAGAATTTCTCATTTGACTCTCTTTTATTCTTCATCTTTTACCAAATATACCTTCTCTTTCACAACATTTTTCCTAAATTTTTCTAACTCATTTATATTTATGAATGAAATTATATATTGTTCTAGTATAAAGTAATTATATTCAACTACTTCTTCTATTTTAGAGAGGTGTTTCATATTTATAGGAGGATTAACCATCAAGCTCAAGAATTAAACCTTTAACTTTTTTTATGACATAACATATTTTTTCAATAATATACATTTTTTTTTAAATTGTCCCAATTTTTTTTTTCTATTTGCAACTACAATTTACTTGTGAGATAATCTATTTACTTACTTCTTAATTCGAGTTTTAAGAGAGATCATGAAAAATAACAGCTAAATTTTTAATTAGTTATAATTCTTCACCACACATTATCTAATCAGTTTTTATCGTGATAATATAATTTATAATCATATTATCTAGTATTATATGTATTGGTGTATAGTTTTGCATCGAATGAATCGCTAAAAAAATAATGTTATAATATATTTAATAGTTTCATATCACTTTAAAAGATAATTTAATTATACATTTTTTTTTAACTTTATAAAATATTTATATATAATATATATATATATATATATATATATAAACTAATTTTAATTAAAAAAAAAATAATCCAAAAGCATAAACTTATATAAAATTATTTAGTGCTCAATCGAAAATATATTAAAAGAAATCAACACTGTACTTGTGTCTTCTTTCCGGTCACTAGTGACGCATTGTGAAGTATTCTAATTTTATATATAGTATGTAAACTTATTAAAGTAGGTCTATCTTATGCGATTTTTATAATTTGTAAAAACAGTCAAAAAAAACTTTTAAATTATTTTTATTTTTCTATTTCAAAAGATATAAAAAAAAGATAATTATGCATAATGAGTGTGTAGTTTAATCAGAATACCGACGTCTCTTTTTGCTCTCGGGGTGGATTTACTTCTTTATTTTATTATAATTATTATTTTACAATTATTAACTTATTTTAAATAAAAATGGCAAATTATATTTACTCTTTTTTATATTTTTAATAGGTTTGTATGGGTAAGACCATAATATCAAACAATTAAAAGTAGACATAGAAATCAATAAGCTTATCGTTTGATCTACATTTATAAACATAATACTAACGTGTATTAATTTTCACAAATAAATTTTACAAAAAGTTACGTTGATGATTTATACTTATGTAAAGCTGATCAATTTTATCTATCTTGATTAACTTTATAAATGAATGGCAGTTTGATTTACATGCAATTTTAAAAATATTAATTCAGTCTTACCTATCATGGACTAATGAATTAAATAAGTCAGTTTATCTAAATTTTAAAATGGTTATTGTTAAGATAAACAAATATTTTATATAATTAATAAAAGTTTCATATAATGTATAATCAAGAATTAAAAGTGAAATTAATTAAAAAATCAATTGCACCAGCCAGGAATCAAATCCGGATCTGTACCGTGACAGGGTACTATTCTACCACTATACCACTGGTGCTTCATATTTTATGACACATATGCTATTATAATATTTTTAAATTCCTTTTGCTTCAAATTTTTTTGAAATCACTTAATTAACCAAAGTAATAAATAAAAATAAGATGGTTACATAACTATTAAAATTGTGGTGGGGATAGAACTTTTTTTTTTACTTCGATTTTCTATACTATATCACTTTATATGCTTCTTTTTTTAATTTTCACATTTCTTTGACTTAACTAGCCAGTATTTTTTGCCAATTTGTGTTGATAGTAAACTAGTAAAATTCTCCTTGATGAATGGGAATATTTTAGAGGAAAGTGTAAGCCTGTATTTTAAACTTGCGTGGGTAAACAAACAGATCTTAAATTAGTACATAACACTTTAGTATTTCTAAAATCCTACTTACATAATTGTTTTATTTAATAACTATATTTAAAACATTACATTAACTCACTCTTTTTCTGTATGTTACACCAACATTTTATAATGAATATCAGTAAAATAGACTATAGCCTTCAAAACAAGATAAGTGGAATATGATTTGTTATTGTTCATACATTATTATTTAATAACTCGCTGGAACAAGTAAGATAGCGTTTTAATAAATCGCAGGAAATATAAGATCTTATGTAAGAATCCTTATATTGAATTAAGCTTTAACAACTAGATAAAAAATTCAATTATAACTTTATTTACTTGGCTTATATAACGAGACAATTGAAACATCTTACAATAATTATTATTGGATTCGGTATTTACTATTAGACTAAAAGTTATTTTTATTTAAGAATGTATTAATTCAACTACTGGTGTAATTAGAGATTTCAATGTGGGTCGACTCATCCCATTTTGATCCATCTCGCAAAAAGCATGTCAAGCACGTCCACCTTGCATAAGAAATATTAGCTAATTTTTTTGGCCATAATGTTTGGTGTGTGAGTTTGCATACCGGTTTGTGATTCAGTAAGAATTTTAATAACTTTATTTTTATTTACTTAAATTATTAAAATAATAATTTCTATTAACTCATTTTTTAAAATAAGTAATATTAACAATTTTATAATTTATAATTTTTAAGTACGCATCTATTGAAAATATAAATGACTTTGAACTAGATTGAAACGAGAAAGAAACACAAATGAAAGAGCTATTTTTGGATGGATTGAGAATAAATTTGAATGAGTATATTGCTTAAAAGAAACACGTAGAACTTGTTGTACTTGTGCAAATTGATTTTAAAAAATTAAGTCTATGTGGATTATGCAGACCAAATACAAGTAGCACATCATTGGCTCATGCAAGGTACACATTATGTAAGATGAGCCTAAAAACTAAAATACTTAGTTCGCCTCGTAATTTTTTTTGCAAGCCAACCCATATGACTCGCTCCACATATTATATATATATATATATATATATATATATATATATATATATATATGTGTGTGTGTGTGTTTTTTATATATATGTGTAATTAATAATACTATACTTACTCATCAACTAATAATTCAAATACATGTATTAGTTTCATGTTAAACGTTACTATTATTTTTTGACATATCAATTATGTTAATACTTCAAAATCTATCAATTATTTGTTATCATATGAATCTCTTGTAAATATATATTAAAAAATGTCAATTTTATGTTTACCGTAGATTTTTATTTTCTGATATGTTTCCTTTTTCTTTCATCTCTAAGTATGCATCTATAAGAGGCTTAGGATTGAGATTTGGGTTGAATTAAAGTAGCCTATCTAATTTCGTTGGCAACATGCACCAAAAACCAACAAAGACGAATCCCTATATCAAAGTTTGTTGACTCTAAAGACGCGCTTTATTGGCTAATCTTGAATTACCAACCCTTATAGCTCATAACTGCACATTTAAGTTAGGTACTAGTAGTCATAATTATTTGCACATTCACTAAGGAATCGATAAATAATTTGTTCATTCATCACTTTATGTCATGAATGATGTACCCCTTTCCTCTACATGGATCACAATTTTTTTTCTTTTAACTTGTTTGTCTCTTTCAAGTATATATATAAGTAAATATATATATATATATATATATATATATATATATATATATATTATCAAAACACCCTTAATTACTTTGAATTTAAAAAAAAAAACTATATATTTAAGTGTACGAAAGGATGATGGTTGAATAAGGATCACATAAAAAATAATATAAGTTTAACTCTCATCATCCTCAGAAATAAAAAAAATTATATCAATATGTATGAAATTTGTATTTTACGTGTTCTTTATGTAGGCTTACTCACTCTTATATTGTATTAAATATTTATTGGATAATTTTTTATAAAAAATATAATATTATTAAGGGTTAAATATGTTTTTCTCCTTAAAGTTTAAGTGAGATTTGGAATTAGTCTCTCTTCAAAACTTTTGACCAAATTAGTCCTTCATTTTTAGGAATGCATGAATTTAGTCTTTTTATCAAATTTTGTTAAGTTTATCTAACGTTTCAAGTGCATATCATGATAGTATTTGAATTGTTTACACTGATTGGCACATTTTCGCTTTAATGTTAACTCGAATATTATCATAAAACGTGTTTGAAATGTCAAATAAACTTAACAAAATTTAGTTAAAATGACTAAATTCATGTATCTTTAAAAATGAAGGACTAAATTGATCAAATTTTTTGGAAAAAGACTAATTCCAAATTTCACTTAATCTTGAGGGACCAAAAACATATTTAACCCTATTATTAAAGATTTAATATTAAAATGTCTCAATTTTTTTTTTTGATATCATATTTAGACATAGCTTTTCATGAATATTAAAAGTAAAGTAGCAAATAACAAATTATACATATTATTACAATTATAACATTTATTATATTATATATTTTTTCAAATATTGAGATAGAAATTATGTTAGAGTGAATTTAGTTTATATATAACAAGTTAAATTGAGGTAGAATGAAAATAATTATAAGTAAGTTTATTTTTAAAGATAGATTTCAAAGGACGAATTTGAGTGAATTTGAAAGGAACGAGAAGTAAGCATAAAATTATTTAAATTAAGAAAAATATGATAAAAAAATGAATGATTCGAAAGGAAAGTTTATGAGATTGTGAACTTTAATCGTTAAAATTATAATATTATAATATTATCGTTGTATCTTTAGTAATAAAAGTAATGAAAGTAACGTAAAATGAAAGTTAATAAATGTAAATTATATTAGAATGAAATGTGATTTATTATTTTAAATAAAAAAATTCAAAATGGTAAGGTTATATTGAAATAAAATGGGATTGATATATTGAATATTTTTGTGTAATTTATTTTGTTGTTATCATTTTATTTACTAAATTATATGATGAACGTTTTCTTTGTATAAATCATATTTCTATTTTACTTTTATTGTATTTTAAAAATTATAATACAGTATTTGTGAATGTAACGAGTTATTATAGTAATTAAGAGGACATTTTTGAGATTTTGTATGTAAGTGATTAGATTAAAAAATAATTTTAGTAATGAAAGTGAAGTGGTGGTGGAGTGAAATTATTCAAAGACAAGGAGGAAGGTGTAAGACTTCTTTCATCTCTCTCTTTTATTTTTTTATACATTTTTAAAATTTTGGACTTAATTATAATTTTCTTATCTGATAGTTAAATGAAGATAAATTATAATCGATACAAATTCTATTAAAGTAAATTTGTTTTGGTTCTAATTTTTCTATATTCATTTAAATTTTTTATTCTAATTTTCATCTTTTATCATAGCAAAACATCATATACGTATTTTTATTCAAACAAATTTTAGTTTGGAATAAGCACGATTCTGCTATCATATTTCTTAAATTTCTACTTTCTTTTAGTTTATTTTGTAAGTGGTTGATCTTTCCGTTGGTTCTTTCAATTGAAAAAATTGATTATTTTAACTATGTTATTTTATTGGAGTTTTAACTTATTTAATAGTGTATCACTTAACATCTAGGATATTGGTGTTATTTGACTCTTTAGTAACTATTTTTTTTTTATCAATAAAAAAACTGTTAATGGAAGATATCTTAAATGACAATGGTATTATAATTTTCTTTTTTTTTTACTTTCGTCTTTTACTTCTTAAAATGGTGTAGTTTGGGTCATTGATTAATGTACCACTATCTTTTAAAAAAAAATTAATAAACAACACCAAATCACGTCAGAAATTAAAAGATGAGAGTAAACAAAAATTAAGAATCAAAATATAATTTTCCTATCTTAAACTATAATGAATTTAATGATTTGCATATGGTTCGTAATTGTTGTTGAATCATTGGATTAGATATTGAAAAATGATTTTGATTGATTTTAGTTTAAACATCAACGATAAATAGGTAGGAAAGTCAAAACGAACTATGATAACTAAAGTGAGTAAATTTGGGTTAAGTATGTTTTTAATCTCTAAACTTTGATCCAAAATTGAAATTTGTCTTTGTCTGAAACATCGATATATTTTGGTCTCTAAACTTTAGAAATAAATGAATATAATTCTTTTAACCCAATTATGTTAACTTTTTTCTACATGTCGAACGTTTTTCATGTTAGTATTAAAGTTGTTTATACTGTTTGACACATTCCTGGTTCAATATCTACTAAGAAATGTGTTCAACACCTAAAAAGAAAATTAACGTAATTGAGTTAAAATGACTATGTTAATTCATTTTTAAAGTTTAGGGATCAAAATGTATTGAAATTTCGAACAGGGACGAATTCCAATTTTGAATCAAAGTTCATGAACTAAAAACATACTTAACTTTCTCTCTGTAAATATAATTATAATTATAATATATTATATAATATGTAATTAAGTAATCTGAAGGGTGAGAGGAATGACGCTTGCAATGAGCAAGAGATACATGACATGTACGTAAAAATTTCTTAATCCTTACGTCATTTCGTGTTACAATAATAACATATTTTTATTTGAAATATATATTTATTATTTATAAGTTTGTATCCATATTAGATTCGGATAATGAACATTCTGATAAAATCCTATGGTAGGGTAGTTAATGAATCAACGTTCCATAAACTTTGGTCTAAACAAAACATTCCATAAACTTTAGATAAAAAGTCCAGAAGTGGCTAAATGCATTTGTTTTTATGTTTTTTTTTTCTTAATGCAATTTGAATGTTGAATTGAATGTCAATAATGTTGTGCTGAGTCAACGCGTCAAAACCTATTGAAGTATTCATAATTTTATTGCCTCACCATTGGGTTCGGTTGGTGACAACTTGACATAAATATGCTTATTTATGATAAAATATGATTAACAATCAGTAAGTATGAAGAATTGACCATTAAACTAGATTCCAAAATTTTTAATGGTTCTTTTAATGTTGTCGTCTGTTGAACATTAAAAATACACTATGTTAATACTTTAAATATTTTTTTAATATATTTTAAAACATTAAAATTAGTGATAATCAGTATATTATTGAGGCACAATAGTAAATAACAGGAAATCCAAATTTATTAAATTAGTTCAATTTTCGTGTTAAAAGAAATAGTTCAATTTTTTAAAATAGCAAAAGTCAGTCACTAAACGTGGCTCTTAAGTACTCTCTTCCTTTTCTTTAATTTTTGATCTCTTAAGATTTTTGTACATGATATAATTTATTTTTAAGTGTACTTTTGATTTAATTAATGTTGAGAAAAAAAATTAGTTGTAAAAATAGTAAAAAATATAATAATACATATAAACATACAAAGAAGTGTCATGTTTGAGAAAAAGAATATTTGATCCAGCTTAAAAGTATATTTTGAACCCAAAAATGAGAATCATTGATTTAAAAAAAAAACACACACACAAAAAGTTGATAATAGAAGTATATTTATTTATTTTTAATAATAAAATACTTAAATATTTTTAAAAACTTTAAAAGAGTACATTTAACTGCCATTAAAAGTGTTTTCGAAAAAAAGTTGAGATGTCCCTATAAGATTATCTTCTTACATTTACAATATTACGAGTTTATCATGTCATTTTGATAGAATGAGTATTTGCAAAAATATTTGGATGTTCAATTCAATTATTTGTCAGACATAATAAATATAGTAAAAAAGTGAGCGAACAATTTTACCTTATAAATATTGTGTAATTTTATACATGTTTCATGGATTTTTGTCTAAATGGGCTTATACCAGATAAACTAAACTAATATAAAATTATTTGAACAGTTAAATTTTGATAATTTTCTTTATAATTTAAAATAATATTCTTTAAATAATTTTAAAATATAAATAAAAAAAAGTAACTATTTAAGAGATGACGTCGTAAATATTATAAAAGAAAATTATTCTAATAACGTTCGTAACTAAGAGTGAGATGATGTCGATAATTAAAATTAACATCATCTCTCGATCGTATCCCATACGAAAAGAAAAGACAAATGAATTTAATTTTGTATATTTAGTGAAGTTTGGTACTTATCTTTTTTCTTAAAAAGTAACATATATTTTAGTGTTTTGCGTACACTCTATTATAACATTTATCGTATAAGTACAGTAAGCATGGAAAGGTCTAAAATATACTCTCTCTTTTTCACCATAAATTATTAGAAATTGGAGAGTTATCAGAAGTCAACATTCTCATGCACACACATGTATTTTTAGTTATTTATTGTTTGTTGTTTATTGCGTTCAAACTCTTAATTGAGAGTTGTTTTGGAGAGAAGAGAAGGAAAAATGGAACAAAATCTGCCTAAGGAAGCAAAATACAATGAAGAATACGTTTCAACAATTTTGCGAAAGAAACAATCAATGATAATGTGAATGAATGTTCAGAAACAGATAAACATGATGCAACTTGCACATAAAAGGAAACAAAAGATGATGCACTAACTTCAACCAACCTTTTGGATCATAGATCTTCAAGACAAACCCTTATTTCAAAAAGTACAACCTAATCATTTTACATCCTAACGAGTTTGAGACAAACCCAAACCCTAAGAGGAAATATCTGAAAATTGGAAAAAACCAATCATTTTTTCCATTTCAGTTTAATGCTAACAAATTACTCAATGCTGCTATTTCGTACTTTGGTGCTCACAATCACAATATATTTAGTATCTCCTACAATTATCAACTATTTTTTTTAAATGTTTTTTAAGTCTCCTTCTCCAACCCTTGAAAGAACTATTCCTTCTCCAACCCTACAATTATCACCCACTAAAGTTCTATGAACAAGTTCGATTTTTTCATACTCAAAAATGGTCTCTATTTTATGAAGGTGTTCAAACATGTCTACAATGATGATAGAATAATCATGTGCAGTGATGAAGGAAGTATGTGATTGAAAGAAACCTCTGTTATAGGATCAATATCTATAAAACAAAGTGGAGCAAATCACATAATGTTTCTTAAAACACCATAAAATTCACTGTATGAACACAATTTGAAGTATCAAACATCAATGCGTTGATCAGTCACCACGTTAATGGGGAGAGGCAGAGCATCATGGTTGTTCACAAATTGGACAAATGGAATACCGACAAACAAATTAAAGAAATATTATTAAAGCGAGATTTCAGATGTTTTTTTTTTTTAGTTAATGAAACTGTAACAGCGTTGAGTTAAGGATAATATATGATTAAGAATAATAGCACCGTCGAGTTAACGGCAATAATTGATGATAGTTAGCAGATGTCAGAATATGAGGAGGGAGAGTGCCATTTTTTCAATTCCACGTCATAATTAGTGAGGCACGAGTGTCTGAAAGAGGCAAATATTGTGCAGACCAGCTATAAGAGTTCACAAATTTTCAGGTTTCTATTTTCATAAAAATTTTAATCCCCAATAAGGTAATTTTCCCTCTTATAAATAATATTCAATGAAAATTTTCTCGGACTATGAGATCATCTTCCTCACTTCCGGATCAGCGAAAAAATAAACAATTTTTTTTTTTACAGTTTGAGTATTGCGATCCCGGATTTCTTCCCAGTGTCGGATTTCGGAAAACCCTACAGGGCCAATCAAAAACCCTAGATTCGTCTTCATTTTTGGAAGAAATTTTCAGTGTAACATGAACGTATTTCAGTTGATTTTTCAGGAGGCGCGAGTTTCATTTGGCTCTGTTCTTTGTGTTATTTCGGGATCTTGAATACCCACAAAGGGAAATCAACTTTGTTTTATTGCTATTGTTATTGTTTGTTTGTTTTTTTTCCCATTGTTGAGTTGGAAGTGAGAGTGGGATTGGTGAGAGTGCATTGGGAATTGGTGGCGTTGGGTTCTGTTGCGTTGATGAATGCGTGATCTGGGTGGAGAGAAAGAGAAGGGCGAGGAATGAGAGGGGCATAAATGTCTGCTCCATTGGGTATTGGAATTCGTTCTGGAAGTTATGGGTCTTTGGATAAACAGGTACAGAACGGCTCTGGACGAAAGGCTCCGAAGATGCTCAAGGAGAAGGAGAAGGAGAGGTTGTTCCTTTGGATCTGCAAGTTCGCCGGTCGCAAGAAGGTCGGAATGCTCTTCCTCTGTCTCATCTCTGCTGCAGTTTTCATCTGGGTTTTGTATGTTGGAAAAGGTTCTCTCACTCTCTCCTTTTTCCTTTCATTTCTTTATTTATTTATGGTTGCTGTGTTAAATTGTAATTATGTGATTGCATTAAGTGTTTATTACAATTTAAGCACCTAGTTGTTGGGTCTAGTGGAAGGTAATAGTTTCCCCAATGCAACAAAGTTTAGTTCTACTACGTGCTGAGAAAGATGTCCGCATTTAGTATCTGATATTGTCTTGAACAGAATTGCCTGGGCGGATACCTTGTGGGGACGGGGATTTCAATTCTATCATTCATGTTGTGCGTGGTGATATGCCATTGTTATCCAGTTCTTTTGTTTGGCTCAACTGGGTTTACTAGAATGTGTCGTGAGTTGTGATTTCATATGTTGTTTGAATTTGACCTTATTTAGAACATAGTATGATGCTGGTCGTGTGGCTTGCTTTCAGGTGAAGATTCTCAGGAAGGAAACACAGTGCCAAACATTGGTGATAATGAAAGCATCTCTGCAAGTGATTCTAAATCTGAGATCTCTAGGAAAAATGCAATGGACTTAACTACAAAATTGAGCTCTCCACCCCCTGGCTATTTTTTGGGCTACAATCTTCCTCCAGGGCATCCTTGTAATAGCTTTACACTTCCTCCCCCGCCTGCTGATAAAAAGCGTACTGGGCCACGTCGTAAGTTCCAGTAATTTTTCTGCCTAAAATATTTTTTACACTATTTGACACTTAATTTAATAGTTCTTCCCAGCATCCCTGTATAGATTATTTAGTTGTTCGAAATTTTTGTGATTATGGTATTTCTCCTGAATATCCGGGCTTGTTTATGTTTTAGCATGCCCGGTGTGTTACCTTCCTGTGGAAGAAGCCATTGGACTGATGCCAGCATTGCCTTCACCTTCACCGGTCCTTAGGAATTTAACATACGTCTATGAGGAAAATTTAAGTAGAGATGGAGAATTTGGAGGTTCAGAATTTGGTGGATATCCTACTCTGAAGCAGAGAAATGATTCTTTTGATATACGGGAGTCAATGAGTGTGCACTGTGGGTATGTTTTACTTTTCCCTTATAAGTTTCATCTGTGCCTACCAAGGAATGTTCTTTTGTGGTTATAGTATTCTGTGGTAGTAATAAAACATTATTGTTCCTTTTCACTGACATGAATCCATTTTCCATCTTCAATGATGAATGTCTATACCAATCAGATTTTTAAGAGGAATAAAACCTGGCCGCAAAACAGGATTTGACATTGATGAAGCCGACCTTTTTGAAATGGAGCAGTGTAAAGGAGTGGTTGTTGCATCAGCCATATTTGGTCTGTATTACATGATTTCTGAATTTATTTACTTGTTTATAAGCTTGTAATTGATTGTAACACACAAATTTATTGTTCAGGAAACTTTGACGAGATAAATGAGCCAAAAAATGTGAGTGACTATTCTAGGAAGACTGTGTGCTTCCTTATGTTCGTAGATGAAGAAACAGAAAAATATCTGAGCAGTTCTGGCAAGCTGGGAAGCAGCAAGAAGATTGGTTCATGGAGAATTATTGTTGCTCGGAATCTTCCTTACGCAGATGCAAGACGGACAGGAAAGGTCAGAATTACATTTGAATGGTACCATCATGACTGAAATAGAAATTAGCACATGGGTTGTTGGTCATTCTTGTTACTGAAATATTTTTTAATAGCTGTATGGTTCAGTATGATCTGGTCATTATGCTGTGGGAAAGTAATATTGTTTGGATGTGGTTTCAACTCTGGTTGATCTACCTTCTGAGGTTTAATACTGCCATACTTATTTGCATACACACAAATGAGAGGGTAAAATGCTTAGATCAATAGACCTCCTAGTATAGGCTAGATCCTGTGTATGAATCGAATAAAATCAAAATTTTGCGTAGGCATTTATGTTTCTCATTCCTAAAGTAATACTTTTGTTACCCTGTAAATTTTATTACTTTTTCCACAGATTCCAAAGCTTCTGTTGCATAGAATGGTTCCAAATGCTCGCTATTCTATATGGCTTGATGGGAAGCTTGAGCTTGTTGTGGATCCATATCAAATTCTTGAAAGGTATATTCTGGGGAATCGATAATTTATATAATATACCACTATGCCTATTCATTTTATATGTGAAAGTGATAAGTATTCTCATTTCAGTCCTATGATTAGTTTTATAAATAATTTAGCATGTAGGTTTCTGTTCTGTTTAATTCTGTTTTAGATGTGTATCCCTCCTATTTTAATGCTCATAACATGTTTTCATACTAGACCACTGTGGGACTAGGTGATATGAGTTTGATCAGTATGCATAGGTTTTGCTGTGGTCACAATTGCTCTGTAAGTCCATTTTTGGACATTCTCCACGATCCAATATGGTTTGTCCTCCAAGATGTAAGGTGCAACTCACGTATATCTCCTTATTATGTGCTTGTTGCTCCATAAATACCTTTTTTGAATTTTATAGCTTAGCATGAAAATCCTAGAAGTTCAAGTAGGGAATTTCTTTTCTTCCCATGTTGACATCTTAATCTATCTAGACAGAAAGTCCCTTCAGATTGTTCATAGATGATGTCGTCAGTGTAGTTATGAGTTTTCAAAGAAAACAAATGAATAACTGTAGAGCTTTCTGCCTTGAAATGGTTGCCAATACTCAAGCTGTGGATTTTATACTATTGTATGTTGCTAACCAATAATATAATATAATAGTTTTCAGAGCATAGCAGTGGAAACTGAGGCTAACTTAATCATCAACTAGATTAAACTCTATTCTAGTCGCACTTTCAGTTAATCTGTTTGGGTAACTTTTAATACCCTTACAACACAAGCCCTACATAGTATGTTCATTGAACTTGGGACTCAACATTTCAGCATCATTGGCCCATACACACCTGATGCACCAATCCAATGTGTCCTTTCTTTTTATTGGGAAAGTAGTTCGAAACCAAAAAATGGAGAATACAAAGTCCTTTAAGAATAGCCTAAAGAGAAAAAAAGAAAAAGAAACAGAAGCTACACATGAGCCATTTTCCTTCTTCACGAACTCATGTAGTCTGCTGCACAACATACCTGCTAATAGATCCATGATTGCTCAGTGCAAAAGTTGTTTGTTTTGGGGAAACAGAGGTATGGTAACGTATACTAAATCCCATGATTACTGGCTAGAAAATCAATACATGTTTTCTGTAGATAAGATTGGATCAGAAGTCTTGATCTCTACCTCGGCATTGTATAAATTTGGACAATTATTGTCATGTGGCATAGGTATTTCTTCAAATTGATATTTCTGACATTAGTGCTCATAAGATAGCTGGTATGGAAAACATCCTTGAAATTGAATTTGTCTCTGAAGTATACGAGGAAGGGGATATCTACTCTGGATTCAACTTAGAGTAAATTGTGTTGTGAACATAATGTACTAAAATGCCATGGTGGATATACACCATTCTTTGAGATCTTCAAAAAGAAGTTCAGTTTAGAGGAGCCTTGTACATCAATATTTATCTCTTCTAGGACATTTTTTTATTGGCTTGTAACACTAATATTTCTCGTATGTAAGTATTGGAATCTTGTCAAATGCGAATTTCAGCTTACAGGACTTCTCATTCACAGATCAATAATTGAAATGTTAACAGCTTCTGTGATTTATTTTTATTTTGTTGATTTTACTGCACATTATTGTTGGTTTTGCAATTGGTTTTGTTTGATCATTTTCTTACCTCAGCTTCATGCTCAAGTTTAGATTCCATTGAGTTGCTAACCGAGGTGTTATAATATGTTTCTGGATGAACAAAATACTGATATATACTGTATTTATTTTATGAAAATCAAGCTTGAGCTTTTACTGGATTTATATGTACGTTAACGTGGAGTGTTGTTGACCAAAATGCAATTAATTTGGGGTCATATTTCATGCTTATGTTCTTTTTCTGACTTTTTACAACCTATATTTAGCTTTTCCTTTTCCATCATACGTGTTTTGACACCTAAACTACCCTTCACCCTTGTTTAGGTTTTTGTGGAGAAATAATGCTACTTTTGCGATATCAAAGCATTATAGACGTTTTGATGTATTCGTTGAGGCCGAGGCAAATAAAGCTGCTGGAAAGTATGAAAATGCCTCCATTGACTTTCAGATAGAGTTTTACAAGAGAGAGGGATTGACCCCGTATACAGAGGCCAAGCTTCCTCTTATAAGTGGTAGGTTAAACGGCCTTACTATATTTATCTGGAATGAGATGCACTTCATTTTTTTCTTGTAAACTTTTCTCAAACTCCAAACATCATGTCTGAGTTGCAGATGTTCCTGAAGGATGTGTGATAGTACGAGAACATGTTCCTATAAGCAACCTCTTTACTTGTCTTTGGTTCAATGAAGTTGACCGATTCACTTCAAGGGACCAGCTTAGTTTCTCAACAGTCAGGGACAAAATTTTGTCGAGGGTAGATTTTCATTTTCACATGTTTTTGGATTGTGAACGACGCAACTTTGTAGTTCAGGTAATTTCTATTGCATTGATTTCCAGAAGGTACATACTGATTCTGATCTGATCTGATCAGACGAACATTTAGTAATGCAATAAAGATGAACACATGCATGTGCACCATTCTGAACAGTGAAAACATTTAGTGAATGCAATAAATACGTGCACATGCATGTGCTCAACCTTTAGAAAGCAAATTCATCAAATGATAACATCTTCCACATTGATGATTACTCTTTTATATTTTCACACATAAACTCCTTTCATTTCTGTTTCATTGTTTTTCTTTGTTTCTCTTAATGTTTTCACATCTAGATAGGAAAAAAGTACTTGACTCATTTATTACATTACCTGGGGTGGATCTGATCTATTCCATCATTAATTTCTGTAATAGTAACATTTGTTTTAGTTCACAAAATTTAGTTGTGTTATGAAAGTGTGCTGCAACCACCCTTTTACAGAAATACCACAGAGATCTATTACTGCGCCTGGCTCCACCAGATAGCTTTGGTCACAGTTCACCTCCTCCACCATCTCCTCTTACTCCGTCGCATGTGCTTGAAACATCACCTGAAAAGGTGGCAAACTCACCCATTAAAAGAGGCACTGGAAAGCGTGGAAAAGATCGAAAAGCTGGTCAGAGGCGCCACCGGAAAGTTGCAGCCGGAAGTAGAGAGATGGAACCGAGTTAACAGTTTTGTTTGGGTGATTAGATGATCATTATTATTATTTTATTTTTAAATTCCACTTTGAAAATGTCATTGGTTGCAGTAGTGGAGGAAAAAATGTGCCAGATGAGTGTTGTATTGTTTCCACATAGATGCTCTCATTCTTTTTACTATCCGCAATTGTCCATTTTTGTTAATTTTTTACTGTATATATAGTAAAATTTTCAATAATTATACTGTGGGTTGCCACTGAATTCCTCATGTGGTAACATCCTTTGCTATTCTGCCATCACAGGAAAATGTGCTTCCTCTCTGTCATGCTAGAAAAAAATATCCAAGACACTCTTTGGATTACATATATTTTTAATGAAAAAGAAAGAAAAAAAAAAACAAACTTGGAGACTAAATCAATTCTCTTAACCTAATATATGGATGACCTTATTTATCTCTATATATAATAATCACAAGAATCATAAGAGGTGCAAGTAGGAGTATTTTCTCACCAAACTAAAGCAAACTTATTACATAGTAACTTCAACTATCAACATATCTACTATCTTATTTGAAAATACACACACACACACACACATATATATATATATATATATATATATATATATATATATATATATATATATATATATATATATATATTCTAAAAGTAATTATTCTCAAACATCTAATGTCTTCTTTGAATATATATATAAAAAAAATCTGAAATTGATTTTTCTTTGAAAATAAAATCCACGGCTTTATCCTATTTGTTCCTCAATTTCTAGAGTACCAATATATTATTATTGAAAAAAATATGTGAAGAGAATAAAGAATTTATTTCACAAACAAATTCCATCCTTTGAAATTTTATATATCACTTTCATAATCTTGTCTTGAAAGGCAGTGCTCATATTCCCGCGCTTTAAGTAAGTATCATTAAATTTAGTATTATTTTACATTATTCACATATTTTCATTAAACTTCTTTAATTCCTCGTCTTTTATCTTTTATTTCCATGTTAAATACGAATACATACACATGATAGATTAAAAATATGTGAAAATTGTTTAGATGTATTAAAAAGGTTCATTAAAAAATTTTCATTTTCTTATAATTTTTTGAGTTTTAAATTTTAAATTTAAACTGTTACCATACTTTTACGGCATTAAAAAAATCTTTTTTTTTACTATTTTTTTTTTTAGTTTTGAATTTTAAATTCGAACTTTGTTATCATACTTTTACAAATTTTACACGATTTAGCGATTTTAAATTCTAACTTTATTATTATATATTTCAAATTTCAAATGATCAGATCTAATCATAGATTATATTTATTAAATAAATTTAGATTAATAAAAGTATAATTAAATTTAATACAAATATTTTATTTTGTGAATTAAAATAATAATATTTTCATTATAAAAATATATTTAAGTTGTTTATATGCAATGCACTAGTTTTTTAAAAATAAAAATATATTTATTATCAGAAATTTAGTTTTTAAAAATATGATTAAAATATAATATAATTATTCTATTTTATGAAACTAAATAATAATGTTTTATTATTTATTTATATTATATTATTTATATATTTATTATTGTAACACTCATTTAATTAATAACGTAATTAATGAAGCGTCACACTGGAATAGAAACGTAGAGCAGTCTTGGAGTTTAAACCCACTCCTTACACTCAAGGCAACCGCGGTGCCACAGGAAAACCAAATACAAGTCTAACAAAAGAGAATAGAGTAGCAAAGCGTAAAACAATACATGGGTCGTAGCCCTAACGAAAACCATGGAGAAAATGAAATCCAGCCCAGATGGCTAAGCAGCGGAATCGCCATTTCCTTGCTGACCACGAGAACCTCGCCCATCTGCTCCCATCAATCAAATTGATGATCATCGCAAGAAAGAAGAGCCACATACAAGACAACCATACAACAAACAGGGTAAGCTAGAGCCAACAACATTTTCATCATACAGTCAAATATACTTTCACCATCC
>Ga0214544_1001637_pt1 | contig 47085 bp, 20 predicted proteins | sample CNSS3metaG_FD_160074 | JGI IMG/M metagenome (GOLD analysis project Ga0214544, IMG submission 160074) | Root nodule microbial communities from cowpea collected in UCLA plant growth center, Los Angeles, California, USA - CNSS3 | ecosystem: Host-associated > Plants > Roots > Nodule | place: USA...
TTTGAGTTATAAAAAAAAATATATATATATATATATATATATATATATATATATATATATATATATATATATATATATATATATATATATATGTGTGTGTGTGTGGAGAGTTTATATTCCTTAAATGATAATGCATGTTTTATTTTCAAAACCTTCTTTCATTGGAATGGATGACTGTAAAGTAATCTTATACATATTTATATTATCTTTTAATGATAATGTTTAGATGCATGGTTTAGAGATAATGTAATTCCTAAATTAGAGATAATGTAACTTCTAAATATAAATTAGTCCCTTAATTTTGACCGAAAATTAGAATTAGTCTCTTTTTTAAATTTTAGATTAATTTAGTCTTTTATCTTTAGAAATGTGTGAATTTAGTTATTTTAACATTTTTTTCTAAGTTTATTTGATGTTTCAAACACATTCCTCATCTAACATTGAAGTGAAGATGTGTCAAATTATGTAAGTAACACAAATACTGTCATGAAACACATTTGAAACGTCATATAAACTAAATAAAATTTGGTTAAAATGACTAAATTGACACATTTTTTTTAAATTGAAGACTAAATTAAACTAATTTTAGTTTTTATTAAAAGTTAAGGAACTAAAAACATATTTAACTTGGAAACAATGTTAGACCGAGATAGTCACGTGTGTTTATTAATTATTAGTTAATTTTAAAAATATAACATTATACTTAAATACGATAAGCGATTTGTTTTTTTTTTTTTATTTGCGTGAGAAATCCATACCAAATCAATGAGTTGAAAAAGAAAATCTAAAAAAACCTAAAACAGAAAATTCAATTGAATCTATTTTCAGTTTTTTTATATCAGTTTCCGATTAATTTGTTTGGATTTATTTTTTTAAACACCATATTTAATATCACTTTTAGTTTAGCGTTTGTCACATATTTTAATACAGAATAATTTAATGTATGAATTGGTTCAGTCAATCAGATGTTATCTACTAACAAGCAGGTATACAAATATATATATATATATATATATATATATATATATATATATATATATATATATATATATATATATATGCGTGTGTGGTAGTGTCAATCTATAAAACTATATTTTATTTTTATTGAAATTGATTAATAGGTTTTGTGTGTGTGGATAGCTGAATTGCAAATAATGACAGTTTTAGCATCACCCTTTTGTTAAAAAAATAAAATAAAAATAAAACTGTGTCAACGAAAATAATAAATACACCAACACTAACACTATTAACATCAACCAGATTACACCACAAAAGAGTCTTTATTTTTAGTATAATGTAGATATTGTATAAGAAACAAAAACTTAGCTTCTTCTACTTCCTTTTCAATAGTTACTGGCTTACACATTATTCAGTATTCTGTTACAAGAGAGTCATCGTCCATGAAAATATGATTACGTACACGTTTCCAATGAGAGCAACTGCATAACTTAGTTTAACTAATCTCATCAATATTTTTAATAAACTTTTCCTTTTTAAGTATTTTTTTTATTCATTTAGAATATTGGAAGATTAATATTAAAGTATGAGTGATTCTGTTTTGTTGCAAAGTGACTAAGAAAGGTTTAAGAAATTGGGTCATATGTCCTTTCACGTCCCTCTGGTCACATATATGACCCTCCGTTGACGAAGAGATACAAACAAACACTGTTCTTGCAGTGACCTTCAAACTCTTGAAGAGTCATAAATATTTTCCTCGGTGCCTATATTCCTAGATTTTAGTTCAAAAAGAAATAGAGTATTGGTAGAAAGTAAATTAGAAGGTGAATTTTTAAGTTTAACTCGATTTTTTATCATGATGCATCTTAGTTGGATATTTATGTCAAGATATATTTATTTAGTGCGTGTGACAAGAAATTAGTGGGTGATATGTTAAGTGTCCGATAGTATGTGAAACATAACGTTTAAGAAAATTTGTTAGGATAGACTCTAACTTGACTCTAATATCATATTAGAAGTGAGTTTTAAACTTAACTCAACTCCACAAAATCGGCTTGTAAGGTGAGATTTGCACCTCATTTATATATTATGAAATTATCTTATCTCTAGTTAACGTGAGACTTCTAGCATTGTTGGTTGAAAATTCAATTATAAGATTAAGACTATAGAGATAAAAATATTAAACATTATAATACACTGTATTAAGATTTTAAGTTAGAAAAAACTGATGTCAATTTTTTTATGAGATAGACTGATGATTAGTATATCTCCCTAATAATTCTCTCCAAAGACTCGTTTAAATCATCTTAGTTTCAAAAGTCACACATCAGAAAAATGGACTTTAAAATGAAATTAAAGATTAAAAGTACTCTTAGTATTAATCTCTCAAAATTTTGGTACATTTATATATGAATCAATTATATATGTCCAACATGTATAAAGGGTGGTTTATGAAATAATTCGCAAATTAAGTTCAGATATGATGACCTTTCTCCATGATTTACATATATAAAAATAATGTTGAAACGGATTAGGAAAATAATAATAATAATAAAAGGATTTTTTCCTTTTGTAATGGTTGGATATCTGATTGTGCCATTTACACCGGGAAATATACAATAATCATAAAACCAATGTGGAAAAGTCGTTTGGACCGGACTAAGGTTAAATGTGTCCACTCCACAAGTGATTATAATTTGGGTGTTTCTTCCTGCACCCCATCAAATTTATCTCTGCATCCAGTACCGGCTTTCGGAAATTTTAATGTGAAATAGAGGTGGTATAAGTTTCTTCCGATTTTTATTTTCTGGAACTGATCTAAAATGTGTTTGGGAAAGTAAAATCTATTGTGACAGAGTGAGGGGAATTTGATGGGACGTAGGAAGAAGGGACTTTCATCTTGCATCTCCAAGAATTTGTTCTTCATTTCCAAAAATTTCTAAAATTTTAAAAATATATTTTGACCATTGAGTAAACCTACTTAAAAAGTTCCTCCAAAATTATTTTCAGATATCGATTTTCGATAAAAAAAAATATTTTTGGAAATCGACATCCAGTTTAAATTTTAAATTTTCAAATTAAAAAAAAATAAAATATATATATATATATTTTTTTTCTCTTTTACTTTTCTTTTCTAAATTTAAGGTTTAATTACTTTTAATTTTATTTATTTTTTAATACATTAAAAAAATTATATATATATATATATATATATATATGTATATAAGTATAAATATATTAAAATTTTATTTTATTTTATTTTTAAAATACATATTAAAAATTATAAAATATATCAATTTAAAACCAAAATTACTTTAAAACATAAAAAATAAGTAAAAAAATGTTACAGAAAAATAATTAAAGTAAAAAAGTTAAACTTTAATTAAAATAAAAAATTCTAAAACAATTTTTTTAATTTAAAATTTAATTATTCTTTTAATTTATTTTATTTCTTAATTTTATTAATTTATAAAATATATATAATTAAATATAATTAAAAAAAAAACAAACTTCAAACTAAGAAAAAAAAATATATATAATAAAAATATAAAATAAAAGAGAAAGAAATATATATATATATATATATATATATATATATATATACATATATATATATATTAATTTAAAGTTTTATTATTTAATTTAAATTGTTTTTTAATTTTATTTATTTTATAAATATTTTTATAATTATTTTATTTATATAATTAATATATAGTATTTTCTATTTATTTGAATTTCTTCTAATCCTATTTAAAATTTCAATTTTTAATTTTAATTATTTTTATTGTATATTTTTTGTATTTTTAAATTCAAAATTTACTTTAATATAATTTGTTAAAAAATAATAAAAGTAAAAAATAAATATAATTAAAAAAGTAAACTTTAAATTTAAAAAAAAAAAATATATATATATATATATATATATATATATATTTTTTTTTTTTCAGATGTCGACTTCTGTATATATTCTTTTTGACATCTGAAAGTCCCAATTATTCATCGGATGTCGACTTTCAGGAGTATCTTTATCCAAAGTTAGCATCCAAAAGTAAATTTAGGGGTGCAATATGCCTATCTTTACCACTTTATCTTTATAAAAAAGTCCTAGAATGCAAAATTCAATTATATTTAGAAATACTGATCAACAAACAATTATATTTCAAAATATTTTTTGAAATATTTAATTTATATTTTTTATATTTTAGAATAAGTATTTTATAAATTATAAAGTGTTTTTAGTTTAGAAAAACCTTTTAGAACACTCAATCTAAAAATTATTGTTATTATTTTTTAAGAATATATTCAAAAACACTTGACCGGACTATTCGTAGTCAATGTTTTGCTTTGTATTGGTTGATTAAATCCTTAGCATACATCACAAACATGATATGTTTCTAGTATTATTATTTTTTATTTGTATTTCATATTGTATTAGTGTATTTATAGTAGTTTTTTTTTTTCCTTTTTTTCAAAAGGTCAAAATATCTCTCGAGGGTTTGATAAGTGTCTAGGCTAGATATATTTTCAAATGGTTTTAACACTTATAATGCATGATTTGTTCATGATATCCATTGATTCAACTCTCTTTAGCTTTATATTACAAAATGAGATAGGGAGAAATATTTTTTTGTGAAACTAATGTTATTTTATGAATTTAAGTGAATTTTGGAGAAATTAATGATAGTGTAGTTGAGCCACAGGAATTAGTGTTGAGCATTTAAGACGACAATGAAAGAATTCAAATTTCGACCTTATAGTTAAGCAACAACGTTTTGGTGCTAAGCCACACAAGAAAGCCCTTAACATAAGGAAACGTGGATCCCATTAAGGAGCTAAGCTACTAAGAAAACCCACTAAGGGAGGTAACCTTAAATGCTGACCACCAAAACCAAAGGTTAAGCTAGAAAGAAAACTTATATTGGGAGGAAACGTTTGTGCTAAGAACTAATTGGATGAAGTTGAGCTTTGCCCCAGAAGTCTATAAAAATAAAGTTTCACCTTTGTTTTAATCATCACTTTTCATAGCTTCTTTAGGCACTCTCTTTCTACTAATTAGAACATCTTATCTTATTTAGAGACATAAAGGAGGCACAACAACTCCAAAGGCTTGTAATGTTTCCTATCATTATGAGGAGTTGAACTCTCCTGTATTAAGGTTGGATGTAGTTGATCCTAATTCTCTATATTGTACATCATTACTATTTATCTATATTTTCATTAATGTCTGTGATTTGATTTATGTTTTATTGCTTGAATGACATGATCATTCATCTTATTTCACTAGTTTAGATTGAGTTAGAAAACTAATCTTAAATTGTGGTGAATTAAATCACCTCCTGCTTTCAGATGCTAGAAAGATCTAAAAATCTAGTTAGATACCGAGTTTTATGCTTAAGGCAAGAATTCATTGAACCAAAAGTTGAGAAATCACACTAAGTTTGAAGTCCTCTTGTTCTAGATGTGAAAAATGGATTTAGAATTACCCTAGAGCACTAACAGGATATTGAATGATATGTATATTAAATAAATAAATATCAATACTAGTGCAACAAAATAAGGTGAAATGAAATCCAACCTTAACACGTTTTTATTATTACATTCCCTAAAAACTCGATTAGTTATATTTTTTATAATTATTAAAATCACAAAAAATATTGTTCCATTGAATCTAATTCAAATTTAAATATTGGATGATCTTAACAAATTTCTATAGATACGACATTGGATTGATACTACAAATGCATCCAACACTTATCTTAATTGATTTGAAAAACATAGTCAATAGTCAATAGGGTTGCTCAAAAGGTTGTTAGTTGCATTATTTGAAAGTTTGATTACATGCAAATGTGTTATAGTTTCAACATTATGAATACGGGAAATAATCATTCCAAAGTAGAGAGATTGGTAATACATAAATGCATTCATATCATTTTAAAATATATGGTCTCTTTGGAGGACTTAAAGTTATGCATACACACTACATTTGTGTCCTTAAAGAAACTCCTTTTGAAACTCCAATATCTCAAAAGAAAAATGAATATGAATGATTAATTTAAATACATGAAAATAAGTATGATAAAAGAAATTCGCATAATCAATCTTTAAATATTGAGATGACAAGTTTTATCCTAGTAAAATTATATAAATATAATTATTTGGAAAACTTTTTTGACCAAGCAAATAAAGTGGATTCTCCACTTAAAAGGAGAAAAAAAAAATTAAATTGATAGCTACTATAAGTTAAATGTAAAGGACATAAATATAAAAGTTTGCATGATCAATCATCTTCCAAAATCCTCGTAGTGGGTCTAGAAAACATAAACATTTCATATTAGAAGAACATGTAGTCAATTTCTTTTCTTTCTCAAATTCTCGACTCTCTCAATTGAAAACTTTTCACTCAATGAAATCTTCAATAAAAAAAAAAATTCGAATTTTGTTTTTTAAATCTATGGAATAAATTCTTAAAAAAAAAACTTAACTTCTATAATTTACTCCTATGTTTTAAATAGTTATGTTGTATAAGGGTTTCATTTGTTCCAACATTTATATAAATATGTTTATAGATGTTATATTATAGGATTTTAATTAATTTGTTTAGTTAAAATTTACGAAGTTATGGAATGAGCTATAGTTGTTGAGTAATATTTTTTAGGCAAGTTATATTGTTGTGTATGCATATAATGTAAATACTAGTTATACATTGTGTATACCTATGATGTAAATATTGGACACTGAAACTATTACCAAAATAAAATATTTATACTTCATTGATGATTTAGATAAATGTACCATGTGATGAAAAATTAATCCAGATCTTTGCATAATACTTAAGTAATTATGTGTAAAGAATTGTCTTGATTATATGTGAAAACCACCATGTATATCAAGGTGATTTTAATCATGAATCAAATGTTAACTTCAAGTAAATTTACTAAATATTTATATCCTAGAAGTTTAATTTTTTTTGCTTGTATTTTGATATATATATATATATATATATATATATATATATATATATATATATATTATTGCAACTACAAAAAATAACTAACTTTAATATTCAGGTATCACACTGTTTTCTATATTAAACTTATTTTAAGATCTCACCTGAAAATCTAATTATGAGTATTTTTTTTTCAATTTTTTTAATTTGATTATCAATTTGTTTTTACTTGAAAAAGTGATTTAAACAATAAGTAAAAAAAATATTAAAGAAAAAAAAAGAAACATACAATTATATTATGTCATTAAGTTAAAGATTAAATGATAGAATACTCATACAAATAAATACTCAATAAAATAAATTTTAACAAAGAATTGAATTAAAAATATGTTGTAATTAAAATTTAGGTAAACCTAAAATTTAATAATGTCTTGTGGATACATAAGTTTGGTTCATGAGAATGTGTAGAAGTGTACCAAAAAACAGGATTACGAAAGAAGAAGTGTGGGAAGGAAATTAAACAAGTGCAAAAGTTGGAGAGAAGAAAGAAGAAAAAGCGAGAGATGCAGAAGGATGAACGAGGTTAACTCATCTGGCATGGGAATGGCCACAAGAGAAGCTTACTCGCAGAGCCCCAAGAAGAAAGTTCCTCTCTTTCCTCTTCTCTCTCTTCTCTGCTTCACTTCCATCTTCCTCCTTCTCTCCCAGTTCAGAACCACTTCCTCCCCTTCCATAACCAACTCTCTTCCCACCTTCCACAAACACACCCTAGCTTCCTGCAATTTCTCCGACGGAAAATGGATCACTCATCCTCCCAGAATTCCAACCTACGACCACACCTGCAAGGAGATCTTCAAGGGCTGGAACTGCCTCTCGGCCAACAAATCCAACGCCGCTCTTCTCCCCACCTGGCGCTGGCAGCCCCGCCACTGCGATCTCCCCCAATTCCATCCCCTTAACTTCCTCCGCGCTCACACACACACCGCCATTGGTACTCTTTCTCACCTTCTCTCTCTTCTTTTTGTTTGGGGTTGTCAATAATGGGTGTTCAGCAGTGCAGGGTTTGTCGGGGACTCGCTCAACAGGAACATGTTTGTGTCTCTCTTCTGCGCTCTCAAGAGTGCCTCCGAGGGACAAGTCAAGAAGTGGCGCCCCGCTGGGGCTGACCGTGGATTCACCTTCCTCGCTTACAATCTCACCATCGCCTATCACCGTACCAATCTTCTCGCTCGTTATGGTAGGTAAGCTTGCGTTTTTCTCATTCATTACTCTCTCCTCTCCTGTTTTCCACGCCTGTTTTCTGCTGGGTCTTGTTTCAAAAGGTCTTGTGTTTCTGTATGAGGCCATGGACATGGATTGCACAGTCTTCATGTGATGTATAAATGTTTATGTACAGATTCTAGGATTTTCAATTTGTTATTATTTTTTCAGATGTATTGTTTATGTTATCTTGTGTCCTGTTGTATAATTAGTGTCAAGTGTTCGACTGTGAATGTGAAGTGTTTCACATTAGGTAGAAATTGAAAAGTTGAGAAACATGTGAGAAAAATCTCCAAACATGATGCTTTAAGGTTGTTTTGGGTTGAGTCTGATGTTAACTTTGTTCGGATGGTTTGGTCCTAGCCCATGTCCCCGCTATCTTAGGTTCTAGCCTCATTGCTTTCATTATTCGTAACAAAAGACCATTGTAGACTATTAAAGTTTTTTTTTTAATTGAAGACAAAATGGAGTTAAATTATTTTCGTATTTAAGTTGTCTTCGCTAGTTAGTCTGAAGAGATTATTGAAACAAGCTAAAATGAACTTATGAACATTTTAATGTTCATAAGATAAATTCAAATAAGTTGTTAAAAAACACTTCTGAATTCACCTTATATGGTTCTAGTTGTTGAACATTGTTAACTATTATTGATGTTGTTCTTCTGTTTGATGCAGCTGGTCCGCTAGTGATAAAGGTGGTGCATTAGAAACTCTTGGATTCAGAGAGGGATATAGAGTTGATGTTGATGTTCCAGACAGCACGTGGGCAAAGGCTTTGAGTTTCCACGATATTTTAATTTTTAACACGGGACACTGGTAATACTAGACTGTTTCTACAGTCTCTTTCTGTAAATGGGCCATATATTGCAATTTGTAGCTGCTTTCCCATTCGTTATTTGATATTTGAAAATAATGAGTGTGAGCGAAGTATGTTTTTGTCTATGATTTTGTCTTGTTACATTGGAATGTCTTCTTGTGTGTGCTGTATCCGTGTCAGTTTTATTATCTGGTTTCATCAGTGCCCATGACTTTTATCTGGTTTCTTTTAAGCAATGTATCTGCTTGGTTGTTATTTTCTTTTGTTTGGGTTGAGCTGATTCCGTAGTTGTCGCTGGTAATTCAACAATTGAAGAATACCTTGAGTTTTATGTTTTTTACTGCTTACTCCTCACTTTCATTTGTATAAGCTGATGCTGTTACTGTTTTTGGAAAACTAAAAGTATACGAGAGGATATTAACTTTTTATCTGGTTTGTGTAAACAGGTGGTGGGCCCCTTCAAAATTTGACCCTGTGAAGTCCCCAATGCTTTTCTTCAAGAATGGCGAGCCGGTAATTCCTCCAATAGGTCCAGATCAAGGCCTAGATATGGTTTTGGAGCACATGGTAATGTCTTTACTTTCTATTACTCTATAATGGTAGTGGAAGTGGTAGGAAATAGGAACTTTTGTAATTTATGGCTCTAACTTATAATAAGTATGAAACAATTATGTACATGCTGAACTCATAACATAATGCTTTTTCCCATCAATCTATGGGTCTGAGTTTCATAATATGGACGAAGTATTAAGGATTGAGTTGTCAAACTGATCATGATTAAGATGCTTTTAGAAGATTTTCTATATTGGTCTGATCCCTAATACTTTAACCAATCCACTTACGAGAAATTACACCTAGTTTAAGTGGGTATGTGATTGATCAGCATATTTTAACACGAAAGTGGTTTGTTTGCAGATCAAGTATGTGGAGAAAAATGCACGGCCAGGTGCAGTCAAATTTTTTCGTACTCAATCACCCAGACACTTTGAAGGAGGAGATTGGGATCAGGGTGGTTCCTGTCTAAGGGATAGACCTTTGTCGATAGAGCAGGTGGTTGATTTAGTCAATTATCTTTTTAAGCATGTTTTTACTAGAACAGTAATCCAACAAGTGACATAAGTGTGATGTTGTTCTTCTTGCCAGTGTGATAATTTCATGCAAAATTATTACTAGTAAGATGACCTTGGAAGTTTTGCTGCTGCTCTTTTAGGTAGAAGAACTTTTCTCCGTGAAGAATAACGGGACAAATGTGGAGACTCGACTGGTGAATGATCACCTCTATAAGGCTCTCAAGGGCTCTGATTTCATTATTTTGGACATCACTCACATGAGTGAGTTCAGGGCTGATGCACACCCTGCTTCAGCTGGAGGGAAAAAACATGATGATTGCATGCACTGGTGCTTACCTGGAATTACAGATACCTGGAATGATTTGTTCATACAGCTTTTGAATAGTAAGTTTCAAGGGTAGAAAGTTGAAAGTAGTTATTTATCTATACTTGTTAGAAAAAGAGAGTGAGATTGTTAATAACGATTGTCTTTAACTTCTTCATCTTTTGGTTGGCTGGCATGCTATTATCATTAGTATATTGCATTTTTTCTTTTCTTATGTGTAACAAAAAGTTATTTTTGAGGATCAATGAGATGAATACACTGTCCAGTCATGCCTTCAATATTTTCTGCGTTAATGAATGCTTCTAGAAAACTGGAAAAGCCATTTTTAAGATTTAAGATTATATATACACACACTTCAAAGCGTAAATACACAGAAAAAGAAAAGTTGAGTGTTGTGATTTCTTGGCAAATTGACGTGCAACTACGGCGAGCAAAACTAATACCGTTAGTTGGAATGTTCCCAAAGTTAAAAGAAGCCTAACAAAAACATGAAGTATGACCGAATTTTTTAAATTATTTTTATGAAGTTATTATATTATATGGTACAAGATAGTTATTCTTTTGAATTATTTTCAAAATGTTTTTGTTTAAAAAAATATGAAATCCTAATAACATATCCCAGTCACCATCGTGTTGGAAGAGGGAAAGGAAAGAAAAAAAAAAAAAACTCAATTGACATCGTAAAAGCAAAAATTAAAATAAAAGTGAGGCTAGTTTCGTGCATATCTGCATAACTTATAAAGGAAAATTCTATAGGTACATCTTTCAACTTTCTTATACCTATCCAAGTATAGTTTTACTGGTGTTGAGTAGGCGTAGAGTAAAAGATGGAAGTATAATATGATAACCCAACTTAAAATCCGAGTCAAGCCATAGGAGATGTTGTGCAAATTGATCAATCTATTCGAACTGTCCAGCCCCTTGTGTCTTCAATAGACCCAGTTTGAATTCCAACTAGTGTTTTCCGCAGTTTTTGGGACAATGTTTCTGCTCCTGTTTTGTATTCAGCTCTGCATTATCAGTACTATCAGTAATTCACTAGTACAATAATCATCAGTTGTTGGAAACTTTCAAGAATATTAGGAAAGATAACGGACCAATAACCAAATTCCTACGGAAAAAATCAAACATTCTTTTAACACTGTTTTTAATCTCACACGTGCAAACAACAAATAAAATTTAGTGAGCATTAATGATCAGCATCGAAAAAGTTTACCTTGTTTCCTTGTAGGTTACAGATGAAACAGAGTTGACAACAACTGCAGTTCCTGTGCAGAACACTTCATCAGCCTCTAGCATCTCCTTCAATGATACGGCACGTTCCATGACCTGAAACATAATTCAAGTATTCGTATTCTTAGCAACCAAACAAATATTGCGAAATCATTAATAGGGTGCATTATCCAACATTCTCCATAAAGATGAACTATTTATTTTGCATTTCAAAGCTTACTAAAAATTAATACCTGATAACCCAAATCCAAGGCAATTTCAATGATGGATTTTCGTGTGATCCCAGGCAGGATGGCTCCATTTGTTTCCGGAGTGCAGATACTATTACCCTTCACAACATGAAAAGGAAAATGTGAAGTACAAATAAAGATCAAATTGGGTTATCTTAATATGTTGTTGTTTTCTTCAATCTTAATATGTTTGTTGTTCATTCTGTGTCATGATAACAATCTATTCGGGAATATGAAAGTAATGTTGTTGGTGTACCTTCACAACAAACACATTGCATGCAGAAACCTCTTCTATGTTTTTTCCAGTTGCTGAGTCCAAGAACAAGACATCAGAGAATCCATCAGCTTTCGCTGCAGTTGCTGCAGCATAAACCTACAATGCGATATACACAGTCAACGAAGAGCGAAATTCATTTAAGGGATTATAATATGCTCTATGATTTTGTCTGACCTACTGTGTGTGCATTAATTTCTTGTATTACCAGCAGCATATATAAGAAAAATGGACCCGCTTTAACTAAAATTGAACTATTCAATAAACTTTACAGAATGATGAAATTCTAGAGTTCAAACTTTTGAGACACAACAGTTTTTGTTGATTAGATTTCTTCTACATTCAGTTAAGTACCCCAATTCCAAAACTAAGTAAAACGAAAGCCAAAATTAGAGAAAAGTGGCACAATGGTATTGATATGCTTACAGGGGCATAGTTGGTAATACTCTTGATCCCTCCGGTTCCACCGGTGCCAGATATTGCTCGATAGAACTTACTCTCCACTTTCAAGTTTAGTGCACCCTGTCAAAATTGAAATTTTGTCTTGATATGAAATTTCATTAAATATTTTCTCTGTAGTAAAATGGATTCTTTATATCATACCTTATGGTAGTTAGTGACAGGAGCACAATAAATAAGTAGAGTGTACTCTGGTGCAGGAGCCAGGTTTAAAGAAGCTCCTGTTCCCATGAGCAATGGCCTGATATACAATGACCCTTTCCCTAGTGGAGGCACCTGTTTCATATTTGAAGATTTTTTCAACTTCTTACATGGAAAAGACAAAAACTTTAAACTTTGGAGACAAATAGGAAGAAATTAGTACCCAACGTTTGTTTGCAAGAGCTGTCTGTTTTACAGCATTAACGAACTGATCAACGGATGGGGATGGCATGCAGAATCTGTCTGCCCCTATCTTCATTCGTTGGGCATTCTCTTCTGGTCTAAACAGGTTTATGTGCCCATCTTCAGTTCTATATGCCTTTAGCCCCTCAAAGATTCCCTGAAGAAAAGTTACACTAATGTGTGAGGCTTGAGCTAGAATTTCATCTGTGATTTGTGCAAACATTGTATGATTGATTCATAGAAGCTCATGAATTGAACCAGGTACAGTGTTGTTTTAACCTGTCCATAGTTTATTATCGTGGCAAAAGGGTTGATCTCTATGTTTCCAAAGGGAACGAGGGATCCTTCAGAAAAGTTGTCCCCTTTTGCACATTTCATGACATACATGAAATCTGTCGGAACTGGACTGAATCCAAGCTCATCCCAGTTTATGTCAGCGCAGTTTTCAACATCAACACCGCTTTTTCAAACAAAAAAGTTAAGGGGTTAGAATGAGGAATATTATCATACAAAGACAGAGAAAAAGAATGTTTATGTCTAAAGCAAGTTGTCTTGGACTTTTTAGTTCTGAATTGATGGAGAATTTTATGTTATATTGTACCTTTCTGAATTTGGTTCAGAGTTCCCTGAAACAGAATGGAGAGTCATAGTTGTGAACTGGGGTTTTCCTGCAAAGCAGAGACTGCAAAAGTCGATGCAAGCAATGAAGTTGTGTATCCAATGATAAAAAAAGAAATATATATATATATATATATATATATATATATATATATATATATATTATGCAATCACTTCTCCAATTTTCCAGAAGTTGTAATATAGTTTAAATCAAGACCCCCCCTTTAGTTTTGTTTGACATGATTGTATAAGACTTCACTAGTTTTTGTTTTCGCAATTATTTTGAATTTAAAATGTCACAAATCCTTTTTGTTTGACATGATATGTATCAAACTTCTGCACTAGATTTTGATTCCGCAATTATTTTTCTTTTCCTGAAAATAGCATGCTTAACCATACTAATAAAACTACTATTGGAACCTTAGGCACATGTCTCTCTATTACTTTTTACTGTAGATAATTCTTTTAATTAAAAAAATATCTGAATTCAAATAAATAGTGATTTTTAAAAGGAAAAAATGATTATTTTAATTATTTAAAATAAATTTAAATTTAATTATTTTCATTTAAAATAATGATTATTTAAAGGATAAAATTAATTGAAAAAAATATATATAGAGAGAAAAAAAATCCTTTAAATATATGTATAGATTTAAAATAATCTGATTACTTAAAAAACAAAACTAAAAAGAAAATGTATGCTAAAACTAATCATTATTAAGGGCAATAGAGTTGTTTTGATAACAACAAATATAATAGTAAAACATTATAACCTGCTTCCTATGGAAGACGAAAGATAATAGTATGAAAGATTGATTAAAACTTATAAAGCTTCTTGTTGGTGCGTGAAAGTTAAGTGAAAATGTGAGAATTTAAAAAAGAAGAGTTAAATTACCGAATTGAGCAGAAGAACAGCGATCGGCTACAGCAAGTGATTTCTCAATGCATGTGTAAAATATGTGTGTGAGAGAGAGATGAAAGCATTGTTTACCTTTTTATAATGAGAATAAAGAAGTTGGTGACTTTGTAGGGTCCTTGATATTGGGATAAAAGAAAATGAAATTGGAGAGGAGAAATTTATTTAGGTTAAACACGCAAACGAACGAGAGTGGAAAATGCCCTTATATTCGGCCGCCATTAAATATTTATTTCTTGTTCCCAACGGCTACATTATTCACCTACTCAAACTTCACTAAAATTCAACATTTGCCCTCTTTTTTCATTGGTTTAATTAAGTTTTACAAATTTGACTTGGTTTTAATGAATTATTTAAAATAAATTTATTTTGACCATTCTTGTTTGATTTTTGTGGTCAAACAGGATTATTATTTTATTTTATTTTTTAACTTGGAGATCAGTTTGTTTTATTAATGCAGGTTTTGTTGCACCATGTCTTCAAATTGTGCTAACATCAATTTCCTTCCACAATAAAAAATACCACACCAAGGAGATATAGATGTCAAAAAGGATCAAGCATTGACCTAAATGAAGAGTTTAAATCACTCCACTGCCTAATCATCTTTTTCTTGCTAAATTAAGATAAATTAAGTATAACATCAGATTTCATACCCTCCATATATGGCTAGCTATAACTTCTTGCTTGAAATTCATACATGATTATGGTAAGAGTGGTTAAACATCAGCATATACTCTTTTCCAGACAAACCAAATCTAACTATACATTTTAATTGCTCTTTATAAGTTTGACTTTCTAAAATCTCTAACAAGTTCATAAAAAATGGTGTGGCATGAAAAGGCGGAGGGTTGAAGAAAACTATCATATCTAAACAACTCATTTATATTGTATTTAATATTTAAAACTCTCATTTATGACTCATTACTTCTCTTACACCAACCAGTTTTTCTTAATTTCTAAATAAACAATCTATGCTCTACCTCCCATATTCTAAGTCTTGTGAGACGGGAAGTAATCAAAATGACTGAATGTTCTACTCTAACATGAACTCTTTCACAATGTTCTACTCTAACAGCCTGGGAAACAAAAATATGAGGTGCTAGAATGCAGTGAAATGGAGCAATAGAGCTAAGGGAAAAAGCAGAGTAAAAAAAAAAAAACTAAATAAGCCAACACATAATCGATTGAAACAATGGTTTAGCCACTAACATCAATCCCAAAATGTTAAACCCTAAAACCACGACTTACGATTTTTTTCCCAATTCTTCGAGGGTTTCTGATTCCTTCCCGTGCGCAAATTTTTGGATGGTGAAAGGGGTTTTGTGATCGTCTTGGTGTGGCAGGAACTGGACCGCGAACACGCAAATTTGTTGCTGCTACATTGCTTGGTATGAAGACGAAAGCTGCTACGTTGTGTGCTGCTACTCCATTGCTGCGTTAGAGTTGAGTTTGTGTGGAGGTTTGGAGTGAGCGTCAGAGTCGGGTTTGTGTGGAGTGAGCGCCGGAGTCGAGTTTGTGTGGAGTGAGTGCCGAAGACGAGGTTTTGAGAGAGGATTGTGGTCTGTAAGTGTTTGTAACTTAGAAAATTTTTTCTTCAAACCTATAATATTACATAATATGTGTGTGCAGCTTACAAAAGGTATGTTTTTAATAAAAAATAATTTAATTTTTACATACGAAATATTTCCGTAGGTAAGTTTCTTTTAAATAATTTTTATATTTATTTTTTTATGATATTAGTTATCTACTCTGAGTTTCGTAGGTAACACTTCGTAGAAAAAATTCCCACCAAATTAAGTCATGATTCCTACGAAAGTTTCGTATGTTATCTAATGATTTGTTACCTACGAGCATTTACGTTATCTACGATCATATTTCGTAGATAAAAAAAATTTATCTACGAAAAATATTTCGTAGATTATTTTTCCTAGATAATATCCGATTTTCTTGTAGTGTTGTTTCATATGAAAATATATGAATATGTCAACTAGAAAATTTGAATTAGTCGTGCCGTTCAAAAATCCAGAAGAGAAGAGTTGATGTTTCAATTATATCACAAAGAATGAGCTATAAATAAATTTATAAAAATAGATAAGAAAAATGAATTAAAAAGTAGTGGTGTATACTCTTAAATGAACAAGATAATAACAATATACATATAAGTGAAAACAATAATAAAAAAAACTTAATCATGACAATTTAATAAATAATTTTACATAAAAAAAGTTCAAAAAATAAATTATAAATAAAATACCTTATTTTTTAAGTTTGTTTTAAACATCACACGACCTAACATGTGCGCACACACACAAATATATATATATATATATATATATATATATATATATATATATATATATATTAGATTCAACATGAAATATACATATAGTTTCAACGAAATAAAAATGTCATACAAGATAGTGTTGTAGAAAATAGTATAATTATTTATTAAAAACTCGGGTTAATATATAAGTGTCACATAATTATATAATCATAGTATTTAAAGATAAAAATTGGAATTACCCTTCAAATGTTGAATGATATGAATACAGGTATACAGGTTAAGATGATAATGATGTCCATCAAAGGAATGAAAAGTAATAAAGGCAAGCTTCTGTATATTAATAAATAACGTCTTGAGAGGATAAAATAATATCAGCCGTCTTAGCTCAGTGGTAGAGCGCGTGGCTTTTAACCACGTGGTCGTGGGTTCGATCCCCACAGACGGCGTTTTTTTAAAATAAATTAGAAAGTTTTTAGTTTTGTTTCTGTATGTCTCCAAGTGCATGGCAGAAACCTCTGAATATGAGGTTAAAAAAGAGTAAAAAAAGCTAGTGAAGACGGATGGAGATCATGTAACTAGTTCTTCTATCTATAGAGGAAAGCCCTGCTTCCTATACTCACCTACAGAATCTATTTTCTTGATCACTATAAACAATTTTGTTTTTTTTTTTCCGAAAAACGATTACCCTTTCTATTATAGAAAATATTTTCAGAAAACTGATGGGGTGGAAGAAGAAATTTGATGGGTGTAAGAAGCAACACACGAGTAAAATACATTAGCATATGACATAAATAAGTAGTCATCAACCATCATTTTATTAATATTAACACTATATGATATAAATTGACATGGTCAACTTGAACTGGAAGACTCATTTCTCACTTCGTTCAAGTCAAGAACTAACCTAAATAAGTTGACGGAGAAGATTAAAACTCTGTTTTATTGCCTTCCTTGTCACTTCACTTTTTTTTCTTTTTTTAGTTTTTTCTTTCTCGGTTCACTTTTATTATTTGAATTGGTGAAATAAAAATGAAATATAATATGAACTAGTGAATTTTACCTTTATTTGCTTTCTTTTTGCTTCAGTTTAAAAGGAAGGAGATGGATTCTTTATGCTGCATTTTAGTATATGAGATTTATAAACAATGATAATGTTTTTATTATATTACATTTCAGTCCACTCCATTTCATTTTAACCCATTCAACATTCCTTCAATTCAAACATAAACAACTAAAATGTCTTCTAATAACAACTAATAAGGAACAGATAAATGTGAGAGAGAGAGAATTACACAGTTGATGAACTTAAAACCTTTATTAAATTAAGAGAACTAAAAGTATAATTTTTCATATTATGCAGAACATGTAGGGAAAATGACTTTCAAATGATAACTTGTTAGGATGAAACAAAAGTCATCTTCAATTAAGAGATTGTGACTGTCCATGACTTTGTATCCTCAAGACACCCTGTTTGAATTCCAACCAGTGTTTTTCGTAATTTTGCAGACAATGTTTCTGGCCCTGTTTTGTAATCCCTCCTGCATTTGGTCAATGGTAAAGACATAAGAGAGAAGATATTTTAAATAAATAGTTGAATTATGATACTTACTAATATAAAAAATTGAGTTTAATTTATGCATAGATAGCAGAAAGTACTTTTATACTTGACATCTACCGAAAAATCATCATATTAATGAATAAGATTAAGTATGAAAATAATCATTACAAAATAAATAATTTTATCCTACTTAAAAGTGTACAAAATGGGTAAATATTATCTGAATTGACGTAGTATATTGAAAACAAAAGAAATAGAATAACTGAAGTGAAATTTTTACCTGGTTTCCTTATAGGTAACAGATGCAACAGAGTTAACAACCACTGCAGTTCCTGTGCAGAACATTTCGTCAGCAACTAGCATTTCCTCCACTGATATGGCACGTTCCATGACCTGAACATAATTCAGTAAGCCCCTTCTCTGTAAGTAACTAAGCATACAATACTGAGAACATTTTTGTCTGTAGAAACATAGGTAAGGTAGATTTTCTCATACATAGTAGGTATATTTTCTAGAAGCAAGTCAATATACGTGCCAATAATTGAACGAAACTGATTTAATACCTGATAACCCAAATCAATGGCAACTTCAATGATGGATTTTCGTGTGATACCAGGCAGGATGGTTCCATCTAATGAAGGAGTGGAGATAGTGTTGCCCTTCATAGGATTAAATTAAACAAATTTTGTTCAGATTGTCACATGGTTTGGATATAAAAATTGTTAATAGCATGCCCACATAAATAATGTTCAGACCTTCACAACAAATACATTGCATGATGATGCCTCCTCTATATGTTTTCCTGTTGCTGAGTCCAAGAACAACACATCGGAGAATCCATTGGCCTTTGCATCTGTTATTGCAGTATAAACCTATGGCACAAAAACATATAAGGATAATATACTTTATCAAGAGGACAATTATAATCTGAGGTAAGTTTTAGTATGATCTGTTATTTGACTTAGCAGTCTAAGTATAACCGTGCTTTGTATTACATTCATCAAAAAGTTTACAGAACGATAAATTCAGGAACAAAGTTTTGATTGACAAATTTCTTTTTCTTCTAACCTCGGATAAGTAAAATTATCAACCATTTAAAACAGATACATAAGGAAGAGGAAATGTTTTATAGATGAATCGGTAGTGTATGCTTACAGGGGCATAATTGGTGACACTTTTGATCCCTCCAGTTCCACCACTCCCAGATATTGCTCTATATAGTTTATCCTCCACTTTTAAGTTCAGTGTACCCTGTATTAATTAATCAAGAAGATGAAATTTCAACAAGTTGCAAGTACAATTTTTTCCATGTATCGTAAAACATGTGGAAATCCAAAGGTGACCTTGTGGTAGCTGCCAACTGGAGAACAGTAAATAAGAAAAGTATACTCAGGAGCTGGTGCCAAACCTAAGAGTGGTCCTGTTCCAATGAGCAAGGGCCTAAGATATAGTGACCCTTTTCCTGGAGGAGGCACCTGTTTCAAATTTGAAGCTTAATTTGTTTTTCAACTTTTTCATGGATCACAGAGATGAACAAGATGAGGAAATGAATGAATACCCATCGTTTGTTGGCAAGAACTGTCTGCTTCACAGCATTGACAAACTGGTCAACAGATGGAGATGGCATACACATTCTATCTGCTCCTCTCTTCATGCGTAGACCATTCTCATCTGGTCGAAATAAAAGTATACGCCCATCTTCAGTTTTGTATGCCTTAAGCCCCTCAAAGATTCCCTGAAGACTCACAAAGTTTGCATATTTGTGAGGCTTAGCTTCAAGTTCTTTGCACAAAGCTTATTATAGATAAAATCTGATAAATCATTAAGCATTGCTGTGTGGCATAAGAACCTGTCCATAATTTAATATCCCAGAAGAAGGACTGATCTCAATGTTGCCATAAGGAAGCAGCGATCCTTCTGAAAACTTATCTCCTTTGGCACATTTCATGACAAACATGTAATCTGTGGTAACTAAATTAAATCCAAGTTCATCCCAATTAACCTCAGCAGCACTGATACAAAAGCAAAGCAGGGTGACCAAACTTCAGATTCAAAATCACCAATAGTAAAGTATTGTACCATAAAAACATGATTTAACCAAGTTCATATATCATTGTCTTGCTCATTAAAAATTAGGCAATTAATCGTTCAATACCTTTCAGAACCGTTATTAGAGGGGGGAGACATAGCTGCGACCACGGGTTTCTGCTTTCAAGTAGTGTCAGCTGATGCAACGCTCCACACAAATACCTGTGTAAAACCAATCCAGATAATCAGTCATACATTACTTTGATGTCATGTCAGCATATACTAAGGTAACCATCATTATAATATATGATAAAATTTATTACATATTACATACACACTCGCACCTATAAAGTTATATGTTTTAAAGATCACATGTAAAATAAAATTAAATATCTGATCAAAATTAAAGACTTTTAAACATGAAAGTTAAAATTCACAAAAAAAAGGAACTACAGTTATAAATAAGAATTAAAATTCAAAATTATAATGTAATTTTACATTTTTTCCCAGAGAGAGAATAACACGATGATTATACCTTATAGCATGTTTGATTTTAGGTCTTGAATCCCTGATTAACATAACGTTAGTGATCTAGAACGTGTATAAATGTGATCTTAGAAATTACAATAGCAACATGATTCTCATTTCTTATTCTTTCGTCTCATCTTTGGTTTTTGTCAAATTTTCTTTCTTCTTTCCCTCCAGGTAAAGAAAAGGATGTGCGCACCCAGTGACAGATTTGAAGAAACTTAGAAATTCGCAAAATCGAAAGATGTGATTGTGAATCGGTATTCACTTTGAACATTCATCAGAGAGTGAAGCAATGGAATGAGAAACATGAGTACCTTGTAAAAGCAGGTTCGAACTTTGAACTTTGAACTTTGTATCCCTTGACGTAGGATTGAAAAGAAGAGAAAGAAAAGCTTTAACGAAAAAAAAATGAAGGAGAATGAAACAGTGATAGATGCGAAGGGGAGCATACTGAATACTGATGCATGCCTTTTATAATAAAAAATGTGGAACCACATTATAAGGGCAACAAATAACAAGCACATGCTTTCTCATATTAGTTAACATAATTTAACTTTAATTTAATTTAATTTAATGTATAGTATTATAACATAATATTTATATCTATTCCTATATTTTAAGGTAAAATTTATATATTCTAACGTACAAAAATATATTTACCAATACAAATAAAACAAACATTTTTACCAAAACACCCATCATTAAAGGAGATAATATTAAAAATGCACAAATTTAACGTCTACCTAATCCAATAACATTCATTACATAGGACACAAGATGATTAACTATCCAAATGAAAAATATATATTTTAAATTATTACAAAGTGTATTAATTTGCAAAAGATTTGAGGATGACATCCAAGACGCACAATAAAATGACAAAAATAATAAAACTTCAGCAAACACAACTTAATCAATAAAAATAAACCAATGTAAACACAACTTAATCCTAGTTCCTGTGATAATGAATTGGAATTTTAATGACTTAATCCACATCTATTTTAGATCTAAATAATTTGATCAGATTTTCAATCCAAATCCTTTTTTTTCAATCGAATTAGTTTTGATCTTTTTAAAATCCAGATCTAAATATTTAGATCAAGATTTAAATCCAGATCCAAATATATAGATCAAGTTCAAAATTTTGAATCTATGTTTTATAAAAGAAATTTAAATTGAATTTGGCAGATTTTTTGTCAGGACCAACTCGACCGAATTTTGGTCGAGGCCGACTTGGTTGAATTTGGCCGAATTTTGGCTGATGTCGACTCGACCAAATTCAAACGAATTTCGGTTGTGCCGACTTGACTAAATATGTACAAATTTCAATCAGGAATGACTAAGGATGGCAACGGGTCGGGTCGGGCACAAATAGTGCCTACCCGCAACCCGACCCGCAAAAAAAAACCCGCTCGCTACTCGCCCATTTACCCGTCGGGTATCTGCTTAAAAAATACACGCGGATATTTTTAAAACCCGCGGATACCCGTGGATACCCGATATCCGCAAATATTTTAAAAAATATATATTTTAAAATTTTTTTAATATAAAATTATAAAAATAAAATATAAATTAAATTATAATTATAATTAAATTTGACATAATAAAATATACTTTTAATTTTAATTTTAATTAAATTTAACTTAATAAAATGTAAATTAAATTTTAATTTTAATTTTTTGCGGGTAACGGGTACCCACGGGTACGGATAATATGATACTCGTACCCGACCCGTTTATAAGCGGGTATTAAAATACCCGCTACCCGCAGATAATAAATACCTGTGGGTAGTAACTATCCGTCGCGAATATCCGCGGGTGTAGGTATTTTTGCAATCCCTAAGACTGACACGGTAAAATTGGGCCGCATACAACCTCATTATGGCCAGGATGACATGGCCGAATACGACCAAATTTGGGTTAGAGCCGACTTGGCAAATTTTTGATCAAGATCGACTTGATTGGATTTGGCCGAATTTCGGCCGGGTCTATTTCGCCTAATACAACCAAATTTTGGCCAGAGCTGACTTAGCCAAATATGGCCACATTTGGGTCAAGGCCTACTCGATCAAATTTCGGTCAGGGTTTACACAACTGTATACGTTGGTCGAGGTCGACTTAACTGAATACAACCAAATTTTGGTCATGACCGACTTAGCTAAATACAACCAGATTTCATCTACGATTGACTCGGTCAAATACGACTATATTTCAGCTAGGTCAGACTCGACTAAATTTTGGTCGGGACTAACTTGACTAAATTCAACCAGAATAGACTCGGCTGAATAGGCCAAATTTCGGTCATGACCGACACAGCTAAAATGGCCGAATTTCGTCCGAAACTAATCCAGTCAAATAAAACTAAATTTGGATCAGGACCGACACAGCAAAATTTTGACCAGATGACTCAAACAAATTTTGACTACATCGACTCAGATAAATTTTGACTAGACCGACTCGACTGAATTCGGTCATAAAAGCTTTTTCCTCCATCTTTATAAGAATATGTAAATCATGGTTATATGTAACCACCCAATTGTTATTTAATTGAATGATTAGACGATAATTATGCACATTGTAGTTAACTGTGGTTTTGTTTTTTAACTATTCAAATCCCGGAAAATGATTCAAAATATTTAGGAGACTTTTTCCATTTTCTTTTAAATTTTAGGAACTTATTTTGAAAAGTATTCATTACCCTCTTCTGATCTAATCAACCATATTTTTTAATGCCTTTTATATTTGATTGATACTTAGAATATATATAATGCTTTATACTATTTAATAATTGTATTAATATTTAATATTGAGGAAATATTAATGTGAGCATTAGTATTAATAATTTGTAATAAATAAATACAGAAGGAAAGGAAGGTACTATCTGTCCATATAAATTTGCTACTTTTAATTAATGTCCACGAGGGTGCTTGGTGGAATGTGCCTCTATTTTATTCGAGAGGATCTTTAGAAACAACTAAGACTATTTTATTATAGGTTTCTTTTCTATGTGAGTTTACAAATTATAGATAGTGACAAAGTGGTGATTCCTATATATGTAGTCGTCTGTTTATACAAAAAAGGTTTTCCCTATAAAAATAGAAAACTTAAACAAACATTTTGCTAACTAGTAGTTTAAAGGCATTATATACGAAGTTATTTTTTTTATTAAAAAATATATAAAAATATTATAAGAAAGTTATATGAAGATGTATAAACATTATACTTTTATATATATTTAATTTTGAATACAGAATAAAAGTTTTAAGAAACAAAAGAAATACATTTTTAAATATACCAGTTAAAACTTCCATAACTGATTGATCTTGACCAAATTTTACGAGGAATCTTTTGAATTACGAGGACTAGTGAGCATATATATATATATAAAAATGAAACTGAAACATTATTTATTTGTTGTATTGACGAGCATATAGACGCAGTATGAGTTCGTATTCACACTATTAGTAATTTTCCTTTCTACGAACATGTCTCACATGAAATAATTTAAAACACGACTATCTCACTTTTATGTGGATTTGATCAATTAAAGCGTGATTTTGACTTTTCAGTTTTATGACACTCATCGTTATTCACGAAGTGCTATTATTTAATTATTTAGTTAATTTAAAAATAAGAAATATGTTTTGTGATATAGATCGAAAATATTAATAAATTATAATATACATAGAAGATTATGAAATTGACTTTGTTAAGTCTATTTTATATTAATATTAAAATGAATCTAAAATAAACTTTCTAGAAAACATTATTGAAATTTATCTTAAATTTAAGATATTAACAAAGAGAATTAGAAATAATATAAGAAATGTTCTTTCAACCTATTCTCATGATTTTTTTTAGGACATATATATCCAACGAAATATATTATTGATTCAAAAACTAAATTAAATCTCAAATAAACTAATAAATTTAGAATATGTTAGTTTTGCTAAGAAGTATAAACTTAGATAATAAAAAATATCAAATAAAGTTGAGAACTATCCATATCTTGTCGAGAAATATTTTTTTTTTTTATAAATATATTATCTTGTTGAGAAATAGTAAGTAAGATCCAGAAATATTAATCTTGTCAAAAAAAATATCGATCTTACTAAAAAGTGTGACACAATGCTTAAAAGTATCAAACATGATTTATAAGTATTAATCTTATCGATAAGTATTATGCATAATCAAAACCATCTTTATTCAAATGTTGAGAAGTATTAATTTTTTCTCTCAAATTTTTTGTCTATTTTTTTTTACAAATTAAAAAATATTGTTTCTTTTTTGTCCAAACTAATTTTAAACATGTGTTGCCTATAAACAAGTTGATGTTTGTTTGTTTATTAAAAGAGATTCAGAGGTTGAAGAAAGAAACAAAAAGTATTTTTAGGAGGTTTATCATTAAGTTTTGAAGAATAACGTGAAAAATGATTTAAGTTTAGAAAGTCAATATGCATGTAAAAGTATAAAAAGTAAAATTTGTGAAAAATACAAAGAATAAAGCATGTGCAAAAATATAAAGTAAACTCTTTAAAAATGCAAGGGATAGACTATGCAGAAATATATAGAGTAGAACTTGTTAAAACTACAAATCAATGTATGGACAAATTGGTCTAATGTGTATTGTTAGACTCGTTTTAATCAGTGCATCAACATATTTGTCTAATTGTATAGTAATTCAATCAGAGAATGGATAAAGTCATTTGTGTATTAATAGACTTGTCTAATATGTGTATAAACAAACTAGTATAATGTATTGACAAACTCGTCTAATGTGTGTTGCAAGACTTATCTAATTAATGTATGAACAAACTTGTCTAATATGTATTCTTAGACTCGTCTAATCAGTGTATGGAGTGATTCATCTAATGTTTTTTTGGTATACTAGTCTAACTGTTCTATGAAAAGACTTGTTTAATGTATATTGTTAGATTCATCTAATATTTTTTGCTATACTTGTAACGTCCTAGCCGGAAATTACTATTTAAAAATAAATAAGAAATAAGATTTATAAAACATCACATTTATTCTTGCAATTTCCAAAAAACGCGAGAAAATTAAAAGTTCAACATCGCTTCCGTAATAATTAAAATCGTACTATTCAGTTATTACAAAACCAAACCATAAAAAAATATAGAAGAAAATCATAATAAAACTGAGTAAATAATCCCGTCGTGATCCCCACTCCGTCTCTACGTATCCGCCTGCTCACCTGCATTAACATCTGCTCCCATGTAACAAGTTACATGATCATCGCCACACACACACAAATAGGGTGAGCTCATTTAAATAAAACCAAACATATAAACTATTAAATACAACATCGCAACCTTAAAACCCCGAGTTAGTATTCTTCTCCCTTGTTCCTTACTTTTCCACTTCCAATACTTTCATTAGACGTCTATCATTTCTATACCCTTTAAGTGAGAACGATGATCGATCTTTGCTGCACGAGTGTCTACTCGCCCCTCCGACTACAGGCCACTACCTGATAGTCCACACGTGGGAATAACTTTGCCACAACATCTCACCGTGACACCAAGTGGAGCTCCCCGAAACAAACATAAAGTTTGTAGCTGTTCCACATTACTAAAACTCTATCAGAATCACTCTGAAGAGGGCAATCACCCGAACCTCGCCGTACGAGCCACAACTCGCACACTCCACTGGACTTCCTAAACCACCAGGCTACAACCTTGAGTGGTCACGTGTTACCCCAATACAAGATTACACTTGTAACTGGGCCCCTAACCAAAGCCTCGCATCATGAACATCACCTAAAGCTGTGTAGAAACCTTTCCTCGCGCACCATCACTGAACCAAAACCGCTTGGCGCGCATCTCACGTCGTCAGGCACGCACTAGGTTCAGACCGCCTGGCGTGCATCACACGCCGCCAGACGCCACACGTCCGCAGAATCATCACTGCACCGTCACCGCCTGGCGGGGGACACGTACCGCCAGGCGCCACACGCTTGCAGAATCATCTATGCACCGTCACCGTCTGGCGGACTCCGTCCCGCCGCCAGGCGCCACTCGTCGCCACTACCTGGCGCACCTGCCCTGCGCCGCCAGGCGCCACCGTGCCATCAGAGTCTCTGCTGTTCCATTCCGCCTGGCGGGACCCTCCCTACCGCTACGCGCCACGCGTCAACAGTGGCCACTGCCACTGATTTATGTTCCGTCCGCCTGGCGGCTCGCTCGCGCCGCCAGGCACCATGCTTGTAGCGCACTGCTACTGGTTTCTCGGCACTTAAACAGATCCCCAGGGGATCCCAATCACACAACACACCAAACTATAGAATAATTAGGACACACACCAATCATAGTTCTATCACTAGCCACTCATACACACCTTTTTAATCACATATATTATAGTCACCAAGATTGCACACACTTCTCCAAATTAACATAAACAATGTAGCATATTAACTATCCCATCCACTAAACATAATCTTCATATATCCTTACATGTTAATAAACTGAATTGCACCTCACACATTACACTTGGCATTCTTCTCATTTATTAGCATATCGTTTCATATAAATCTATCTCACTCTCTCTACCATATTAACATACATTCTGAATTTAACTTACCACATGCACCCAATTATGCTTCATTAGAAGTTACTTGAACTCATCAAAGACTTATTCATGTATTTTACAAACTCCAAAATCAGCAATATAAATAATGTATATCTCTAACTACTGACCACCAAATCAAATCTCCACCGTTCAAAGTGAAGAACCACATGTTATGGACCACCTGTCAAAATTTCACCTAAATCGGACGGTTTACGAACCGGGAAATACAGTTTTACGAAAACTGCGCGAACCAGAAAAATTGGTGGCGCCTAGCGCCCAAAATCAGATGACTGGCGCCCGGCGGGACTAAAATACCGCCCGGTGGTTACTGTTACGCGAAAAGTACAAAAACAACATTTTTCGTGAATCAACACACCACGCACCTCTGGTGTGGCGCCTGGCGGCCAATATGGTACCGCCAGGCGGTTCCTGCAGTTCCAGGAACCCAGAAATATCCTCAACACCTTCAAACCTTATTCCAACCCCTACAATTCTGATTCCACTCGATTTACGATCTAATAGGCTACCTTCACATGTTTATATTCATTATTCCTTCATAATACTCCTCCATATACGAAATTCCACTAACCTTACCACTTAATCTAGTGCGACTATGAAATCCCCAATTAATCAACCCACCAATTGATATTCATGCAATTTTCAAGTTCATGCAATTTTCATCAATTTAGTCACTGCAAACAATAATTCATCATGCAATTGATATATGTGCAATAAGAATTCAATCCAAACACAACATCACTGACCAATCACCCAAGCGAGAAAAAAAACAACAACAACAGTATAGCGCCTGACAGGTCACTCCCGGCCGCCAGGCGAATTATCCGCAAACCCAGAAAACTGGATGTAACCACATGTGCCGCCTGGCGGCAGTTCATGCGCCGCCAGGCGGTTTCTGAAAAAATCCAGAAAACGTGAAATAAAGTAGAAATTGAGGTTTTCCCAATTCAAGTATGGCCTAGAACACATCTTCATACAATACAGAAATAAAACATGCAATACGAACTCCCTTAACCTGAATTTCCTTCGCCTAGCCGTGACTCTTGCAAGCTCTCCCTTGACACCAATGCCCTCCTTTGCCTTTCCCTCTCCCTCAACTCAGCCCCCCAAAACCTCACTCAAAACTCTCAAATTCGTGCTCTCTTTCTGATATGATTTCAGCCTTGCCAAAACTTTTCCTAATACCCTAATTTTTCCTTTTAAATGGTGATTTAAAGTTAGGTCAATAATGAGAAACGAAAATGCAACTTAATTGGTGATTAAGTGCCATTCATTGTCCCATTATGGCTATTTCTTTAGCCACCCTTGGCTGCCATGTCTATTAGGGTCTTCCTTTAACCCTTCAAATTCTAAGCCAAAGCTAAAAAAAATATCCAAAATGAAGTTTAATTTGAGTTTCCCCAAGGTTCGAACCCACCACCTTGCTAATGCCAAATCAATGCTAAACCACTAAGCCAATTCTTGTTTCTTATTAACTAATAAAATTCAAGTATTATACTATGTTGCATCACGACTAACACATATATTTAAAATAATAATAATTAAATACACATTATTGGCATACCTAAGACTCGAACCCAAATCCTCTCACACAATCAAGTACTCTCAACCACTTAATGCCATAAAGGCTTCTCTTACTAGCATTTATTAAATAATTATTTATTTAATTATTTAAATTTTGTGGGTCTTACAATACTCGTCTAATCAGTGTATGAGCATACTTGTCTAAGGTGTATTGGAAAATTCATTTAATTAATGAATGAACATATTCATCTAATGTATATTAATAAACTCGTATAATATGTGTATGAACATATTTGTCTAATATATATTGCTTGACTCGTCTAATCAATATATAAATGGCTCGTCTTAGGTATATTTCTAGACTTGTTTAATCATTGAATCGACAAACTCATCTAATGTTCTTTGTTGTAATTATCTAATCAATGTATATCTAAGCTCATATAATATCTTTCGTTATACTTGTCTAATCAACTATGGAATGACTTGTATAACATTTTTTGTTATATTCGTTTAATTAGTGTATGAACACTTTTGTCTAATGTGTATTACTTGGCTTTTATAATGTTTTTTTCTTGTCTATATTCCTCTAATCAATGTATGAACAGACTTGTCTTATGTGTATTACTAGACTCGTCTAACCAATATATAAAATGATATGTCTTGTGTTTTTGCTATATTCGTCTATTGATTGTATGATATATATTATATATTTTTAAAGTTATATTTAATATATAATTACTAAATATTTATAAATATAATTTATTAAAAATAAAATTATAATTATAAAAATAAACATAAATAATTTTTATTATAGAAAGTTATTATTTATTTTATAGATAATTTTTTTATTATAAATACTATATTTGGTATAAAGAAATAACTAATTTAAAAAAAACAGTGAAAAAGAGAATGAAATTTAGAAATTATTTTATCAGTAAATTACAAAATAAAGGTTAATTTAATATTAATTCATAAATAATTTATCAGTATAATGTAATGTTTAAATTTTATTACACATTGGAAAAAGAAAAATGAATCAAAATTTTAATTGTTTAATACATTTTTGTTAGCGATTATTGAATGTGAGTGGTTAATAGGAGTGTTTGGTGGTAGGGAAAAGCAGTTGGTAAGTAAAAGTGCAAATAATGATGTAAAAAATATATTAAAATAATGATATTTGGTAGGGATGGTGATGGACGTGAATAGTGATTATTTATAATTTAAAAATTCACTTGTTATTTGCATGGTCTTGTTTAAAAGATATTTACAGATTTTTAAAAATTTGCATATTTTTATGATTATTCACGAATTTAAAAAAAAATATTTTATAAATTTTAACATAATTTTTTTAATTAAAATTAAGAAAAATAAAATAAAATATAAATTAAATTAGATATAAATTAAATTAAATTTAATAAAATATAAATTATTTTTATTTTTATTTTTATAGATAACAAACATCTACATATAAAAATAATATGATATTTATGTTTGATTTATTTATAAATAAATATTAAAATACTCATTATCTATATTACGAATTTTATCTATGAATAATAATAAATTTAGATATTTTACCATTCTTAATATACAATCAAATGAAATGTCAATAGGGCAGGTAATATGTAGTAGTAGTTGTATGACCACCTTCAAGGAGAAGCCCTTAATTATTGTCCTTTTATAACATTACTATTTTTTAGACCCTGCATTGCACGGGTTACTATTTTTTTAATTCAAAATATCAATCTTTTCAATATTTTACTATATTTTATGTTTCATATGATAGTTTTATTATTAATATTTTAAAATTAAACACTTCAAAACATATCCTTATAAAAAGCGTCTCACTAATAAAACTGATACTAAAATATTTATTTGAGTTTGATAATATGAAATAATTTTAAGAAAAATATATTTCTTTCAATAATTAAATAAAACTTTAATTAAAATATATATTACAAAACTTTTATATATAAATGAATTAAAAAATATTAAAAAGAATATAATAAACTCATAACAAATTAAATTAAAACATGAAAGAATAACTCTTACAACAAAAATAAAAGTGTAAACTCTATCAAATACTTAATGTTGTAATGGCGTGAAATAAACAAAAATGTATAAAGAAACAATCTACTTTAGAATAAAAAAGTATAAAGTTTGTTTTTATTCGAATTTAGTTGGATGGTTTACAGTTGAAGTTAACAGTTTTACATTTTTACTATATAAGTTTTAATTTGAAAAAAATGTTAGAAAAATATTAAAATTTAATATATTTTACATTTTTTATTTAAATTTTATTAAGTATTTAATATTGTTAGTTTGACATCATAATTTTTTTACACCCTCATTATCTTTCATTGTCTATTTTTTTTATAAATATAAAAATTAATTTTTATGAAGACCTTTTTATTTCTATGATGATTGTCAAAGTAAGCAAATAATGTAAAAAAAAAAAGAAAAAGAAATATTTAATCAAAATGTAATGATATGATATACTAATAAAATGGACGCAAGATCCAGCTGACAACATATCACCAATAACACACACACTTAAAACTATTTAATTTATTTAATACTTTAAGAATTTAGTATGTTTTTCACTTTTCTTTATTTTGTTTTATGTAACACGTGAGAAAATATTATTATAATAATTTTATTATATATTGAATTACTTAATAATTTATTTATATATATTACCAAGCGAAAATCAATTAAACTGTAAGATCAAATCTAATAATGATCTCTTGATTTTTTCTTTTAAACTAGTGCATGCAAATGAGAGGTCGACACTATTCATATGGTTATTATATCTGTCGAGTAATGACATTCTAATTTCACCCATTATCTTGGATAAAACTACTTAACAAGTATAATAATATAATTTAAAAGTTATTTTATTAGTTTAATATTTTTTTAAATATTTATATTATTAATTATTACAATAAGTTATCCAATAGTCATATTTAAAACAATGGGTATCAAAGTATTATTTTTCATCTCTATTTTATATTAAGTTTAGAAGGATTTTTAATGGTCAAAGGTATTTTTAATCACCATTAAAAAGGATTTTACCGCCATATAAACTTTCTTTGCCAGTTATAAATTTGTGATAATCTTTTTTCTCCCCCAAAAAATTTATCACTGCCTATTTTGTCACCAATTTGCTCAAATAAATAAATCTCAAATACTGCACAAAGATTTCACCCCAATCCAACCAATATCATTATTTAAATATACAGTTAATACATGTGTTATATGTTGAGCTGCATTGCCCCAAACTAATATATATATATATATATATATATATATATTTACATGTACCACATTAGTATATGATATCAGTGGTTAATATTTCAGTCAATCTTCACCACCCATCCTTTCTGATCCTCCAAAACACCTGTTTGGATTCCCGTAATGAAATCATACAATTTCTGGGTAACAGTATTTGTTCCTGTTTTGAATTCCACCCTGACAAGACAACCAATGTTTTGTTCCACAGTGTTATTATGTTGGTAGTAACAGTAGTGAACCAGTAATATTCCAAAGCTAAAAAACGGAACAAAATTTTTTATTCTATTTACCTCATATCCTTGTAGGTTACACTGCCAACCTCAGAGATCCCAACAGCAGTTCCAGTACAGAAAACCTCATCAGCTTCAATCACTTCATCAACCGAAAATTTGCGTTCCTCCACCTACACAAAATTAACACCCGCAAATATATAATATCAACAAATTCAAGTATTGATTTGAGAGAAAAATATGCTTTATGCATGTGATTTCAGTGTGATTGTGATACCTGGAAGCCCAAATCACGAGCAAGTTGCATGATAGTGTTCCTTGTGATTCCAGGAAGAATGGTTCCGAGTGTAGGTGAAGTTGTAATCACATTACCCTAGAGATGCAGATTAATCAACAGGCATGTACAAATTGAAAGAAAATTATGAAATTGGCAAAGTACGAAAACATTACCTTGACCATGAAAGCGTTGCACGAAGACACCTCCTCCACATATTTACGTTCCATTGCATCAAGGAAGAGAACATCAGAAAACCCTTTGGCTTTTGCTTCTCTCGTAACTTCGAAAACCTGCGTTTGGATCACAATTATTTGGTTGAAATGCTGATAACCATGAATGCTAATACAAACTTACAGGTGAATAGTTTCCTATGTTCTTCACTCCTCCGGTCCCACCAGGAAACGCGCGAGGAATTCTATCGTCAATCAACAAGTTCAGTGGTGAAGTTCGTCCCTGTCAGAGGATGTCACAAACACAATCAAAATGTTGAATTTGCTCAAAATATTATATAAACATCTAATCACAGGTTTAGTTGAGAACGGTGATGATGACTGACCTTGTAAACGTTGCAAATAGGGTTAGTGTAGATGAGGAAGGTGCATTGTGGTGCAGGTGCAATACCCATAACGGATCCACTTCCAAAGAGTAAAGGCCTAATATATAAGGCTCCTTTTCCGTAAGGAGGAACCTGCAGCAAAAGATGAGGAATAAAAAATTATATGTGATGTCTGTTTGAATAAATTTCTTCAGAAAAAGTAAAAAGGAAGAAACTTGTGGTGCATACCCAACTCTTATTTGCGGTAACAACTTGTTTGACAGCTTCAATGTACTGTTGAACAGAAGGTGCCACCATTAGCAACCTCTCTGCTCCCCTCTGCATGCGTAGGGCATTTTCTTCTGGTCTGAACAACTGCACCCCACCGTCTGCTCTTCTGTATGCCTTCATGCCCTCAAATAATCCCTATTTTTCATGCATAAATATTCAAGGATAATAAATATCTTGGACCAACATCTTAAGATAATTGAATCATGAGTCATTCAACTTTATCTTCAATTATGCTGACCTGTCCATAATTTAACACAGAAGAATGTGGTTCAATCTGAACGGTTCCAAAAGGTACCAGAGCTCCGTCTGAAAAGGTCCCATCTTTATTGGATTTCATTATGTACATGTAATCAGTTGGAATCACATCGTATCCAAGCTTGTCCCAATCCATCCTGTTAAATATATTTAAAATGGTAGCCATGAGAAAAATCAAACAATATGTATATAATGCCATCTCTTTAGTAAAGTTATTGATTTGTTTTATATATGAAATGTTTCTGAAACATACATGACACTCAATTGTTCAAAAAGTTACGATGAGATTTTTTGTTGTTTCATGTTTACCGATTGAAATTGATTTTCATATAGTTATAATCTATGTTGACACTAAGGCGATGGAACTTCAATTTTAAAAGGAAAATAGTATAAAAAAAAATTATGAAATTGCATGTCCATGCAACATTTGGTGGGAAAAATTGAAAATTAAAAAAAGCGTTTGATTAACATGAATTGGAATTTGTCGTGGAAGAAGAACCTGTTGCATGGTTGATGGGAATTTTCCATGAACAGATATGGAAGGTCAGCTAAAGATGGAAGATAGAAGAAAAACTATTATAAGTTATTGGTTTAGGGTGAAGAAGAATAAGGTTAAACATGGTTATATTTATACGTACGAAGGAACCTAAAAATTGACTCCGAACTCCAAGGATTGCGGCTCACGAGGAAGTTGCTATTGTTGTCTGTCAATTATATTCTCTTATTTTTTCATCAATCATAGTTTTACCGCCCAATGTTCCAAAATTAGATTATTCTTTTAAGGAAAATGACTACTAAATATTTATTAGGGCCGCACAATGTTTGGAACTAAGAAATGGTTTTCTTTCGCTTATTAAAAAAAAAAGTAGTTTTCTTTCAACCGGATAGACCTCTGTTCAGACGGATTACAAGTACAATTTCATGTATACAACATTAACATATTTCAATTCAAATAAAATTTTAAAAACAAGAAAACCATTCAAAATTAACAATGTAACTCAATTATTTTAAGAAAAATATTGTTTTAGATGTTTAAAAAAAAACGAATATTAAATGAAAAAGTCTGAAGCTAAAGAACTAAAAATATGGTTGAAGTCAAGTTCGTTTTCTAGATGGAGTTTTTGTCAAATCTTGACTTTATCTAGAAAATAAATAAAACAATGATTTAAAAAATTAAAAAATAATATAATAAGTAAAAATAAAAATAAGGTTACAAGTACACACAACATTGCCTAATCTTATAAAATCTCATTGTCAGCGAACCACTCTCCCACACACTTTTTTTTTTTTCAAAATATTCGCAATTGATGTAATATAAAAGGGAAGATCGCCTTTATTATGTGTAAGTAACTATCATAATGCAAAAAAGGCTTTCACGACGTCTAGTTAAAAAATCAACGTGAAAAAAAATAATATTACATTTTTCAATTTTAACAAACTTTTTAAGAACGATGGTTTAAATAATCATCATTATAAGTGAAAATGACAACACTTAACCATAGTTAAAAGTGGGACAAATGAGAAATAATAAAGGACCATAATTAAAAGTGGGACAAATAAGAAATAATAATGGTTATATAGAGAGCTGTCTCTACAAGTGCAGTACTTTTTCAACAAAAAAAAAAAACAAAGCTTATCTCTTCATGCGACTTTTGTTTGAATGTTTTTTCTTCTCCCTACACTTTAGTATCTAAATTTTTAGAGTTAAATATATGAATTTTTACAACCTGCGAAGGGTCCTGTTGCATAATGTCATTGCAAAACTAGTTGTTCTTCTCCTCCACTGCTATAGGACTCTCGTTCTCCTCCATACTAACTTTCGTTGAAGTTTGTTTATCTCTTCCTTCTTGTTTTTTTTTCTTCGTTGATGTTCGTGTAACTCTAACGTTGTCTTTCTTCGTTTTGTTGCGCTACATTCTAGGTTTTCCGTTGTCATCCTTTTCTGTTTGTGGCATCACTGCATTACATATTCGTGTAACTTACTTTGGGTCTCTCTTCTTACTCTCGCTTTGGATCTCTCTTCTCACCCTCGCTTTGGATCTTTCTTCTCTCTCTCGCTTTGGGTCTCTCTTCTCTCTCTCTCTCTCTCTCTCTCTCTCTCTCCATTTTGGTGTCACTGCATTCTAGGTTTTGCGTTTAGGGCACTACTACATTGCATGTTCATGTAACTCTTGCTTTGAGTCTCTCTTCTCGCTCTCACTCTTTTGTTTGGGGCGCCAATGCATTGCATGTGTTTTGGCATTGATTGACTTACCAATCGATAAACCCCTTACCCCTCCTCCATTTTATCCTAATTGGATATGCTTTGATTCAGAGGTGGCTCAAGAGTTTGGAAGGCCTAAAGCAAACTTAAAAATGGAGGCCTTTTATTTAAAATTTATTTTTGAGTCTTTTTTGATGCAAAACTATTTATTAAATTGTCATAATTAATTTCATTTAACATTTATTCTTCAATAGACAATAAGGCTAATCCATTTAATCTTTCTTGAAACATTGTTGACACTGAAATTGTTAATATTATTCTATAAGTTACATATGCATTTGGAAAAAAAAATATTTTTTTTTTTTATAAATTAAGAATATCGATTAGTTTATATTTTCAAAACCTATAATTTATCTTAAGATATTTAATTATGAAAATAAATCAAATCCATCATTATCCAACAAATTATCTTGTTTTAAAGACTATTCAAAGTTTAAGCAGTCTTCTTGCAAAAATGTACAATCTAGTGACTTTAATTTTTAACACTACATAAAAAACAAAAAATATCTTCATATATTTTAAATTGTTCAAATCTACTCTTAAGTGTGGTAATTTCTTTATCTACAATATACGAAAAGTAATCAATTCTAAACGATTCTTGAAGAGATTTTACAATTTCATTATCAATGTTTTCATTAAATTGTTTCTTTTTGCGTCTAATACGTTTTTTTAATAAACTTAGGTTCTTCTCAACTTGATAGTAAGTTTTTTTTTTTCCCTAAACTTGAATTATCTTATAGAAATCCCAACTTTGAATTATGCTCAAATTAATCTATTATCTACCAAAAGACTAACACCTAATCTAATTAATAATTTTGTAAAAAAATTTTAGTTCCTTGTCAAAATATATGCAAAAAAACTCTTGAAACTCGTAATTCGAAAAGTACCGAAAAATTAAACTAGACAAAAGAAATGTATTTCTAATTTTAGTACAAACCCAAAACAAAATAAAAACTACAATAACACAAATAGAAAGAAAAAACATACAAACAAAAAATGAGGGTGAAAAATTGGTACACAAAGGCAATTTGAGATTGAAAGAATGTAATTTGTCAAGACACTTAAAAAATGACTCTTAGAAGAAAAGAAAGTAAGAAGATGCGAGAGAAGTGACAAAAGGATAAAAATATAAAGAAGAAAATATAATTATAAGAGAATAAAAATACATAATCATTCTCTTCTTCGTAAAAACAATTATAATTTACTAAATAAAGGTTTTAACTCATTAATTATTATTTTTAATACCAATAAAAATTAACATATACTAATAATAATTTAATTAAATTTTATTCTCAAACATAAACTTATAATTAATGTAATAGAGCTATATTAGTAATAAAATATTCTTTTGAGGCCTTTTTTTTTTATCTCAAACATAAGTTTATAATTAATTTAATAGAAATATATTAGTACAAAAATATTTTTTAGAGGCTTTTTCCTTAAAATTAATTTTATAATTAATTTATACGAAAATATTAGTAGTAATATTTTTCTAAGATCTTCTTTTACTGGAAGTCTAAATAAGTGGCTTTACTGTCTTTACCTTTTAGCAGACATGCTTTAATTGTATAACCAAAAGTATAAACTAAAAATATCTAGTGCCAAAACCCTTCAATGTAGAGTAATAAATAAAACATCCTTTAACAATACAATCAATGTTGGCTTACACATAAACAACATCAGACATCCTCCAAAGATAACTCTTTCTAGACTTATGTTTGAATATTAAATAACTTTAAAAATAGAAAAGTCAATAATATCATTATCCATACTTATTACATGCCATTTTAATATTCCACTAAATGGTACCTAGCATGATTTCACATCCTTTACACCATCCAAATAGTATAAGGAACAAATACTAAACGAACTTGTTTCACCAAAGGCCTACTTGGAATGTTAAGAAACTGTATATTTTCATTAGAAGGTAGAAAGACAAAGCTAGGAAAAGTTTGCTAAAGCCAGAACCATATTTTAATAGCTATGCTCCCTAAAAAGAGATATGAAAAGTACTCTCCTTTAGTTGATTGCATAAAGTGCTTATATGGAACACCTATGAACACCTCTAAATTGAACACTTCTATTCAAAGGAATTTTATTATCCAACAACTTTCACGAAGGATTTGGCAGGTGGGGTGTTATTCACTTGTATAATTTTTTTCTAGATAACGTAAAATAGATAAGATGATAAATGTTTTTGATCCTTTCCCTTAGTAATTATAAAAGATGCACTTAAATCAGAACTTTTTTCTCACTTCCTTTCTCTTCTTTCTTTTTCTATATATACTTCTCTTTCTCTTTCTTTCTATCCTCTATTTTTCTCTCTTCATGTAAAATTTTCTTAACATAAGTAAATTTTTATTTATTTTAAAATTTTGTAATAATGACGAAAAGATACTTTACTCCTCTCTCTCTCCCTTTCCTCTTATAACTATGAAGAACAAATTTTTATCTCATCGCTTATCACATATTTTAAGAGATAATGCTAAATTAATATATATAATTATTGTTTATTTTTTAAATTATAAGGGTTATATTATTTAAAAAAATAAAAAATTATTAATATAATTCATAAATAACATAATTATAAAATATTGTATTTGAAAAATATATTACATTATAGAGTCTCTAAGTAATAGTGTTATGAGAGAAAGAAGTTACTCATGATTGTTTTAATTCCCTTTCTTTTCCTCAAAGTGCATGTGTTTACTACTCAACATTCTCGGTTCATCGTAAGTGAGTATTATCATTATTTCAAATTCGAAATCTAGCAATATACTTCATGTGTTAAGGATTGTGGCTTTGTTTATTGTGCTTGATATTTTATGGTTTTTGGTCAGAATCAAGATGTCTATTTGGTCAATTAGAGCTCATTGTTATATTGTTGAGGTTATCTTGGTGTCCAATTGAAACCTAATGTTCTCATCACTTTACTTTCGCATGACAATTCTATCCTATGTTCTCTCTATAAGTTATTTGAAAAAGATGCTCCACTTGTTCTTAGGTTGTTCACTATTGTTGAGGGATCCATCTCTCACCATTTGAATAAGAGATCATATTTTAACTATATTAATAATCATAAAAAGGAGTGACTTGGGAGATAGTTGATTAATTATATCCTAAATATCTAATAAATATAAAACTATATATATAAAAAAAACTCATATACATGGTTCATGGCACATAGACCAAAATCTAAAGGGAATCAAAGTATAAAGTTCATCACGTTCATCATCATCATCACACAAATGCCTAGTTCAATGGCGAAGAAGAAGAAAATCAACATGAATGTCGAAAATAACACAAGGAAAGGATGCCTTTCAATGCGGTGAAAACCACAAACGAAGAAAACAAAAGTTTTAAGCAACAATGAAGGTCTTATCCTATGAGGAATAATCATAAATTTACTTTCGACCTCAGAAAATCAGATGTAAAATTGAAAAATTATGTCTGATGGGAAGGAGCCATATGTAAAAATTGAAAAATTACTATAAAAATGTTATCACACATTTTTAACATTTGATCTCACCTGATCAGATGTAAATGGACAAATATAATAAGTCATTTTTGTATTAGTGTATCTATCTCAGTTTGAATTTCATTGAACTTAACATTGCACATTTAGAATTCGCTAGTTGGAATAAAAAGAAGGAAAATTGTACTATGACAATTAATGTTTGAAAGACATAGGTATAATTAATTGAAAGAAATACTTAAAATATTAATACTATAATTATTTTTGAAGTTTTCTTAAATGTTAAAATACTCTAAAAGCAATTCATATGTTGATTTTGGTGATTTCAGGACATGTGTACACAAAATCATCCATTTTTTTAGTTATTTGTGCAAATTATGTCATAAGATGTATAAAGTTGTATTTAGTGTTTCATAGCAACATCTTTAACGTCGTGTTTAGGAATTAGAGGACGAAAAAGAAAATGCCATGTGTCATCTTCATACTTTGCTTAATTTCTTAATTCTACGCAATTGTGTAGGGCTTACTTTGAAAGACGACGTGTATGATTACCACGTTCATGACAAATATAAACCATTAATCAACTAAGCTTCAGTAATGTATGGGTTAAGCGAAAAATTCTATCAACTATGGTGTCTTTGAGACTTTCACCATCATGAAGAATTATATTTACCGAGAATAAGCGAAAGAGGAGGATACCCACTGGATTCACACAAAATGTTGTTATGTTTACGTCCACACATCATGGTTTATTTTGCACCATGCATTGCATCCTTTAAAACAATATATATGTTGTGCTGGATCGAAGTCTGAATATAAAAAACAATTAAGCAACAATGAAGACCTCAAATCTTGTGTTCATCCTCACCATTATCTCAATGTGCAACATTTGCTTGGCACAAAGCTCCCCGCAAGATTTCCTTGACGAGCACAACAAAGCTCGTAAAGAGGTTGGTGTTAAACCATTGGTATGGAACGAAACCCTTGTGGCCTATGGACAAAAGTACGTGAACTCGAAGAAAAAAACATGCGAATTTGTGCACTCTATGGGACCTTATGGGGAGAACTTGGCAATGGGTTATGGTGAATTTAGTGGTAGGGACTCAGTGAAAATGTGGGTGGGAGAGAAGCCAAACTATGATGAGAAGAGCAACAAGTGTGTTAAAGGTGAGTGCTTGCATTACACTCAGGTGGTTTGGAACAACACAAAGAGTGTTGGATGTGCTAGAGCCAAGTGTGACAATAACGCTATATATATCATCTGCAACTATTACCCTCCAGGCAATTATATCGGATCCCGACCTTACTAACATTTTACAGTAACCATATATATATATGATACACTTCCACAATTACATATTTTAGAATTATATATATGATAATTTTGGAAGTGTATGGATATGAATTAGTTATAAATATTTTCATTGTTCTTACCGGGTTATGGAGCATGAACCTTTAGAAAGGTAGCAAGATCTAAGTGATGACTTGAATACTCTTGGTTACTGGAACAAAGAATATCACATGTAAAAGACTGATCAACCCTCAAGTCAGTAAGAGAAATTTAGGATCTATATAAGTAGAGAAGTGCATATGAATTGTGTTTGTAATCTGTGGAGAAATACCATGTTTATTTATAGCATTTCTAGGCGTATGAAATATCTTATAAAATCAAGAATATTAGAGAATATAATAAAATCTTATTGTTTGTGTGATAAAATAGCAATAATATACCATTTACCTAGATTAACCATATATTTTGTTGATATATGTTATAAAAGGATACTTAAGATATCAATATATCATATAATCAACTACTCAAATTTGACCATATATTCTATTAATATACGATAATGGAATCAACAAATATCTTTGTTAAATTATTTAGTCACTTTAGGCCAATAATGATGAATGAGCATTGTTGGACATTTTCTTAAGTGTATTTGTTGGATTAGGTAAGTACACAATCCCCAAGCTCAAAAGTTTGATTGGTAGGTGGAACGAACTCGCTGCGATTGTAACTGACCCTTTGGCTAAGTTGTAGTCGCCTTTATGTTTGTAGGTGGATTGACTGTTTTGTTTGTATGTGGTTCTCTTTGATCGTGTTGAACACTATATTGACTTGTTGCCTCCTTGTCTTTAAAGTTGGTACCTAAGTTCTTGTTTTTATATTGTTTTGTTGTTTTTTTTTTTTTTTAGTTGGTTTTTTTGTTTTTTGTTTGTTGTTGTTTTTTTTTTTTTTTATTTCTGTGAAGCATTAATGAGGATATCTTCTAAGTGGCATTTCTGAAGCATTGTAATGTTTGCCTTGGGTTACGAATCGTCTCCTCCCATTAAATGGCCCATACAATATGGATGATGTGTCACCATCCTAGTTGTTGCGCGAAAATGAAGCGCCAAGGGTGGTGCTCATTCCTAAGGGAAACGCTTTTTGGGGTATTTTGTTTAAACATTTTGAATTCTTTACACCTTATATGTTACTATTTCACATTTGAATTTTTCTTCTTTGCATCTCATTATGTTCGCGCTCCCTTGGTTAACTTTCTTCTCAAATCCTGATCATCTTCTTCGTTCGAGCTCTTCACTTAGTGTGTGTATGTGTGTGTTGCATATGTCTTAGCTTTTGGCATTTGTTTTTAGTTTGTTCTCATCCTTGTGTATGTCTTCTTCTTCTTCTTCTTCTTCTTATTCTTATAATTATGGTCGTGGTCGGTCTTTGTCAGGGAGAGAAATCACCCTTATGGGTGAAGGCTCTTCTATAGAACCGTCTTCTTTTCTTTTTGGCGATAGGGTTTCCTCACCATAGCTCCTTGTTTTTGTGTGCCCAATGGTTGATTCCTATGGGATTACTGTATTGGCTTCTAAAAAATATGAAAGAAGGTGGCCAAGGGGAAGAAGGTCGTGAAACCTGAACCTCAAGTCAAGAGGCAAGACCGTTTTCCCCTATAAGGGATGCTAGGTATTCCTTTTTTCTTATATGAAGTGGTGTCTTATTTTTCCGACTTCTCTTTCACCAAGAAGGTGTCCAGTTTACGACTAACTTCCAAGTCTGCTTGAACGAGCTTGCTACTCTACCTTGCTCCCTTGAGGAGAGGATCTAGGGATGACAATTTGGGGCGGGCAGACGAGCTGGCCCGTAAGCCTGCACAAAAAAATGCGGGACGGGCTGGGATGTTGAACCCACTGGGCCGTAATGGGCCGCACTGTATAGGCTCGCAGCCCGTGCATGCTAAAGGCGAGGTAGGGCGGGTTGGCCCGTTGGCTCGCTTACAAAATTATATGTTATCATTTTTTTAGTTCTCACATCATTCATCACATTGTTTCTTTAATTTCCTTTTAATTTTATTATTATTATTATTATTATTATTATTATTATGTTTATGTATAATCATTATATATAAGATAATGATTTTAGTTCTTGAATATGGAATATCTTTTTATGCATTTTTAGGTACATGTCTTGTAAGGTGACATGTTGTTATTGTACTTTAGCTATAATCTTCGTTATTATTTTTCTTGTCTTTGATTAGGTAAATTAATTGGAATTATTTCGGTAGAAAATGAATATAAATTATTATGCAAAAAATAAAAAAGTTTTTATTTTGCTCAACACAAAAAAGAATATTTCGCTCATCACAAATTTGGGCCAGCCCGCAGACCCATTGGCCAACCCGCGGGGCGGGCCGGAAAAGTGAACCCGATATTAAACTACGGGGTGGGCCAACCCGGCCCGCACTTTGCGGGCCAAAATGTGGAGCGGGCCAAAACAGGCCGGGCTGGCCCGCTTTGCCATCCGTAAGAGGATCTTCTCGAGGCTTGAAGAAAAGGAAGGTCATTTTATCGTTGTATATGAATACTTTTCTAAAGAGTTATATCTTCAAAAATTTGTGTTAAATATGACGATTATTTGTTGCATAATATGACACTTATGACTGCCGTATTTTATGCGTGTGGCGAGGACTACATACTGCCAAATTTTATGTCACCATATAGTATAATATGGCGGTCTTGTGTGAAACGCCACAACATTCATCGTTTAATGTTGTGTGCAAATAATGACAGTTAAAACTACCGTAATTTGTTTATTTTAAAAGAATTCTAATGAGGAAAATGACACTTGAAAGCGCCATTATTTTCAATGTACTAAAATATAATATGATGTTTCGAACTGTCGTAATTTGAATGTAAAATTATTTTTATATTTCTTTATTTATTTAACACGCTTTTCATAAAATCAAAAAAGGTGAAAAAGAAATCACATACATAAATTTTGATCATAAATATTTTCATTCATAATTCATATTAAAAAAGTCCATATTATCCAACATCATCCAAAGGTGTATATGTTGAAAACAAAAACTCGAAAAAGATATTGGATTTTCCTAAATTTCTATAAATATTTTTCTAACTACTCTTGACTCCCTCGTTTGATCCTTTCACGTTGGAGCACCGCTTCCAGCATCTTGTGCCTGGAATAACTTATAATCTTTCTTGATAAAACCTTCTTTCTTAAATAAAGTGGGTGAGGAACACTTTTCCTTTGATATGAGAACCAAGACTTTTGTGCAAACCATATCATTTTAAACACATTAAAACTTCAGTATTTGCTGACTTGTAAAAGTAGTTAGAAAAATGATTATAATTAGGTACATTTTTCTTTTTTGGCAAAATTCATGTAGCTAGTTTTGCATAATTTGGTCACAAGGATCTTAATAAACCCTTCCATAAAATGGTAAACACTTAGACTCCAATTTTGAGTATTATAATAAGTGATTATGACCATAAACCACTAAAAGAAAAATTAGGTGCATAGGTTAATAAACTTATGCCCACTATCTTTTTGAAGCAATGAATCCTTCAATCTTTGTTTACTCGTAAGAAACCTGCCAATTGTTCAACTTCTCAAGAAAATAACTTTACTTTCACAATAAGACATGGAAATAGTCATCTTAGTGAAAATATGTTGAAGAAATAGACATGGTTAAAAAAATAATATCCATAAATTGGTCACACGGATAACTTGGTCACAAGGATCTTAAAAAATCCTTCCATAAAATGATCAACACTCATACTCCAATTTTGAGTATTATAATAAGTGATTATGATCATAAACCATTAAAAGAAAAATATGGTGCATAGGTTAATAAACTTATTCCCACTATCTTTTTGAACCAATGAATCCTTCAATCTTTTTTTACCCGTAAAAAACCTGCCAATCGTGCAACTTCTCAAGAAAATAACTTTACTTTCACAATAAGACATGGAAATAGTCATCTTGGTGAAAATATGTTGAAGAAATACACATGGTTAAAACTAATATCCATAAAATAAAAAATATAAATTATTAAGTTTTAAAATTTCTTAAAATTAAGATAATATTATAAAAAAAATTAAGAAATTTTCTTAATTACACAATTTTTTCCACTACGTACGATCTCCAATGTTTCATTACTTTATATTATATTACATCTTTATATAACCCTTGTTAATGTTAGAAGGAGGAAGAAAGGGGGCTAGGGTTCAGATGAAGAAGAAGATACAAAAGAGGGATTATGGGCAGAGCACTCTCACACACACAATACACAGGTGAATACTGAAATCATACTATAGTATTATTATTACTGCAACTATATTAGAGAAAAATAGAAACTCTATTTATATAGTTGGTTATACAAAACAAACTGTAAAAGGCAGCTTGAATTAACTACATCACTCCCCCTTAATTCAAGCTTAGAGCTTCAAAAATGCCTAGATCGTTTCTCAAATGTTCGAACCTCTCCTTCTTCAAAGGTTTGGTTAAAACATCTGCTAATTGTTGTTGTGTAGGACAATAAACGAGCTTGAGTTTCCCACTGTTGACTTGCTCCCTTAAAAAGTGATATCTGGTCTCTATATGCTTGCTCCTGCCATGTGATATTGGATTGTTAGCTAGGTTGATTGCTGATTTATTATCAACAAGCAACTGTATAGGTTCTTTAACCTCTATAGTCATCTCTGACAACACAGAGTGTAGCCAAACTGCTTGGCATGCAGCATAAGCTCCTGCATTGTACTCAGCTTCACATGAGGATAGTGCTACCACTGGCTATTTTTTAGAGCACCATGAGATTGGTGCTCCCATAAACTTGAACAAAAACCCACTTGTGCTTCTTCTATCACTGCAATCTCCACACCAATCAGAGTCTGAATATCCCACCAGCTCTGTTTGCTCCTGATTATTCTCAGGAAACAATAAACCAAACCCAATTGTTCCTTTAATATACCTGAGCACTCTTTTGGCAGCAAGTAAATGCACTTTCCTTGGATGATGCATATATCTGCTTATTACTCCTACTGCAAAACAGATATCTGGTCTGCTGTTGCAGAGATATCTAAGTGAACCCACCATTTGTTTGAATAGAGTGTTGTCTACAGTGGCGGAACTTGACCAAAAATCCTAAGGGGGCCAAATTATATTTGTTATATATAAATTATTTTTTTAATTAAAAAAAATTAATTTCTTTACTATTTTTTTTATTCAAAATAAGTACTCATGACAATAGAATCTAAACAATATAACAATAATATATATGAAAGAGTAACATAAAGTTTATCATCAACAATAATATATAAAAAAACAAAAGTTACCTTTATTCAGAGTGCTCCTTTACGCTCTTTCAATGACTTAAAATCTTCAATAATTGAATTAGAGCTGAAACTAGTTGCAATATCCCTTTCAATATAGATTATCATAGTGCTTGCTAAAAATTCAGCCTCCATCTTATTTCTCAACTTGTTCTTGATTATTTTCATTGCAGAAAAAGATCTTTCAGTTGTAGTTGTAGAAACTAGAAGAGTCATGATAAGACAAAGTAATCTATTTATCAAGTAGTAAACTTCAGACTTTTTTGTTGTTGCCAAACATGTACATAACTCTTGCATTGTTGATAAATTCTTCAATATTTGGATTCTCGTGAAGTTTCTCAATTTTAGATGACGTAGATGCATTTTTTTCATTTTCATCACAAGCCTTCCTCTTGAAAAAAGAATCAATTCTTTTACTCTTTATCATAAATTTTCTAATATAAATTTTTCACCTCTCACCTATTTACAAAAAGATAAAATTATGAATACTTCAAATTAAATCTTAAAAGCAAGGCTCAATATTTTAAGAAAACTAATAACTTCTAAATGATTAGCTTCCCCTACCTTAGAGTAATTCCTAATCTTGTTCTTCCCTTACACAATTTCAAAGCTTAAAATAACTCTATCTACACAAAGAAGAGTTTGATCAATAATTAAAGCATGATTTTATGATCTCTAACACATACATGCCTAGAGCATAGAAAAGCCACATACAAGAGAGAAACATATTGCTTCAAAAATAAAAAGGAAAAGATGAATGTACTCAAAAGAAGAAATTGTTCAGTCCAAAATGTTTCTTAACTCTTCAATTTTGTGGTAGTGCAA
>Ga0214544_1001638_pt1 | contig 47081 bp, 16 predicted proteins | sample CNSS3metaG_FD_160074 | JGI IMG/M metagenome (GOLD analysis project Ga0214544, IMG submission 160074) | Root nodule microbial communities from cowpea collected in UCLA plant growth center, Los Angeles, California, USA - CNSS3 | ecosystem: Host-associated > Plants > Roots > Nodule | place: USA...
AAAAAAAAAAAGACATGTAAAAGGGTTATACACTGTCAATTTAGTTAGTTTTTTTTTTTTTCAATTGTGTGTATAAATTTTTATTGAACCTAATATTCAAATTCGTTTAGAACATCTCCAATTTAATTACTTAAATTTATATCTCTTTAAATTCGTTTTAATTAATTTATCTTAAATTCAAGTTCATGTTTTTTAGAGTTTGCTTTCATGTCAATTTTGAATTGGATAAGTTTTTAGATTTTAAGAATTCAAAATTAAAGTAGGTCTATATTAATTCAAGTCATGAAAGGATAGTAAATGATAAGGTTATGTGAAATTTAAATTATATAAGGTCATATTAAATTACGCTTAAGTTATTAGGTTGTGTTGTATTTTCCTGCAAGATTTAGGACAAGACAAATTAAGTCATAGTAAAGTTAAATTTAGTTAATTAGAATCAAACTTAAGATAGGTTGGATCAATTTGAGTTTTACTTTAAGTTTGGTCAAACCTAAGTCGAGTTGAATTACGTCAAACTTAGGCTAACATGGGTAGTTGAACCCAAGTTAAGTTAGGGTGGGAAAAAATTATGTTAAGTTGGACATGGATCAAGTTGTGTGAGGTTAAACGTAGGTCAGGTCAAATCAATGTTTGATTTAGTCAAGTAAGATCCATGTGAGTCAAATTGGGGTAATCCATAATAGACCAAAACGTATAAGGATCAAGTTAGCATGAGACTTAGGTTGGGTTGAGTCTACTTAGTTTCGTTTTGAATAATGCATAAATTGAGACATACTTTGGGTAAAATCAACCCGAGCCCATGTTAAACTGAGTCGTCCTAAATTTGTACTGGACAAATTAGTCTATTTTGGATCATTCCATATTAGGTCGAGTTGGACTCAGGTTAGGTCAAGTAAGGTGCGTCTCAAGTTAAATTGAGATGGGTTGAGTCCCTGGCCAAGTTAGGTAAGGCATAAATTATAGTAAGTTGGCCCATTTTTATATTAGGTTGAATTGGCTCGAATTCAGGTCAAGTTGAGTCATCCAAGATCCAAGTTGAGTCAAGTTAGCCTTTGTCAACTTAGGTACACATCAAGTAAGGATGATCCATATCAAGTCATGTTGGATGAGGCCAAAACACAAATTAAGTTAAGTCAAGTATGGTCTAAGTCAAGTCGGCCTCCTCTTATTGTGAAAGGTGGGGTTAAAACAAAGTTATGCAAAGTCAAATTGAGTAAAAATAAGCTAAAGTTAAATTAGGCCTGAACATGATAGGTTAAATTAAATTTAACTAAGTTAAAAAGGGTGATTCAACCCAAATCAAGTTGACTTTTGGGTTTAACTAAATCAATCTTATGCTATATTCAATACAGTAAAATTAAATTAATACTATGTTAGGTCTCATCGAATTAAACCTGAATTTAATAAATTCAAATATAAATTTAAATATAATTTAGTCACATCATGTAAAATAAATTTAATCTAATATAATTAAATTAAAAAATCAATTTAATTTGATTTATTTAAATCATATTTACGTTTTTTTTCTCTAATATATTTTCATTAAGTATTGAAAAATTCAATACACATTACTCCTGATTAAAGCAAAATTATAATAAAAGTGATTAGGTACAACCTTTTAAGCAAGATAATTCAATATATAATTACTCCTAATTAAAATAAAACTGTAACAAAAAAATTATTTAAAAACTTTTAAGAAAATTACCTATAAGAATGTAACATAACGACAATGGGACAAGGGACGAGTTTCATCATCCAACTCTATTTTTAAGTAAAAATATATCTTTATCCTTATTCTCAAATAAAAAAGTTAAATATTACTTTTACCAATATCTTTATTCAATTAATACATACATTATCATAAAATAAAAAAATTTAGACGATATCTACAGTTTTATTTACCATTTTATAGTAAATGAAGACTTACATTCAAATTCAATCAGAAAGATTGTGAAACTCATCTCAAATAGTAATTAATTGAATACTATATATTTGCTAGGTTTTGGAAAAAAATGTTTAATATTTTGAATTTAATTGTTTTTGAATATAACAATTTTGTGTGACTGAAAAGTATTTTGTTGTTTTTAAATAATAATAAGAATATTCAAATTACGCTATTTATATTTTGATATTTAAAATGCATGAATGTGTGATGAAAATTTTTATATTTTATATTAAGACGCTTTTATAACAGTTTTGATGAAAAAAAATAATTTTATACGATCGCTTAAATGTGAATACCAATGATAGGTAAATAGGAAATTTACATACTAAACATACTGACAAATTTATTTTAAACAACTACACACAATACATGGGTCATTTGTTATCTATAACTATATATAAAGGGGATTCTCTCTTTTGTGTTCACATTTCATAATTCCAACTTTACCCTTTATAATTTAATTATTTATTAAATTTTTAAAAATTAACGGTTACTTTTACAAGTTTTTATAAAATTATTTACTTATCTCCTTTTTCTTTTTTTCTCTTACTATTCATCAACAGTTATTTTTCTCTTATTTTCTCCGTACATTTTATTTTATTTTTTATAAATATACTTTTATTTTGTTATTTTGTTTATTAAATTAATAACATTACAATATCATCAATTATTAATATAATTCAAAAAATGCGTACACACAGGCACGATAGTGCCTGTGTTTACACTAGTCTATTTTAAAGATTTTTCTTATTAAATCTTTAAAAATATAATTAGTAATCGAGATAGGCTAAATGTTAATATAACTATATAAAAGTTTAAGATAAATTTGTTCTCAAAATGAAAATTAGTTCAGTAGATATATATAAAAAAAATATAGAAAAATTAAATAACAATAAAATATCAAGACTTAATATTTATGTTGTAATTAAACTCTTTTTTAAACACGATTAATGTTATTTTCATTAATAAGGTGAGTTTAATGTGGTACTTTCCGTTATTATAAAGACTTTTACATAATAAAAAAATTAGACATAATCTCAAAGAGAAATTTTAAAACTTATAACGATAAATAATAACTTTATTGTACCAATAAAACTGACAATACTTAACTTCTTTTTTACTTCTGATCAAATACATAAGTATTTATATTTTCGTTTATTCTTTATTTTTTTTCATTTTGTTTCACTCTATTTAAACTACCCCAATTTTCATTTTAATATTCTTTTTCTCCTTCGCTCTCTTTTACATCATAAAGAATGAGGGTTGGATTGCGAGGAAGCAAAGCAATGGCATTTTTGAGATTTGAGTATCACGAGAATGCAATGCAATGAATCAAAATTCAAAATGAAGCAACGGTTAGTAAGTAGTGAGGGAAAAAATGCGTAACATTCACAAATCCCAAGCCCCTTTTTGTTCCAATCCCAGCTGTCGAACCAGGGTTAACCCAACCGTAGTTAATTTCTAACCGCACATTTCAAATTTAGGCACCCCATTTCTGCGCCTATATAAGCCCAAGAACAAACCTCACCATCCTCACAATCCAACGGGAAAGGCGTCTTCATAAACGCCACCCCAAACCTCTCACATTTTTTTTCCTTCCTATTTTCCAATCCATTTTTTTTAGGGTTTCGTTTTCTTCGCCGAGAAAATGAGAGAGTGCATTTCAATCCACATCGGTCAGGCCGGTATCCAGGTCGGAAACGCTTGCTGGGAACTCTATTGCCTCGAGCATGGCATCCAGGTACGTTTTCAAATGAGATTTGTTTTGGTTTCTATTCTGGGCTTGGTTTTGGGATTGGGCTTGAATGTTTGTTTTGTTTTCTTGTGCACAGCCCGATGGACAGATGCCAAGTGATAAGACCGTTGGCGGAGGAGACGACGCCTTCAACACGTTCTTCAGCGAGACCGGCGCTGGGAAACACGTGCCGCGCGCAGTCTTCGTGGATCTTGAGCCCACGGTCATCGACGAGGTTCGAACCGGGCCCTACCGCCAGCTCTTCCACCCCGAACAACTCATTAGCGGCAAGGAAGATGCCGCCAACAACTTCGCGCGTGGCCACTATACCATCGGAAAGGAGATTGTCGATCTCTGCCTCGACAGGATCCGTAAGCTCGCCGATAACTGCACCGGTCTCCAGGGCTTCCTCGTCTTCAACGCCGTCGGTGGCGGCACCGGTTCCGGCTTAGGATCGCTTCTCTTGGAGCGTCTATCCGTTGACTACGGGAAAAAGTCGAAGCTCGGTTTCACCGTTTATCCATCTCCTCAGGTTTCGACCTCCGTGGTGGAGCCATATAACAGTGTTCTCTCAACTCATTCTCTTCTTGAACACACCGATGTCGCCGTGCTTCTCGACAACGAAGCGATCTACGACATTTGCAGGAGATCTCTCGACATCGAGCGTCCTACCTACACCAATCTCAACCGTCTCGTTTCTCAGGTAAAATGGATCCCAATTCTAACAGATGTGGCATTTGATTGATTAATTTATAAATGCGTGTTTTAAATTGATATCATTCGAATCACTCATGTGAATTGGGATTGAATTTGCAGGTGATTTCATCCCTTACGGCCTCTTTGAGGTTTGATGGAGCATTGAATGTTGATGTGACTGAGTTCCAAACCAACTTGGTTCCTTACCCGAGGATCCATTTCATGCTTTCATCATATGCTCCTGTTATCTCTGCTGAGAAAGCATACCATGAGCAACTCTCCGTTGCTGAGATTACAAACAGTGCTTTTGAACCATCCTCCATGATGGCCAAGTGTGACCCTCGCCATGGCAAGTACATGGCGTGCTGTTTGATGTACCGTGGTGATGTTGTGCCCAAGGATGTGAATGCTGCAGTGGCAACCATCAAGACCAAGAGAACCATCCAGTTTGTGGATTGGTGCCCCACTGGGTTCAAGTGTGGTATCAATTACCAGCCTCCCACTGTTGTTCCCGGAGGTGACCTTGCGAAGGTGCAGAGGGCTGTGTGCATGATTTCTAACTCAACCAGTGTGGCTGAAGTGTTCTCAAGGATTGATCACAAGTTCGATCTGATGTATGCAAAGAGGGCCTTCGTGCACTGGTATGTGGGTGAAGGTATGGAAGAGGGTGAGTTCTCAGAGGCTCGTGAGGACCTTGCTGCTCTTGAGAAAGATTACGAGGAGGTTGGCGCCGAGTCTGGCGATGGAGAAGATGGTGACGGAGACGAGGAGTATTAGAATCTGGAATATCTGTCTGATATCGTGTGTTTGATGTGAACTTTTTCGTTTTCTCTGGGATCAAATTCTGTTTGTGATTTTTGAATGTTTGGTTGTTATCGAATATCAATATATGTGTTGTGTGTAGCACAGAAATTTCTCTATGTTCCTGTGTTTCGCTGGTTTTACAATTTTTTTAAAGTTCAAATGAATTTGGTAATAATGTTTAAAAAATTAAGGAAAAATAGGGTGTATCTTGTTGGTGGGATGGTTGTGAGCATAAACCATGTATAAAGTGAAATAAACAAGATTAAGACGACGAAAAATAATTAATTAATTCAACTAACTTTTTATTAATATTTTATTTTTATCCTTATTAGTTAATATTAAGTTAAACATTTTATTGTTTTGCTTAATAATAAGGCCTCTATTGCTTAACCAAATATTTTTAACAAGCAAATTTGAAATAAGAAAAACAAACAATTAAATATTGATTGAAATTGTAAAATATTCTTTCTATATAAAAAAATTACATTTTGCGCCGAAGTATACGTTATATTATAGTAGTGAGCTGAGATAGTAAACAATAAAAATTAACAGGTTACGGGGGAAATTGATCCAACTTTTAATAAAAGTAAAATTTTATGAATTATTTTTTATTGTATTATTTATATTTGTTTTTATAATGTAAAATGTAATTGTAGAGTTGACAAAAATGGTGTTAAAAAATATTTTCCATAAAAAAAGAACATGGTTGGCTATACACATTAAAAAATATTTATTATGTTTAATATAGAGTGAGATTAAGCATAAATTGCTCAAAATGTTAGTAAAAATGCACTATCCTTTCTTTTACTTGGCCTTTCATACATATGCAATATAGTGATTCTTCTTTATTTAATGCAGAGAGAGAGAGAGATGAGCAAGAACCATATGCAATAAAATAATTTGCAGGCCTCTGAAACTCGATTCCTCTCACCATCCATCATAAGGTGGCAAGAGAGGAAGTGGGTGGAAAACTAAATAAAATCAGATATAATAAAATAGTAAAATGTTATGCAATGTTTCACTTTCTTTCGTTTTTTCTATTAGTTCATGGGGGACAGAAAAATAATAGCAATAATAATATCACATTAAGAAAAGGTGAACAGCTGTTTTAACTTCTAATGAAAGTTTTCACAAAATAATAATATCACATTAGATCAAGCACTTATGATTAGGTTAGGGCAGAGAGTTATAGCTGGTGGTATATTGTGGGGTAGTTGGCATGCATTGACCAACCCTTAAAATTAACTCAATCATTCATAAAATGGAGGAAAGTTGAAAACATCATGTTTGCAAAATGACTAAACATTACTATCTCAATAGAAAGAGTACAAATTTCAGAAGGGCAAGTCATAAATTAAACATTATTGTGTGCTTTTTTTCTTTTCAACTTTCAGACTTGAAAGTATTGCTTAAACTTCATTAATCACTTTATTGTATTCGCAACAATTCAATGTAAAAGTATAGTTAGATGTTTCAACAGCGTCCAAGGTTTTGGACAAGACGGTTCTCTATCTCAATTCTCTTTTTCATGATGGATGTATACTTGGAAACCAGTTCCTGATCTCCAGCATTCACTGCAAGTTTGCAGCTGAGAGAAGTTTTCTCCACTTTATCCATGTACATTTCTGATATGGGTATGAAACTGCCCTTCTTGTGACAGAGCAAACCATGAGCAGCTCTCAGTGCAGCTCCAAGTGAAGCTGAATCTGTCACCAAGTTCAACAATTTTCTTATCTCATTAGTTTATTTTATCACTTTCAAACAAGGATTCATATTTCATTATAGAAGATACAATATATACATATATATACACACACACACACACACACATATATATATATATATATATATATTGAAAAATGTGTCAAGATTCTTAAAACATGATAAATATATAATTCCAGTTATGCAAATTCAAATTAAAATCTTATTTATTAGACATTGTTAAAATGAAAAATTATAAATTAGTACTGTCATTAGAAAAATAATAGTACTTTATAGATTATATTCTTTATCACCAGTAGCGATGAAGTATCCTAAAATATCAGATATACATGTGAAAGTATGGATATGTGATACAAATTAAAGTATCGATGGATCATAGATGGAAAGAGAATTCAGAGGTATCCAAAATGTTTTACAATAACATGTATATAAGTGGGTCACACAAACCTTAACATCATTAAGAGTGTATAGTGCTAAAGTTGTGAATTTTTGCTTACCTGGTCTTTGAACTGTGTAAACATCACAGCCAAAAATTGAAGCTATTGAGCTAAGGATGCACTTATTTGCTGATGCTCCACCAGTGGCTATAATTCTCCTTGGAGGAGAAGGCATTCCAAATCTTTCTGCATGAGCTCGCATTGACAGAAATTGACCCTCAATTAATGCACGTACCTGTAATTTAACATCTTGATCAATAAAAATATCTTTCTTAGAATTTTAACTACCCAAAGAAACTGCCATGGTTTTCCTAACCTCAGATGGAGGATCAAACTCCTCCACTTCCCGTTCCTTGAGTCCATCCAATGAATCTGAGAAATTTTCTATGACATAGCGGTGGAAACCAACTAAGACAATAAAAATTAGTTAGTAATTTCTTCTGGCAAAGTTAACTTTATTAGTGCAACAATTAAACAGCCACCTGGAAGAGGAGGTATAATTTCATGCTCCTTGTAGTAGAAACCTAACTTTCCACCTATTCATTAAAAAACATTGTGAGAAAGGAGAGAGTGGATAACATAAGAAGAGTTCTTGATACCTACCATTTAGAGGTTGTGTTTGCTCTAGAAATTTATTGAAAACATCCCAAGATTTCTCTGCACAACGGTTGCGCACATCTGACATTTGAAATAGAATCAAGAATTAGAAATTCCAAGAAACATTTGTATGGGTTTATAAGCAAACAATATATGTTTCAGACAAAGAATCACGAAAACAGTACCTTCTCGGGTAAGGGACCCATTTTTGTATACCAACATTACCATGTAACCTTCTGCATCAACTGGATTAGGGAACACATGTCCCTCCAATCCTGGATTAGGATTTTCTGTGATCATAAATACCTGAGAGATAAGCCAGAAAGAAATTGTCACTAAAAGCAAAGGTGTTAATGGACATTTTTTAAAGATATATGGGATTTGTTTATGCATAAAACAGTTACTATTCTTCTACTGATAAAAATTACAATAATTTCCAAGTTAACCCTATAACACTATGTATCTTAACGTACAGTATCACTGGTGCCGAGGCTGATGGCAAGATCTCCAGGAATATTTAGGGTCAAACCTGCAGATAAATTGGGGTTTTCTTGTTAGATAAACAGGGAAAATATAGACATTATGAAAACTTTTTTTAATATAGATGATAGCATATGTTAATGAAGAAAATAGGGACCTGCCAAACTATTGGGATTGTCTCCTGACCATTGAACAACCAAGCAATCCTTGTTAAAGTGATATCTAATACAAAATAATAAACATAAGTATTTTGACATATCTAGTGCAACAAAAAAGTAGGTAAAGAAACCGGAAGTCCGTAACAGACAATTTTGGCCAGCAAAGGGTTGAGGATAACAGTTGTTGATACTAGTTTCATAGATAGCATTCAAATAGCATCATATAAATCGTTGAAATGCAGATTATGCAGAAATATATTGATAAAAGAATATAACTAGATACACCATGTAGGAGGTAATTAGAGTAGGCAACAATTGTTCGGAATTATGCGATCAGTGAATTTCGAATTAATAGAGTCTCCACAATTATTTCAAAGTTTAACAAAGGCAAATTTTCCTTATACTAATAAACATACACCCCAGCATGTAATATCTGGCTCTGTGGGTTCTATGATAGAGTGTCACCTGAGTGTTGATTTGTTTTGAATCTAGTTGGTGAACAATAAAATACAATGAAAATTGATAGCATTGCATGTAGTACATCAGAATATGAAACAAACTACCTTAATTTTTCTCATTTTTTCAAATGTGAAATATGATAACAAAAAACATCCAACAAACCTCTGTACAAAATATGAAGCAATATTTCCAGCAACAGCATAAGCAGGGGCTAAAGCTCCAAGTTTTGACTCCAAACCAGGGGCAGTTGCCTGCAACCACCATTAGAATGCACATACATTGGTTAAACAAGAACTTCAAAATATAATCAGTCTCTAAACCCCCATTCTTGGAGGCACATCGAAATCCAATTCAACAATCAACACTTAATGTTAAAGTTAATAATGGCAATGAAAACCTCAAGTGCTACTTTAGACCATGCTTTTTCCTTTATGTCCATCAAATTCATGCCTGAACCATCAGTATGATCAATGGCAGCATAAGAACCAACAAAAAGAGACGCCATGAATGAGCTAACAAGCGAGATCCTTTCGGTGCTGTCATAAACTTGTGGTTGAGTATCAAATATTTTCTTGATCTGGGGACCAGTAAATCTCTCAAATGCACGCGATCCCGTTACACGAGCCAACTCCAAGGCCCCTCCACAAGCCTTCTCTATAGCCCTACACTCAGAAGTAGTGCTACAATCCATCCAAATTGGAGATTCCGTAATGGAAAAAGCATGTTCAAGCTGATCCAACAATGTCTTATTAGGATCCAATGATGAAAGTATCTGAGAACTACCAGTCTTCCAATACACGCTACCATGTTGTTGGCCACTGCCAGAAACAGCAGCAACCTTGGCAAAATCAAAATTTGATTTTGAAAGCTTTTGAAACATTAGGTCAAGAGCCTCCACCCACATCAAGGTGGGTGAAACAATTCGGCCACTGCCAGAGGGGTCTCTGTAAACCCCATCGTTGGTTTTGTAATGGGGCAAGTCGGAATCAAAATGAACAAGTTCTGAGGCTACGATGTTGAGGTTGGAGTCCAACACTGTGGCCTTTAACGACCTTCAAAACAATAAAAATTGGAAATTCAATTTGTCGCACATCAAACTAAAAATTTAAATTATTGCTCATGAAATTGAGAGTGAAAATAACGATGCAATTGGACTTGGACTTACTGAGTGGAACTGTCGAATCCGAGAAAGTAAGAGTCCTGAGGAAGAGATAATTCCGCCATTGTAGCGATTCACAAATCTCTGTACAATGATGATTTTGTAATTAGATATGGGAAGAGGGAATCGTTGGCTGCATTGTGATTATTATTTATAAGCGAGTTTTGGATTGGAATCGGATAATAACAAATTTGGATAAACATGAAAGGGGTAACATCCCATAAATTGAAACCATAAAACCATTTTATCTCTACATAGTTGTTGCTTTAAACAAAAATTTTTAATTAAATTTTAAGTGACTCCAAAATTTTATAGATTTAGGTATTGTTTTAATTCAGTTCTGGTATTTTTTTATTACCTATTTAAAAAAAATTATATTTTTTAATTGAACAACTGATATTTTAATTAATTGGATGATGTTATTATTATATCAGTTTATTATCTTGTTTATACCGAGAGAAAGTGTTTTATAGTTACCTATTTAGTTTTTAATTACCTATATTGTTTTATAGTTAATGTAGATTTTACTATTTTAATTATTGATATTTTGATCTATTTATTTATTTACCTTTAATTTATTACTCTAATTAGCATTAAATCATTTATTTTTATAATTTTTTAATGTATGATGGTATAATTTAAAATGATTAAAATATTGTTTAAAACTGAATAAAAGAATTGAATCAAAATATTATTATTTTTTAATTACAACACTTATGATGACAATAATTTCTTAGCCGTTGCAAAAGATAACATGGATGGAAGATATTTAAAATATGATAATTTTATATTAATTTTAATATGATTGAAAATATTATTTTATATTAATTATAAAACTTTATATGTAATTATATAAATAAAATAATAATCGTGCCATTTAGTTATTTTGAAATTAAAGAATAAAGATTTAATTAAAAAATATAAAAAATTAACCAAACAAAAACATAATAAAGACATCTAAATACTTAATTGACTAAATATTCTTATGATTCACAAGATAATAAAATATAATAAGAGTAAAAAATTTAATACTTATCAAAGTAGTTACTTAACTTAAACCTATATATATATATATATATATATATATATATATATATATATATATATATATATATATATATATATGAACTTTAAAGACATATAAATCACAAAGGGCAAAATAAGCATGTGAAAGTGTAAGGTGTAGAAGAAAAATATGCAGCTGCAAAAGGTAATAGTCCAATCGTAGACATGTTCACAGCAGTAATAACACAAACAGACCCAATACAATTTCTAGCTTTTTTAAATTTAGGCAGTTTCTTATCTACATAATCGTCCTCTTGCATCTTTATAACTTATTTCTTTTCATTTAGATTGTACAATGAGTATTTTTTTCCTAAAAGGATTTTAAATTGCATAATTCGAAAGTAAAATAGAATTTTCAAATTGTACAATCGAAAGTAAATAATAATCTTCTATGATATTTTCGGATTGTGTAATTTGAAATTTTTTTTTTAAATTATTCTTAAATTATACAATCTAGGAGTTTTTTTTTCTTTTTTTACTTTTGAATTATATAATCGGAGTCATTTTAGATTGTATAATTTAAAGGATTAATATTTTATTTGGTTCTCTAATTTTATTTGAATTTTTAAAAAGACCTATAGTTTTTAATTTTTTTAATTTAGTTCTCTAATTTTTGAAGAATGTTTATTTTGATCTTTTCGTTTTAGTTAGACTAACCTTAATGTTGTGTTCATATATGTCAAGTGTCAATAGGTGAAATTTTTAATTATTTTAATTTTGATTTTAAAAAATTCTGTTATAGGTCAAGTCATGATTGTGTCACGTGACACATGACCATGTTTGTTTTCAATCTAACTTTTTTTTTAATGATATAATTTGACCCCTCTCCAATTTAAAATTTGAGACCAAATTATAATTAAATTTAGTTACAACTTATATATATTTATCAATTTTTTTCTAATTTATATATAAAAACACTCCACTTAAATATTCAAATTATTTTTTTCTTACATTTTTACATAAAAAAATACCTATTTAAACTTATAATTTTTTAAAAATATAATTACAAGTGTCACTTAACATTTTTAATATTTTTAAAATATTATAAATTTAAATAAGAATTTTTTTATGTAAAAACGTAAAAAAAGATAATTTAAATATTTAAGTGAAGTGATTTGACATATAATTTCTTTAAAAAATACTTATGTATATATATATATATATATATTTTGAAATTAATTTGGGATTGTGTAATTTAAAATTCATATTTTTTTATAAAAAATTGAAATGAAAAATGACTTCTAAATTATAAAATTTAAAAAAGTTAAAAAGGAAGTGCAGCAAGAAAGTTATGGAAGGGCAAGGAAAAAACTGCCTAAAATTTGAGGTTACTACATGCAGACGAAGAGCTTGTTTGAGACCTTTGGGGAGAAAAGTCCTTTTTGAAAAAGTTGAGTTGGTTTGGGACAAATAGTAAAAATTTTCAACACGTTATTTTCCTTCCAGTTTCATACTTAACTTTATACACGTTTTTGTAAATTTTATACCTGACATCTCAATTTTCTTACAGTTTGATTCAAATCCACTACTAAATCATTAACAAGCTCTTTTAATTATCATCAATATTAGCTCTTTACTATATTTTTAAATCACATTTTAAATCTATCAAATACTTGAAAGCACGTTTCAAACATCATCCATATGCATCTGGCAAAATTTTCTTAGTCAACTAAAATTACCACTTTCTCTCTTCACATATATAATCTTCTTAACCATTCATCCCTTAACCATCTTTCAATTATATGACCAAATAAAATTTTAATAATTTCTAAAAAAGTATTAAAATAATTAAAAACAACCTTTTATCAAAATTTAAACTGTTGATTGCAAATTCAAAATATAATTTATATAATTCAGAATGTTAATTACATAAAAAAACCATTATCTTTTACAATGCACTGTCTAAAAATAATTACATATATACAAGTTATGGATATATTTTAATATTTTAAAGCATATTTCTAATTTCTCTTGAAATATTCTTTAATAAAACTTGTAGTTATTCATGATCTACCGAACCAAATAATTACATCCCTTCCCTAAAGATATACAGCTATTTTTGAAATAAACATTTTGAGGGGAAAATATACACTCTTGGTTACTGAATCTAATACAAGGGTGAGTGGTTATGCCTGAAAGCTTTATAAGTGAGTGGCAAACTGCTATCGAAAAAGATCTGGGAATGACCACATTATGAACTTTGCAAAAATGTCAGAATCCAGAAACTCAATATGCGCAGCTCTACCGATTATAGAGTCCAGATTCTTGCCTTGTGTAGATGGATCAAAGTTCACATCACAACGCATGAAGACTCGGTGTAGTGTGGAGTTGGCACGGATTTGGTCCATGCAAGCATTCAACATCTCCATGAACAGTTTACTCTTCTTTGAAGTGTCTCTTGAAGCAGCTTGGCATGACTCAATTCTAGCAGAATGGTAAGGCACATAACCATCCTGAAAATGCCGCATCAGTTAACACCAAACAAGGACCAACTTTACAGACTTGTATTAAACTCATGAATGATAATATGCTAATGCTAATGCTAATGTATAACAACCCAATTGCTGATTAAAGTGACGGTTGATAAAATTCCTAAAATTTATTGCAAGAGGCAAGACAAGAAGAAAAGGTAATACCTGGGGGGAAGATAGCAGAATAATATTCCTAAAATGTTCCAAGGTTTTCTGCTGAAAAAAGGAGGGGGACGGGAGGAAAGAACTCTATTAGAACCTCATCAAATAAATAGTTCCATAAAATATATAAATGACTCATGCAGCTTTTATTTTCAAGATACATGCCACGATAAGTTATTCAAGCAAAAACGAATGAGTTCTTCGTAGGACAGTCTCTACCTGACACAGTTTATAGAGAAATGTATTTTGGATATCAGGATCATCCGTGAAAGTGAGTTGATGAATGCACTGTGTGCCTTTTAGCTTCTTCAAAAACCACAACCCAGAATTAAACAATGAGTTTGAACTATAAAGATACCCCAAGTGTGGACCAGATACTGAAACATATGTATGTAGGTGACTTAGAAATGGCTCCATAATGCTATCTGCAAACAGAGGACAAAAATTAGCACCAAATGTCAAACTGATGAATATCACTGCTTCTACGATTATGAACTACCTGCTAGCGCTGATCTTATAATGAGATTACCAATAGAATGTCCAACAAAACTTAGCCTAATATCTGCCAAACTCCCAAATCTTGATGCTTTGTCCATTTTTATTTTAAGAAATAAAATAACTTCCTTAGCTAGCCTATTTCCCATCTCTCTAAAGTCTCCAAATGTCTTATCTTCATTAGCCTCTGACATCAGAAATTCTACTTTGGGATCTATCAAAAGCCACTGATTCCGGACAAGTCGTAAATCTAGATGATGCCCCTAAAACATTTTAAATGACAAACAATAAGAGGTCTGAATCAACTTTTTAACCACATACTGGAAAAAAAAAAAAGGATTTAGTCAACCAATATTGCTCTGCGATATATGGATGCAGCTCTCAAATGAAAGTAATATACATGTTATGATTATGATATACTGCATCCAATATTTTCAATTATACCATTTATAAATAAAAACTAACATTCTTTTTATTTCTGGAAATTTGAGATAATGTAAGGGTTACATAACACATTTATTTAACACTTTATTATTGAAAAGGCTAACTTAGGAGTCATACATCCTTTTAAGTAATTCTGCACTTTAGGTCTTTAAAGTCAATGTTATGTACAAGATATCTGATAAACTTGATCACGTTGAGCAGAGCTTACTTTATCAACATATACTCTTATCTATATGAAAATAACTATACTAATAGAAAAGCCCAGCCCAAGCACACTAACAACAAAATAAAACCTGTTAGAATAAGAAAACAGATCAAAAGATATTCCAAGAGTTATCTAATACTGCCCCTCAAGTAGTAAACACACAAAGATATGACAAAGAACACTGGCTTATCTAGCCAAAGAGCATAGGCAGAGTGAATTACAAAGCCTTCAATTAAGGGTATTAAAGTATGGTTATTCGGGTTTATTAAAACTCAATACACACGTGACCGTACGGTATAGTTGCTTCTCTGAAAGTTCGTCATCACTAAGTAAATTTTACTTTTACTTTCAGAATCAACAAGACAGATTGGTACAGTTCTCTATCAAATGGTTGAAACTTTAAAGGAATGAGCAAGATCAAACAAAGAAGAGGAAAGATCAACTAAGAACACACAGAAAGCACCAAACCACATCCATAAATAATTAATTCATGCTCAAATGCACCAAAGACAACACTGGAGCTCATCAATGGCGACTCCTATTGCCTACCTGAAAAAGATTAAAGAACAGAATGCAGAACCTCGTTTTTCATATTTTCTCAGTTTAAACTTAAACATAAAATCTTTGAACTCAAGACCAAAGAATGTGGAAATAAACTTATAGTACTGGTCTAATATCTTGTTAAATAACTTTAAGCTTAGGTTTTAAGAAAAAGGAACTAGAGGATAATCCATTTTGACAATGCTACAAAGAGATCAACAGTATATGACTTGCCACTGACTCTAAAATAGGTGGATAAACCTAATCACTTTCAAGCCACCAACCTCCAAAAAAAGAAACACCTAACAAACTCAAATCCTACATTAAAAATAGAACGTATAGTTTGCAATAAAAGCTACAAGACATGCCTGAAACCCATGCACAAAGACAACAATCTTCAACACACGATCATTACTTGGTTGTGCAAATTTCTTGGCTATACTGTCATAGTTGAGGCTAAGTGGGAAGCCATCAGAATCTATATGCCCAATATGTCTCAGTAATGAATTTTCACTTGGAAAACGCCGTGGTACATTCAACACATGTTCAACAATCACAATTGGTGTACGCAAAGGATCTCCAAATATCTGCATGTCTTGAATTGAGCGGTTGTTAATCTGCAAAATAGTAATCAATATTTCATTATATGGGCCATATTTAAATATCAAACATTCAAGTTGACAGATTACCCGCATTTGTTCAATGCTCTTTCGATGAAGTTCTGCACGCGTGGCTGCAATCTGAATAGGCTGTATGATTTATGAGATAAAATTTATTCTTTTGGGTCTATTGCATTGAAAATTGCTTATTTCTCGATTTTCCTGTTTTCTAAATTGCATGATACTCAAAAAATGAAGGAAGGAAGACACAAGCACTTACATCATCAGGTAACTTCCACAAACTGACCGCTCGTTTGGCGGTACGCTGGGAGGTCTCATCACCCTTACTGTTTGTATACTGATGAGGCATTTCTACCTTAGAATATAACATCCATATTGACCATTCAGTTTTCCGCTCCCTAATCCATGTCTCATGTAAAACTCCCATTATCTTTGTTTTGTTATCCCTAGGAAAATGTAAATACTAGCTTATTAAACGAGGTAAGATAAAGTTTCATGAATCATAAAACACATTTGAGTAAGAGCCAATGCAAAGGCCATAACTTGTAGTTCTCATGCAGGAAATTGGATTAATATCCTGCTATAATATAGCTTTCAGCGTATGAAACCTGAATGTAGATTAAGTTTTCCAAGTATTGATGGAAAGTTATCTTCTGAAACCAAATCTAGAAGTGATGCACAATTGAAGGAAAAAAAGGTTCATAATCCGGTTTATAATAAGTTATATAGACTCATGGTAGTTGAAAGGCAGTAAGAAAAAGGAATAAATTTATTAGTCAAAGTATAAACAATGATTTAAATAGTATCAAAGTTGTTCAAATAATGAATTTGGAAAAAGGGAAAACAAAGGGATACATTAATCAGATTCAAATGCAAAACTTAAAAAATCAGACATCGTAGTTGAATTGTTATGAATCTCATGATACAGGATAAGAGGCAAACCTGTGGAACTTTAAAAATGTTTTCCATAAATAGGACAATTGATCTCCCAATGAATGAAAACAGTCCATCAGCTCATTCTGGGACAGTGAACAAAACTTTTCAACATCCTGAAAATCTAGATCTTCATTTCCTCCCTGGACAATAGGACAAAGAAACTAAAAAAAAGGAACCTTAAAACAATATAAATACAGAAAAAAGGTATTATTCTGTAGTCTGTAGCGTGAAATAAAAGCAAGAACCTTACGACCATTATGTGGCTTGCCTTGTCCGATAACTTCATTTGCTAATTGATTCTCTTGCTTCATATTACTCACTATTGATACAAACTCTGAAAAATCTAAAGCTTCATTAATTGCTCTGCCAATTTTTTGTAGTTCTTCAAGCAATATATCACGGGAAGCTGATAATACTTTAACAAGCACGGCAGAGCCCTGGTCAGCCACACAACAATCAGTTAATGCTTGGAAGAAAAATGTCAAAGATTAAAACATTCAGATAGTGGACTAATGACTTGCTTGAGAAAGATAGATGTGGTGGAAGTACATGATAATGTTTGATAATTTCCTAAACAAGTAGCAGTGGTAGACCTAGATGAGATGGAATAAAGTACAAAACAAAAAACCCACTTCACAAAATCTATTATATCCTAATGCTAGAAGGCTCCTCACCATACAAAGGTATTTGTACACTATACAACGTTACCCTTGAATATGCAAGAAAGCCTATTTTCAAATTCAAACCCATGATCAATCGGTTACCTATGCACAACTTTACTGCTATACTAGTTCACATAAAATATGTGAATGTGCTTGTACAAAAAAAGATGACAAGGAACAAAAACTACTCATGTCCATAGGTGAATAATGCAAATAAGAAATGTTCCCCTTTTGTCTGTGTACAATTTTGAGTGGAGTTAAGTCATCATAATAGTATAAAATTACCATAGTGAATGCCAAGTAGGTGCCAAAGTGCTTGAAGTCGAAGTGTAGACTATTAGGGGCCATTAATACTTAAAAATGATATCCAATATATACTGTTCATACACTTCTCAAATTCTTTGGGATTCTTCTTGACTACATCTTTAAATTGTGAACTTTTGTATCAATACAAGTGCAATAGCAAATTGATTATATAATGATAATGTTTTATTGTAAAATGAAACTAACTTAAAAAATGTTGATGCATTTATTATAACTTAGTATGTCTTTTTGTGTTGATACTGCATTTATTTTATATATGACGTATATCATCCATATATGTCCTATAAATTGTAGACATTATCATGGTCATGTACCAGTTCCATGCCATTAGAGTGTTCATATCTATATCCATGCTTCTCATATAGGCAATAAAGCAAGCAAAGAGCTCAGAAATGAAATAATGCAAGAAGATGTTTGCAATTAATATTTTGCATGAAGTCAACTCGATCATCACTTTAGTGTGATTATAAAAAAAGAAACATCCAATGTTTTAGAACATACTTTGTTCGAGGTGTCGCTGCTTTGGTCAGCAATGACTTCAGTGTTGGCAGAATTGCTGTAACCGATCAAAGATGCGTAAAAATAAATGTGCAATGACAAGTGCTCAAAAATAAACTTTTGAACAGACAGAAAATGCTAAAAGAAAATTCTAGCAGATTCAAACTGAAAATAAGAACATTTTACAAACCTGGGTAGCTTTGATGCAAATGAATGAGAGGCAACTTTTAGTATACTGGCATGTACACTTACGTCGACAAGCACTGCATGTAAAGCGTCAAAATGGACAGGACAATACGAATGCAATCCTACAAGAGCTTTAGGAGGTATTCGGAATTCATGGATAGCAGCAGAGGAAGCATCCAGAGGGAGGTCCAATTCGACACTGTAGATGACATACTCCCATCAACAATCAACATGTCAGTTGCACCTAATAGATATCAATAAATAAAGAAACACAAGTGTCTATATGGCACATTAGTTAGGCCAATGAAGACACCACTCTTATGACTCACCCATGCTCAGTCATGGGAGCGTATATAAGCTCAAATTTTAAAATAACAGCAGTTGTAGCTAAATCCTGCAAATATGAGCGACATAAAGCGGGTCAATTTGATAAGGATATTCAACTAGAGGAAAGAGAGTTATGTGTAATGTAAAAGCTATGATGCTTTGTTTCACATAAAAGGTTGAGTAACCTTCAAGGTGAGATTTTATAGGTCCCCTTCCCAGACAGATGCAAACTAGTTTGTGTATATTTTTTTTCCAGTACTGCTTTAAGCTTCATTACACATGTGACAAATAAACATTGTAAACCTCAGTTTGACATTTAAGTACTAGACAATAAGTTCCATATTCATTTCCCTAAGAATAAGTTCTGATACAAAGCTACATTTCAGTAAGTACCACAGTATCCTGACCTCACTTAACCCCTCTGCTTGTACTGTTAGTTAAGTCAAATAACAGGGTAGTAGCATTACTAATATATAGGCCACTCACTAGCAATATGGCTAATAACCATGATATCTTAACATAAACCTTACTCAATAACAAATATTTTAAGGCTGATAACTCTAATATCTATCTAATAATATTATTATTATTAATCCTTAAATAAACTAAATCGTAGTAAATACGTCATGGGTCTTTTTGTGGCTCACATGTTTCCAACATCAATACATACATGTGTATATGGTTACACAATGCGCTAACATGTGTATAAACTAATTTATATACAGAATTGATATGCCAACCAACATTAAGTAACCTAGAAACCACAATAATAGATACTTGGCACTCAAGATACAATATCATTCCCATAATGTGTTCTTTCCCTTCGTTACCCATGCAAAGAAAATACATGATAGTGATCATTACCACCAAATTATTACGACGTAAGTTGAACACAATCATCAAATCCAAATGAACATCCTGCCTAGCATATTTTATTCGAAAAGACTGTGTTGAGAAACTGTTATCTGTGTCATCAATCCTCCATACGCCATATATGCTGCTAGGATCCAGATCAGGAGGAACTGCATAACCAAAGGTTTTCTACCTCAGTATCACTTTTGCATATAAGAAAAGGTTATCCAATAGCTTTCATTCTAAGAGAGAGAGAGAGAGAGAGAGAGAGAGAGAGAGAGGGAGAGAGAGATGAAGGAGCGATCAAATCACCAAAGCAACTTTTCTTTTTCATCTTTCATTTTCTTTTAATCTAACATCTAATTTATTCTTAAAATTATTAGATTACAAGAAATAAAAGGTGAAGATGAGGAGTAACTCTTTGAAAATTACTCTTCAAATAACATGATTCCTTCTTGTGTGTGTGTGCGTAAGGAGATTACTCTAAGAATAAATCTAACATCCTCACTCTTCATTTTTATTAACAAAAAGACTTCGTATGACTGTTACATTAAGAGAAAAATGAAAAGTAAAGATAAGGAGTAATTCTCTTAGAGTTAATTTAGGTAACGTGACCCTTAAAGGAGAAATGCAAAGCTTTAATCTCTTCTTCCATTTCAAATTGTGAACAGTTGATCATGAGAAAAAACCCACAACAATTTACATTTCTGAAGTGATAGATAGAGAAAAAGAGGTAATTCAAAATTCTTTCAAAGGAAATAAAGAAAGTAGAGAAAAGTATTTCAAATCATAGGTAGAAAAGTAAAGAGAAACATTGCTGATTTGCTTATTTTATATTTTTATGATTCTTTTGGAGTTGAGGGAGTTGCTGACTTATTGTTATATATGTATGATTCTGTGAGTTGTTACATATTTAATTCACTTAATGTATAATTATATGAAGAGTTTCTATTAGCTTATTAGTTAGCAGTCATAGAGGAGCAAACTAGGAAGAATTTTACACATAACCATACAAAGTTTTGTTTTAATTTTTTAGAAGTTTCTTACAAAGATTATTTAATTATGAACGGTGAGGATCATGCCTCATTGCCCTTCCATTCTACTTCATAGAGGACTAACATTGGCTGGGAGAGACCATCACTTAAGATTGAAATTCCTAATTACTCAATTTCAAATTAGTAACAAGATTGTATAATTTTGCAATTGGATTAAAGATTGTATAATTTTGGTCTGTTTGCAAATAAGTCCATGTTTAAAGAATCCTAACGCAATTTTTCCATAAATAAAGACAAAACTATTATAATGGTAATCTTAATTATAGGTGGCTAAGCAGTATATTCGTTAAGTTACCTTCATATTGAACAATACTTGCTGGAATACCGAAGCATACGTTTTCACTGTCCTCCCATCTCACGGTAATCTTAATCTGATACCATCTATACAAAACAACACATGCATCGGTTTAACAGATTAGAAATTTAACAACAAAATCAAAAATCAGAAAATAAGAAAAGTAAAAAAAATAAATGTATACGCAATATACCCTTGCTTAAAAAGGTCAAGGTTGTGAAACCTATGAAGATAGACGGCAATCTCCTGTACAGTCTCCAACGTAGCCTCCGACTTGACCTTCACAGAGGGTGGCATTAAATCAGGCAAACTCTACCGACTAGCTTTAATGTTACACACCAACAAAACATCCTCCCCTGGTTGATGTATCATGCATATACCACAATAACCAACACAAACATCTTTCCCTCGTAGGTAATACTATCAATCCTGATTAGCAGCCATTAGCAAATTCCTTTGCCCCTTTCAAACCTTGACACATCTCAAACAGACCCTGATTCTTAACCCATAAAACTCATCCGTTGATATGCACATTATGCGGAACACCCAGGAGCAGGCCGGAGAAACTAAACCTGTGATGCAAATATAAACAATGGAACAACCAGAAGTGAGATTAAAATTTTACAAGTAATGTGATCATATTAATATAATTTTAAATGAACATTTTTCTAACTTACTGTTAAAAAATTCTCTCTCACGATTAATTTAACTCTTTCCCCAGACTCAAATTAATGATTAAGGAAAAAGACAAAAAAATGGGATTCCTTGCTGTCCTGGGATTTGATCCTCAGTATGCACTAAAAATTGATTAATTGATGGAGTAGCAGGGAAAAGAAAATTCAAGATTATGACGTGAAGCTGAAAAAATGAAAGGAAACAGCGCCAATAGCTAAGAAAGCAATGTTATTATGTATCCTTTCGTTAATGACATAACAATGAACGGAAATGGAAAGGATAGAAGACAAATATCTGAAAGAGAAAGGGAATTGTATTCTAGGGTTCGTAATTGCCACACAGTATGGGAGGCTCAAATTATTAACAAATGAGGTTTGGAATGAAATTGGAGGAACGGTTGACTGATCCTATCTCCAATTGTTCATCGTTCTTGTTGGTTGTGTGGAATTGTGACGGTTCTTGATCCTGGAAAATGAAAATGAAGCGTTTGAACGTGAAATGTGAGTTCTTCATTAGGCAATGTCATTACCGAAAACACCAATAACCTCTTTCTATTTTTTTCTCAAGGCTTTGGACGATGTTTGAATCCAAAGTTATGAAGAATCCTGATAAACGATCAAATGGAGTCAAATTAAAGTTATTTATTTAAGAATTCATTGACATTCCGTTTTTTATTTACATACATTTTTTTTAGTTAAAAAATCAGATAATATGTAAATTCTCCATAATTTAATTTTCCAAAAATATTCACAACATTTCAAAAATTAACTTTTCATTTCTTTTATAAAATTAGTCATATTGAAAATTTTAATTTGCGAAAGGTGGTAATATTAGCCAAGAAATAAATTTTATGATTGAAATAATTTAAATATATGTTTGATAAATAATTATACAATTAAATTTATCTGACATGTAAGACCTATAAAATGACATTGTAAAAGTGACTGTGGTTTAAAAGTAATGAGACTTATTATATTTAAAGGGTTGAGTATAAATAAAATCGTTATAAATGAGTTTTATTATTTTAAAACACACGATTTTTTTTTTATAAACTACTTTTTTAAAGTTCTTTGGCTTATTTCTAGGAGTTCTGTCTCTCTGATCCTCTAATCCTCTGATTGAAGAACCGAGATATTAGGGGCGAGCTCTTCAAGTTAGACCGATCAGTTTTGCCGAGTACGTAAGTTGAATTTTCGTTCTCTTTTTTGTCTATTTTTGTTTTCTGTTGCATGTGAGCTCTCCTCTGCTTGCATACATTGTTTTAATCATCGGTGAGTCTCTGTTGATCAGTGATTATAACGGTATGTTCTAATCGTTCTTATGATGTTTCTATGTGGATAGAACATCATGTGGAGTTAGAAGTGTTTTGCGTTTATAGAGTTGTCGAAGCAGGATAACCGGTAAGGGAAGTTAATTCCATTATTTCTAAGTTACAAACATGTTAGAATTATAAATTGTATGGATGTACTGTGATTGGTTGTTTTATCTGAACTATTGAATGAGTTGTGATATATGAAAGCTATGAAATTTAAGTGATCAAATTTTGTTCATATAGAAATGTTGATGTTTAGTACTGAAATTAAGGTCAATTGGCATTGATGTATTTCCTATACTTGATTTTGATATGTGATTGACATCTATTCTTGAATTTTCTGGACTGGCTTGAGTCTGCATAATTATGCAAAAATCAGATTCTACAAAATTATGCTGAGTCACTGGACATAGGAAGTTATCTGAATATTTGAGTTATATATATATATATATATATATATATAATACAAAATTGTCTAAATAAAATATATGTATAAATAAATGTTTCAGATTCTCATAAATGCATCAAAAATTTCATATTTGTTGGTTTTAATTAAAACTAGCTTAATTGTTTAGAGTATAATTTAAAATTAAATTCTCATGGTTTTTAAAATGAAATTTTAATTGGTTGAAAGATAACAAAAAGTTGAGATTTAAAACATGAACTTTTAATTGATTAAAACTTTTAACAAGAACGAACTTGAGATTTTTAAATGATTTTAATTAATGAAAAATTGTTTTGACATATCAAAAAAATATTTAAATACGCAATTTTTGTTTAAGTGATTTTATCCATTAAATTATTATTTTTATTTTATTTATTCATGTCTTTCGATTAAACTTATGAATATTCTAACATATTAAAACACATTTATAAGTTTTTCTACAGATAAGATCAAAACATCATAGAAACAAAGATTTTTATCACTTGAATCTCAATTTTTAGAGTTTGGACTAAATCAAGGTTCTTTTTATTAGAGATGGCAAATAAATATGTTTTCATGGGTATTTGTTCGAACTCATTCTTATTTTGATAGAGAATTCATGCATTGACTAAGTATGGGTATGTGTATCTGTATGGAGAATCCTCGACTTTTTCAATTGGATGTGTGGATGGGTATGGGGATGTACATATATCTGCCATAATACCCGTCACCGTTTAAATTATTAAAATATTTACAATTAATTAAGAAGTCATATATACATTTGGTTTGTAATGAAATTCATTCATATCTCCAATATATTTTTCTTATCTTATCATAAACTTTATGTAATTATGATAAAATGATGTATGTCAATTAAAAAAAATTTATGTCTCACATTTGAATATTTCTATTATTTTTAATATTTTTATTTATTGTATATGTTCCTTTCACATGAGAATGTATAATACTTTCAGTTTAAGTGTTTAATAGCATAAATCTTTCCTTTACTAGGTAATATAAAAAAAAAAAAACTTTACTTATTAGTATTCATTTTTGTTTCATTTGAATAACTCTTTTGTTTTTAAACCATTGAGTATATATGTTGATATTTGAAAAGTTTTCTTGGATCTCTGAGGTATTTTTCATCTTATCATACCATTAATTATACATTTATTTTTTTTTGTGCGATTTCTTTCAATAGTCTCTAAATTTGTTTATAAGACACACATTTGTTAATTTGTTAATATTTTTATTTGTTGTTTATTTTTATCATGTAGAATATTATTTCGATATATTTTATCTAATTATTTTTTATTTTATAACTCATTATCAATCAGACTATAATTTTTTCACTATAATTATATAAATAACTTTTATTTACTACAATATAAAAATTTAATGTAATTGTCATAAATATTTTTTTATCACCATCCAACATATATTGGAGTTCAAAAGATACAAGATCTATGTCAAAATTTTATTATTATGTTTATTATTTGTTCTTTGCATCATTTTGATCAAGTGATGTATTATAACTTTTATTAGTGTATAAAAAATTGAAGTAAACAAACATTTAGAATATATTTTAATTTGAATATTTGTTTTCCTTTTATATTTTTTTAATATATTTTTAAATTTTATCAACCAGGTTTCATTAATATAAATTTAATAAATATTTTGGTTTTCATTAAATTTTATTTGGTATTCTAATATAAAATGTAAATAATTATAATTTATTTCAAAGTATTTGATATCGAAGAGAACCATCCTCTTAATATTGATTATTTGATAATATTATATTTTCTTTACCGTAAGTTTTTATTATTTTATAAAAATTAATTAAAATGAATATTAAAGTAGTCAGAAACGGGTACGGCTATGGGTACAAGATTATAGCCATTACCCGGTGGGGATGAAGATTGGACAAAAGTTTAATACCCGTAGAAATTGAGTATGGAAATGGAGATGAATTTTTTCTATGGATATAAGTATGAGATAGCGAAACCCGCCCATGCCTCACTCCGTTCCATTGCCATCCCTAGTCTTATTCATCATGGAATTTGGAATCAACAAATACATCACATTTGTGTCATCAAACTCCCATTTTTCATCACTATCAAGGTAGTAATTAATTTGGACTTTCCATATAAACTTCTTGAGAAGTTCTTGGTAGTTTTTTGATTGACAAATGTTTCAAGCTTCAATTATTTTACTTGAAGTCCTAAGAATATTGAAAGTTTATCTATCAATCTATCATAAACATTTCAAAATCCTCCTACACGATTGAAGAAAAATTGCTCACACATGTTATAATTACTTGCTCCAAATACAATGGCATCAACATATTCTTCCACCAGCAAAATGTCTCCCACTTATTTCTTTATAAAGAGAATTTTATCAAATTTGTGACCAACAAAGCTTAGTGATGTAGCACCCACATCATTTATAAAAGCAATTTTAACATTCATTTAATAAAAAATTGAAGCCAATCATACATATAAATGTTCGTCATTTCATATTCTTCATAAAAAAATAAAATAAAACCATCCTCATCTCCATGCCAAATTTAATGGGTATCAAAAAAAATTTTCATCCTCATTCCTGTGGGGTGACAGGTATATACTCGCATTCGTTCTAATATTGCTGTTTTATTATTTCAATATTAATTAATTAAATTTTATAAAAAACAATTACGGTAAAGAAAATATAATATTATCAAATACTAAAAGGATGATATTTCTATTTCTTCAATATGAAATATTTAGAAAGAATTTATAATTGTATACATTTTAAATTAAAATACAAAAAAAAATATGAGAACCAAAACATTTATCAAATTTACAAATGTTAGTGAAATCTAATTGATAAAATTTTAAAAATATTTAAAAAATAAATAAAAGGAAAAAATATTCAATTTTAAAAATATTTTAAATGTATGTTTACTTCAATTTTTTAAATTCTAATGATCTCTTTTTTTTATATACTAATAAAAATTATAATATATCACTTGATCAAAATCAAGAAAAAATATTAAACTAATAATAACTAAAATTTAAATAAATCTTTCATCTTTTGAACTTCAATAGGTTAGATGATGATAGAAATAGATTCATGACAATTACATTAAATCATTATATTATAGTAAATAAAATTTATTTATATAATTATAATCATAAAATTATATTTATGATAATGAGTTAGAAGATAAAAATAGTTATATAAAAATATCAAAACAATATTTTACAAAATAAAAATAAATAAAAATATTGAAGAAAAAAAATCTAATATATGTCTTAGAAACAATTTGATAGATCATTAAATGAAATCGCACAAAGAAAATAAATAACAAATGTATAATGAAGAGTATGATAATATGAAAAATACTTTATAGATCTGAGAAAAATTTTCAAATGTCAACATAGTCGTACACTTGAGAGATAATGAAAATTGTTTTGTTTTAACGAAACAAAAAAACTATTCAAATAAAATAAAAATTAATAATAAGAGAATAAATAAGATAATCTTTTTATATGACCAAGTAAATGAAAAGTTTGATTAAACACTTAAATAATTGAGAACGTTAAACATTTTCATGTGAAAGAAAATATATGAAAATTAAAATATTAGAAAGGAGTATAAATATTTAAATGTGAGACATAAAATATTTAATTTATCATTTAAATATAATTGTAGAAAAGATTTGATAAGAGGAAAAATATTTGGATATCCAGATGTTCTGTTCAAATCTTATCATGCCCTTTTTTATTTTCATATAAAATATATAGATTTTTTATATTGTAGGAATGAACCAACTTGTGATTTTTCAATTGGTTAATTATCTATGGAAAACCGTGCTTCGCAACAAAATCCTCGACACGAGATCAACTTGAGTTAGTTTCTGGAGCAGCACTTCAAATGTGCCCTGAGATGTTATCGTTTGATGTAATCGTTAGTATAGGTTGATGTTTTAAGCATATTTATTTATTAGTATAGGCCTATGTTTTAGAATTATTAATATAGATCTATGTTTTTAGCACATTTATTTGTTAATATAGGTTCATGTTTTAGGTTATTTATTTATTACTCTTAGGATTAATTACTGTGTGTATATATCATTTTATAAATGTGTGTATTTATTGTTCTCGTAACATTTTATACACACTCGATATCACATGGTCTCATTCTTCGTATATCTCTTTGTCGTTTGTTTTCTACATTAACTTCTTACTTCTTTGACTTGTATGCTTGTACGTTTTCACATTATGCTATTCATTCTATAAATCCAGAATGTGTATGAAATGTATTATAGTTATATTTTACGATCTTTTATAATATCTCTCAAATGTGTGACAGGAGGTGAAGCAATATGCTAATAACTCCCTTCTCATACCCTTTAGCTTGCTATCACCCTTAAAGGCACCAAATTGATATCAAAATCAGTTTTGCCAGTGTAAATTCAATCATGCTAATTGCAGAAAAGATTTGAATACAATTGCATGGCATCAAATCAGCAAACTTTTATCATAATCTTACTACAGCACAATCTTACACAATGAAATTCTAACTCTTTCAAGCATAACAAAGAAAATATTGGAATAACATAACCCGACATATTATGGATTGGTTGGTCTTATTAACATCAGCATTAGCCTGAGGTACTAGGTGGAGGTTGATAATGTTGATGAGATCGCTGTGGAAAATCTCCTCCAGATTCTTCACAATGAAAGTTGCAGAAGGTTGGCTTAGGCTTGCATAGTACACTAAAAGATTAACTTTCTGAGAAGGTGCAACTTCAACTGCAATATTAATATTCTTGTCTAGTGTCATATTATGCCGAGTATTGTTGGGGAAAAGTTGAAGTACGAGTCAAAGTGTCGTATTGGATAGAAAAGACAAAATTAAATATTATATAAGATCAAAGGTTTATGACTATTGTCTTAAGATTTTAGGACTAAAAATGATGTCAAATGTTTTATATGTGTAAAATCAATGTCATATATATAGAATCACAAGTCGGAGTAACTGATCGCATAATCATAACAAAAGGGATCACCATACACTCAAGGAGAAATATAACCCAACAAGTATGACTTTTATAAGTCACTACCCTTGAAGTTGATATCTGGACTTATATAACTCTATTCATCTCCATGGCATGAATGAATATTCTTATGATGGCTCTCAGTTAATTTACCAATCACAGCAAGTTCAAGGCTTGCTAAATGGTTCTTCCAGTGCTTCTGCCAATGCTTTTGGTGGCTCTTTTGTTGTGGTGAACTCCATGGCCTCTTGGGAATCACCTTTAATCTAAAATGGGTGCTAGGAATTGCTCCAATCTCTTCAGGCAAAAGAGCTCCCATGTTAGACTTTTCTCATTTGAAAATGGTATTTGCTACTGTTTCTTTTATAGTCTATGGTTTCCCTTTTTCCTTTGGTTTATACTGATTTTTCTCATGTATGTGAAATGGCTAAAATTGAAGCCCTTCTACCATATCCAATCTTTCTCAAAATCAACACCATATATGGTTAAATCAGATCCTCTTTCCTTATCGGCAGTGCTCTTTATGTTATTTTAGGTGAGAGATAAAAAGGTAGGAATATGTGAGAAGTTAATCTTAATCATAGAATCAAATTAAACAGCCAAGATGCAAGAATAGATTGAAGTAAATCATTGTTTACAGTTTTACTGTCAAAAGTAACTTCTCTTACCTCATTAAATATGTTCCATGTATATAGATATATGCATAACAGTTGCATGATAGTAAACAAGACATTAGTTTTAGTGTTATTTTATGAATACTTTTCTATTTCTGGTAGATCTTGCAACATTGAGAGAAGTAAGTGCCTTTCAAGCTAGCTAATGATGTTTCAAATAGGAAGGCTACAACATCAACCAGTGGCTTGGGTAGTTCTCTTGCTTTCTCTATAGACCATCGTCATGCCTGAAACAGATGCCACAAATTGTTGAAAATGGAAACGAAAGCCTTCAAGAAAATTGTGACTAAATAGGATCCTAGTTGATGAAGATGGTAACTCAAAGTTCTATATACCATTTGTAGTAGTTCATGACAGGTTTCTGTTAACTAATGTTGTACTTGATGTCAATCTATTTATATATAAGTTTATTAAATATAGATAAATAATAATAATAAATGTACATAAATGATAAATGAGTAAAAAAAAATTAATAATTTAAAAATCTATCATAGTTTATATAGGTTTTGAAATCTATACGTAGTTTATGAACATTCTAAGAGGTAATCTATGGATATTTTGAAACTCACGATATTTTATGGAAATTTTGAAACTCATTGTATTTTATGTAGGTTTTGAAATCCATGACATTTTAAGGAGGTTTTAAAACTCATAGTATTTTGCATAGGTTTTAAAATCCATAGTAGTTAATTGGGGTTGTAAAACCCACAAAACTTAACAAATATTTTAAAACCCCCATTAAATAAAAAGAGAATAAAAAATCTTGCTATTGATAGGTGTTTCCTGATGCTTGTAAAAGTCTTGGAGAACACATTTCCCAGAAATGATTTAGCAGGGAAAATTGAAACCCTAGGTAATGTAAAAACAAACTTTCGCTAAAATAATTTTTTGTTGTAGTTGTGAATGAATTTCATGACAAGTAAAATAATTAAAAAATATATATAATATATATATAAGGTTATCTAATAAATTAAGAATATTTTAATAATTTAAACGTGACAAAGATAAGGCGAAGATGAGTATTATAGCGAGTATGAAGATAGAGACAAGATGAATATGTATATCTCCAAATCCAATTAAAAAAGTCGAATATTACTTATCCTCATAGGTCAATGCAAAAATTTTCCGTCAAAATGAGAACAAATTTGAACAATACTCACAAATAGTGGTAGATCCTCAGCTAATACTTTGGGGTGCCAAAATTTTGGTTGAATTATTCTTCTGGTTCAGTTTTTCGTCCAAAAATGTCTTCTAATGTTTTTTAGTCTCTAGGTGTTGATTTTTTAAAAATTGATGTAATTTAATCTTTTTTGTTAAATTTCTCGAAGCGGAATAAAAATTTTTCATCAAAATTAACACTAAGATTATGCCCATTAGACCAACAAAGTAAACCATCCTTATTCAAAACTTCTATTTTGATGAAAAAACCTTAGTCTAATTTAAGAAATTTAAGACAAAATTGTATCATTTTCTCAAAAATCGGACCAAATTGAAACTAAAAAAAAAAACTAGAGAACCAACTTCATATTTTTGAATGAAAATAAGAACCAAAAAAGTAATTCTAAATTTTTTTGTAAAAACATTGTACTTACCTTTTTATGATAATAAAAAATAATAAAATTATAATTATTTTTATTGTTATTATTATTATTATTATTATAAAATTAAATATAAATTATTTTTATAATTTATTATAATTAATTTTCATGTTATGATTATTGTTATTGTTATTATTATAATAAAAATTAATGATTAAAAAATAATCAAATCAAAAAATGGTTAAATTAAATAAATAATCACTTAAAAAATAATATTAATAAAATAATTATTTTTTAAAAAATATTTAAAATGTAAAATTAAAAAATAAATATAGATGATTTTTTTCCCAAATATGATATAAATGTATAAAATTTTATTAGAATATAAAATATATTAAAAATATTAAATTTAAAAAAATGTATTTAAAATAATAAAAATATAAAAAGAAATTGGGGGACCATGACCCCTTTGTCAATACCAAGGTCTGTCATTGCTCACAAAGACAAGTTTATTTGTTATCTCTACTCCAACCTAATTATATAGACCATATGTTTCATAATAATTTACTATATATCAACCAATCTATATTTGTTTCTAATTATTATTATTTTCTCTATTAAATCTCCTTTCCACCAACCTATATTTTTTTCTAACTATAAATCATAGATCATCCAATTTTTTTCCGGACATCCATTTGGTGCCTATTATGTTCATGCTATCTATTTTTTGGTACAAGATCCCAAACATACTTTTTCCTTGTCTCTAGTTTCTATAATGTTAATTTGAAATCTTATTTACGAGAACCAAATACACTTATTACTTTCCTAATATTGTTTACTCTTAGAACACGACAATCTTTTTCATCAATAAACGTAGCATACCATTTTGGTTTAATTTAATTTCAACGATTTAATATCGTTTCATAATAATTTTGTATCGAAGGGATGGTCACTAATTAAGTAAATACCAAATTTGTCACTAAAAAAAGCGGCAAGCCCTTAATTAAAATTTTCATACAAATATATTCTCGAAAATTTATATGCTTTAATATAAGATCTTATAATTTATCTGTACACTTTATAGAAGAAAAAAAACAACATAAGTTATATTATTACTTTGTGATATGTACCTTTATGGAGCAAGTTGCTTATTTTCTTTCCAAATAAAGTACATGCACGTCAATGTCACATATTGCAATAAACTAAATGGATGGTGATCCTTTTTCACCACAAAATTACATTCATTTGATATCGGAAAACAATAATATTTTAAATATTTATATAATTTAATTTAAACTAATATATATCATTATATTATTAAAAAAGAGTATCAATTTAAAAATATAATATATATTAGTATATTATTGAAAAAGAGTATCAATGAATTTATTTTAAGGATAGTATCAAATCATTAATTTCACGTCGATTAGAAATAAGACAAATTTATAATATACAAATAATAAGCAAGTACAAATTTTATCTTATAAGTCAGTTTTGTAATATTAAGTACGATTTAAAGTTTACCTTTTAACAATGTTTTAGAGTCGAGTTTGAATTTATTCTAACAATATATTTATATACCTTAACACGAGAGAACCTTAAAAATTCTACATTGTAGGCGAGTTTAATATACAAAAATAGAGTATTTTGGAGTTTGTCTAAATAACCACATTTTGGTGCATTTTTGGTATGTACTTTTTCAATACACTTAAATTAGTATTTATTTATGTACATGTGAATCTATCATGTGTGCATGTGTTGACGTACTAAAAAAATAACAGAAACAAAGGTTTGTATAATATATCGCAGTGTTTGGCTTTCTTAAACTGAAGAAAAAGAATAAAAAGGTGTAATGGAGACGTTTCTGCATTATAATACATAAAATTTTAGAATCAGATGTCTCTGTAAGTGATTTGAGGGATTCGTTTTCATATGTCGGTCTTAGCCCAGAAAGAATCTTTGTTACAAAAGTTGAAAAAATAATGTTCGACAAAACAAGATTAAGAAACAAGTTAGGATGAGTCCGAATATTTAAAACCTCTGATAATTATAGGACCAACTCTCTTCACCATCCAAAATGTTCCTTCCTTAAGGAAAAAGTTACAGATTGAAATATGCTCTCACAAATATCATTTACTTATGTGTTTTTTATTTGCATATTGTATTTGTTTTATTGAAAAATAATCATAAAGTGTATTTTTTTAAATTATAAAAAAACATTTTTCATAAAAAAATTATGATTGAAACTGATCTCCTAAACTGCATGCATATATACTTTTTTTATAAATAAATTATTCTTTTTACTGAAACAGCTAGAAAACTTCCTCAAAGACACTCTTAACTTCATAATAGGAAACTATTTTTAATAAAGTTTTTATCATGTACATAATTATTTTAATTTATTGGTAAAAAAACTCTTAAAATATATTTACATGTTCGAACTGAGGTATCAACAGACAAGAAAAGTGAGACATATTCTGATGCCATGGCTTACTGATATCAGTGGCAGTTGAGTGGTGACTTTAGTCAAAAGGGTCATGTTAGTATTTGACAACTTCATATTACTTAATATCTAGTGAGAAATATTATTTAATAGTACACAATGTATTAAGTTTCAATGCATGATTATGATTTTGTTGGATTTATATATTTATAGTCATTAAGAGATTTTATATATATATATATATATATATATATATATATATATATATTTGTATTATATATATAAGACATCTAATATCATTTTTATCATAAAAATTTAAGACAATGGTGTTATGAGGTTTTAATTTTATATTGTGTTTAATTTTGTCTATTGTATTTTTTTTTCATTTTCATATATGATATATTTTTCCTCAAGTGTATGGTGAATGGTGACCCTTTTTGGTTATGAACTTCCAAACCATCGACTTTAATAGATTTTTTTTTATTTCATCATATGGGTTATAGTCATTATGAGATTGTGGATCTCTCTCTCTCTATATATATATATATAAAGATATTTGACACCGTTTTTATTTTCAAAATCTTAAGACAATGGTGTTACAGACCTTTATTTTTACTCACACTTAGAATATTTTCAATAAACTTTTCATTTTTGTTTAGAATCATTGGTATAAATTAGTATATAAATTTTGTTGTAGAATTCAGACTTTGTTCTAAGTAAATTCAACTTTGACATCCTTTCTCCTTTATGAAATTCAATGATGGTGATATTATCATTTGTGTGTCACGAAACCACTCTCATACATACCAACCTTCACCAAAGTCATCCTTTTCCTTAAGAGAACAGTAGAACACAACCTTTTCAGTAACTCTGCTATACTTTATTGAAAAATCCCCTATGGTTTCTCCAATGAACATGTTCCAACACAAAATCCATTTGAGTCAAAAATCTGTCGTACTGCAATTGTTCCACGTCACTTTCTCTTTACCAACAACTTGTTTTGCTTACCCAAGTATTTCGTCACCAAAGGAGACTCGCATGATGAGTGATGACGAAGACACTCAAAAGCAATCAACCATTGCATAATTAAGGACTGCTCCTATGCACTACCTGGAAAACATTTCATTTATGGATTAACATGGACAGTTACATCATTGATTTAAGATAAATATTAATTGTGCAGTTAGGGTTATTCTTGTGAGGTTGTTTCCATTCTGTACTTAAGGATTGTTTTGATTTAGTTTTATGTTCAGATATTCTTAGAAAAAAGTCAAGATAAATATGATGATAGTTTTTTAGTTATTTTAGGAGTGTAGATTTTTATTTACGTTGAGTTTATAGAGATCATTTATATTTTAAAAATTGTTTGGAGAAAGGAACTTTTAGACTTTGAATTTTTCTTTAATTTGTTATGATTTTTTTTATTAATGAGTAATTCATTCAAGCCTAAGATGATGATATATGTAATTTAAAATTCTCATCTTTTTCGTAAAAGAAATCAGTACGTTAACTGATTTAATTTGATTCATAAAAAATATATAACTAGTTTAATATTTTAAATGTATGTATTTATTTGGATTATCTTTTTATAGTTTATGTTCGAAAAATGTAACTTTATCATAAATACAGTGTGATTTCCATATTTTATATTTTTTAATTTATTTATTTTTGACAAATTTGATGTAATGAGAAATTAACGATAGAATTTGAGATTTCGATAAAAAAAATATCAAAATTAATAATAATGTCTAACAAGATATTGTCCGGAAAACTACCTAGAAAAAAGAATAGAATTTGCATAACTGAAATAGATTTACTATTGAAAAAGAATATAAGAAAAATATCAGATTAAATATGTTAACCACATATATATATATATATATATATATATATATATATATATATATATATATTAACAAACTGAACTGATTTAAAAAAAAACAGATTATATAATAATAATTTTATTAATCCATATTAAATGATGAAGGGAATCTCTACTTTTATATTACTTTTTGTATATTTTTGTATACAGTGAAAAGAGAAGATGGAAAATAAAGTAAGGTAAAAAAGTGTAATGAAAATACAAACTTTAATTTATTTTTTTTATGTAGTCAAAAATTTTAAATTTCTTAAAATTATATATATATATATATATTAAAATATTAGTTTAATAATTTTTATTTTATTTTATTTTATAAGTTTTTATATATTTATTTTTTATTAATATAAAAAAAGTACTGTATGTTAATTTAAATGGGTTAGTAAAATATTAGAGAACTATTATCCATACCTATTCACCTGTTGACATCACTTATCAAAATTCATGACTTATTTATTTTCTTGAACATCGACCGAAATTAAAGTGAATTAATTCATTTTAAGTTTTCTGAACTACTTTTTTTACGCGTTATATACGACTTCCATTATCTTCCCTTGTAAGTCAAATGTTTAATTATTAAAGAACTATTTATACACATGAAACAACTTATTACCATTTAATATATATTTAAAGGAATACAATTAATAACTATAGTACGTCTGAAATGAATGATAAAAAACAATAGCAATTAATGTATATTAAATTAAAATATAAAGACATATGAAATGAATGATAAAAAGCAATAGTAATTAATGTATATAAAATTAAAGGAAAATGCTAATATGTATCTTAAAGACATTGATTAAGAATAATAAATATATTTTGATATCACAATTTTTACATTAAAATTTAAAAACTGAAAAAATTAAATATAATAATTAAAATAGTATAAATACATATAATAAATTTTATAAAAATAAAAATATTCTTTTAAATTTTTAAACAATAACTTATTGTTATAAGGACTTTGTATTATAACAATAAATTATTGTCTAAAAATTTAAAAAAAGTATTTTTATCTTTATAAAATTTATTATGTGTAGTTATACTATTTTAATTATTATATTTAATTATTTTAATTTTTAAATAAAAAAATGATAACATCAAAATATATTTATTATTTTTTAACCAACATCTTTAAAACATTGATTAGCATTCTCTTTATATATTTTTTCATTATAAAACATAGAGTGAGAAAGAGAAAGAAAAAAGGTTTGATAAAAGCAAAAATGTGAAAAAAATAGTGATTGTTAATGTCCTTTATTAGGACTTAATTGTCCTGGCCAAAGCGTGAATGTTGGTTGAGTGCTTGCAAGTCTCATCGGTTGAAAAGAAAAAGGAAGAAGAAGAATTGGTTTTGTTGAATCATAGTGGCACACTTGGCTTGGGTTTGTTCAAAAGGACACAGAGAGTACAAGTGTGTAAAGGATAAGAATGAATTTAAGAAAGTTAGTGCCCAAAATGCGTGGTTGCATTCAGCATCTCAATCAACTACCGCACATAATGACAAAAACACTAATCAACTGATACAAAATAACTGCTTCAAGTTCCAATGTCACTTTTTGGAATTTTCTGTAAATGTTTATCCAATTTTAACTTTAAGATAACAAAATTTTCTTTTCCATAACATAATTAGAATTAGATTAAGAAATTAAAATGAATATTATATTTTAAAATGCTAAATATATTTTTGATTTAGTAAAAATTGAATTTTTTTTAATTTTTTTTAATTTAATTTTTTATTTTAAAAAATATGTATATTTAATATTTTAACTAAATTTTATTAAATTTATTTATATTTTAAGTGATTTCATAATACCATTTAAGTTATAAATGTTAGTCATCTATTTGAGTTTTAAAGGTTGTTTGTTTCGAATAATCGAAAGATAAAAATAAAAGAATTTCAAAATAAAATATATAAAATTTTATGAATGATTTGATGAATATAAAAAATAAAAGAAAATGTTTTAATGAATAAAATTAATATTATAAATTTATATTTATGATTAAAATTAATATTAAATCAAATATAATTATTGTTATTATTATAATATTTATTTTTATTATTGTTAACAGTATTGTTATTATTAATTTTAATATTATTATTTAATTATTTTTCATCTATTTTTATATTATTTTTGTTATTATCATTAATACTATTATTAATTATTAATAATAATAAAACTTATGTTATTATAATAATTATTATTATTAAAATTTATTAGTTTTTAATAAAAATTATATTATTATTACTGTTATTTGTTATTATTAATTATTAAAATTTATTATTATTATTAATACTAGCGTAAACACAGGCGCGATAGCGCCTGTGTGTACGCATTTTTTGAATTATATTAATAATTGATGATATTGTAATATTATTAAGTTAATGAACAAAATAAAAATATATTTATAAAAATTAAAGTGAAATGTATGGAGAAAATATGAAAAAAATAACTGTTGATGAATAGTAGGAGAAAAAAGATGGAGGAGATAAGTAAATAGTTTTATAAAAACTTGTAAAAACAACCGTTAATTTTTAAAAATTTAATAAATAATTAAATTGTAAAAGGTAAAGTTGGAATTATGAAATTTGGACACAAAAGAGGGAATCCTTTATATATAGTTATAGACAATAAAAATATTTAAACTTTATGTCTAATCTTTAATTTATAAATTAATTCTAATATTTTATTTATAATAGAGATTATTTTAGTTTTTAACTTATTAAATAATTGAAATTAGTTAATATAGTAATTATTAATTTTTTAAATTGTAAAAGGTAAAGTTGGAATTATGAAATTTGGACACAAAAGAGAAAATCCTTTATATATTTATATATAGTTATAGATAATAAAAATATTTAAATTTTATGTCTAATTTTTACTTTATGTCTAATCTTTAATTTATAAATTAATTCTAATATTTTATTTATAATAGAGATTATTTTAGTTTTTAACTTATTAAATAATTGAAATTAGTTAATATAGTAATTATTAATTTTTTAAATTAATTGTGATGACAATACATAAAAAAGGTCGACTCTTATTATACTTATTTATTTAAAGTTAAGAGTTGAAATAGAATTCTTGAATAGGTTTATATATTATATTATATTTTTAATTTATAAAACCCTATTATTATTATTAAATTTATTTGTGGTTTAATGATGACAATACATAAAAAGAAATAAAAATAAAGGTTGACTCTTATATTTATTTATTTAAAGTTAAGAGTTGAAACTTAAATAGGTTTCATATATCATTTCATTCAGCGTCTCAATCAACTACCCCACATAATGACAAAAACACTGCAAACTGATACAAAATAACTGTTTCAAGTTCCAATGTCACTTTCTGGAATTTTCTGAAAATGTTTATCCAATTTTGACTTTAAGGAATAATTAATAATAATAATAATAAAACTTATATTATTATGATTAAAATTTATTACTTGTTAATAAAAATTATATTATTATTACTGTTATTTATTGTTATTAATTATTAAAAATTAATTATCATTAATTATTATTATTATTATTAATATATGAAAAATAGTTAAACTTTATGTCTATATTTGTTTAATTTATAACTTATAAATATTTAATATATGAAAAATAGTTAAATTTTATGTCTATATTTGTTCAATTATAACTTTTATAAATCTTGAAGTATTTAATATATTTTATAATTCAAATATATAAAGATAAGATTATAATAATTAATAGATAATTAGTTGAAAATTATGGATAAATTAATAAAATAATATGTGATTATATGTTTTCTTGCAAATCTTTTCTATTATGAGAAGATGAGGTTTCACTCTTTCCTAAATTCATCCTACAAATTTTATAATTCCTTAGAATAAATCAGAAATATCCTCTTCTTCCATCCCTCTTAAAAAGTACATTTATGAAAACAAATATACACTTAATATTTTTAATGAAAAACATGAGTAAAGATTCGGTTGAGTTTTTTTTTTTTTTTTTCAATTTTAAGATTTAATTTTCTAAATATTGTATAATTAAATTGATGAGACAAAAGTGTTTTATAATTAGTTATTATATTGATTAAGTTAAATATTATTTTTTAAAATTAAAAACTATTGATGTTTAAAATAATTTTTATGAATAAAAATTATAATCTGTATAGAGTTTAAATTTATTTCTAACATTAACCATCAATTAAATTATTTTTTAATTTAAATTTAAAGATTAAGTCAGGCACTAATATTTTATACCTAAAAAAACTTTGATAGTTTAGAGATCGATATAATCTCTAATTTATAAATCAATTATAATATTTTATTTATAATAAAAATTATTCTAAATATCAATAATTTTTAATTTAGAAAAAAAATCTAAATTAATCAATACAATAATAATTATTTTTAAAATTAATTGTCATTTAATAATTTTTTTAATGTTAAGTTTTATAGTAGACCAAAAGTTGACCATGCATAAAAAAAGAAGTTGACTCATTTATTTATTTATTTAAAGTAAGAATGGACAGTGATGTGAATTCCTGAGATAGGTTTATATATTATATTGTAGAGCTATGATATGTTGACCAAGTGTTGTTATTAAAGTTTTGACAAATTTTTCATATTTTGGTAAAAAAATATTATTTTATTTTAATTAAAAAGTAAAAAACTAATCAACTTTAGTTTTATTTTTAGAAATTTTGTTAACTTGGTCAAAATTTTATTTGGCAAAAAATAATTTTCCTATACTGTCACTACCAAAATAATGATTTTTTGTTATGTGTCTGTCCATATCGCTGTTAATAATAATCATAATCCAAATTAAAAGTCACAAATCAATTGATAATATCACAATCCAAATTAAAAGTTTATCTCGGTGAGAAATTAAAATGAGCAAAACATAAAACATAATTCCTGTATCGAGAATCTTCTGAAACATTCAGATCACTGTATCCTTAAACAACAATAATTCTGGTAAAAGGTGGCTAAAAAACGAGTTCAGTTCAGACAGAAAATGAAGGGGTGCATGTGCCTGATGCATTAGGTTCTTCAAGTTCATCATAGCCCCATAATTATTTATGTCAGGAAAATGGAGAAGTTAGGTCACAGCACATATACATGTTTGATAACCAAATCAAAATTTTATAGTTTGCAGAGTGAAATAATAAGAGAACTTAAAAAGCAAAACAAAAACTGAGAGAACAAAAAGGTGAGGGAATCGAGTGCAACGGCCATGCATGGTGCATTAGTCAGAGGGATTTTTGTGGCACTTTCGAGAAAAAACATTGTGAGTGGTTGCCATCAAAAAATTCTCCAAATGGATGAACCAAAACAAACAATGAACAAATGTGTGGGGACCCAGAAATTTGCCACCTTCAATGGTTCTAATACGCGTCAAAAATTCCACTCTGAACCTCCAACTCACCATTAACGCAGAAAAGCTCTCAGATTTTATATATATTACCTTTATCAGCTTCCATGGCCCTTTTCTTTCTCAAAGCATGTCACTTTTCTTTTCCATAAATTCCTCACCAATGGCTTTACCACACGTGCCACAACTTCCACCAAGCACACTTCTTTGACTTCTTAAATTAACCCATTATTTTCATTATTTTCTCTCAGACCATAATTAATGCTATAGTTAATGCCCTTTTCTCTTCTCTGTGCTTAATCCAAACTGTTATAAGTAGTGCCAAACCTCACCAACTATCACCAAACAATCACACCCTTCTTTCTCTATTTCTCCCTTTTCGTTGTTTTCACCACAGAAACATGGATCCTGAACGGTTTCAGAAAAATGCCATGTACGTGGAAACCCCTGAAGTTTTTGACGCTGAGAAGAACTTCGACGATGATGGACGGATCAAAAGAACTGGTACGTGTAAAATTGAACTATCATCACAAAACCCGATCATACATAAAATATTCTATACACCTCGTATCAGTATATATAAAATGCTTTTGTGTACTGTGACGCTGTGCGATCAGTTTTTGTTTGTGATTGAGTTTTGCGTTGGAATATTACGTGGAAACTAATTAAGATTTGATTCTGATTTGTTTATGGTTGTGTCTGAAGGAACGTTGACGACTGCGAGTGCTCATATCATAACAGCAGTGATAGGATCTGGAGTGTTATCACTTGCATGGGCGATCGCACAATTGGGTTGGGTGGCTGGTCCTGCGGTTCTCCTTGCCTTCTCTTTCATCACATACTTCACATCAACTCTTCTCGCTGATTGTTATCGTACACCTGATCCTGTTCATGGCAAGCGGAACTACACCTATTCCGACGCTGTCGAATCCGTCTTAGGTAAAAAAATTCAAACTTTATCACATCCATGCAATTCATCCAATTGGGTAGGCTTTTTTTCCGATTCTGGATCACTTTTGAACACCAAATTATAAAATGGAGTTGTTTTACCGTGTATTTACGTGTATAAATAGATTAGGGTCATGTTGTAGTGATTTCTGACGATATTATAGGTTAAATCGTTATGTTCAGAATAGTTATATTGTGAATTATGAGAGAAGTAAAATCGCTAAGATCGATTAGGATTCCTCTTTTCTAGATCTAAAAGAAATCGTTATAAATCCTAACGACATTGAGGTGAAGTAATTGGAGTCCTGGTAATTATTTTATTATCAATTTATAGAGATCGATCGCTATGTAGCATAACGATTTCACTTTTTCACACAACTTGGCGACTTATGTCTAGATGTCAGTCTGAGTCTGGCTGTCTTCACTCTATTTTGTAATTTTTTAATCAATCAACCCTATTTTTGTAATTTCTGGAAAAAACTGACCCAAATATGAAAATTAACTAATAGGGTATATAGGTTTTTCAATTTTAAATTTCTAATAGTGTTGGATACTGATATTTTGACATTATCTCTCACTATTATTTATTTTCTCTTTTTTTAAATATAAAAATTAATTTCGAATAACTTACTACAACTTTAACTTGTGGTATAATGTGTGGTTTTACCGTTTTGGGTAGGTGGGAATAAAGTGAAGCTTTGTGGATTGGCTCAGTACATAAATCTGGTGGGTGTAACTATCGGATACACAATAACGGCTTCAATCAGTATGGTGTAAGTAAATAAAATGCAGTTTTTAATTAACATTATCGAAACTTTGGAGTATGTGATCAAAGATTGTTCTCTTCTGGTGAACCAGGGCTGTGAAAAAGTCAGACTGTTTTCACAAACATGGACACCAAGCGAAGTGCTCCACTTCAAACAACCCTTACATGATCCTCTTTGCGTGCATGCAAATCGTGCTTTGTCAGATACCTAATTTCAGCAAGCTCTGGTGGTTGTCTATTCTTGCAGCAGTCATGTCTTTTGCTTATTCCACCATTGGACTTGGCCTCTCTATTGCTAAAATTGCAGGTAAAGTATAGTAGCAATCATAAGTTTAACTAAAATTTGTTTGTATAACGTAGTAGGATGCTAAAAAACAATGATCATGTTTGCTGAATGGTGAAGAGGGAGCACCTGTACGGACAACCTTAACCGGAGTGCAAGTTGGTGTGGATGTTTCAGCATCGGATAAGGTGTGGAGAACCTTTCAAGCTATTGGTAACATCGCCTTTGCTTACGCTTATTCAAACGTTCTCATTGAGATACAGGTAAACAATTATAACTTATATTCTCTTATTCTTATCAAACATTCTGCTTTTGCATGCATGAATCATATATACATTTTAATCATCCGTATTTGGAGAAATATGAGTAATCTTAACGAATAAATTATATATCTACTATATATTTTTTTTTTATACAAGTAGATCTATTAAATATAGAAAAGATTTTGGAAGTGGTAAAGTGTAAGCATAAATTTCCATGCTTCATTACTATTGCCATTTTTTTTCTTACGAATCATGATTTGAATGCATGCATAATTCAAGAAAAACGTGAAAGTATGGCAGGGGTGGCGAATGGCTTGGTTGGTTTATTGGCCACTTGTCCATTATCAATGATATCAACAACGAAGAAAAAAACGTTTTTCTATTGACTGAAAACCCTTTTATAATTAGAATAGGTGAACTAAATTAAAAAACAAAACAAAAATTGAAAAATGATATTTTTAGGATATGGTATAAGAAAAAAATGGGTATGTTTATCATTGTTTATATAAATTAATAAACACTTTCCATATGTGTATAAACATTGGCACGTTTTGTGTGAAATGCAATTCGTTACTTATCCATTAAAGTGGCAGAATCTATTCTAATCGAAACTAAATATTCTCAATCTTTTTTGTATCTATTTTTTAGTGGAAAGCACACCATATATGATATAATGAATGTCCTTTTAACCAAAAAGCCATTATTATTCTATCATGGGAAAGATACAAAGTCAAATTATGTTATCTTCTCATGATGTTCGTTACTCGGCGTTTATTTGTTACCATTTACCACTTCACTGTAGTTAGTGCAACACTAAAAAAAATCCTTTATACTGTTCATAAAAAGTAAAGACAAGATTTGAAAAAATCTATCTTTTATATATTAAGTGTTCATCAACGTTTTCTGTGTACATGTGTAAATATCCGCTAACAGTGAAAGAAGAATTACTATGATTTGTTTCTACCTATAATTAAGATCACATTTTGGTTCCACCCCATGAAATATAATTGCAGGATACCCTGAAATCGAGCCCTCCGGAGAACAAGGTGATGAAAAAATCAAGTTTGATTGGCATCTTGACAACAACCTTGTTCTATGTACTATGTGGCTGCTTAGGTTATGCAGCATTCGGAAACGATGCACCAGGAAATTTCCTCACTGGCTTCGGCTTCTACGAGCCCTTTTGGCTCATAGACATTGCTAACATCTGCATAGCCGTGCACTTGGTCGGAGCATATCAGGTAACAACTACATTGTCTTCTCAGTATTTAAAAATACACTCATACTCATATATTTGAATTTTTTTAGAATAATAATATTTTCAGAATTTTGATAACTTTTTCTTACAATCTAACAACATTATCTTCTGAGTATTAAAAATACACTGATATTCATATTGAATATTTATTAGAATAATGATATTTTGACAACTAAATTTTGACAATTTTTCTAAATCTAGCATAGAATTCAAATTCATATTTCATTCTACCACACTCAATTGTTTCACATCACTTAGAAATTAAGGTCTAAGATTATTTAAATACTCTTCTTCCTTCCATCCTCCAAAACACTTTTTAAGGATAAAATTGCAACAAAGTTGATGTTTTAAAACGGACAATATTTTATATGCATGGTGATTGATAGCAATTTTATCATCAGAGTTGTGATCGAAAGAGTATATTAATGAATGGTGTTTTATTTGTCAGGTTTTCTGTCAGCCGATATTTGGGTTCGTAGAGAAGTGGAGTAAGGAAAAGTGGTCGAACAGCGAATTTATTAATGCGGAGCATGAAGTGAAGTTGCCATTGTGTGGAATCTACAGTGTGAACTTTTTCAGGCTGGTGTGGAGAACAGCATATGTTATCGTCACTGCTGTGCTAGCTATGCTGTTTCCATTCTTCAATGACTTCCTAGGACTGATTGGTTCGGTGTCGTTCTGGCCATTAACCGTTTACTTCCCCATAGAGATGTACATTAAGCAGTCAAATATGAAAAAGTTTTCCTTCACATGGACATGGCTGAAGATCTTGATCTGGGTTTGCTTGATTGTTTCCCTTATTGCAGCTGCTGGCTCTATTCAAGGCCTCGTCCAAGATCTCAGGAAATATAAGCCCTTCCAAGCCGAGCAATAATTGTTTTTCTCAAACTTTGTTTTAATAAGTTGAAGCTTGGGAATGGGATCATGTATTGTTATCAAGTGCTCATTTATATAACAATATATGAATAAATGGCAGGAAAGAAAATTCAAAGTGTATGAAAGTTACATTCTCATTTAATGAATGCACTCGATTCAGTGGAGTGTGCACTAAGCTTGTGTTGTTTTTACATCAAACGCATTTTGCTTGAAATTTTTATGTCGATGAGATATAAAACAATTTCATAATATATAAAAGAAACGTTAATCTTACCTCATACACCAATTTTCTTAAAATCTTATTTAAACAGCACAGTACAAATTTGGAGTGAGGAGACTCGTATTCACTAACTGGTGAAGAAATCATGTAATGGCACGAGTATAATGATGAAGTTGCAGTGGACAACTATCAGAAACCGTGATTCACATGTCAGTGGAAAACAACCTAACCTCCAGATCGCAGGACCTATCCTTGTGGGAACCAAGTATGCTAACAAAGTCCTTTCTCAACAGTCAACTCATACTCCATATGTCGATCATTTCCAACACTTATTTTTCATGTTTATTTCCTCCAATATCTCAAACAGAATAATTTAGAAAAAAAAAATTGACAAAATTTGATCGATAAACTTTTGACAATGTATATGTGATATCAATTTAATGAATGAAAGAAATGTTTGATATAACTTGAAAAAAGAGAATATTTGGTGTTGTTGAAAAGTAAACTTAGTAAAAAAAGAATGGTCAAGAGGTGTCCAAAGGCCGACAAAACTGGCAATCTGGCCGTTTGGTCTAGCTTGTCCTTAGTCCACAAAAAGTAAGTTGGGGTCCGTCACTATAAAACGAGTCAAAAATTGTAATGTGTTCTATTATAGATGGATCAACAAATTAGTCTGTCACTTTTTTTTTAATTTTTATTTATGAAATTTGTTTGTATATGTATTTATAAATGAATATTTAAAGCATATTTAATGATGTAATATTTTTTAAGCTTTTAATTGATTGATTAATATTTTTAATTGGATAAATTAAAGTAATTATTACATTTACATATTAAATTATTTTATTACGACTAATAATTAAAACTTAGTTTGTGAGTGTTAATGCTTTATATTATAATAATATTGTATATTTACATCTTTACAAAAATATAACATAAAGATTTTAATCTTTTTAATTATTTTTAATTTAAAAAATAAAAATAAAATCAGGCCAACAAGACAGGGTCAGGCCAAAACAAACTAACGGGTTGAAAATGTCAACCCGATCCATCTAATTTTGACCTACTGACCCATCAAACCCAGCCCACTTCGCCCATAGTTTAAATGAATTTAAGACTGTAAGTCAAACAGGTTTAAACACCCTGTGTTCAAAAAATATTTATTTTCTTTAGGCTTAATAATGTTTTGAGTCCATAATAAATCTGCTGAACTTTCAATTGAGTTTTTATTAAATTTTTGTGATCTATTGAGTCATCAATATTTTAAAACGTTTCAATTGAGTCCCTGCAGTTAAATGTTTGTGTTAGCTTTATGATGTGGTGCTTATTTTGCACTCTTGTACCCTTTAAATGTTACCACGTAATATTTTGTTACAAGAGATCGTAATGACAAGATTTTTTCCAACTATTTACTGTATTAAAAAAAATATTTTTAAACTTAATTAAAATAAAAACATTAAATATATAACTATAAAATTATGAAATATAAAATTATGAAAAATTAAAACTAAAAAATTTAAAATTTTTTAATTTTTTAATTTTGTATTTTTTTTAATTTTACAATTTCATAATTTCATGATTTTACAATTTTTGTAATTTTATAGTTTTATAATTATATATTTATATAATTTTACATTTTTGTAATAATGAAATTATATATTTTCATGATTTTGTAATTTTAAATTTTTTTAGTTTTTTTTTTTTATTTTATAAATTTTTTTTCACAACTTTTAGTTACATATTTTGTATTTTGTTTTATTTTCTTATTTTGAATTTTATAATTTTATAATATTAATTAA
>Ga0214544_1001640_pt1 | contig 47019 bp, 22 predicted proteins | sample CNSS3metaG_FD_160074 | JGI IMG/M metagenome (GOLD analysis project Ga0214544, IMG submission 160074) | Root nodule microbial communities from cowpea collected in UCLA plant growth center, Los Angeles, California, USA - CNSS3 | ecosystem: Host-associated > Plants > Roots > Nodule | place: USA...
GTTAAAAAAAAAAAAAAGAGAGAGAGAGAAAAGACGACGTAAAGAATAGCAAAAAAGCACCAAAGTGACAAAATTTTCTCGCGGCCAAAGCAAAAAAAAAGGAGGTTCTGCATTTTCGCAGCCACCCATGAAAAAGGTTGAAAAGATAAAGGAAAGGATTGGGATAGTGGAAGATAAATGTAAGATATTGAACACAAATGCGAATAACGTGTTGAGAAGAAAATGTAATACATGTTCGGAAAAGAAACACACCCAAAAAAAAGTCTTCTACGGAACACATAAATATTAAGGTGGTTGGTTTGTCATCAAATATAAGATTATTAAAATTGTACCTCAAAAATAAGTTTATAGGATCTTTATATATAAGATAAGAATAATTAATGCATATGTAACTCGAGATATAATTAATTGCATTACATACACGTTTTTTTATTTGTGTTTGTATGTTAACGCGTTGATTAGGTTGGTAGTGACCTCTAGTGTAATATAATATACACAAAAACAGTTTATGCCATTATTAAAAACCTCAAATTCCAACTATCACTCAATTTATTCCTTTTAGTCTTATTACGGTGTTTACTTTTTAATTCACTTAACTCTTTCTCTTAATTAATTGTATTTTCTTCATTTTTAGTTTTGGTTTCTTTTCTTATCTACTACAATAAAACTTGCTTTAGACAACAACATAAAATTGTGGGTTAAACTACAAAAATTGTGAACTAAAATTTAGACAATAATTTTTAGACGTAGTCTAGGTGAACATAGTTGTAGTTAATATGTCACGATTTTCAGTACGACAACAATTTTAAAAATGTTGCTTAAAACCCTAAAAAAAGATCACAATTTTGATGTATTATTTTTCAAAACTTTACATTTTCAACAATGTGAGTTCTTGACTTTTTCAGTCTAAAATAAAAGGACGGAGGAACTTCAAATTTTTTCATTTTTCAAATTATTGTCTAAAAAATTGTTGTTTTATTATATTTAGACAACATTATTTTACATGTGATGTCGTTTAGTGTTGTGTAAAATATTTTTGTAATGTCGTTTGTATTTTTTCTTCTCTAATATTCTTTATTGTTGGTAAAAAATAAAACTACCAAATATCAGCAATTCTTAAACCATTCTTAATTTTTTTTCAATAAAAAAATAATTATACGTTCACTGAAAAAGACTTGCCAAGTGAGTCATATATACCTCTCTTCTCTCTCTATCTCTTTGTTTTTTTTTTATTAGGAACAGATCCGTGATTGCATCATGAATGTGACTAAATACATTGATTAACTCATTAATTAATTGTTTCACTTTCCGGTAACTTCCATTATGTAATGGGTTCACCAAGAATCTAGAAACATGCATCTTTTGACTTATTTTAGTTAGTTTCATTTATTTTGAATTTTGAATTGATTTTATTTTCGACAATAAACTATTCACATTTCGAAAACCTACTCTCTCTTTTTTCCTTCTTTTACACAACTTCTTACCAACTCCTTTAAATAACAATAAAAAATTTAAAATAAGAGAATAATATACATAATTATATCCACTATTGGAGGAACTAGGCTATGATTATATTTAGGGTTGAAAATAAATTAGTGGTAATTAGTTGGTAACAGCTTCTAGCTTCTGCCAGTCGCCAATGGAGAAGAGTAGTGTTAAGGTCTGAAAAAGTTCGCATTTAAGCCTTTGTCAGCAAGAGTCCTTGCGGCTGCAGCTAACAGAAGAACACTGAGAAGCAACCCTAAGAACCCGAGCGCAGCGTTGAACCACCAAACAAAACCTCTTGGTCGAGGCTTCTTCAGCGATAGAAACATGAAACAGGGGTATGAATACGTGATTGGCACCAGGGTGATGCTTCCAATTAGTGCTGATAGGCTTGGAAGGAACGGGAATGTGACAGCGATGAAAAATGTCAATCCCCCGAAAAATAATCGTATGCATGTTCTCGCCAATCTTGAACATTTCTCATTCCTTATGCTCGTGAATCTGATCTCAAGGTTGTCGAAAACCGGCATCGCATAGATTTGGTAGCTGCTCAAACAATGTATTATCACCAGAACGTATATTGCTCCCATGGAGAATTTCGTTAGCTGCTTCCTGTGAAATTGCGGAAACGAATACAATAATCCACCCTCGTTTATCTGAAACATGTATGCACGTAAATTGGTTAATCAGTTGAATAAAACAACATGCGTAATCTGGAATATTGGTCGGTTTCTCGTAGTCTTGCCTGGTTTCCATAGGCCCAGAATCCGGCAATTGCAAGAGGAAAGACACACATGGAGATTAGAACATATGACATACTCACTCCTCTGCGCATTGGTTTTTTGGATGTTCGTTCGAAATCTGAAGGCAGTGTCCCCTGCAAAAACCAAAATCCAAAACACAACTCTTAGATTATGCTGTCCCATGCATGCTTATTGAAGTGTTTGAGAAATTGGAAAACTTGCCTGTATCTCGAGCAGAACATTATGACCTCTGTAAGCTAGCACGATGATTCCAACTGCATTGAGAACGTCGCTGATCTTAGCCACCGCAGTGGATTCTTGCGACAGGGTTGAGGTATAGGACACGTTGTTGGGCCTACCCTTCTTAACAGAGAGAACCCAAAAGAGGGTGCAGTAAGAGATGGCGGTAACGGCTCCGACGAGAGAAACCATGGCCATGGAGTTGAGGTTCGGCAACTGTGCAACGAGAATGGCGGCACAGGTAAAGACCAAGAACCACTCTGCCCCCGTAAGCGCGTGGGCACTGCAAGTGTTTCCATTATCATTGTCACAAAGTGTCTTGAATAACAGTTTCAGTGTCCCACCGCCGGTGATGATAAGCATGACGCATGTTCCTCCTGAAAGATACATCACTGGGAATAGCGCTGCCACTTTCCCTAACCTTTTACCTACAGAAATATATTCAAAGTTAGCCACGTCTAAGATGAAACTCCACGTGTCTTTGAATAAACATTTGTTGTGTTTTCCAACTGTTGAAAAGCTTGCGTGGTAATGAATAATCAATCCTACAAGACTAAGAGTAATGCCACGTGTGAACTTTAAGACAGGTAACTAGATGTTCTTAATTTATTTGTAAATTGAAGATTTTAAATGTAGGGAAAAATTGATGGATACTATAGAAAAAACAGTTTTTTTTGTATGATATGGGTTGAATATTAGGTTTGAAAACCAAAAAAAAACAATCTTTTATGTGGAATGAAACAAAAGGTGATTGGATGTATAACAGTTTCGTACTAGTAATAAAGTATTATTGGAGTCCCTTAATAATGTAAGCACCAACCGATGTTGATGGCTTTGCGTAGAAAAATACAAACTGATGATGGGGATATGGTGCCAATCATAGTGGAGGCTTTATCTCAAAGTGTGTATCAATGAAAAGATTGTAGCGTGAAGGCCTAATTTTAATCGTGGTTGTGGAAGAAGAATGGAAAAAAGTGCAGAAAGCAGTTTTGGAAAAAGAGGTATTCATGTGAAGATCTGGTGTAAGTTGAATTTGGAGAAGAGAGAAGTTGTTGTTACCGAATGCAGCCATGGCGAGGAAGAGGTATCTGCTGTGACGAATCCCAGGGACGGATTCGTGAAGCTGAATAAGAAGAAATATGCTATAGAGCTGCCAAAAGAATGCCACTGTCAAACATACTGTGCCCCACACCCTGCACGTACATAAAAAAAATCTATGATATGTAACAACGCATGAATCATGTACATCGTAGACCTAACCTAAGACTTTCGTGTTGACTAAGGTTGGTTTTGCATGTTGATAAGTCAACCTTCATAGTCTTTCGATGGTGAAGGTTGGTTAATTAAGAGGAGGTTTCAAAGAGGTATTGACCCTGGTTGCAGGTACATGCATGTGTTGTTTTCCTTATACCTACCAACCTAAATCTATTATGAATCTTCAACAAATAGAAGAAAAATCTCGTAATGAAACGTTGATCACTGGCATACATACACTTGACACAAACGTGTACAACACTACAACTTTGAAATGGACTGCAAATTTTTAACTCTTCTCTGCTGCAATGGATTCGATGTTTTTATATATGGTATGAGATTTAAAAGATGAACAGTGATGGGGTTGAAAAAGGTGGTTAAAGATTGGATATTTATGATTAAAGAAGTTTGAAACGGTGGTTGAAAATTGCAGGCATGACGTACCAACCAAGAGTGGCAAAAGCAACGGGAAGCATGAGAGCCTGGAAGCCGATATTAGAGTTAAGAACATGGAAGGCTGCAGAAAAGGCATTTCCATTTCTTGATTCGGTGATCGGAAGCCACGCGTCTTTGGGGTGTTGTTCTTGATTCTGTGATGGATGAGATTCTTCTGAGGGAGATGATGAATCAGTTGGTGTGAGTGGATCAATGAGGATGAACAGAGGAGAGAGTGGGGGTTTCAAACTCGCATCTGAGAAATTCAGAAGAGCTATTTCTGATCTGAAATATTCAGCTTCACCCACTTCTCCCATGTTTCTGATGGCAATGAGTTATTTGGTAATGATATATATCATTAACAGCTACGAAGAAAGAACAGTGTTATGAGAAGAGATTGAAGCTTCTTTTGTTTCTGAAGTTCCAAAAGAAGAAAGGAAAACGAAGTTGCTTTTTAACTTTGAAGGAGGAAGCACAAGAAACTACGAACTCTTTTATAATATGGATTGAAGAGTTTCCATACGCGTGGATTCCACTCTAAGCACTGACATCACGGTGCTGATCTCACTACCTGACCTTCTCACAAGACCACTCTACGTAATCTAAACACAGGTTTGGAAATCGTTCTACTAAGTTTGGAGATGAATTTGAGAATCACAAGAAAAGTGGAAGATAGTATTTCTTTTTCCTATTAAAGAAAAGTCTCTTTTTATAGATTGCAGTAACTTTGAAAGATTAATTCTCAATTTGAATTTGTTATTTAATCAAATATCAATAGCTAAATATTTTGTTGGTTTCTTAACTTTCGATGAAAATTGAAATTAATCTCTCCTTAAAATTTGGGGTTAATTTAGTCGTTGAATTTTATAAATGCGTGAATTTAATCATTTTAACTACATTTTATTGAGTTTATTTGACATTTCAAATTTATTTCATTATATCATTTCAGTAACATTGAAGTGAAATGTGTCAAAAAAATATTAAAAACTCATGTTATTATATATGAAACGCATTTAAAACATAACATAAACTTAACAAACTTCGATTAAAATGACTAAATTTAAACATTTCTAAATATGAATGACTAAATTCGTCCAAAATTTGAAAAAATAACTAATTCAAATTTCTATTAAAAGTTAAGGGACCAAAAACATATTTAACCCATTTAAAAAAATACCAATTGTTAGGTCTATCGAGAGGAGATTAACTGAAAAAATACAACACCGATCAAATTTGAACTCAATCACGTATAAAAAATTGATATCATCCATAATCCAAAATCTTACAATAATATATTTATGAGTATTGATATTGATACTTCACTGTACTTCACGTTCTCATTTCTATTAAATATGGAAATTAAACGGACTTGAATCCTGAACACCAATATTAAACTATAGGTAGTCTCTTTTTACGACAACATAAATTTTTGTTACCTAAAATTCATAAAAAAAAAAAGTCCATGCTTGTTCTATTAGTTTCAAATATTAAACAGATATTTTTCAAAAGTTTTAGGCAGGTTTGAATTAAAAGTTTGGTCAATGTAAATATAAGTTGAATTGGAAATCTTAAAAATGTTAGTTTTAGTTGGCATTGGTGTGAATGAAATGACTGGGATGTATGGTTCAATTTTCCTTGACGAGGAGAAGCTACCAAACGAGTTCCATGTTTAGATTTTTCAATTCCATCGCGGCTGCCATATATAATATTAAGTAAACAAATAGAAAGTCATCGGAAACTAAGAGAAAGAAGACTTTTGCGTGACCTACGCATTTCTTTGTCGGTTGCCATGTGTAACTACACTCATGTATTTATTACACAGATTTTTCTAATTTTTACTTCAAATAAATTATGAGAAAATTTGCAATTTTTATAAAAAAAAAAAATGGTACAAGAGTGTTTATAAGTTTAGACAGATTATATCAAATGATTTGTAGCTTTTCTCAAAAGAATCATACAGTTTAACTTTTTACTGACAATAACAATATTTTGATAAATATTGATGATGTAGATTTTGAAATGTAGAATAATGTTAAATTTATTGTATATTTGGACTTCAATTTTATTTTTTTGTTGAGTAAAATTGTAGTAGATTTTAAAGTGTTGAATTACGTTAATTTATTATTAAATTTATTGTGTGGTTGTACTTTAATTGTATTCTCTTATTTATAGATTATTAGTTTAGTGTGCGATTTCCGACCACCGTATCAAATCTAAGATTTTGTAAATAATTTATATGAACATAATTAATCATGTTGTCCTCTCGAAGAGATCAGTATTGATTATTTTATTTATTTATGTATTTGTTTATGATAGATCATAAATAAATTAGTATCCACGTGAAGGTTGGTTGTCATTGTTAAATATAATCGATAAAAGTTTTCATTTTTAATATCAAATAATTTATGGATATAAATCTTGATTAGAAATAAAATAATTTTAAAATATATAAATAATTACGAATTTTATTTTATAAGACAATTTTATATTACTAAGTTAGATTATATATGAAAGTTATAATATATTTTAAAATTTATTAAAAAACTATTGAAAAAAACAAAACTTTAATTATTAAAAAAAAATCTTAGATTTGATTTGATTGAAAACTTTTGCATGACCTATGTATAAACTATGTGTGACTAAAGTAATGTGGATCTTTAAACGAGTAGGCATATACGCCAAGACGAAGAACCTTCAACCTAATTTGACAACTAGTTTTAACAAATAAAATATTATATCAAAGTAATACTAATAAAATTTAAATAAATTATTAAAATAAAATAATAGTTGTGGTTTGGAAATAAAAGAAAAAAGATCTAAAGGAATTATTATTCTAAACCACAAACTCAATAAATTATTTGATAAATAAGAATTAATAGAAAAATATATAAGTACACATATATATTTTATCATGTAGATAAAAGTTTTATTTTCAAAAAGGAATATAATAATTTAATATTCTTAAAATAATTAATTTTTTATAATTTTTCATTTTTTAAAATTGTACGGTACTTTTTTTATTTGAAAAAGTTATTATTATATATATATATAAGTTGATTTGATAAGTATTACCTGATAGTACATGGAATTTTTATTTGAAAAAGTAAACGATTGTTACATTGAATTTTTAGAATTTGTATTATGTGTAATTTTGATATAGTATTATATAATTGAAACATTTATCATCGCAATATAAGATGTTAAACAGTTATTAAGATTTAAATAACTTTCAAGTCTTTTATAATTTAAGTGTTTTAAATTGATTTCTTTTTACATTTTCTTATTAAATATTCAAAAAATATATATATATTTTTAGTTGATTTTTTACTATTTAATTTTTCTGTTAATCTAATTTGATGGTGTGACTGTTTTCTTATTTCACCGTCTTATTTGTCACATGTTAAAATTATGAGATTATATATTTGTATAAAATATATTTGTATTATTTTAATTAAGAATATATTTGATAACAAAGAGGTTCCTATAATGATATTAGAAAAGACCTCTCAAATATCATAATTTAATAATATTATAATTTCTCAGTACGTATTTAGTTTGAATAGTCTAACTTAATAAAAGTATATATTCTTCTTCTTTTTTATGTCAAAAGTTAATTTTATTTCCACCATAATTTATTTCCACGTCTTGTCTTCCTTTACGATTCACATTAAATTAAACAGATTCACGAATATTCTTATTGTGATTTAAATTGTATTATTAAAAAAAAAACTTATTTGTGAATTTTGTTGGTTGTCAACAGAAACAATCTTATAATATTAACTAAGGTGCTTTCATTTGGAATAAATAATAAAAGTTAGAGTAGTACAACATGATGCATTTATTAGGACAACAAAAAAAAATGATGTATTTATTAGGATAACCAATTAATATATTTATTGAACAGATTATTGTAATATATTCTTTAATAGTTTAATTTCATCAAACCCTATTTTGGTTTATTGGTCATGTGCTAGTGCCACATGAATTATGAGTGTAGGAATGTTTATTCTAATTTGATCACTTATCTCCTCTCTATTATAAAAGCAACAAATACACTTAAATTAATTAAATATCTAATCATGTGCTTTAACATCATTAAGGATCCTTAATTATGTGGTAGTTGCAATAATTAATCTAATTTGATTTGACCAAAGATAATAAAAAATGGGTGGTGAGAAGAAGTTTCTTTGATATTTTTAATGACTGTATAAAATTAATTAATAAGTTAATCAATCCATCAATCATATACATCTTAGAGATGAATGAAATGTGAGTATACAATTGTTCCAACAAACTCATTTTCTTTGTCGTGTTCACTTTTTGAATCTCATATCGTGTCTGGTTTAGATTTTTTATCTTTTCTACACTAAGAAAGGAAACTAAAACTCTCACGACGGTTGGTGAGGTGTTTGGTCTCGTGCATGTTGCTTTCATCTTTTCACCCAATTGCTTAACCAAACCTTTTATATTTTAAAATGAAATAGGATTTTCACTAGTATTAGAAATGATTAATTAATTAATTAGTGTAATTATTTCACTAAAGTTTATATATAATTTCTGTTCTTTTGAGTGAAATTTGAAATTATTATTTTTACCTAATTTAGTTTCTCAGTTGTAAATTTAATATTTTTAATTATTTTTGTTAAATTTATTTCACGTTTTAAACACATTTTGTGATAGTATTTAAGTTGTTTATATTGTTTGACATGTTCGTTTCAATTTTAGTCGAGAAACATATTTAAAACAAAACTTTAATCAAATTAAGTTTCTTAACTTTATTAAAGATATCTAAAGTTAGTTTTTTAAACTAAATTTTATTAAATTTATATGATATTTTAAATACGTTTTGTGATAATATTTGAATTATTTATATTTTTTTATTTTAATGTTAATTAAAAAATGTATTTGAAACATTAAATAAATTCAATAAAATTTAATTAAAATAACTAAATTTATATATTTTTAAAGATAAAAAATTAAACTTATCTAAAGTTTTAAAATAAAATAATTTTCTCTTAAAATAAAGTTAAAAAAATATTTAGTAGCTGATACAATTGGTCATAAGATAATAAGATACATTTGTCGAAAAAAAGTGGACACTCAGTCTGTTCCAATTGTGGTTAGTGGGAAACAGTGACAATGCACAAAGAAGAATGCAAAGTGGATAAAAAAAAGAGTATATGAAATACAAGTAGATAATATTTTATATATGTTACATTTTTTACATTTTTTACTGTATTAAATATATAACATAAAAAATACAAAGTAATTAGTAATTATTTAATTAAGTTAAAAATCAAATATTACTCTTTACAAATATACTTTAAACTAATATGAAATTAATGGAAAATAACTCCAAGTGAAAGTCATGTTTCGGAAGGAATAACTATGGCGTACAGGTAATTCATTTTATATATTGATTTTAAAGCAAAAGTGAAAGGAATGTCGTATTTAAGTATTGAAATTAACTTCACAATAAATAACAAACTTTTACTATGTACAATTTCTTAAATACATGATCATGTGTTTTAATTAATCTACAAATTGAAAAAGAATCCAGATTTTCAACTGGAATTTGTGTACTGTGTTTTATTCTTAGGATTAAAAATACATTATATTATTATTTTAAATATTTTTAGGATTTGGTCGTATAATTTTAATTTAATTATAAGTTTATTTTGTCCATTTCTATTATAAGTTTTAGTTTTCTCAGGGCTTTGAATTCGAAAAAAATAAAATAAATAAAAAATATTGTAAAACATACCAATATTGGGATATCAAGGTTTCGACCTTTCTTTGATATGATCCATTATTTATCGTAACAACTAAATCTTATCTAACTCGTGTTGCTAGCCAAATGAAATTTAGTTCAACTGTTATACCACAAAAAATGTTTAGTGGTGTCTAAAGTCTAAAAGAAATATCATGCTCTTTTGAAATAATTTATCCTGAAATTTGAAATATTATATAATAGATTTTATAATGATATGATAAAATATTCTTCAGCATTCCATCACATGAAATCAATATAATCTTATTTTCTTGATAAATTTTGTATTTAACACTACTGTATAAATAATAAAAAATTATTATCTTAGAAGTGGGTTTTAAGCCTAACTCAATCCCACAAAACCGGTTTGTAAAGTGAGGTTTGCACCTCACTAATATATTATGAAATAACATTATCTCTAGTTGATGCAGGACTTCCAACACACCCATCACGCCAAGGTATATTTATCTCGTGTGTGGGACAAGAGATTAGTGGGTGGTCCGTTTAGCGACCCGATATTGAGTGAAACAAAATATTCAAGAAAGTTCGTTAGGATATGCTCTAATTTTAATCTGATACCATGTTAGAGCATGCCGAATAATAAATAATTTTGTAATCAATAACCAAATAAAAAAGTTAAATACAATTTATATTCAAATAAAATAAAAAAAATATATTGAAAGCCTAAACACAAAAATTACATAAGGTCACGTCTCCTATTAAATTAGAATTTTGAATATAAATTAAATGTAAAACAGGTTTTTTTTTTTTCTGTACCAACCCAATATATGAATTGTAGAGATATTATTTATGATGTAAGAGAGATAAATGTAATAGATATGATATTGTATCTGATAGCACAATACGTTATTGAATATCACATTTGTATCGAGAAGTATACGATATTTAAAAAAAATATATTGTTATATTAATTTAAATTTAAATTATATATATTAGAATTATTAATATTAAAAATTAAAAATTATTACTATTATAAAATTATTATTATTTTATCAATTAAATACTCTTTTAATAAATAGTAATAAAATATCTTAAAATGCCAAAAAATATATATATATAATTCAAATCGAAGTAAATAAAATGGCAAGAATATAATTTGAATGTAAAACATAATTTTTTTTTTCTATGCCAACCTAATATTTGATTTGTAGAGAAATAATAACTATGGTGGAGAATTTTACAAATGACATGGTCAAGGAAAAGCATTATCGTGTGGGCGTGTCACATCTACAAACCCATCTTCCTGATATCATAATTACATCCATTACTTTTTTCTGGACACGTCTAACCATACGCCAATGGAACATTTTTGTGGATTGCCAACACAAATGAAAAGTAACATTAAAGTTTTTTTTTTTCCTAAAGGTTGTTAACAAAGAGGATTATTAAAATTTGGGTTGTCGTTTTTAAGGGTGCCTATGAATTAGATGAAAGATTTAACTGTAAAAATGAATAGATTCGAGAGAAAAGATGGTCAAAATGAGATTGTTTTAATAAATAAAATATTATAATTGGTTATTAATTAATTAATTAGAATCTAATTTGTAAATGATAAGTTTATATTTTTTTTACGTGGATTATCTATAATAATATATAAAAAATTTCAAAATATCAATTTTACCTTTTAAGATATAATTATTTATTAAATTTTTGAAAATTAATCTTTATTTTTATAATTTTTTTTATAAAATCGTCTATATATGTTCTTCTTTTTTATTCTATTTATCCATGGTTATTCTCTCATCTTTTCTAATATGTTTTGTTTTATTTTTAATAAGTATAATTTTATTTTATATATTAACTTAATAACATTACATTATCATCACCTACAAATATAATATCACATATATTTAAAAAATGTGTATTTAACTTTTATAATATCACTAGCTTGTGTGTACGCTAGTGATTAAGATAATAGAGTTATGAACCTTTATATTTATATAATATTTAATTTTGTCTATTTTATTAAAGATAAAACTTTTTGACTTACACTTGGATTATTTTTAACAAAAAATCAATTTTGTTGGTAGGAAAAATTTTGACGTTAATGTTTAGTGATCAATTTTATGTAGTAACTAAAATTTTAATAAGTAAATTTTAAAAATCAATTATAATATTTTATTTATAATTCTGACTCTTTTACTAACCAATATTTCTATATTGTGAATTAGTACTTAAATTTATCATTATAGTAAATAAAAAAATTTTTAAAAATAAAAAATATTATAAAAAAAAAATTTTTTTTTAATATATATATATATATATATATATATATATATATATATATATATTCGAAAACAATATCTATTATAATTTTTAATCGGTTAAAAATAATAAAAACTATACTAGGAGCTCTTAAACTGAACGGATCAATTTATATAATATGTATATAAAGACAATTGGTTGAGATTCTTGAAGTGATAACCAAGTTATAATGGGAAACACATAATAATTAATTAAATTTACTTTTGGTGTTTGGGAATGGAATATGTGTATAAGTTCACTTCATTTCCTTTCGGTAAAAGATTTTCTATTATTGTGTTTGGGTGGAGAATTTGACCCTTATTATTTCAGATACGTTATGTCTATGTATTTTGTTCAGAATTGATAATTTTTATAATTATTACCATTTAAAAACCCATATTTTGTTAATAACAGTAATTAATATTGAAAGATAACTCTGAGTTATAAATTGACAGTAATTTTCTTAAGAAATGTCAAATTATCATTCTCCTTTGACTTTACTCTTTTTCCTTTCAGTTAAACATTAGAAAATGTTATAGTATCGTATCTTATTTAATATATTTAAAAAAAATTAAGACACATAAAAAAATATATCTTAAAGCAACCTGAATTTTTAATAACAAAATGATAAAGGAGAAGAACAAAGTTAATAACATCACTGCTTTCTCAATCAAGTTTATTTCTCCAACAGTGTTTTCAACTCAAGTTTCCATTAACGGAAGTTTTTCAATATAATACTTGAACTTATATTCTCTACAAGGTATTTTTAGTATTCAACATTTTTATTTTATCAATAAATTTTAGTTATTAATTTTTGTTAACGAAAAAATTAAACACACAATTTCTCCCACTTTTCTTTCTAAAATTATTAAAGTAATCTTATTTTTCTAACTTGTTAGTAGAAGGGATAGAACCACCATCTTTTTTTCTTTTTCTTTCCATCCAAAATAATACCCACCCGAAAAAAATAAAATAAAAATTGTTAACAAAACAAAATAACGTGAAAGATAGAAAATGTTTGAGCACACAACAATACATTTATCACAATTTTTAACAATAGACAAATGAATAAATTATATAATAAGATTTAGTTAAAAAAAAATTAATCCTCTAAACCTTACCCTTTTACAAATACACTCCATAAATTTTGTTTTATTTTTGCTCAAATTCAAACTTTTTTCTATATATCGAGATTTCTTGAGCTATAATTTTGCTATAATTAATCCTTAAAACTTAACTTGGAGATCTAAAATTCTAATTTTATTATGACTATGTAAGTTATTTTTTATGAACATTTTTTCAAACAACTTTTGAATTAAATATTCTTTTACTAAATTATTTTTATTATTATCATTATTAATATGAATGTCACTACACCTATTGATCTATTTAAATCAAAGTTGTTGGAACAAATATTTTAAAAAGATAAAAAATTATAAAAGTAACTATAACAAAATTAAAATATATGCTATATATTTTATAAAAATATATAAAATCCAAATATATATTCAAATAAATTAAAGTTTAATGTATGTATTTAAAAGTATGATAAATTTTGAGTGAGAATTAAAATATGGAATGCTTATTCATAAAAAAAAAAGTTTAAAGTGTTTTTAACTCATATCACCTCTCAATTGTTGGTTTTTAGTGATGTGATGTGATAATCTAAAAATAATTAAAAAAATAAATTTTTAAAAAATAATCAAAATATTATTATTCTTAAAAATAATGATATAAAAACTTCATATTTGAATTACACAAACTATCTAGAGAAAAAGTGTATGCACGCACTCCAATCTCCTCTAATTTGGGTGAAACACCACTAATATTTTTTGTTCACTTTTAAGTTGTTGATTCTGATTTTTATTCTTCAATGTTTTGTTGGAAAATGAAATTGGCTTTGTTTTATTAAGAACCATTGTAATCATTTCCACCACAAAACCACCCACCAAAAAAGTATCTTTGGGCTGCCTACAAATTTTTCCAATTTAGCTTTAGTATAAACCACGCGAACCAAACCCACCATCATAGTATATACTTTCAAAATACCATTTTCAATATTTAAATTATTAATATGAATAAATCTTAAATTAAAGCGCTTAAATTTGTAAGTTATTATTACGACATTAAATACTCAATATTATACTTAAGATTGATAATGATAACCAAATGAAGTATTTTGTTTTTCTTGTTCAATTCGTTTTAGCCAATATATTATGTTTGATCAATGTCTGCTTGCTCAAATAATTAATCAATGAATTGAACTTCTAAAGTATTTCTGATAATATCATTATGTCTGTATGTAGAGATATTATGAAAAGGTGTAGAAAGAATAAAAAATATAACTTAAAAATATAAATCAGTCTTGACAAAAAGAAAATAAAAAGTGATCCAAGGACACTAGTTGAAAAAGGTATCTAACATTATTTAATTTGAATATGAAAAGAATATAAAAGTGTTTTGGTATAAGATTATGCTAAATCAAAAAAAAAAAAAAAAATTAGAATAAGTGTTTACGAATATGTTACTTCAACATGTAAATTCAAGTCAGAAAGTGTACAAATATACTTTTGAACTACTTTTCTATTAAGATATCAAATTCTAAAAATATAATTCTTTATCTTTTTTAGGAATTTAGAATTTTTACTGATTTTTTTGTGATGCGTCTCTACTATTATTCAATAATATACTGATTATCATTAATTTTGATATTTTAAAATATATTAAAAAAATATTTAAAATATCAACATAATAAATTCTTAATACTCAACAGAAAACAACACTGAAAAAATCAGTAAAAAATCTAAACTTCTTTTTTAGATATATAATTGTCCTATATTTCATTATTCTCTAGTTATAACGATACAAAATGTAATACAATTTTTTTTTATGCAGTAATAAATTATTTAACATAATTAATGTTTTGCATAATAATATACATTTTTTTATAATATATTTTATATAAAACATTGGTAGTTGAATTTTAGAAACCAATTAAACGACCAATTATAATTTTTTTATTCATAATAGTAATTATTCTAATAACCAGTCATTTTTATTTCGTAAATTTATATTTAAATTAGTCATTATCAACTTTTGGTTACTCAAATTAATTGTTAATTGTTAATGAGACATTTTTTTATACTGTGTTTAATTTTTCATTATGTCTTTGTTTTATTTACAAGAAATCACATTATAATTACTTTCTATAATTTTAACTTTTACACTTTTTCATTTGTATTATTTGATATTTAAATTACTTTGTTCTTTGATCCTTTCATGAATGTTAATTATATGCAAATTATAAATACAAAAAATTTAAAATCCTTATCTTATATAATTTTTCTTTAATTTCATGATTTATGTATAATTAAAATATATGAAACAGACAAAATAGGATATCTCAATAGAAAATATTTAAATTTGTTGCATACTGGGGGTTTGAAACTACAAGTAATACTAGGGTTTGAAATTCCACTCGTACTGGAGATTTGAAATCCCTATTGGAGATTTAAAACCCCTCTAAAAATTTTCGATAATCTATCAGTGATACTAATTCTTCCAAAGGAACCTCAAACCACGGGTAAAGTTATTATTGGGGTTAAAACCCAAAAATTTAAATATAACCACAATTATAAATTATTATTTTGTAGTGAGAACTATTAAAGAATATATATATATATATATATATATATATATATAATTTGAACAAAAATAAATGATTTTTGACAAAATGAAAAAATAAACGAGTTATTTAAGGACACCAGTTAAAAAAATATATGTAACACTATTTAATTTGAATGTGAAAAGAATATAAAAGTGCTTTGGTACAGGGTTATGCTAAACCGAAAAATAAAGAATTTAGAATGAGTGTTTCAAACTTGATGTTATTTCAAGTCACAGAATCTAATGTTAAAACTTATCTTTGAACTACTATTTACTTATATCCGGTAACTGTTGTATGATAGTACACAATCTCTAATCTTGAACTGATTTTGACATAAAGACTAAATTTGGTACACCAGCATACAAAAATTATTTTTGTACAGTAATAAATTTAACATAATTTTTGTGTAATATATACAGTTATTCGTTTTGGTACGACATTAATTACGACTAAATACAGTTATATTGCAATAGAATCGTTTTCGAATTATCAATGTGTAATTCGTTTATTGATACATCTGTCAATAGCAAAATGAATTCAAAGAATAGGTTACAATAAAAAAAAGAAAAAGAAAAGAAGTGAACTTTGCAAATGAGTGGTTCAGTTCAGTAGCTGCAAAGCAAGTGTTGGTTGGTGGGTTCACGATGAAGATCAAAGGACGATTGGCATCGAACGGTAGCTATGAACATCAACACAGCTTCTTCCACATCCTTAGTCACGTTTCTCTGGATCAACGTTATCACGTACTCTATTAACGCCCCTTCACAAGGCAACGTTAAAGGCACGTTGCTACAAAGACCAAACTCTTCTTCTGCCAACTTGAAAAGCTCTCTGAAAATCTTGTTTTTCAGATACAGTAAGGGAAGCACGAAGCGCTTCTTATCAATGCTGTAAACAACAAAGTGACCCTTTTCAGCCTTCGTCCACACGCTGCAACCTTCTGCTGATGCTGCATTTTCATGAGTCTTCGGCCACAGAAGTCTCTTCCTTTGGTAATTAGTGATCTCTTTCTGCAACTTCCAAGCCATTTGGATGATCTTTTTTGAACTAATCATTCTTGCAATTTAGCTTCTACAATATAAGATACGAGAATCTAAGGATTCGTTGATTGTTTATATAGTCACAGATTCACAGACAAATTCTTGAAATGTAGCAGAATAGTAAGTTACAAGGGTGCATGCATGGATGCATGGAGTTATATAACATACATGTCCCAAATTTATTTGTGATGTATGCAATATCTGTGACTGGCCACTTGCGACATGGTTTATTGGATTGGAGAAAGGACAGAGTGGTGGGCAAGAAGGAGAGAAAAAATGAACATTATTGTGTTTATTTGGGAGAAGTGTGTACAAATGGTGGAGCATGTGGTTATGACTTTGATTGTGAAATTTGTAGGTATTCGCCGACTTATGGACAAGTGAGAGTGCAAGGAAACGGGGCATGTTGGATCTTAATTCTTTTCTGAACTGTCTCGCACAACATTTTCATGGCTAAATCAAATGCATTTACTTTCGACTACTTTTTCCAACTTTCACTGCATCAGAACTTTAACACAATAGTTCGAGACACTCACGTTGCTCAAATAATTGTACAACATTAGTGTCCACTTGTTTTCTGTGTCGGAGATATGTGTATTTGTGAATCCTGTTTTGGGGGCAACCAAATTAACCAATTTTACTTCGTTTCTATATGGTTATGGAAAAAACTTAGCTCATTTTAGTTCTGTGTAATGTTAAATCTTATAACTAATATCAGAATCAAAGGAACGTAAAGTTCTGGTTTCAGTTCTGTATAACATCAAGGTATATGATTTTTTTAGTTTGTTTTAGTTTGTTTAATTTGAAGTGTTTTGCGTATACGTCGGATTTATAAATCTAAATTCGTTTAATTTTTACAATTCCTATTATCGAAGGTATTTACAGAGATAACTATAAGAGTCTGTATTTTACCGTCATGGCTAGAATTCATATTGACATATTTTTTTTCTTATATACTAATGTATCAATTTGTTAAAGTTTATCATCAAATTAATGTATGATCAACTAACGTAGGTTTTTTCGGCTTGATCAATAGTTGTCTGAAGTTTGATCGGTAAAGAATTAATTATGTTGGAATACCCAAACATTGATATTTCTAATCTGTACAAAATAAATCGTTATGCCAAATTATATTGAAACATACCATGTGGTTTTCTTATTTGTCTTATATGTAGAATTATAGTAAAAATGAACGGTGTGGAAGTAGACCTTTTTATAGACCTATATCGTATGGCTGTAACCTTAAGACTGGAAAAAAGCGAAGAGAGGAAGCTCTGAAGCATATTCTGGAAATTGTTCTTCAAATCTTGGATTCGGTATCATATATAATTTACAAAACTGGTTCTGAAGCATCAGAGAAAGTAATGGAGATTCTACAAGACTTCAATATCTATATCTGTAATTTTAATTTTGTATACACAAATATATCAAAACGGCTTCAGAAGCCATAAATAATCATACGCGAAGAAGAAGAAGAAGATGATGATGATGATGCCAAGTGGTGACACGTAACCATTGAAGTGATCAAAGCCTTCTCAACCTCTTCGGGAACGTGTTCCCGAATCAACGAGATTACGTACTCCAAGAAGATGCTATCACAAGGCAACGTAATGGGTCCATTAGATGGTAAACCGAACTCCTCTTCAGACCAATTCAGAAGCTCTTTGAAGACGTTGGTGGTGAGGTACTTCAAGGGAACCACGAATCGCTTATGATCGACGCTATAAACGACGAAGTGACCCTTGTTTGGTGCTGAAGAATGAAGATTATGGTGCCTTGGGTATGAAATTCTCTTGCGTTTTCCCGCAGCCATTTTCTGCCACTTTCTTGCCATTTCAATGAGCCTCTTTGCACTTATCATGATGTAGAAATTCTGTAAGGTTGTGTTGTGTTGTTGAATTGAATTTGATCTCGCAGGTTCTGGTATTTATATTCACGAAACCAGACAGCAGCATATGCTAGTGTTGTGCTGATATGGTGCATGGCCACGTGTCGTAATGTTGGAACCACATAACATGAATTGGGCTTGTTGCTGATTATATATGTTTGGTCTACGACACATAATATTGATGATCATTTAATCCTAAACAAACTTCCCACAAAAAACTACATGCTACTATGCTACATCGTTTTCATAGTAGAAGGTACACGAACCGTAAATTAAAGTTTTGGATAAAACCCTAAAACTAAGGTAACATGAGTTTTGTGAGATGCATGAATGTGAACAAAAAACAAAAAAGTAAAACAGTTACAGGTGTATCAAGTGTTTAATACATGAAATGTTTTGTCTAGCATTGATGAGTGTAGAGGGCTAATTGTTTACATAAAGGGAGGCACATACACACAACTTGGATGATGATTGTGGCACAACTTTTTTTTCCCACGCAACATATTCTCACAATGGAAGACAAAGTTTAATGTTTCAGACTCTGATATGTATATACACATTATTAAAAGAGCTTTATTTTACATCTAAACTAAATTTTATCATTGTATATAACGTTCTGGATGAGATCGGGTTTTGGATAAGAATCTTGGATAATATGAGGATATGATTATATGTGGAATAAAATATTTTTTTTCCTCAAAAATCCCATTTCAAATATATATAAAAAGGGAGGTGTAGAGGTCTTTCTAAACCTGAAGAGACGTTTTCTAAAACGATCATCAAATAATTAGATTAAATAAAGCAACTTTATAAATATTTTGATATTTATATATGTGCGTTCTTATAATTGATAAAAAAAATAACTCTTCTCTATTGATAATTAAAACGCAATCCTTATCACTTTTTTTTAAGAAACTTGATGGAATTTACTTAATTATTTATTTTAATTGATTGTGTTGTTACTTTAAATAACATCTGAAATTAAAATTAACAAGTCATCATTACAATAAAATATGTTTTACTGTTATATTTATTTTTGGTATTAGCAACGAATAACAATTTCACTTATTACAATTTTGTTTATTTTATTGCATTAAATTTTCTACTTTAATACCGAATAAAAAAATAATTTCTTTAGCTCATTCCGGAACACTTACTAACCAAACTAATCTACTAAGGTGGACATCAAATAACTTGTTGAAAGGAGAGTTTAATTTATTTTTTTAACAAAAAAGGAATAAAAATTATATTAATATAAATGGCAAAACAATAGCATGTTGAGTATCGGACAGAATCATTACGGCATTTATACTGTCCCCCGATATTATAAACAAGAAAAATTATATTATTATTTCTATTTTTTACTCTCATATTTTACTCTTTATATAATTTAGTGTAAATCATTGATTTTTTTTTTTAAAATAATATAATAATTAATGACCATATTATCAAGAAGTAAAAGATAAAAGTCAAATAATAGCTATCATAGTATCATTGTCTTATATAAACTGTCCTATATAAACGATATGTTTACATGAATAGAAAATACCATGCAAGGTCCAAGTTTGAAGCTTGATTTCTGCATAAAAAAATCCAGTATCTAAAGACATTAAAGCTACACATAAACTGATTATGTTACTTCATAATAAAAATATTATCGAATATCATAGTTGTTTGGATAAAAGCATAAGAATATTTCAAATATTTTAGAGATTCTTCTGATATAACCAAATTACAGCAAACCAAACAACTTTCCATAAAAATATAGTTTGGGATGACATGTAACCAACCCCTTGAAATGTCGAAACAGTTGTCATTTTCGGTTGCAAAGGCACTTCAATTCTACACCAATTCAAACATAATACCCATATTTTAGTTTAAGTTCGAAGAAAATGTTTGGTTGACTCCATTCTTTCGTTACAAGGTGCTCACAACAACATCGTATACTGTTGAGATTTTTAGAGTTTTTGAAAATATGAGAGATATGAAATATATGAGAGATATATGTGATATGTTATACGGAGCAACATATTTTTATATTTTATTGATATACTCTATATATAGAACAAAATATAACAAATATCAAGTATAAAATATTTAGAATATCTCACTCCTAATCTAAAATAATAACAAATTTCTAAAACTGACACATATCTCTAAAACTGAAATATTTTCTAAAAACTAATTTAAATAAAAAAGATATTAAGTAATATTCTCAACATATACCAAATTTGTGTTCATGTATCTCGGGTATTAGAGTCAATATCTTAATACTTAAAACTGAAATAAAATATAATAGTGAATAATACTATAACATTAATTCCAAATATTTTGATGAGAACAATAGAACACAAATTTGTATAAAAATTTGAAAAAAGGGGAGAACAAGAAGAGTCAAACATTTTAGAAATTGGTTGAGTAAATTATGTTGATTGAGCCACAATGAAGCTTTTACTATTAGAAAAATTCACTAAGCCAATAAATTTAACTAAAATAACCTTGAAGGGAAATTAAAGATGAAAATAAAAAACACTTTTGAAAATTCATTCAATAAAAATAAGTGAAAGAGAATTTGTACAGAAATTGTATTTTTGAAAATTGAATGATGTAAATAGGTTTCTAAAAGAAAAGAAAATTAGTATAAAGAACTAGGTGTACGAAAAAATAAACAAGAAAAAGATGAATCTTTCTCAAGTCTCTCATAATTTTCATTTTAGTTTATTTTCTTATCATCACAAATTTTTGTCTTCTCTTTAGTTGAGATTTAATGTAGATTAATTATCAAATATTGTCCCTAATAATTAAGTCTCACTTATTTTTGTGATGTGTTTAAAATTTTTCTATTATTAATACTTAATATATTTGGAAAATCATTATTTGTTTATAGATATATAATCTGAAATTCTGAATTGTGTAATCCAAATAACTACTTGTTACATGATTCAGAAATATAATTAAACTACACAACAACGAAATCTTACATTTTCCTTTTTTTATTAGTTTCAAGAGAGGTATAATTAAAATTTTAGAAGTAAAGGAGTACAGAAAGAAAACATGGGGTGCAGAAAGAAAACATAGGGTGCAAGAAGAAATTCCCATCTCCTTTAATCGGTAACCATTATAAAACATTTGGGCTAACCGATCTTATAAGAGGATTGGGGTTATTTGTAGTGGATTAGAAAAAATCATTATAATAAAAAGATATATCATTGTAATTTTGGTTTTTTATCTTATGGTACCCGACTTTTATCATGACCAAAAAAATTTCACAGATGATGAAAAATAAATTAATCTAACAACGTATAAATAGAAAATACGAAACATATTAGTTATGATTTAATAAGCTTTTTGGTTTTTATGTTATGATGAGTTTTTAATTTATTCTTAATATTTTTAATTAAAAAATTCTTTATTTTTTTCACAACATATTAATTATCGTACTTATGAAAAAAAAATGCAACTTTGGTAAGATTCGAATTTTCCATTTCATATGCGCTTATTCATATTTTTTTATATATATTTTAATTGATAAATATTTTTTTTTCATTCATATCTTTTTATGGGTAGATTCAGTTTAGGGTTTAATTAAACCAAAATTAAGATGTGCTTGTGAAATTGTCATTCATTCCACTCATGCACGATTTGGACTATGATTATGAAATCAAACACCACTTATTTATATGTGATTATGAAATTAGATGTAGCACTGCAACAAACAATAATGAAACGATTGTGATGAATTATTATAACATTAAAGCCTAATACAATTTTGATTGAAAATTTCATATATATCTTCTTAAAATTATGTGCGAAGCTTGATAAATAAAAATGATTGTAAAATTTTGCTATGTAAAACAATATTAAAATGTCATCAGTCGATATAATTTTTTATTCCATGTTTTTTTTTCTTTTTTGGTTCTATGTGTTTTTTTTAATTTATTGTTATTTTTTTTCTACACTTTTTTTTTTCAATTATATGAGCTTTCATATTGTCATGCAATATAAATATGATTGACTACCTAAAAGTTAAACTCATTGGTATTTTAAGTATGTTTCAAATAAATTAAATTAAACATTTTAACTATTTTTCTATTGACAAAATCAAACCCATTTCATTAATCATACGAGTTAGTTTAGATTGAGTTATTTATTAAACTCTTTAATTATCATAATATTCCAACCCACGTAATTGTTAATTCAACAAGTTAAGAGATATTACACAAAGTTAACTTGTTGGATTGGTCTTTTTTTTATATTTATTTTTATAGTATTGTTTTATTGATGCATTGTGATATGAAATTTCATGTATTTGACATCATTTTGGTACTTTTTACATTACATGTATTCAATTTGTTAAGATAGATTTTGTAAATAATTTGGTCATATAAATTTATTTTAGATTTGTTTACCATAGAACACAATTTTCTTTTTTATAAAAGTGCAAACGTCATGGTTCAATTTTTCAAACAAATATGGATTGAAATATTAATCTAGTATCCATTTTTATTCGGTTTTACAATTCAATCCTAATTCCTAATATTTTTTATTGTTTAATAATGTTTTAATTTTGTTCAATTAGTTTTTTTAATATTGTTTAAATAATTAATAGACAATCATGTGTGAGTTTGTAGTTTTATTTTTTATTTTAATTTTTTATTTAAAAATATTTATGTGATAATAGTAGTGTCACATATTAATATCTTTTATTTAATTTGATTTACATATTTGTTATTTTTGTTTAATTTAATTTTAATTTTAAGTCTTTTTATATCTTGTTTTTTCTTTTATTTTTCTTAGAGTTATTTTATACTTAGCCAAAACAGGTTGTGTTTCTACACAAATTTAAATATTAGGTAAGAACTCAAATACGATTTAAAAATTTACTTAGATTAAAATTGAGAAAATTAAAAGATATATATAATAAATAAATAAATATGCAACCACGTTATTTCAAGATAAATTAGTGGATTCATGTAAAGATAAATTATTAAACTTATGTTCCATTCAATTTCATATTCAATTTATATATTTTTTAAATTATATTTATATATTATTTATTTTAAGTTTATATTATGAAATTATAATAAAAGATAAAATAAATAAATTTAATGGAGACATTGATTTATAAAAGAGATTAAATTTGTTTTTTCTCGTTATAAGATCTTTCCACCATGTAAATTATGATGAAAGTGTGTGAAGATAAATAAATACAAAGAGATAGATTGGGAAATAGAGGTTGGAAAATACATAAATTTATATTGAAGGTATACATTATTGCATGATCTCTCGGATCAAGGTTATTATTTTACTATGATTTATGTATGCTAAATTTATGATTCTTTTTAGAATGTTTATTCCAAATTAATAAAATCATAATTATGATTTTAGGGATTCTTTTATGAAATTGGTATGAACCCTAATTATAATTTTCCCCATATTATTATAATCCTTAATTGTGAAATTTAGGGATTTTGTGTTTTTTTGTTGTCTATGGTAATTTTTTTTTTAAGTTTTGAACTCATACGTGTTGTTTATTTAATTAAAGTGGTATGAGTTTTGTTATGTTTTGCATTGTGATAATTGTGATTTGTGAAAATAAATTTTATTTTTTTCAGATAGGCGAGAGATGATAAATTTATATTAGAAAGATTATGATAAAAAGTAAAAAAAATTGATTCTTTTTTTTTAAAGAGGTAGGTTTGTGATAAAGATAAAAAAGGTGCATTTACAGTAACTAAACTTGAGAAATTTCATGAGAACTAAGAATTCAAGAAAATAAAAAACAAATATCTAAAATTCTTAGAGTTATAATATATTGAATTTAAAAATTCATTACAACGCGAGAAAAACGGCCTCAAATTTGACAATACCACAAAATCAAATTGATAAGGTACGAAGGACTTATCTAAAATGGTGTTCATGGTTTGGTATCATGAAATAATAACATGATATAATAGTGAATGATAGTAATATTTTTTTTGAATTCTACTATTATGTGTACTTATTTTAAACCGAGGAAATGAAGAGAAAAGATGAAAAGTTTTTTTTCTAATTAAAAAAAATTATATATAACAAATCTATTTGGTTTCCTACATTTTTTGTCTAAGTTCCACCACTGATGCCAATTGTTTTAACATAGAAGAAAATTTTAAAACCAAAGAAAGTAAGAAAGCTAATTTCTGAAGTAGTTATAATAGATAATTTTTGTTTGTTCATGTTATGAATATTTGATATCACAGTAACGAGAAATTAGTTCACTGTCGATAAAAGAAAAAAAAAACAATATATTAAATAGATGTTTTATCTACAAATGACGTTTCAACCTTTAGGAAGTAATTACTGGGATATAAAAATAAAAGTTGATTTTGAACTATTATCTTTTACAGAATAACTAATAAGGTCCAAGAATGCGATATTTTTTAGTTGTGTGGTCAATCATAATCACTGTTGAGAGAATATATTTAAGTGATTTAATCACTTTTAAATGATAATTTTAATCATTTTCTAAAATAACTTACTTTTAAGATATTTTAATTACATTTTGAATATAACAGGTTAAATTAGATTTAAAATTAAAATTGTGAATTAAAACTTGGTGAATGGAGTGTGAGTTGTAAACTTTGTTCCTAAATTCCCACTCACGAACAACCCAACAACAATCATTTCCCATCCCCACCTTCTTAAAACCTTCGTTTTTTTTTTGTCTTCGGGAAGGCTCTACGCGGAAACCTTTTAAAACAAAATCAACCAAGACACATTACCTCGTTTTCTGTTCTTTCCTCATTTGTTTTTGTTTTTAAAAAATAATGTTTTAATAATTAATTTTTGACCATTTTTCTTTACAAACTTATATTATATTTTTAAGTAGTTTTTCATTTTCATTATTTTATATTTTAAAACTATTTAAAAAATATTATCTCGGATGATTATCATATAAAGTTATAAAAAAAATAGTTGTAAAGTATCATTGTCACTTTTTTTTCTTCACATACTATCTTTATTCTCACCTCTCAATGATGGACAGCTGTAATAGACTTTATAGCCACCCAAGGTGTTGATTGTTCCATTCACAATGTGTGATTAATAAGCCTTGACTATGGCCACTTAGGTTACCAAACCTAATTAATTTGTTAGTTGACTAATTAAACCATTTCATTATTTATCTTCTTTTGTTAAATGATGAACTAAGTTCTAAATCTTTTATAAATTTATACACTTTTAATTAAGTCTATATTAATTCTTTTGGATATTAGATATTAAAAGCTTTCCTATTTTGTTTAATTTTTTCCATTAATTAAGATTGTGATCGATATCTTTTTCCGTCTTTTTGTTGTTTTCTCCATAGTAAAACAAAACGGTAGGTTCTTTCTTATTGATATATATGGAACAATAATAAAACAAAATCTAATTATATCACTTAATTAACGAAAGAATAAAATAACAAATATTTAATTATATCCTTGAATCATCCAAACTTAGATGACTTATCCCGCACTAAGAGGAAAGGAAAAATTTTAGATTCTTTGTACTAATTTAGTATTTCTTTTGTGATGAGCCACTAATGTGTCTTTAAGTGTAACATAGCATCCATTAATTACACTCTTGTAACGTATCATCTATTAATTTGCGTTTGATTTGTAACCTTCAATTAATTATAAAACAGTAACTAATGTATGAAAATGAGTGTAATGAGACCACAGTAAAAGAAAACCGGCGGAAATTCTGAACAAAGGGAGAAAATTTTGGCACCAAAAACATTATGATACCTCGTAATCAATCGAGGTCCATCTCCATCTATAGTAACTGCTAAAAAGAAAGAAAAGAACAAGTTGTAACAGTCACCAACAACACAACAGCTGTTTAGTACTGGAGTACAGATTTTTTAATGATTTTTCCGACATTTTCTTTATTAAATATTAAAAATACACAGTATTTATATTTTAAATATTTTTTTAATATATTTTAAAATATTAAAATTAATAATAATTAATGTATTATAAGAATACAGTAAAAAGAAAAAACAGCACAGAAAAACTAACAGATAATCTAAATTGTTAGAATTTGACGCGTAGAGATATGTTGAGTCGGTGAGTGCGGTCCGAAAGTGGCCCAATTCGGTTTCTTTGTGCAGCCGCGTTAAATCAGTGCGTGTCTCTTTTCCAGGATGACAATGAGACGGACCAATTTCGCTATTATCTCTTTTTAAAGAAAATGTTTATCTTTATTTTCGTACTTTAATTTAATAAATATCAAGATTTTATTTTATCTCCTTTCTTATCGAATAAAAGATATATACTTGTACCGCATTTATACTCGTATTGTTATTGTTTCAAATTAAAATTAATTAATTTTTATATAATAATAAAAACTTATGAAATAAAAAATATAATATTATTAAATATTCGGTTCAATTTAAATGTTTAAATTAAAAATATTTTTAAATGTTTATTTAGTTCAATTTTTTAAATTTAAATGAAATTTGTTTTTTTATATACTACTAAAAGTTATATTGCATCACTCGACAAAATCATACAAAAAACAAAAATTAAACTAATAATAATAAAATTTTAATATAGATTTTTACCTTTCGATCTTCGATATATATTAGATGGTGATTGAAAAGATGTATGGTGATTACATTAAATTATTATATTACAGTGAATAAAGTTATTTATAAAATTATAATAATAAAATTAAACATATGATAATGAATTAAAAAATAAAAATAATTATATAAAAAATATAAAATTGTTTTATATTACAAAAATAAACAACAAATAAAATTATCAAAATTTGTGTCTTAGAATTTTAATAATTTAAACGGACATGGAGATAATAAGTATTTTAATAATTTAAATGGACACGGAAATATGACGAGAACAAGTATTATAACAGGTATGGGGATGAAGACGCGTAAGAAATGTACATCATTATTCCTATCTTCTTACCCAAATAAAAAAGTTCAATATTTTTCGCACTTATACCATTTAATGCGAGAATTCTCTGTCAAATGTATACGAATTCTAATAATAACAATGAAGACAAGTTTATTTATCTTCTCTACCTCTTTCATCTCTATAGGTTTTTCAAATAATTGAACACATAATACCAATTAAGTATGATATAAAAGTTTAATATTATTTTTATTTAAAATTTTAAGACTTAACTTTTACATGAAATTCAAATTATTAACCAAAATTGTAAGAAAATAAATTTAAAGTGTTCCGTATTTATATTATATTTAACATTTAAAGTTAAACCGAAATTACGGAGATATTTGTTCATTATCATATGTTCAGTAATTTCATATTAGAAATTAAAGTGCAAGACGATTTAAATAATTTTTGTTTCTCTTATCTTTAGAGAAAACTTTAAAAACAAAAATGTGATGAAATACATTTTAAAATAAACAATATTTCGAATGTATATCGATGTACAATACCGATAATAAGATTCTAGGATGAACCATTAATCCTTTAAATCGTCCATTAGAGTGAGTTGGCGGAACAATATTCATTCTTATCTGTTACCGAAGCCCTTTTGGAAAATGCTGACCTGTCACCAATTTGTCGTATTCCTCAGAAACCTTCCCTATATATATATACCTACCTTCTTCCCCTTCCTTTCTCAACAAACCACTTCTACTTTCTAAGTCATCTCAGAAGAACAATTAAAAATCCAACACATTGCACACTGTAACACAAACACACATGGCTTTCCTTCTTCTCTTTCTCCTCTCCCTTCTCTCTTCTTCTGTCACTGCCTGCGATCGCTGCCTGCATCAATCCAAGGCTTCCTTTTTCACCAAAGACTCTGTTCTTTCATGTAACCACCACATTCATTCATTCATCTATTCATTAGTTTTGTAATCGCCTTCAATTTCCATCTCTAACTAGGCCAAATACAATGATTTATGATGTGAATTTTGTCTATGAATCAGCTGGGGCATGTGGGTATGGGTCTCAGGCACTGGACTTAAGTGGTGGAAACATCGCAGCTGGTGTGGCCTCTCTCTTCAAAAATGGAGCCGGTTGTGGTGCCTGCTTTCAGGTCTGTAAACAAATCACAAACACCATGAACACCCAAATTTTATTCATCAACTATTACTGTCATAACCAATGTCATGTAATTAATTAACAATTTTCTTCTGTGATTATTGGATGGCATGTTACAGGTAAGATGCAAGAACCCAAGTGTTTGCAGCAAACAGGGCACCAGAGTGGTGTTGACCGATCTTAATCAAAACAATCAAACCGACTTTGTACTCAGCAGCAGAGCTTTCTTAAGCATGGCCGAGAAGGGGAAGGGCAAAGAAATATCGAAACTTGGCATTGTTGACATTGAATACAAAAGGTAGGTTTAAATCATTTCAGTCTCAGATAAAGTTTCATCCTTTTTCCCTTTTCCTTCTCCCTTGCTTTGCCAGTGGTTTTTCCCTGTCCCCACTCCCCACCTACCGGCCCACCCACCACCTCGTTGTGGACCAACCTTTTAATATTATGAATCATGTGCCACTGTAATGACATGACAGTAACGGTCTAATGTGTTTTTTACGTATAATAATAATGTGCAGAGTACCTTGTGTTTACAAGAATCAGAATTTGGCGGTCCGCGTAGAAGAAACAAGCAAGAAGGCAGATTATTTAGCAGTTAAATTCTTGTACCAAGGAGGTCAAACAGAGATTGTGAGCGTTGATGTGGCTCAGGTGTGTTTTGTTTTCAGACACGAAACATCGTTAGTGTTTTGTTTGTCTGATTGAATGAAATTTTGTTAACGTTGGTTGCGATTTTGATTATTATTAGGTGGGGTCTGCGAATTGGAGCTTCTTGAGCAGAAACCACGGAGCGGTGTGGGACACGAGTAGGGTACCGAGAGGTGCATTGCAGTTTCGTTTTGTGGTAACAGCAGGGTATGATGGGAAGTGGATTTGGGCGAAGAAGGTGCTACCTGCTGATTGGAAAAACGGTGTCGCATATGATTCTGGGGTTCAGATAACAGACATTGCACAAGAGGGTTGTTTCCCCTGTGATGATTCAAGCTGGTGATGATTCGTTGCAACTCTTAATAACCTACCAACACATACACACATACTGTAGTCTAGTTTCATAGACCAAATTATTATACTGAGAAATCATGGAGTAGCTTAATTCAATCAAATTTCACAGCATTCTTTTTTCTATACTCTCTCTGCTTCTTCACTTTCTATTCTACTCTTTCTTCTGTTCTTGCTGTAAGTTGAAGTTAACCAAAATGATGATTTTTCTTTTTCTTTTTTCGTTCTTTTGGAATATGCGATTTACATTTTGGCAGCGTCTTTTTAGATGAACATCAGAGGTATTATTATTCTTGAAAAAACGCGTTAAAACTAAGTTTTCTTTTAACCTTCTTAGAGGCCTTGAAATCTCCATTGCAATGGTTCGATGCCACTCTGCTTATAGCAATATGAAATGATCTTCGTATAGGAAAATTAGTGAGAGACCTTGGAACGCGCAAAACTATCAATGCGTAAATTTGGAAACAAAAATCACCTGAGTAAAAACATAATTGTTCTAAGTTACCTTTCAATTTCAGTCACTTTCATCTTTTCCTTCTTAATAAGTTCTGGTAACTTTTCTATATAAAATCCAGATGTATTGTTCAGAGAATACGATTTATCGCACACTTTTTTCTGTTTTCTGGGTTTCATTTATTCAGTTTTGTGTACAAAACAATAACTTTTGTGAAATCAGCGGCGAGAAAAAAAAAAAAACAAAATGTATAATGCAGGGGAAACTGGATCAGTCCATCTTGCATTTGATACACAAAAAGTGGGTCGTATTAGTCCGTTTCGCATAAGAAAACGGGTTAATTTCTCTTACCTGTTCCTCACAATATTATGTCTACGAGTTTGTGAATCATCGTGATCCACATAACAAATTATTTGTTTTTGTATTTTTGTTCTTCTGTAAAATATTAGAGTTTGTGATCTTAATAATTTTATTTTTATTTAATCAAATTAATATAAATAATTAATTATATAAATACATTTATTAAAATAAGTAATATTTATAATTTTATAATTTTTAATGTATATATATTAAAAATAGAAATGAGTTTGAATTAAACTAAAACAAGAGAATAAATATAAATGTAGGAGCTAGTTTTGCACTATAAAAACAATGAGTTGTTTTAAGGAAAATAAACGTGAATGATCAGGTTTCTTATAATAAACACTTAATATCAATAAGAATGGAGTTCAACTATATAAAACTTACACACCATTTTTAATTCAAAATTTTAAGATAATAAATTTATATGTATTTGTCTTCATGTAGTGTTATACTTTTTACTTTTAATCGATACGAAATTTATACTCACCTAAATTCCTATCAGAAACAACGCCATGAAGATAGAAGAAATGTATGAGAACTTTCGTGTCTAAAAAGAAGATTGAAAGCCCCCGACACGACGCGTCAAAAATCCAGAAAGATGAAGAAGAAGCAGCTTGGATTATGAGTTCCAACGATAAGAAAAAACAGATATTCGAAAGATGAGATGATAAGAAAACCTCCCCCACACGTTTTTCATTAAAATCAAATGCCACACACGATACTACATCAGGTGATGAAAAAAAATGTGGTAAAAATTAATACTCAAACTATTATTTTCGTAGAATAAATTAGTAAATAACTACTTATGATAGACATTCATCATTTTTAAACATCCTATCACTGTCTATCAATTTTCTCTTACTCTTTTCTATCACATCATAACACTAATAATTTTTTTTTTCTGTTTATAAGAGTTATTTGGGTGCTATTTAATATTTTGAGCGTGTTTCTATCTTAGTTAATGTAGCATATTTAAGGAGTTTCTTGACCAACTTATTATGTGAAAGAAGGACAACTATATAATACTTTAAGGCCTATAAAGAGTGATTGGAACACTCCCTTCGCTATTAGATAAAAGGTGTTTTAGTGGCAAAATGTTTTATAGTTGTTTCCAACAAGAACTTTTTAATAGTTGTTAAAGGCCGTTCAACTTATGTTTCATTATTAATGTTGTTTCTATTGATACATGTATATAATTGGTGATAATATGTTTAAGGATAATGATATTTTGACTTTTTTTTATTTATTTACTTTTAATCCATCATTTTGATTACTCCTAAATAATCTATTTTTTATTTTTTTTAGTGGTGTAATATAATGATCTAAAGATGATTGAAGTGGTGGGTCAAAATATCAATATGCTATATCTTAATGGATGTGTCTTGGTTCACACTTAAACTTCACCTTAAATTAAGTTTGTACTATGTAAGAAATTATTTTATGTGTTTATTTGTATGTGGGAAAATATCAAGTATATGTGAATTAAAATTCTAAAGTGTTAATAAAAATTTAAATTAGGATAGGTTTAGAAAATTTTAATATATGTTTGGTAGGGGGTGTAGATAGTAATTCTGGATTTGAACTTAAAGGTGGGCTTTGTTAGGTTAGCTGAAAATTATAAAAGAAGGTTAAGGAGAGGGTGATCTTTGTACATTAGGGGTGTTGTTGGAATATTTTCCTATCTTTCTCATATTCAGAACGAAAACTAGAATCATCATGTTTTTTCCCTATATTTTCTCTTCTTCCTTCTTTCCGCCATAGAAACATGTTCGATACTGCAGTGATTCTTTAGAATAAAATTTTATTTGAATTGTGCTATATATATATATATATATATATATATATATATAATTCGTTGGTGTTCTATTCTCGACATAATTGAGATGAAAATATCACGTAATTTTCCCAAACTTGAAAAATTGTCAAATTTTAGTCTAGAGAATTGGATCTAGAAGATATGGATGGATGCGGACCAAATTTCGTTTAATATTTAATTTTTATTGTTGTTTTTTTTTTCGTTTATTTCTTAGAAAATACATACAAATATGGATTTTTATTTTCTAGTGCTAGATAAAGAGAGTCAATGAGTCAGTCAACTCTTGTTTTGTTGCAACAATTATGGGGTTGAAGTGACATATTTTAAAGTTGTGTGTATATATAGTCTCGACCACCTATGAATGCTTAACTTTGTTGTAATTACTTCTTTTACATTTACCATCGATCTTAAAGTTAGAATATTTTAAATTAACGTTATGTTAGATGTTGCAATAAATTTTGCTATTTTATTATGCTTTGTTATTATAAGAAAATTAATTTAAATAAATAAATACAAAATATGAAACATCTCCCTAAATTCATCATAAAACTTATATTTCACAAAAAATATAGACAAATCATATATATTATAAAAAAATCTAAATAAATACATAAAATTTAAATATTAAACATGGTTTTCTATGAATAAAAGTTAAATTAATTAACTTATCATTAGAATAATTTACCTTAAGAAAAAACGAGAAATTTTGAATTATACATGTTTACAAAAACACAAACATTAAGGTTATTTTCATTTAAAACTTAAAAAAAACCTAATGTTGTTCCAAGAAACCATAATAAATTAAAGTAAATCTTTGAAAACTATCTCTCCAAACATGCTCAAAAGTATAAATAATCCTCATAACTCTACATAAATAGAAGTTTTTCTATAAAAAAAGCTACCCCAAATTCACCCTCAAGTTAAATCAGGATTACTCTTAGTTACACCATCAACATTCATCTTAAATAAATTATCTTATAGAACTTGTCATGTTACATTCTTAAAAGAAACCACCATATATTCTTCCTAGTTTTAATAATGAAAAATTTTAGCACAAAAAAAAAAATACAATATTATTCATTTACTTATTAGATTTATTCTAAGTCATACACACCAATTCCTTAATTTGGAAAACATCAAAAATAAAAACAATTAGATCTTGAAATTTACTATGACTTCATATCCTCAAAAACATGTAAATAATCACAATAATGTTAACCACTTTAAGAAAAAAATTACAAAGAGATTTCAGAAGCTTTTAAATCCAAAGAAAAACTACAAATCTTAACAAATTTCACACAACCATCCTCACAATCACAAAGAAATAGAATAATGAAAGAACAAATAAGAGAAAAATTCAACATTATATTAAAAAAAAAACACATTCAACATAAAACAATTTTCTTTTTTGAACCTCCAAATGAATATGTAAGCATCATTCAACAACATATAAAGAATTAGAATTTTAGCTTGTGCACAACATTCAACCAAATCAAGTTTGTCGATTTTACATGTTTTATACTATAAGAGTAAAAAAAATTAACAGCTTCTTATAAGTTAACAATAATTTGTAGTTGACATTCTATTAATTTGTTAAGATTATCATAATTTTCTTCTGCTACTAAATTTATCTTTATTATGCACATAGCTGGCTAGCTCAATTTGCGCCTGATTCATAGCTTTGGATATATTGTCTCAATTATGGCCACAATCAAACAAAACTGTGTGTATCGTTTATTTTACATTCTAACATCATTTTAATAAATAAATAAATTATTTATATTTATTTATAATTACACAATGATGTTATTCATTTATATCTATCTTTAGTTGTATATTTGTCATATTTATTTATTTATAGTTATAGATATTTATCCTATTTATTTTATCATCTATATTTAGGAAAATGATTTTCTCCTCACAAGATCGTATATTTTTATTTTTGTTTTCTTTTATTAATTAACTTCATTTTCTCCTCACAAGATCTTACACTTCATCTTGACCCATGTCGGTACGATTATATTCCATTAATGGAAATTTCAATGCCAAATAACTTTTATCAATCATTTACTAATTTATCAATTTCTATTCTCAGAAGCTGCATCGTGCTAATTTTCAGTACTTTATACATACTACTCACAAAATAATTAATACACAAATAAAAAAAATTCCCGTCTTTATAGGATAATATTTTTCACTTATTCAAATTATAAATTCATTAGTAGTTTTATATGGAAGATCAAATTTCGTTATATAATCTTCATTAAATATTATATAATTCAATATCTTCCTGTTGAAGAATGTTTTTTTTCAAACTCATTTTTCAGATTAAAAATTATATGTACAAAATTTTATATTATTGTAAAATTGATTGATACCATGTTTACATTATTTGATGAGTTTATTATGAGTATATAACCTTTTATTTCATTGGTTTTGATGTTTGTATATCATACAATCCCGGGAACAATTTAACGTGGAACAACTTTTTCTTTATAAATAAAAGCTCAATAAAGAGTTTAACTTCTGTCTTTTGCAAAGGTAATTACGTTTGTTGTGTCACTGAAACTCACCACTAAATATTGAAAAGTGAACTTATCCACAAATAATTTCAAGAAGAAAAGTGAAAAAAAAAAAGGAGACTGTTCTATAAATTAAACTTGACTTATGCAAAAAGTTAAAATAAGAATTTACATAGGCTTTAAAAGGGAATTTCTACAAATCAAATTCTAAAATTTATTGTGTTTTATTTCCTAAAAATGTTTAAAAGAAGTTTACGTCATTATCGCAATGTAAAAAAATAAAAAATAAAAAAGGTCCCCTTTTAAACAATTATCCCGTGCAAGGATTATAACGGGTAGTAGCTATCTGCCCTTGGTATGTATAGCTTTTTATTTATGTTTGTTGCAACTCGTGGGTATCCACTATAATAAAGAAAATCATGGAAATACTCACTTATATCTACCAGTATTTCGGAAATAAAAAACCGCTTTAATAAAGAAAAATTAGACTCTAACAACTAAATTTTAACATTTTTTTCTTATAACTTGAGTTATATTTTTAGACTTTTTTTTTATATTTTAAAAACTCAGATAAAAAAAAATGTCAAAATTTAGTTATTATAATATCATTATCTTTTAATAAAATTATAAATTTTAAAATTATGTTGTACCCTATATTCATTAAACAAAAATACTAAAAAATGTTAACTAAAATAAACTGAACTATTTATTTTCATGTATTCGGTGTCTTCATTTTATTTTAAGAGTCAAGATTATTTCGTTCCTTTTCCAATTCTTCAAAACACATCTTAAGAATAAAATTGTGATGAAATTTCAAACTTCAAAAAGTGGTTAATATCTCAAATATGATGATCAACTATAACAATGTTATTTGACAAATTTCGAATCGGAACATTGATTTTGTATGTGAAAAATTAAAATGATCTCCCTTATTCTTCTTCATTAGGAATGAACCCTAATTATGACAAAATTTCATACTCTAAAATAAATAGTATTTAATACTAATTGATTCTAACAATATTACTCAATTGGATTTGAGATAGGAATACTGTTAAATGTACTTGTTTTGTTAAAAATATACGAATTTAATTAACCATAAAAAACTTAAAATAGAAAAAAGAAAATAATGAATTGAATTATAAGTTATAATTTGATGTGGGAAAGCACACTAATGGCAGTGAATTTGATGTAGGTTTTTGGAATTGATGAGCACACGAAATTTCCTTTCCCATTAAGAAATGGAACTCGTATTCGTATGTTTGTGGTATATATTAAAAAGAAGCAGCAGCAGATCGAAAGCACATGTTTTTGGCTTCCACTTGTAATTTCTCTCAAACATAATAACAACATAGTAAAGTCACGTAAGCACTGTCTGTCGATGTTTATTTATTTATTTATTTATTAATCACGATTCAATCATTTTCTGGGCCCTGCATGCGACAAACTGAAAATTTATCTTTTTGGGAAAACGAGAAAAAGAGACAGATATTGGAGAAAATTCGAGGAAAGAGCATGGGAAGTTGCTTTTTGATGACACAACAAATTTGTAAGACTTTGATTTGGTAAAGGTATTAGCATAAACGATTCAAGAAGGAATGAACAGTCTTTGAGCGAGTTCAGAGATCTGAGTTTAATTATATAAAACATTAATATTATTTTTAACCAAAATTCATAAAATAATAAATTTTTAATTTTTAATTTTATATAATACTCTATTTTCTTATTTTTAATCAATATAAATTTAAACTCATATTTAGATTCTTAATCCGTATTTCATCTGATCATCATCATTTACTTGTGGTGGAGAGACCTATTTATGCTATTGGGTCTTCGCACAAGACTTCCAAGTCAAACCCAAAATCATATCCATTAAAAACTATTTTTCTATTTTTGTTTATATTGTTATTATTTTAATGTTTGTGTAAAGAGAAAGTGTGTGTGACTTGAAAGGAAGTAATGAAAGTAATGTTGAGGACGCGGAGATGCTTTTGAATTGACAATCAAATCCTTGGAAAATAAAATTAATCAACTACTTTCCATTATTTCTATCTAATCCCTCTCAAAGACTTCTGCAATATAGACAAATTGGCCTCAAAACAAATTAATCATTAACTCTGCAATAAACAAATTGCAATTTGTCCATTACTTTATTACACTATTAAAACATTAAATAGATTTTATCTTATGTAAAATTAAAATTTGTTTTTATTTAAAATTTTAATATATTTTTGCCTTCAAATTTTAAAAATTAAAAGATATAATTATTCTAATTTAATAATGATAATTTTTTTAAATGTTAAACAATATTTTAAGTTGATATTTGAGTTATAATGGGTTAAATAAGTTTAAAACTAAAACGTTATTCTGAAACATATTTTTTATATAAAATTTTTTCAATGTGGTTGGATCGTAAAAAATATATTTATTTATTTTTAAAATTTTATAACTAAACTGTATTAAAGTCTAGATAAGAAAAAACAGTTAATTTTACTTCAAAATTTATAAACTAAAAATATATTTAATTTTTTTATTTAATGTATCTTCTTTAAGTTACCTACTACTTTATCATCAATAATCCCAATGGTGAAAAGAAATTATGTACTTAATGTTTATCCTATGGGTAATGTAAGTGTTAGTTATTCCATTTGGTTCAGAGTTTACTAAATTAAATATAGGATTGAGTGCAAATTGTTTTAATTTGTCGTGATTTTTACATTATATTAGTTTAATGTTTTATGATTTACTTTAATAGATTTTTATGTGTTTCACTATAAAATTATTAATTGTTTCTTTAAATATTAAAATTGTTAAATAAAAGAACTATAATAATTTATTTTATAACTATTATCATCTTCATAAGTTTAGCTTATTATATTCATACATAAATTACTTAACTCTATAGCTTAAAACCAAAAAAAAAATATGCAAATTCATTATTGTGTTTTAATAAATATAAACATAATCAAATGAAATGAAACTATAAAATATTTTTTCAACGAACATATTGACGTATTCATTAATTTTTAGTTAACTCAAAACAATAATTTAGTTTGATAATTGATTTCCTTTTTAACTGAACCAAATGAAACCGTCAACAAAACTTTCTCGAATGCTTTTGGTTAGACATTTTTTATTAACAAAAATTTTAAAGTAATAAATTTGTGTTGTTGTCGTTTCTAAATCATGAGAGTTAATAAAAAATATAAGTAATAAAAACATACTCTCTTTTTTTAATAATTATGGACAACATACAGGTTAGAGAGAAAATGTACAATGATTGCGTATAATTAAGATTAATCAACACATTTGAATATGATTAATGAACAGAAATAAGTTCTAAATCAAGGGTTAAAAAAACTTTTATTCCCATATACGGTGTCAATAATTTAATTTTAAATTCATATTGAGATAATATAGTCATAGTTAATCATCACATTTAAAATATTATTCACTTTGTCGCATGAAACTTCTCTCATGATTTTTTTCTCAAAGAGATATAAATTTAAAGATAGTATATTTATATTTTCTTTAACGTAAACCTCTAAAATTATTGGTATGTTAGAATAATTTTTATTTTCTAAAATAAATAATATTTGTTACTTTTAAATTCCATATATTTTCTAATCATATGGTTCAGAGTGAAAAATATTAATGAGTATAATTAAGGAAATAAAAATTTTTAGATTAAGATAACATAAATGAGATAGTTATATTTTTATTTTATTTTGTTCGCCCAATAATTTTATTTTAATATTGTACTTTCATTAAAAATAATATATATTTAGATAAATAATATGAATGGAAAAGCATTATTTAAGCTAAATTTTTTGTATAAATATATAATTGTTTGGAAATTATAATTTGTTAAAAACCATTAAATTTTATACGAGGTTAAGATGATTTGAAATATAAACTCGATGCTCCCAAAATTTGTGGAATCTATTGTATGTCCAAAAAGTTTATGAAACAAGGTTTTTTGTAGTAGATCTTTCATGAAGATAAAATTGCATCCGGTAAATGCGATCACATGCATATTACGATTAAAACTTATTTGTCTCATAGCTGAAAAAAAAACACTAGGTAGGTGCTCCCACATGTGCTGAATACCAAGTCAAATGGGGTTTAAATTTATATGTAATTGTGATATAAAATCATTTTTTTTCCATGCGACTTAAGAGAAATCTAACCAATAATTTAATCCAGAATTTTACATTAATAAAAATAATTACCAATTTAGTTTAAACCATAATTAAATATATAAATTCATTAACTCATTGTTCATTCAAAAAATTTAATATATAGTTAAATTCATATTAAGTTAATTCCATCAATTATATATCAGTCGGAGAAGCACTAGCACATATAACATAAAACAAACTTTGAAAAAGTTACGTTTAATTTAAAAAACAAATATAAATCATAAATTATTGGAGTGGTCGCTTGACCTCGATTCCTAAACGAGGTAGGACTTATTAGATGTACCGGAACAAGCTCACCCATTAATGTTCCGATTCCGATTCAAATTCCGTATGATTTTGTTCTTAAAAGGTAACTCAGAATGTGGATAGAAGTAAGATTATTTAAACTTTGCTTGACCTCAACTCCTAAACGATGTAAGACTTACCGAAACATAAAATAACATCATTAGTAAAAATAATAATAAATCCAATTCTTCACAATTTAATACCAACACAATTCTCAAGGGTATTTATCCATCAAAGATCAAAATTATAAAAATACATCCAATATCACCTCATATAATGTATAGGTATATAACTTAGAGTTTTCAATTTAACATTAATTATAGTCATGAACTTTAATTAATTTCCCTTTATCTCATAATAGTATGTTCTTTGAGACTATTGCACTAAAAACAAAATAAAGTTAGAGAAGTCATAATTTCTCTTAAAAAACTCATTTACAAACCAAACGATATTACTAATATCGTACACTAAAATTAATCTTTATCTGTTAGATCCCACATTTCATGACTTTCGCTCTAATTTTTTCTTCATCAACAAATGAGAGATGTGTGTGTGAAAGTATAATTGATTATCATTATAACCTACGTGGGTTCACACGTTTAAATGGAAGGGAAATGTTTAATAATGTATTTTATTATTCGATCTATCATTCTTATTCTTTATGTATTTGTTATTATAATTTTTGTACACTTTATCACCAATTCTTTAAATATGTAACAATTGCGGACCGCCTCGTGAAATAAACTTTTACTGGTACCAAAATTTGGTTTTATCTCCTTTAAAAAAAATACATTTGACGTATTAATATGCGATTACACATTTAACAATTACAAAGAGCATCTAGAAAGTAAAAAAAAAAAATATTATGATAATATATATAAAATTTTAAGCGATGAAGTTACAAAATCAAGTAATTAGACTGTAAAATATGTAATTAAACTAAAAATAATAATATTAATACGTGTCATTTATATTAAATAATTTTATTATTTTTATTATATAACTTATTATTGTTTTTGTACAAATGTTGAATACTACATTGAAAAAAAATGCAAGTTTTATATTACTAAAAAATTACCATCACAATGCAGTATAAAGTGAGAGACAAAAAAATGTTATTATAAAGTTGAATTGGATCCAAAATCGTATTCTACAATAATATTAGAGGTTAATTAATATATATTTTTTAAAATTATCACTTACCAAATTCTTAATTTTTTCCTTCTAAACTTAATATATAATGAATTTTATATCGCTTAAAAGTTAAAATCAACTACCGTTTAAATATTTTTTTCTCCTTTAAGAGTGTCAATGTTTTGATCTGATTCAAATTTGTCCGATAATCATTGTGCGTTTCCATGATAGTATTTAAACTGCACAGCGACTTGGAAGGAAGGTGGAGAAAGATAAGAACGCTTCAATACATGTCGTATATACGTATATTGTATGCAGATGAAAGGACCGAATGGTTAATGTCATTGATAAGTTTGGACGATTTCCATTGGCAATTAGTCTGGTATTATGTTTCCAACTTCCCAGGCAAAATCTATGTAAGAGACTCATTATTCTTCTTTCACAATTTCGATTCCACCCTTTAATTTCCTTTCAACTTTCAAAAACATGCTATGGGTTCATTATACCTTCAACTTTGAAGTCACACCAAAGAATCAAAATTTTGAGATCACTCACAACTATTCAAGCTCCTATTGGTATTTGAGACCAAGACGTTTAACAAGTCAAAATACGTAATCACTATTAATGAATTGAGTCAAGTAATAAACTACCACATAAATTAAAAAAAAAAAAAAATAATTATTTTTACTGCAATACATATATTAAATATCTCACATCAATTAAAATAATCAGATAAATTTACATAAATGTGAATCTCACAATATAAACCAGTTAATTAGCATTATATCTAGCTTTGGAATTACACTGATAAACAAAATAAGATTATGTACGTATGTAGATACGAGGAACTTTCCAGAGATTGGAGTTGAGTTAGCAAATTTTGTTATGTTCTATTTCGAAGTCGTTGCATGTTAGTACGTATTTGGTATAACTTGAATACTCTTTTAACCTCTCACACATAAACTTGCAATTAAACAAAATTAAAAAAAAAATGGTGAATTAGCATGAGGAATTTCCGGGTAAAATTTCAGAAGCGAAAGAAAAAAACAGGTCAAGCCATAACATATTAACATGTAACATCTGTCCCCACATCACAGTTTAGTCTCTGCAGACTTTTTGTCAAGCCGCGTGGGTCCCACCACATAAATCTCATAATAATCTGCAGAGTCGCAATTACAAGTCCATATTCCTTCAAGATTTCTTACACAGACTTTTGTGCCCTAAATGCCTCCACGACCAAGTCATACCCCAAAACCTTATTAGTAATATTTATCACATAATAATAAATAAATAAACTAAACTTGAAAACAAAATGCAAAAGCATAGTTAAAGCAACAGTTGTGAAATCAACCATTGCTTATAAATACCCTCCATCACATTCATTTAAGTGTATCAACCAAAATATAACCTCTGCTTTAAACAAAAAAAGTGGGTGAAGTTCCACTGCACTAGCTTAACACTAACGTAGTCACAAAGGAAGCAAATTGATGATATGGCCACCATGGAAGACATGAGCATGAGTGTGGAAACTGCACTTCCTGGCTTCCGATTCCACCCCACAGAGGAAGAGCTTCTCGATTTCTATCTTAAGAACATGGTTGTCGGAAAGAAACTCCGGTACGACGTTATCGGTTTCCTCAACATCTATCACCATGATCCCTGGGACTTACCTGGTAATCATCCTTTTAATTACTTCATTAAAATCACATGCCATTAACACGTGACAGAGAATCTTGACAACGTTCAATTGTTACATGACATACGTGTAGATTTGGCTAAGGTTGGGGAGAGAGAATGGTACTTCTTCGTGCCGAGGGACAAGAAGCACGGAAGCGGAGGACGGCCGAACCGGACCACCGAGAAAGGGTTCTGGAAAGCGACCGGTTCGGACCGGAAAATAGTGACTCTGTCTGATCCGAAACGCATCATCGGGTTAAGGAAGACCCTGGTTTTCTACATGGGAAGAGCTCCCAGCGGACGCAAAACCGATTGGGTGATGAATGAGTACCGTTTACCCGACAACTGCAAACTACCCAAGGTACTTCATTTTTGTTCATCCCTTTGATCCACCATGGAAAAGTTTTGATTTTGACGTGACCCATATGAATATTTTTGAATTGGGTACAGGAAATAGTGTTGTGCAAGATATATCGAAAGGCAACATCGTTGAAAGTGTTGGAGGAAAGGGCAGAGAGAGAGATGAAGCAAATGGTGGGTTCCCCTGCTTCTCCTCCTTCTTCGACGGACACCATGTCCTTCGGCAGTCCACAGGAAGAGGCGAACGTGTCCTTGCCTCTGCCCTTGTTGCAGCATGTTCTTAAGAAAGAGTCTGAATCTGAAGAAATAATGGGGTGTGTAGTGCCTAAACAAGAAAAAACAAGCACCCAATTGGGTTTGAAGGACACCAACAACAACAGCAAGGGTAGCAGTTGTGGGACATCTTCCCTACAAATGCCCTTCGGGAAGGACAATCTTCCGGACCTGCAACTTCCGATGTTAACAGATTGGACCCAAGATACCTTCTGGGCTCAGTTGAACAGTCCATGGCTCCAAAACTTAACTCCTTCCAACATCTTAAACTTCTACTGACTCCACACAGAATCTATCAACTGCAACTGCAACTTCAAGTCAATTACTTATTATTATTATTATTTATTTTGGAATGTATATGCAGTTAGTTAATTAATTAATCAATTAAGATCGTATTTAGCTCAATTAACTCCACAGCTTTTTCCTGCATATACGTCTTTCCTCCACTTCTGCAGTTTGTCAAACCTTAACCCCTTCTTTCATCGTTGAATGTTCAAGTCGATTTTCAGTGTTCACCCTTTTGGAGATTTGTTTTGATGTTTGATCATTCTACTCTGTTTTGGCTCAAGAACATTTGATATAATAATAATTGTGGATCATTTTTTTTTATTATGTGTTTTTCGGACCTTGTTTCCGAAAGTCATTTTGGAACAATATAATTTTGGAATTGAAGCATTGATCTACAACTAAACTAAACTCAAAAATACAAGTTGAGGATGTGGTGTAAATTTTGTTGGAGTATTTCAAATTACTTTCGAGAAGAGTGGCATAAAAAAGGAAAATTGGAATTAGACGTGGATATGCCTGATGCATTCATTTAGATGCCAAGTTAAGTTTGGTCATATTTTATTTTTTTCATAATATTATTTTATTTTTCTTCTCTTGTTATATATTATTATATTTAATATGTGAAAAATGGACTAGGGTAGTTACCCTCCTCACCCGTTGCATTCATTGATTGAAAATTTGTCCAAGAGTAGTACTAAAACATTTCTTAAGTAGGTGTGTTTTCAGAATTTTATAAATGTATACAAATATATATATATATATATATATATATATATATATATATATATATATAAAAGTTTTATAAAAAATATATATGTAAAAAAATGTAATTTGATCCTGGAATGAATGTATATCAAGAATGTGAACTACTCTATTGACAGAGTACCTATTAAATTATTTATAACCCACAAATATCAATAGAAATAAGTTTTTTTTTTTTTTATCATCACTTAACATAAATCCCATGCTTATGACATTTTTTACAATCATTCTCGAAGTTTCAATGGCAAAAGAAAAAAAAAAACATTTTTAAAAGAAAAGAGTTGAATACGACTATTTTGTTTACCTGTTGTTGAATTAAACATTTATATCAATTCAAAGATAAAACTAATATTAATAAAATTGATATTTTTTTTCTTAATCTGGAAGTTTGATGGATATTTTGCGGGAATTTATAATAAAATACAATTAAATAGGAATTCAATCTGCATATTTAATTGATATTACTTTCAATTTAAGTTTCTTGACAAAAAACTACAAACCTTCATAAATTCTTTTTGGCAAAAACTAATATTTTTCTAGTAAAAATTGAAAACATTGTCATAGAACTTTTTTGATAAAATTGTAAACCTTCTAATATAATTTTTCTCAATAAAATTGTAGACACTCAATGACACATAACTATTTAAGTCAAATCATACGTTTAAAAGACCTATAAAGTTAGGGTAACTACTTCCAAATCAAATATTCATTTTTATAATACATTTTTTCTATTCCCTTATACTCAATAGGAGACTTTTGTGAACACCCACCCATTCGAGAACCAACACATCTCTTTTCATAAAAAACCTCAAATTTTTTAAATAAACATCACACACATTGTCGATCGATATGCTCGAACCACTCTTGCCACTATTGAACTGTATGGATTCATTAACGACGATAATTTTTTTTTATCACCAATCCTTACCACCTTACACATCAAACTCATTGTGAACAACTTTCACATCATTGTTTCTAATAATTTGATATCATAATTGAGAGTCACGAAATAGAAATTTAATCTTTTCAAATGAAAACATATCCACAAATAAGTACAAAAGCTTAAATAAAAATATACAAAAAATTTAAAGTGATTTAATACTGAATGTTTAATATCTAAAAATATTCAACAAAGTTTATTACTCAACTTGCAATTTTTGCGACAAAAACTACCAACTTTCATATATATTTTTGTTTGCAAAAACTGCAAACTTTCATATATCTCTTTTCTAGCAAAAATTGCAAACAACTCATGAGATTTATTTTTTTTTTTCTTTGCAAAAATTATAAACTACAATTTTCCTACAAAAAAAATGTAAACCTTTTCATACAATCTTTTTACCAAAGTTCTAAGTCGGATAATTTTTTAAATAGAATTGTAAACTTCCAATAACACACAATTTCCAAATTTTCTATATATCCAGAAAAACTATTGAGTTTTGATGATGACTCTCAATTCAATTTCTATTTTTCATATATTATTCAATATAAAAATTTAATAAACACGTAATCAACAGTTATGTTCAAACATTAATTATAGACAATGGTTTTTGTTTTAATACCATTATAAACACGTGAAAGAGATGCATATATATATATATATATATATATATATATATATATATATATATATTAGTATGATAGAATTAATTGACGAATTAATTGTATTAGTGACTCATTTGAAATACTATGATGAGTCCAATTGTGATTTAATAAAAATATAAAGACTTATTGGTTATTATTATGGGAAGTGATAATAAAATAAAATAAAGATAAAGATAAAATAAAAATCAACTTGATGGACGCTGGTTTATAAAAAGGAATTGGGGTTCTGTCTCTGGTCATAAGGTTCTTTTCACAGTAACCCATCAAGAACGTGTGAGAATAGAAAGAAAGGCAAAAAGATAGATTGAGAAACGGTGATTGAAGAGCACACAAGATTACAAAATTGAAGAACGCATATTTATAGGATCTCCCATGGATCAAGGTTAGTGCTCTATTATGTTTTATCGAGTGAGAATCATAACTCTTAAAGATCCTTAATTAAGTTTTACATGTGGTATCAGAGCAAGATTGTAAGATTTATGATTCTCCTTATTTTGATGAACCCTAATTATATAATTTAGGGATTTTACCTTTTTTCGCTGCTGCGTACGTAAAAGTGAATATGCACCTCATGATTGAATTGAAAGTTGCGTGTTACAAAGACTAAACGAGCATGAATTGGTTTTTGGTGGAAACTGTTACCGCATAATTTAACTGCAAATAGAAAAGCTTCTGAATAATATGTGCGTAATTCGAAAGTGTTTTCTTATGAATTGGTTTTGATGTGGATCTTAAACCGCAAGTGCATGGTTGCAAGCTTTTTATTAGATTTGATTGGTATTTGATTTCGTGTGCGGTTATATTTCTACCAATAACAGGTCTTTTAGTTGTATTCAATAACAATAATGCTATTGGATTAAGTTCGTGCATTATGTCAATTATAATTAATGTTTCAATTTTATTTTGTCATTATATATCAAAAGGTTTGGAGTTGAAAAATATTTCACTTTACGAGCTTTAATCGCGTGAATTGAAATTATGGTTTTCGAAATTATGGAGCATGAATTTGTTATTGTTAAATTAAAATTAATGAGGATGCTATATAAAGTTTATAGCAATTAAATGTGTATTTATTTATTTGAAATCAATTATGATAAATTTTGTTAGTCACCAAAGTGGCCAAAATTTTAAAGTTTTGTGATTTCAAATTATTAATGTTTTTTTTTAATTACCCATAGTATGGATGCTAAATTATTAATAATTAAATTTATGGGTTAATTAAAATTCATTAATTATAAGGCATTTCAGGATCACCCAAAGGTTGATTAATTGTTTTCATAATTAATGAACATGATTGTAGATAATTTTGTATACGTCACTAGTTTTATTTATATACCCAAAGGTAGTAGGTGATTCTAGTTGATGCATATTTTAATTATCAATAACGTTATAATATGATTAGCATCATTATGTTTATGTTTGTATATTATTGGATCTCCC
>Ga0214544_1001641_pt1 | contig 46982 bp, 30 predicted proteins | sample CNSS3metaG_FD_160074 | JGI IMG/M metagenome (GOLD analysis project Ga0214544, IMG submission 160074) | Root nodule microbial communities from cowpea collected in UCLA plant growth center, Los Angeles, California, USA - CNSS3 | ecosystem: Host-associated > Plants > Roots > Nodule | place: USA...
GGTATTTAAAATTTTTTTTTTTTTTTTTTTTTTTTTGGATTTGCCATTATGTTCTAATAGATACGACTCGTTTTTTTTAATTTTTTGGGCTCGTCATTATTTTCTACAAAATGCGAATCGAAATTGGGTGTCCAAATGGAAAAAAAAAAGTGTCTTTTTGACGTATCCCATAACTGGACTGCTTCTAGTCCAACTGAAAGCTTGGTAGAATGTGTATATTAACAAGTTAAGAGGGTGCAGGAGAAAATAATAGGGTGCAGGAAGTAGGATCCGGTTTTGGACTTAGTTAAGTCGTCTTACGGAGTTCGACTTTTGGAACCCAATTTAGAATAAAGATTTATATTTAAGTGTATATATATGAATACAAGATGCTTGCTATTAAAATTAAAAGGTGGGTTGAATCGTGCTTCTAATTTATTATTTTTATGTAATAACATGTTAATAAAATAGTTTCATAAAAGATAGTTCTAATATACTACAAATTTTAAAGGAAAAACATTTCATATAGTATTTGTTTTTTTATTATTTAACAAAGTCATTAACATTTCTCGTTTAGTTTATCATGGTAGTTCTATGTTAACCAAACTCACGCGTTGGTTTGGATCTTGAACCTACTTGATAAACTTTTAGTCGTATAAGATTTATGTTAAAAATCAGTTTTCTTACAAATGTAGTGTAGAGACAATCTAGGTATCAATCTAAAAGATATGACAAAGCAAATGAGTAATCTGTTAGTGAGTGTGATCTGATTTGTTTTGGAAAACACATGAACATTAGTCTAAACTACCTAAATTTACTTTATATATAGTGCAAATGATGTATACAATTTCTTCCTAAAACATAAAACTGAACTAGTGCAGAATACTATGCTAATCACGGTTTTAATATCCTAAATGCATGTGTAATGAATGAAAATTTGATACAAATGCATCGACAAATGATATTGAAGCTGTTATGAATCTTAAAACTACTTAAACGGATACACAGATGTGAAGAATTAACAAACTGTTAGTCGATTTTTACAATATAAATGATATGAACATATTCTTAAATAAAACTAATGATTTGATTTTTACGATGTAAATGATATGAACATATTCTAAATGCTAAAACTAATCAAAATATCCAACTCACGCTGATTTACATTACGAAATTCACAAAATCACTCGCGAAGTAAAAATCTATTTAACTAAGCTATGAACACTATAAAACACATAATTGCTCAACTTTGAATTTTTCATTTTCTGAATATAGAAACCAAATTATGAACACAATCACGTCTTGATAGTAATCCTAATTCTAACCTAGTCAACTAATGAGATTACCGACTTTTAACGGAATTAGCTTCCTAGTTCATGTCTTGATGTTTTTTTCTTCCAAATGCAACTTTAACCAATGGACGTGTTATATGAATACTAAAAAAACAAAAACTAAAGAAAGCAATGGAACAGTAAAACTACCTATGAAAGCTGTCAAAATACCAAAATAGTGTTGAGTTTTTGTTTAAGTTTGAATTGACTTCTACCTGAGTTACTTTGCACATTGGGATATATGTAAGGTCACTTTGTAATAACCAAACTAGTGTGATTATTTTGCACTCACACTAGTCTAAAATAATCTATTTTACTTGTATAAAATCTACAATAATATGGGATGAATGTTACAATTTGGTGAATATCAAAACTATTTTATCTTTTGTACCTACTCAACCTATATTTACAATATTATTATTATTATCGTTAGGCCCAATAAGCATATATATGAATGCGAGATTAATATGTTATATTAACATCTCTGTAATAAGGGCATATAATGTTTATAAGAAATATGTTATTATTTGTGATATTAAAGATAATTTGTTAACAATAACAGAACCCATTAATATGTTATTGGTAATTCTAGAAAACCTATAAATACATCCTATCACAAGAAATATGGGGATCTCATAATCACTTTTATTTATATATTCACTCAAAAAATCATTACTTATCTGAACGTTGAAGTCTTTGTAGGTAGACTTCTCCCTCGTGGTGAATCAAAGCTTGACCACACTTCAACAATTATGTCAGCCCACTTTAGAGACATCTCAGTCAAATCCAGTAAGAACATTTGGCGCCTGCCGTGAGGCTCAAACAAAACTTTATCTTGCTTCTACATTTTATACGATCCTTAAACAATATGATGATTTATTGAGATGGACAATGGAAATAGTCCATCATTGTTGACAATCGTATCACGTATGCTACAATGAGCATTTATGGTCAAAATTTTGCAATGTCTTTGTGGAGTACTTGACACCCCATCTCTTCTCTACATTAGTATTTTATTATATAACATCTTATTGAAAATTTGTGCATAATAGGGTCAAAACAAATTTTTTCCATTGCTTTGAAAATTCATGTCTCAATAAGTGCTGCAAGTTCCAATGATGGTCACACTAAGAAGAAGCAAGCCCAAGAGCACTCTAGTCCAAAGGCCAGAGGTAAAATAGTTTTGCAACTACATCCTGAGTACCTTACAACTTACATGGAAAAAGTCCTAAATACTTTACAATCTACTTGGTAAACATCCCAAGTACTTTACTAGTTTCCGACCATGAACTTACATGGAAAACACTTTAAATACCGTACGAGTGTCTGACTATGGACTTACTTCAAAAACACTTCAAATACCTTACGAGTGTCCAATCATGAACTTACTTGAAAAAAAAACTCTAAGTACCTTATGAAGTGTCTGATCATGTGAATTACTTGGAAACATCCAATTACCTTATGAGCGTCCAAATATGTGACTACTCAGTAAATCTAACGATGAGCATCCAAATGCGCTATTACTCAGTAAATATGAGCATCAACATTTGAAAATTTTACTACCTCGGTAAATACTAGTACAACTTTGGAATTTTAGAAAACATTAAGAGCAACACATAACTTTGGATGAAAAACAATCTAAAAAGTATTTCAAAAGCGTTAAAAACAACAAATAATTTCGGATGAAAATCCATTTGAGAACTACTTCAAAAGCATAATGTAAAGATATGTGTACTCTTTTTCCTTAGTTTGGATTTTTTTTCCCTAAATTAGATTTTTTACCGAGCAAGATTTTAACAAGACATATTCTTCTAAGATCGGGTGCACGAGACATTCATAAGCTACAATTAACGAAGAATGATAAAACTCATTCATTTGTCAACATGGTCCATCTACACCTTATTTTAGGCTTCTAAGCTAGGGGGCTTATGTACATACCCTCAAGATATTATGAAATATCTACAAGATATTTACTATTAATATCTTTTTATATAATAACTTATTATCATATTATGTTACAACTCTAAGATATTATATAACAATTTATTATCCAGTATCTCCAAGATATTGTGATATAATAATTGATTAAATAATATCTTCAAGATATAAGACTTGATTATCTTCAAGTAATAGGATCTGTTATATATATATATATATATATATATATATATATATATATATATATATATATATATATATACTTATGGCCTAGGAAGCCTATAAATATATGTTATCATAAGAAGTATGGCAATTTAATAATGACTTTACTCTCATATATGCACTTATCACCTCTTACTAACTTGAGCGTCAAAGAGTCTTAGCAGGTGAACCTCTCCCTTGTGGCGATTCAAAGCTTGGTTACATGTCATTAACCATGTTAGCCCACCTCGAAGGCTACTCGACTAAATTCAATAAGAAGCCCATGTCATGAAAAATACTGCAAAAGTAAGATGCACGATTGAGCTGGATCTTATATAAGAAGTATGGGAAAATACCCGTGTAATGAAAAATACCCCAAAAGCAAGAGTAACACGACGTTATAACACACGAGTATTTAAAAAAGCAGGCCTAGTATGGGGGAAACTCACCAAAACTCGGTAAATATGAGCCCAAGCACTAAATGATGTGAATACTCGATAAATCTGAGCCCAAGTGTTTGATATTGTACTACTCGGTAAATTTGAGCCTGAGTGTATGATAATGTGACTACTCGGTAAAATCAAGCCTAGGTTTCTAGTAATGTGACTACTCAGTAAATTCGAGCCTAAATTTCTGATAATGTGACTGCTCTAAGCCAAAGCGTCCAAAAGTGTGACTACTTGGTAAATCCGAGCATGAGCATCCACTCGTGACAAACTTAGGAAAATGTGAATATAACTCAAGCGTCCAAAACGTGACTATATGAGTTTGAAAAAGTGACCAACTTGAGAAAATCCAATTATAAATTAAGCGTCCAAAAGTGTGACATAAGTGCCTGGAAAAAAGTGAACTTGAATACAACTCGACCATGAGCTAAAAGTAGCATACATCTCGACCATAATCTAAAAGTAGCATACAACTTGTCCAAAAGCTAAAAGCAACATATAAAACTAAGTACAACTTGACCAAAATCTAAAAACAACATATAAACTCATTCATTTAATAACTTGGTCCACCTACAAAAGTAATTAACTTTTGAGCTTAGAGGACTAATGTACCTACCCGACCTATATTTATAATATTATTATTATTATTGGCAGACCTAAAACAACCCACTAAGCATAGGATCCAAGTGCAAGATCTATACAATATATTAATAACCCTAAAATAAGGGAAGGATAATGTTTATAAAATATATGATATTATTTATGATATAAACAAAATCTATTAACAATAACACGATCCATTAACATGTTATTTTTAAACAAAAAAAAAAAGACTAAATACATCCATTATAGGAAATATAGGGATCTCATAATGAATTTTGTTCATATATTAATGAAGGATTGACCCCAACTAAGGATGGAGGCACATTCTTAAGAAAACTAAACGTGTTTAGAAAGGAAGTTCACTAATCCTTCATCCTTTCATTTGTGTTTGTTGTTTTTAATTCCCTAAGTTAACTTAGTTGAATCAACCTTAGTTGACTTGTTGACCTTTGACTTGTTGACTAGAGTTGACTTGACTTAAGCCAACATGTTAATCTATGTTTATTTGCTTTGTAGATTAATTAGAAGTAAGAAAACAATGCTAGGTGGTGCGTAGTGATTGGGGAGCATATATGATGTGGAGGAGAGAGAGTAAAACAAAGGTATAAAGCATAAAGTAAAAGGCATAAAGCAAGTGTACTTATGTACCTTTGATCTCTTTTGTTTTAAGCACACTTCGGCCACTTTTAGAGACATATGAGACACATTATTGGTCTCCTTTAGTACTAGAACGAAATTAGCTTTGCACACACCATAGTTAATTCTTTTGTCTTCCATTTTGTAACCTTATTTGACCTAGTTTCTAGAAGCTAGGGTTAGGTTTTTGTATAGACATCCTTAGGTATCCTTTATTTGCTTAGAGGCCCCTAAACTCTTCTATTTAAGGGGTGCTCTACCACTTGTACAAGGGTTGAACATTTTTAAGTAAAAACACTCTTGTGTCTCAACCATTTGTGAGAGTTTCCTCCCAAGGGAGTGAATACTTTTAAGCCTTATCTTGCATAACAAGTGGTGGCACACATCCATTCATCTTCAAGGTTGTCATGGCTTCTAGCCTAGCCTTGTAGTGGTGTGCTTCTCATATTTTTACCATTCCTTTCCTTTTGATTTTATGTTTTCTTCTTCCTTTAATTGTTCTTAGTTTTCTATGGTTTATGTGTCTTCCATTTCCTTTTTGTTTTGAATCAATCCATCATCTTCTTCTTTTGAGCTTTGTGAAAGGAACCTTCACATCTAGATAGCATGCTATCTTAATGTCTAGTGAGGATTTCACTTAGCTTTCTTAATCAACTCACACCATATTCAATAATCTTAAAAAGAAACAAGATAATCATTCATCATATACTCACCCAAGAAACCACTTGCTTACTTAAGCGTCGAAGTCTTTGGAGGTGGATTTCTATTGAGTCCATCTTCTAGCAAATATGCCATGCACATGAGAAGAAGTAATCCATGGAGGTTATAGGCATGAAAGTAAGGAGTAATGGAGAGGAAAAGAGGTTTGGTGATGGTGATTTCGTGAGGTTCTCAAGTGAGGTTAGGCAAACAATCAAGGAAGTAGGTTATAGGAAGCCACTGAGGGGAACTCTAACCTAGGTTGATTAAGAAAAGGAGAGTAGTCTGGAGTCATCTCAACAACATAAGTCTATTGTATTCATGAATGAATTTACAAGACCTAGATTGTTCTATTTATAAGAGAAAAGCGGAGCAGGGTGTCTCCAAAAATAGGAGAGAAAAGTGGTCTAGAAGGATGTATTTGGAGCCAAAAAAATTGCATGCTAGAAGTGTGACTTGCCACCTAAGCCAATCACATTCTCCTTGTCGTGTGATGCCTAACGATAAGCTTGATCTCTAAGCTTTATGCAAAGTAGGTAAAAACTTAATCTTTATGCGTCTCATTCCTCGGTCTAAAGTACGACCCATCTCTTCTTGGTCCAAAACACTTTTAGGCCCATAAGCACATCTTGGTCCAATTACATGGCCCAAAGAAAACTCTATACTACCAGGCCTAGAATACAAAGCCCAAAATTAGACCATAGTCTTATATTTACAATCAAAAAGTTCTAGGCTAGATCTTCATATCCTCTTTAGTCTAGATGAACTTTAACTTGGGCATGTTATGCTCAAAGGAGACTCATTCTTCTTGTATCCTCCTAATTATAAATATGTCATCAACTCCCCTCCTCGTGATGAATCAAAACTCGATCACATTTAAGCAAATAGGTCAGTCCACCTCAAAGACATCTTACCAAATTCGATAAGAACAACATTGAAAACCAATAAACCATTATGGGCAACAAAAAATTGGGAAATAACTTTTCAATAAACAAGAATGTACAACTCTATAGTTATATAATTTGTCTATCACATCAAGCATATGGAGGTTAAAACTCAAAGTGTGTTGCATGAAAATTTATGAGTGGGAAGAATTTATGTATAACTTAAAATATCTTTGTTGGATATGAAATCATATAATTACTTGTTAGATATGTATAAGCCATGGGAAGGAAAAATATGTACAAGAAGTGTTTGGTGAAAACAACTTAAAGAAAGTTTGCTTACTGATTTATTAGAACATTGATCATTATATAGAGTACAATGTCTCATCATAGAGAGAGAAAAATAAAATCTAATGAAACATAATATTTGATAATAATAAAAAAAATCAAATATATGATATCTCTATAAATATAAATAAAAGTAGAAGATATATAATATTTTTATCATTAACTTTCTTTCTATATTTTTTTTTCTATGAGATTATGTCTATCACAATGAAGATTGAAGTTACACATACAAATGAGATTTATGAAAGGTGGTAGTTAAGTCATACTTTATTCACATGGTTGTAAAGTGGGCTTTGGCATGACTTTTTGGATGATTATTAAGTATTGGGTGTTATTGCACTTTAAATACTTCCCTTTGTATACATGCATATGCATAGTTAATTTTATTTAAGATTTGTTTGTAAATGAGTTCAGTTTCTTGTACTTATATACGAGTATAGATATATATTTTAAGTAATTATTATAAAGTAAAATATATATTAAGGAGGTATTAAAAATACTTTTGTGTACAACTACAATTAAACTTAGATTGGATCTCAAATAATTATAATTTTAAGATAGTTTGATTGGACTATAAAAATTATTATAAATTTACTTTTTTTTTAATATACCCTAATTTAGAGACATACTATATTTAAAATTACAAAAATGGGATGACAAAAATTACTTAAAATTTAAATTTATATAAAATTATGAATTATTAATCTATTTCTATAATGTTTAAATATTTTTGAATAGGATAATTTAATACAATATTATTTTAACATTACAAAATACAAGTTAGTAAAATATATGTTCTCAATAAAAAAATATAATTTAAAAAATATTATTAGAAAGCTTACTTTTTAATGGATGGTGCCAAAATAGAAGATAAGAAATTAAATCGATAGATAAAATATTTTGTATTCGTGTTAAATGTCTTTAGGAAAAAATAAGCTATCAACCTCTCTATTCTAAACTTGTGTGGTGTATGGAATTATAAGTGATCGATGGATTCTACTTAAGTTATTGTTACTCATGTTCAAGATATTGAAAGATTAAAAGTTTTAGTCTGATCAAAATAAATGACTTCAAGTAGAAAGAAGATAATATTATAATAAACTTTAGAAAGTCAAAATGAACCACTCAAGATAAATAAAAAAATCTTGTAATAAAGATTTTATGCCGGAAATGAAGTGGTTGTAAATAGATTAGAGGAGTTAAAATTAAGTTATTAATTAAAACTTATGGTAGGGAGAGAATGGTGGGTAACTTCCTTTACTTAAGTAAGAATTTTTGACAGTGTGATACTAAATAAAAATGTATGTTTTGTTTCACCAATGTAATATATATCATTTAAGAACATGTTGTTAAAGTCATTTCCCTAAACATTTTTTTCAACTCTATATGAAATATAGGTATTAAAAGTATTAGGAGCTCATTAATGGTAAGAGTGTAATGCTATGGTTGGATTTTAAGTAAGAACAAGAGGGTGGAATAAAAAAAAATGAAATGAAAATAGGAGAGAAATGAGGTGGACAAATTTATCTTGGGTAGAATATTAGAAGAGTGTAAAAATAAATGAAATAAATCTAAGCATATTTTATATTTTATATTGATTACAAATTTAAATATTTTCTTCTATTATTTTTTTTCTTAAAATAATTTTATATTTGTTAAACGGCTCATTTTTTTTTTCGAAAAACGATAATTAAAAAAACATATACATAATTTGTAAATGTAAACTGCTAATCATATAAAATTATACAAAAACCATCGATGTTTTACTCATTCTTTACGATATTGGATTCAATTGCATTTTACAACCGCAATGGTGAAAGATAAAGTTATGGTACACAACTTATTCCATTGCATTATTTATATTTGTTTATCTTAATTAAATATTTGGATCCGGATAACAAACAAAATTTTTCAAGCAAAATGATCATATTTTGAATGGTGTTTAAATTTAATTTGTGCATAAAAACTATATGTTGAAGGGGGAGGTTTTTATTTGTGATTAATATATATAGGTACAAATATAGATAAAAACAGAGAAAAAAATAAACCTTGTAAGTCACATCAAATGAACTAAACAAGTGACAACTCTTATAATGTTTGTAAAAATCACAAGCTGAAAGTCATTTTTTGTAAGACATCTTCTACAACTAAAGTGGGATAGTAGGTGGTGCAGAGGTGCCCAGATTGAAACTGAATGAATCTTTTATTTGTAAAATATAGAGACAACATACTTTCTCATTTTCTGTCTTACATAAGTTAAACAACCTCTATGTTTGTATTTCTAGGTTTCTTTTGTTTGTAAAAGGTTGATACAACCCAAGTATTTTTTTATTCAATTAATTTTTTATTGTTCATTTTATCTAGACTACTAAAAGTTCATATTTCTATCTTCTTCTTTTTCTTTCCACTTCATTCATTCTCAAATCAACCGAAATAAACACACCGTAAGTAAAAGACCGGTGTGTCTTAGGTAGGTGTTGAAATTTATGTTAAGGTGGTGTGTTTTATTAGCTTTGTATGGCAAATTGGGTAGTATGAATCAACCCAATTGGGCTTGAGGATAGATCAGGAATGCAAATCAAACCAAATTTGATATGAATTACATCATAGCTCAAATGGAGAAGGACTAATGCACCACTTTGCTGTAATTATTTTTATTTTTATTTTTTAAACTTATTAGTTTTTTTTAAATATGACCCAATTCATTGTAAAATTGGCTTACCAAATTATTTTTTGGTTTAATCAATTAATGGACTCTGGTTTAGTTTTATTTCAAGTTGTAATAATGGCCCAATTGCAACTTAGTCAACCTTTGGGAAACCAAGATGATGCCTAGCTGAATTATTTTGGGTGACCTTTGGGTTGCCATACTTTCAGTTACAATCAGCAATTAAGTAGTAGGGTCATTAATAATTTTAAGTGGAATGTAATTTTAATTTGTGTCTTTTGTAGTTCCAGTGGTTAAAGCTTCATATAAGCTGAACCATTTTTATCAATGAAATCAAGTTGAGTTTTATTCAGAAAATATTAGAGTTTTATCTCTTCTATCTTAGTGAAACTAATTCTCCTAAGTTCTTGAGTGATTCAAGAATTCATGAGTTATATCAAAGGTCCTTTATCCCTTTGTGTGTTTAAACTCTTGGGCTTATCTTCCATTCTTGGAAGCGTGACGTCTATCAATTTCTGCTCCATCTTCTTATCTATTTCCATTTTCTGGTTTTAAATAATTTCTCAAATTTTGTGCTTATTAGCATTTCAACCTAGATAGATCCATAAAATGAATCCACCCATCTTGATTCATACCATTTGGTATTCAGAGCCTGGCTTACTAGATTTGGAATAACAATGGAAGTTTATTATACAAGGTAATTAATCGAAGGCCACCCATGTTTAGTTGCATTTGATTACGGAAGCGACAACAATGTTGTGAGCCAAAGATTGTTGGAGAAACTCTAGTTACCAACAAGCTTTCATCTGAATCAAGCATGGATCAAATTCAGTACAGGGCAATGTGTGAAAGAAGTATTATGTGATATTGCCCCCATGGACTCTTGTCATCTTCTTTTCGGATGGGCATGGCTTCGTTTCAAAATACTCAATCTTGATGAACGTTCCCTTTATTTGTGGCATGAGGGACATAAAATGAAGTTGAAATTTATGACACCAAGACAAGTCAGTAAGGATCAACATAGTCTAAAGGAGAAAATAGAAAAAGAAAAAAGAGAAAAAGAAGCAATAGAAACTGCAAAAGGAAGGGAAAATGAAGAAAAAGAAAAGGAAATAGAGAAAAAGATGATGGAAAATTTATTTGTCAATGTTTTTTCTTCTACAGTTTGTGATGTCATTTTACAGGAACAAAAGGACAAGCATGTAAATGAAACACACTAACTTCCATGTTTGAAAAGGAAGCTTGGTAATAGTGCTTTATTATGCATTTGGTTCGCTGATGAGGAGCAAATTCGTCAAACACAACACATGGAATTATTTATTGTTACATATCAAGGTGGGATAGTGTTGGCAAGAGAGGTGTTCCACATATTGCAACCATTGGAAAGGAACAAATATGAATATATTCAAGTTGAATTTGATTCTGGAGGAAGAGAATTAGTTTCATGTTTTGGAAAAATAAAGTCCTTCACAAGATCATAATAAACTTATATCGAAACTAGTTGAAAAATAAAGTCTTAAGATTTGGGACGAATCTTCTCGAAGAAGGAGGGTTTGATATGAATCGCATCATAGCTCAAATGGAGAAGGACTAATGCACCACTTTGTTGCGTATATTTTTATTTTTATTTTTTAAAGTTATTAGTTTATTTAAATATGGCCCAATTCATTGTAAAATTAGCTTACCAAATTATTTTTTGGTTTAATCAATTAACGGACTCTGGTTTAGTTTTATTTCAAGGTGTAATAATGGCTCAATTGCAACTTAGTCATCAGCCTTTGGAAGACCAAGAGGATGCCTGACTGAATTATTTTGGGTGACTTTTGGGTTGCCATAATTTCAGTTACAATCAACAATTAAGTAGTAGGATCATTAATAGTTTTAAGTGGGATGTAATTTCAATTATGTGTCTTTTGTAATTCTAGTGGTTAAAGCTTCTATATAAGCTGAACCATTTTCATCAATGAAATCAAGTTGAGTTTTATTCAGAAAATATTAGAGTTTTATCTCTTCTATCTTAGTGAGAGTTATTCTCCTAAGTTCTTGAGTGATTCAAGAATCTTTGAGTTATATCAAAGGTCCTTTATCCCTTTATGTGTTTAAACTCTTAGGCTTATCTTCCATTCTTGGAAGTGTGACATCTATCAATTTCCGCTCCATCTTCTTATCTATTTCCATTTTCTGGTTTTAAATAATTTCTCAAATTTCTTACTTATTATCATTCCAACCTAGATAGATCCATAAAACGAATCCACCCCTGGATTCACATCAAGATTAGGATAAGTATACTAATTTCATTGTTGGTGAGGTTGTACTATTGGTGGTAAATTTGTTACAAAAAGTAATACTTTTAACGTAATATCTCCTTTTAACATACTATATAACTTATTTTATGTATGTAATTATCTTCTTTTAAAAAATTCAAGTTAAAAATAATTGTTTATAATATTATTATCACGTCTATTAATATATCATATAATAAGTTCAAATTCTCTATTTGTAGTCTAACACGTGCAATTCTCTTTTATAGATATTAAAAATTTCATCGACACTTTATTTGATTCTCGAATAAAACAGAACTAGAACTATTGTTTTTATAACTTGAAACTTTATTCCAAAAATCGTAAGACAAAACTATGACAGTAAAACCTTTGGACCAAACTCTTAACACTTCTCGTTATGCCTTCACTATCATGCATCTCACCCTAATCTAGCATTTGCTTCCGTGTAACATACATGATTACTGTAGTCAACACAAACACATTCAAGCATAAAAGCCAGCTAACATAAAAAAGAGTAAACCATAATGAAATTCAACATTTGGATAGTAAACACATTAAGTACTGAAATATGGATTTCATTCATGCTCACACAAAGCCAACCACATCTTGCTCACATAGAGCTTTCAGTCAACTCACTCCCCCTGTCACGTTCTAGCTCACATAAAGTTACCATTCTCGCTCACACATAGCTACTAAATCTTTCAATCATAAAGAGCTACAGTGTTACCATGCACACACAAAATCAATGATTCTCATTCATAACAGGTCACATACACATTTATTCACAAGGATCATCATACTACATACATATATTCATTCTAACCTCTCCACTACCTAGTTTTTCTTAGTTCCACACAACAAGATATCTTCTATCATCACTCTTAGATTAACATGAAAATCAATTTGTTGCCACGTGTGAAATGAATCGCCTAGTAGTTGTTTCGTCTATCTTGAACAAAATATATAGTCTATCAACTATAATAAAATCAATTCGTCCTGTACTTTCTCACATCATTCCAAAGTATCCCTAAGCCATGTTAGTTGGTGTAGATGCCTATTCCAATTAAAACATACAGGTTTTCAAAAATAGTGACCATCCAATTCAACTAATATCCTTAGGAATACATAGAAATTCACACTCCAAGTGGGGGTTATCAAAATCTACCTCACGTGTATATTACCATAGTACACCAATCAAATTTTTTCTTCTTTTACTTACAATTCTGAAATCCAAATTTTAGTTTACTCACATAAAAACACATAACTTTTTCATAGGATAAACTAATGAAACATGATCTAGCCTATAACAAATGACAAAACATAATTAGTAATACTCATTTTCATCATATGTCAGTAACATGAACACACAGTTCTATATATAAACCATTGACAAATAATTAAATCTTTTAAATTAAATAATTAATAATTTAATTACCAAAAATTACATTATGTACCCCTATCCCTTAACATAGTGTATGAGACTTAAATAGTCTATTCCTTAATATCAGTTGTTCTTATCGGATTTGGTCGAGTAGTCTTCGAGATGGGTTGACTTGATTGCTAACATGTAATTGAGCTTTGGAATCGCCAAGAGGGAAAGGTCAACCTACAAAGACTGTTTGACGCTCAAGTTAGTAAGAAACGATAAGTGAATATATGAGAGTGAGTAATTACATGATTATCGTACTTCCTATGGTGGCATGTATTTATAAGCTTCTCAAGTCATCAGTAAACAAATATATTAAAAGATATATTAAACTAATTTTGTTACTTGAAGATAATCAAGTATCATATATTGAAGATAAATAATCAATTATTATATCATAATTTCTTGGTAATATTAGATAATAAATTATTATTATTATTATAATATCTTAGAGATATAACATAATATGATAAAAAGTTATTATATCATAAGATATTAATAGTAAATATCTTAGGGATATTTGTAATATCTTGAGGATGCAACAGAATAGAATATGATAATAAGTTATTATAAAAAAAATATTAATTGTAAATATCTTGGAGATATTTCATAATATCTTGGGGTTATATACATAAGCCTTATAGCTTAGAAGATAGAAATAAGGTGTAGGTGGACCATATTGATGGATGAACAAGTTTTATCATTCTCTGTTAGTTGTAGCTTACAAATGTCAAGTGCATCCGAGCTTAGAAAAATGTGTCTCATCAAAACCTTACTCGACAAAAAACCCAATTTATAGGAAAAAATTGAACTAAGGAAAAAGAGTACACATCTTTATGATATTGATAATGTTGTTTTCTACCTTTTATTGATGTTAAGTTTCGTGAATAAAATCAACTTCTACATAACTTTTATCTTGTTTAATCCTCTATTCTATGTTGTTTTTGCATTGTTTCGTATTTTGGTTGGTTTATACTTTTTTTACTTCTAATATCTATTATGAGTGTGTGAAATAAAATAATAGGAAGTAATTCTGGTGAAAGAAAACAAGTTAAAACTCAAGGAAGCATGATTGGACATGAAAGATTGACTTTTACATAAATACCCATGTCGAAAGTACTCACCTATATGTATATACTACCTTGGACCACCCTTGGAAGGCCAAAAAAATGACCATTGGGCGTCAAGGTCACTCGCTGGGCTCACTGGGCGAAAATGACAGACCAGAACTGCAGTATTTGAGTCGCTAGGCGAGAATATCAAACCCAATACGTGAATATGGTTATTTAATCATGTTTCTACGAGGGTATTTGGGGATTCCTCATTTTACACGAAGAGAAACACCTAGGGTGCTTGTGAGAGGCTTTTGGAGGCTATTAAGGGTGTTAGGAAACTCTCCCTTCTCCTTCTTGGGTTTCCTTCTTCATCCATGGAGGTTTTACCCCTTTTGGGTTAGAGAGGATGATGGGCTACAAAATTGGAGGCGGAGATGCGAATGGGAGGCGCAATTGGAGCATGGAGCAGTATTCAAGAACCTTAGGAGAGGGATTGTTTCTACTTTATGGTTCCAATTTCTTCCCTATTTTTCAATTTTGTAAAACCCTGGGTTCTCCACCATGGAGAGAAATTTCTATTTGTTGAGATTAGATGTAAAACATTGAATTCTTGTGTAAAATTATGTTGTTAATTTATATGTTTTTCCAATTAATGATAGTATTTGATTTTCATGCTTAATGCTTGATGTGGATTGTTCCCATGCTTGATTTGTGATTCTTAAGGTGTTGGGAAACATCTTTAGAATCTAGATTTGAAATTAAATACCTAATGGATGCTTGTATCTAGGAATAGAACTTGGTTCATTAGTAATCTTAGATTCTTGAAACTAATGCATGCTTTAACTTGTTGAGGATTCAAGGAATTGAAACTTGATGAGTGATCATAGGCTCAAAGGCTCTAGAATAGGATTTGAGTATTCTTGTGAATTGATTTTAACATGGATATAGAATTGAGATAATTTAGAATGCGTGAGAATGAAATGGTTGAAGTTTAATCTTGACAAATTGTAAATACACTATGTTAATTTCTTGTTGCATACCAACTGATTGATAAAAATACAAAAAAAAGAGAGTTTCCATTGTGTTTGTGTGAACTTTGTGTCTAATTGAGTAGTGAATTGCGAGAGTTGTCATGCGTTGCACAACTCCCTTGGGAGAGAACGATAAAATACTTATTACATGCTGTGTGCGACCGGTGCACTTGTCGTGTTGGTTTTTCACTAACATGTATGCTTTGAAATAATTCTCAGAAGGCTTTCCATCCAAGCTTATATGTTTCTCTTAACGCTTTTGAAATAATTCTTATATAACTTTTCATTCGAGCTTATGCATTGTTTATAACGCTTTTTATATTCTTAAGTTGTACTCAGAGTTTTCCTAGTAAGTCACATACTCAAACACTTAGAAGGTATGTGGATTTTTCCAAGTAGGACACATAATCCGACACTCGTAAAGAACTAGAAGGAGATTTTTCGAGTAAGTCTATGGTCAAACTCTAGCAAGGTACTTGGAGTGTTTTCCAAGTAAGTTCATGTTCAGACACTCGTAAGGAACTTATGGTGGTTTCTAAGTAATTTCATGATTAGACATTCGTAAGGCACTTGGAGTTTTTCCAAGTAAGTCTATGGTTGAACACTCGTACTCAGACTTACCTATTTTCTTTGAGGTTCCTCCAAACAAGGTTTGCTTTTTGGAATACTCGTGTGTTATAGCACCACAACTCCTTTTTTTTAGGTATTTTTCAATTCCATGGGCCATTTCCCGTACTTCATGTATAAGATTCAACTTAGTTGTGCTTCCTACTTTTAAGGAATTTTTCATGCCATGGGCCTTGTCTCATACGTTCTCATATAAGATTTAGCTTGATTGTACATCTTGCTTTTGAGGTATTTCCACATGCCACGAGCATCCTCCTATACTTCCCGTATAAAATTAAGCTTCACCGCATATCTTATTTTTGAGGTATTTTTTTATGTCACAAGCCTGCTCCCAAACTTTTCGTATAAAATTCAGCTCCATAGTACATCTTTTAAGGTATTTCCTATGCCACAGGTCTCATCTCATACTTCTTGCATAATCTCCATCTCATTGAAGTCGTCATTGTTGTGTGTCGAACCTGCACCTTTTCGTGCTTTGAACTTATCCTACATTAAGCAATTGTTAGTGGCATTTATCGAGATGAAGTTATAGTGCATGATTGCCAATAGAATTTTAGGATTTTTCATATTTCTCTTTTAAGGAACCATCTGGTTAAGTGGACAACATTATCATGCTTCTTGATTTGAATTTTGAGTGCGAACTTTTGGTACTCAGGTTGAGTCTTTTTACTTTCTAACTAAGGATATAGATCGATCTCTTTCGATTCCTCTTCATGTAATATTGCTATTTCCATTCAAAGGCATTACACGTCATCTTTGATTGATGTTGAAAGTTGCAAAGCCTTTGATGAAGTGGTATTACGAGGAGCTTTAATGGATTAGGGGTTATCTTCAAGTTTTTCTCTTCTTGCTTCTCCAAGCTTAAGCTTGTAACGTCATCTAGTTTGATTGTTGATCTATGAATGCTCTACTGAAGAGCCTTGATGTTTTATATTGAATTACTCCAAAAATTATTTGAAACCTTTGTTAATGAAATGTCAACCATTATCGGTGACAATAGAGTAGGTAAACCATGCTTGTATACAACATTCTTTCAAAAGAACTTTTGCACTTGTTATGCAGTCTTAGTTCATAAATGTTTTACCTTTATCCATTTAGTAAAATAATCAATCACCATTATTAAAAATTTACTTCTCCACGAGATGCTAGATGATGGCACTGAGTAGTTGTAAAACTATTTCACCTTCAGCCTCTAGACTAGATTGCTCCTAAGCTCGTTTCTTCTTAGTTTGATCACCATTGAAGCTTACAACACTTATTGAAGCATGTGTTATCAGAGCAAAGGGAAAAGACTATTTTGACACTATTATCCACAAATTTTTTTTAAAATCTTATATAATAAAAAATTAATGTAGAGAAGAGATAAAGTGTCAAGACAGTACTTGATAGAGGACTATCCCTTGATCCAATACAAGAAGAACTTGAGGAGGAGAAATTGTTACTCAAAGGACCTATGACAATGTCAAGGACCATAAGCTTAGAAGAACATATCTATTTAAGGCTCATGATGCTCCATGAATCTTAGAATTCAAAAGCCATGAAGATCATGGCTTGGTTCATACTTGAAGAAAAATTAGGCACTTAAAAAGAGTTTGTAATTTTTCTTTTATTTTCGTAGGCTAGTTGAGTGACTTGGTTCATTAGGCGAGCACTCTCATTCGTTGGGCAACTGTTGGAGTTTGTAGACTGTGTTTTCAAGTTATTTTTGCGGCCCAATGTCTTTAGACTTTCTTTTGGGTTTCTAGGGTTGCTTAAACGCTTGTGGTCTATATATACTTACACCAAAAACATATCTAAACACTTTTGATAGTCATTATGATTTTGAATTCATTAAAGAAAGGATTCTCCTAATTCTTGTCTTAGGACTTTGGTTTTTATCAAAGATTGAAATCTTTGTATGAATCGGCATTTACACATCATTTGCTAGATTGTGGTGTCTCCATCTCTATCTTCATTCTGCATTATTTTTTTATTTTTTTGTTTATGTTATGGGAGGAATCAAATTCAGAAATGAATGTACTCTTTCCAGGATAGGATCGTATCATCTAGTTTTTAGAGCAAGGTTATGGTTTGAATTTCTTCTTAAATCTTATTTTTCAGTCATATAAAGAAAACTTAAAATTTTTGAATGTTTGTGTTCTTTGTGTTCTTATTTTTCGTTTTAAATTGAGTATTTTTGCATTTGATTTGTGGGAATTATCTATTTTTTTTAATTATAGTTCCAATTAACTGTTTATAAGTGTAATTACATTGATTTGCATGAGTTTTGAGGTTTCAAGGCAATCTATTTGCAAATTCTGGGTTTCTGACAAATGGTGCTCTCACCTAGTGAAAAACATGTCACTCAGCGAGAGAAGTTAGTTTTTTTATCTATGTGTTTGAATTACTAAATTGAAAAGAAAATAAAGAGTAGTGGATCCAAGTAAAAAAGAAACAAATATATATTAAAAGAAAAGAAAAAGTAAAAGTAAGGTTCCAAAAGCAAAAGAAAATAAAAATTGAAAAGTTCAACACAATTATTTTTTTTCTATACTTTCTCTTTGAGGTTGTTTGATCTATGCATTGCATTCAATCTTTTTCTTAGAGTTGTTGTGTTGTTTCAATTAACTTTTTTTTTGTAGTCCTATTTCTTTCTAACTTTATTGTTTTGTGTCTTTTCAAATTCCTTGAAATTTTTTCTAGAGCCCGCAACGTTTTTCACACTGATTGTCATTCTTTGCTTAAGCTACTACAATTCTTTTTAAGCGCTAAAGGGAATTTGAGTTAAACACAAGTGATTTGAGTGTAAACACTTATGTTGTGCTTGGATGAGAAAATTTAAGAAAGTAATTCTTTTATTTGGAGAATTTAAAATTCTTTTAAGTAAAGTGGCTTGTTTAAATGAGAAAATTAAAAGAAAATTGAAATTTATGAATTTTAAGATGGTATTTCAAATAACTAAAATAATATACTTTGAAATTCACTCAAAAAAGAAGAAAATTTAAATTCCACAAATCGTGGAATTCCTTATTGCTTAGGATGAAAAAAATTCCAAAAATTTGACTCATATCGACCTTCACCTCAGGCCGAATTATCTTGACATATACCTCAAGTTGACTTGGCTAGGCTATGGATCTGAACTGACTTAACTCGATCTTCAATCAAAGCCAAAGGTTGAGTCAACTAGTCCTCACCCAATGGTCGAGTTAAATGGACTCGAGCCGGAAGTTAACCCGAGTCACTCAGGCTGAAGATTGAGTCATGTGAGTCTATGTCGAACTAATGGTCGAACCAATTCGAAATCAACCGAAGGTCAAGCCAATTTTTGCATAAACTGAAGGTTGAGTCAAGTCGGCCCAGGTCGAATGTCGAGCTTAGTTAAATCAAGTCGAAGGTCGAGTCATTTCAGCCCGACTAAAGTCGAGCCAAGATGGCCTGAGGGAAAGGTTGAGTCGCACCGGCTAAGATAAAAGGTCGAGATGAGTCAGTCCGGGAGAAAGGTCGAGCCAAGACAACTTGGGTCAAAGGTTGAACTGAGTCAGCCTGGGACTAAGGCATAAGGAAGTCAACCTAGGACGAACTTCAAGTCAAGTCAACTCGGGGTAAGGTTAAGCCAATCTGACCCCGACTAAAGGTTGTGCTGAGGTATCCCGGACTGAATGTCAAGTCGAACTAGCTCCGATGGTGGAGCTCCAACGGTGCGTGAAGAACTCCATGGCAGCGGAAGTTGGATGAAGGAATGGATGCAAGTTTTGAAGGCACTTGCAAGCTATGGAAAGTGAAGGAGGTGATAGGATTTCCTAATGTATGCTAGCCTAAGGAAGGTGGCTAGAGGTAAAGAGAGGAAATCTCTAAAAAAGAGTGACTCTCAAAGGCAATAGAGGGAGGAGTGCTCTCAACTCAAGTAGCATCTATTGCATAAAATTTCAAAAGTGTCTATAAATGAGTGAAATTTTGGCTTTTATATGAAGCCATTTACACATGAGAAAGGAAAGCCATTGGATGGAGTGGGCCTTGATCTTGGCCCTTAGATCAAGCTTGGAGAAGGAGGCAAGGTCACGCCCCTTGGATCTTGGCTTGAAGAACAAGAAGGATTCTTAGCCTTTAGATGTGATGACCAACCTTACTCAAACCATGAAGCAAAAGGAGCCTCCTTGCCTTGCTATTCTCGGCCATGTATGAAGAGAAATGGGTCGTGCCCAATTTGAGCCCCATCTTATGTTCCTTTCATGTCTTATGTATTATTGGAAAGCAAAGCCCAAACAATGGGCCAATTTAAATCTACACTACTAGATTTACATGCACTTCTTCAAGTCTTTGTGATCTCTTTGGCCCATGTAAAGAATGTGAGAAGCCCAATGAATTTGTGATCATCTAATGGGAGGCCCTTTAGAATTTTTTTCAACATTGATCTTGTAATTGGGCCTTTTAATGGGCTTCGGCTTGGGCTTCGGCTTGAAGGTGCAATTGGGCTTGGTGGGGTCACATCATCCGGTCAAGCATCATGTCAAGTCAGCCCAGACTAAAGGTCAAGTCGACCTAGGTTCAATGTGTAACACTCCGTCAAGATATTACGAATATTAATAAAATACAGAAAAGTTATTAATTGCACTGCATTTAATAATACATCATTTCTCAAAAACACGAGAAATTAAATCTTTTTATTAATTCCAAATATAACCAAAGTTCATAAACCATAAAAACTGTACATAATTAAAAAGCCTTTCATCAGAGTTTACAAAATATTTCAAAGCCGAATAATATAAAACTCCCAGGTTTTTCGCCACTCAGCGGCTAAGCCTCACCAGCTCCACCTGCAACATCATCTGCTCACGTGTACCGCATACACGATCATCGCCAAACACAAGTAGATAGGGTAAGTTAAAAGATAAAACATAAAAGTACACAAAACACACATATAAATGTATAAACAAATAAATACACCAATATAACAAACTCTTCTCTTATCCTGCATGGCCACAACCATATATGATATCATTTCATTTCCCAAAGAACTTTCCCCTTTTCTATCACATGGCCACAACCATGCATATCGATGCACCTCACGGAAGACTCGTTACCTTCCCTTCACATGGCCACAACCATGTATATCAATGTACATCAAGGAGACTTGTTCCAGCTCTTCCACATGGCCACAACCATGCTAGCAGTGTTCTACATCTTTTATTAAGTATCTTAACGCGTCTTGTTGTCACACCTATCGGCCACAACCGATAGAACACATGCGGGGACCATGCTACAGATCACACACCGTAACGCCAAGTGGAGTTCCCAAATACGAACATAGTTCATAACGTCCCAGGACTACCAAACTCGTCAATGAATCACTGAGGAGGGCAATCCATCTGGACCCACCTGTACTGGCCACAACCAGCACACTCACACCGACAACACTCGCCAACCCGACCACAACTCAAAGGTTCCTCGTGCATCCGCTATCCCGAGCCACAACTCAAGGGAAGTCATTCCGGGCCACAACCCATAGAATGCCACGTGCTTAACCCCCATCCTCGGCCACAACCCAAGGATACGTTCCGGGCCACAATCCAAGGAACACCAGCAAGCCCACCATTGAGATATCTTAGAAGCCTTATAGACCACGCCTTACAATTTCCATCTCATATGTTTAATACAACCATAATACATGCCTTGAACGCACAACAATACCCTCGCTCACTTATGCTAAAAGCCTTTGTTATACCAGTCCAGCCTATCTCGCTTAAGCTAGACCCACTAGCTTGGGAGAGCCTCCAAAACCTCTGCAACCTACGAAGTCTCGCCTAAGCGAGCTCCTTCTCGCTTGGGCGAGACCCTCACTCGCCCAGAACTATTTACCTCGTCTAGGCGGCGAGTTACACAAACCACCAATCAAACCTCGATTTCTCGCTTAGGCGAGGAATTCTCGCCCGACGAGACAAGCATTCGCCCAAAGAAACTAAGGTTTCGCGCCTGAGCGGAACATGCAAACAAGCACCCAAACTTTTGAGTTCTCGCTTCGGCGAGGGACTTTCTCCTAAGCGAGATCGCCAGTTGCCCAAAACTGTCACTCTCCGCCCGAGCGAGATGAGCGAGCAGTATCAGTCCCACTTCTCTGTTAATCTCGTCTAGGCGAGAGCTCGCCTGAGCGAGAATTACAGAGTTCTACACAGAGTTACGCACGTAACCACTGCAACAAGGTCCAAACCATACTCTAATCCAAGCCAAAGAATTGAACGCAATACACCAACATGTGAACACCAATTTAAACCTTAAGTAGCTCCCAAAATCTACATTTGAACCAAAAGTAGCATGTATAGTGCAAAAACCCCTCTTAGTCATGCAATTTGGAAAAATTTCGATCATCAATATCAAAACACCCAACCCCAAATTCGGACCATACATTAGCACGAATTTCTCATGGCAAACACACATCTAATCATGCACATAAAACAACAATTACAAAAATTCGGTCTAGCTCCCCTAACCTGGAATTTCCCCTTGCAAAAGTATAAGGTTACAGCTTTTCTTCTTGCCTAACACGAAAATCCCTTAGTGCTTCCACAATTTGCCCTAGGAAATCTCTCAATCCTCTCCAATTCGCTCCCCACCCAAAAGATACAAAACCAGAACTGCAGAAACCCTCTTTTCACAAAATTCTCACCTTTTATAGGTGCCTTAATAGTGGTGTTAAGTGCAAAAATGAAAATAGTCTTAATGGTATTTTAATTGCTAAATCAAAGCTAAACCACCAATGCCAAATCAAAGCTAAACCACCAAGCTAATTCATGTTTCACGCTAACTCACAATTCAAGTATTATGTCATACAAACATGCTCCAACATATTATTAAAACAATAATAATTAAATAACACACAAACTGCATACATAGGACTCAAACCCAAGTCCTTTCACACAATCAAAGTCTCAACCACTTGAACTAGTACTTTTTACACGCCATACCATAAAAAATCATTGTCATAATTACACCACCTACCCGCATTTATTAATTATTTATTTATTTAATTAATTAAATTATGTGGATCTTACATTCCCCCCACCTTGAAATTTTTCGTCCTCGAAAAAGAGAACTTACCAGCAAACAGGTGAGAATATGACTTCCTCATGAGGTCTTCCATCTCCCAAGTCATCTCATGGGTTGCCTCGTCCTAGAGGACCTTCACAGTCCGAATCTCCTTCCCTCTAAGCTGTTTGACTTGAGAATCCAAAATTCTCACCGGTCCAACCCCCATAGTCAGATCTTCGCGCACCTGAACATCGTCCTGTTCCAGTACATGAGTAGGGTCTGCAACGTACTTCCTCAGCTGTGATACATGGAAGACGTTGTGTAGATTTGCCAGATGAGGTGGCAAGGCAATCTCATAAGCTGCTTGTCCGATCCTCCTCGTAATTTGGTATGGCCCGATGAATCTAAGAGTCAGCTTCCTCGACCTGAGAGCTCTCCCAATACCTGATGTCGGGGTAACCCGGAGGAATACATGATCACCCGCCTCAAACTCAAGTGGCCTCCTCCTCTTATCTGCATAAGACTTTTGTCGACTTTGAGTTGCACGTATATGGTCCTGTATCACATTCACTTTCTTAGTGGTTTACTGCAAGAACTCTGGCCCAAGAACCACTGACTCCCCATCCTGCTGCCAACACAATGGAGTCCTACATCTCCTACCATACAATGCCTCGTATGGTGCCATCCCGATGCTGGAATGGTAGTTATTATTGTATGTGAACTCCACCAAAGGCAACATGTCACTCCACGTACCCAGGTGATCTAACACACAAGTCCTCAGCAAGTCTTCGAGCGACTGTATGGTTCTCTCAGACTGCCCATCCGTTTGAGGGTGATATGCTGAGCTCATTCTCAGCTGGGTACCCAAGGCATTCTGCAGTGACTGCCAAAATCTCGATGTGAACCTCAGGTCTCTGTCCGACACAATACTCGCAGGCACTCGATGTAGTCTGACCACTTCTCGGACATATAGATCTGCCAACTTGTCCATAGACATCTTCTGATTAATCGACAAGAAGTACGCACACTTCGTAAGTCTATCTACAATAACCCAGATTGAGTCATGTCCTCTCACAGACCGTGGCAAGTGCGTGACAAAATCCATGGAAATGTTGTCCCATTTCCACTAGGGAATATCAATAGGCTCCAACGTGCCACCTGGCCTCTGGTGCTCAATCTTCGCCTTCTGGCATACTAAACAAGAAGCGACATAGTCGGCCACATCAATCTTCATACCCGTCCACCAGAAGGTCGCTTTCAAGTCCTTATACATCTTAGTCATACCTGGATGTATGCTAAGACGACTCTTATGCCCTTCATCCAAGAGCATCTTCCTTAAGACCCGACTGCGAGGTACACACACTCTCTCTAAATCTCAGGATTCCATCTCTGCCCATCTTGAAGTCTTTTCTTTTCTCGGTGCCCAACTCACTCACTATCTGCTGCAGTTCTTGATCTTTACCTTGTTCCTCCCTGACCTCATTCTAAGAACTCATTAGTGATCTGCAACATGTTGCACCGTATATGATTAGCACCTGTGTATAGATTCAAGTTCATATCTCGCAGTTTCTCTATAAGCTCCAACTCCTTCATCATCATAGCAGACATATGAACTCTCTTCCGACTCAAGGCGTCAGCAACTACATTGGCTTTACCTGGATGGTATAGAAGCTCAAAATCATAGTCTTTCAAGTACTTCATCCAACGCCTCTGTCTCATATTCAGCTCTTTCTAATCAAATAAGTACTTCAAACTTTTATGATCACTGAACACTTGAAACTGTGAACCATACAAGTAGTGCCTCCACGTCTTGAGAGCAAAACCTACCGCAGCCAGTTCTAAGTCATGTGTAGGGTAGTTCTTCTCATGTACCTTCAGCTGGCGAGATGCATAAGCAACAGGTCGTTTCTCCTACATCAACACACACCCAAAGCCCTGATATGAAGCATCATAGTACACCTCAAACGTCTTGGTTGTGTTTGGGATACCTAATATAGGTGCAGTGGTCAATCTCCTCTTCATATCCTTAAAACAGAATTTACACTCGTCTGTCCAAGAGAAAGGTTGGTCCTTCCTGGTGAGTTGAGTCAATGGACTCACCATCTTGGAGAACCCTTCCACAAAGCACTTGTGCCAGGCCCAAGAAACTCCTCACCTCAGTCACAGTCTGTGGCCTTTCTCACTTCACCACTATTTCAATCTTCGCTGGGTCCACTGCGATTCCTTGGGCTGAGATTACATGGCCCAAGAACTGAACCTCATCAAGCCAAAACTCACACTTCGATAACTTCCCATAAAGTTTATGCTCTCTGAGTACCTCCAATACCACTCGCAGATGATCCGCGTGTTCTTCTCTACTCTTAGAGTATATCAGTATGTTGTCAATGAATACAACGACAAACTGATCCAGATACGGCCGAAATATCCTATTCATGTAGTCCATGAATATAGCAGGCGCATTCGTCACCCCAAACGACATCACCACATACTCATAGTGGCCGTAACGAGACCTGAATGTTGTCTTCTGCACATCCTCTGGTTTGACTAAGATCTGATGATATCCATACCTCAAGTCAATCTTAGAGAACACAGCTGCTCCCCTCAATTGATCCAGCAAGTCATCAATCCTTGGCAGCGAGTAATTATTCTTCATTGTTAACTTATTCAGCTGTTGGTAGTCAACACACAACCTGGAGCTACCATCCTTCTTTTTCACAAGTAATACCGGTGCTCCCCATGGTGATGCACTCGGCCGAATAAACTTCTTCTCAAGCAGATCCTCAATCTGCTTCTTCAACTCTGCCAACTCAGCTGGTGTCATCCGATATGGTGCCATATATACTGGACCAGACCCAAGGATGAGATCAATGGTGAAATCCACATCCCTGCTTGGTGGCAATTATGGGATTTCATCAGGGAAGACATCTGCGTATTCATCTACCACTGGAATCATACTAATCTTCTCTACAGTACTCTTCTTCTCCGTTTGAGCTACTATCATAAAACATGTAGCTCCCGCTTCAATCTCCTTCTCTGCTTGGTTGGATGATATCAATTCCAGTCCTTCTGCATCTGGGAATACCACCTTGCGTTGTCCGCAATCGATTACCACATGGTTGCTGGCCAACCAATCCATACCCAGAATCACATCCAACCCTTCCATTGGTAAGCATATGAGATTCACCTTGAACCTACGGCCTGCCACCTCCATAGGGCATCCTACACAAACAAACGTGGTGGATAGTTCTCCCGACGCTGGTGTCGCAACTATTAACTCGCACGCCAGCTCTCGCATCACTAGACCGAGCCTCCTCACACATTCATTGGATACGAATGAATGGGTAGCTCCTGAGTCATACAACACAACAACCTCATGATCAAACAACAAACAAGTAGTTTGTACTAAGTTACCTGACTGGGCTGCCTCAGTAGTCGTCAAGGCGAACACATGACCTAGGGCTCTAGGTCAATCCCCAACTGATTTCTTCGCTGGTGCACCTCCACCTGATTTCTTATTCGGGCAGTGACGTGCGAAATGGCCCGTCTGGTCACAAACGTAGCACTTACCAGTGCTACTACCACCACCAGAGCTGCCTGAGGGTTTTGGACAATCCCTCCTAAGATGCTCTCCACCATAGTTGTAGCACTGTAGTTTCTTGACCGAACTTTGTGGCCTGTCATACGGTTTTTTCTGCTGTCGTGAATCAGAGGTATTCTTTTAAGGTCGAGCCCCTCTGTTGGGCCCCATCTCCAGCTGCTCAACGGCCTTGGCCTGCTCCACCAAGACTAGAAACTCCCTGATCCTGAGAGGTACAATGAAACGGCGCAACTTGTGTTTCAGCCCGCCCTCATATTTTCGGCATCTCCACTCCTCGGTGACAGTGGGCAAGTAGAACCTGGCCAAATACTCAAATTTGTCTATGTATGCCTGCACAGTCAGGTTCCCCTGTTGGAATGTGAGGAATTTTGCCTCTCTTTCGTGCCTGGCACTGTTTGGAAAATACTTCTCTAGAAATGCCGCCCTGAAGGAAGTCCATGTAACCTCCTCACCCCGGGTCTGCATGAGCTGTTGCATGTCTGCCCACCAGTATTCTACGCCAGCTATCAATAAGAATGAGACGAATAAGAGCTTCTGAGCATCTGTGCAATCGATCACTCGGCAAATTTTCTCACACTCTCTGAGCCAAGCATCGGCTTCACCCAAAGAGGATTTGCCTGCAAATTTTGAGGGCTTATGTCTCATAAAGTCCTCCATCGACACCAGGCGTGTGGGTGTTACCACGGCTCTAGGTTGCACTACAATGAGCTGCATCGCATCGACCATCTGATGTATCGCCTACGCGATCTCATCAGCCCCAACATTATTCCTCCTCCGCCTATTTGCCATAGCCTGAGCACGCCACATATAACTATTCACACCAAACAGCTTTGGTTAAGACTTTATACCAAAAGTTAATTAACACACAATGATCAAAATGATCTCACAAGCACACACGGTAAGCTCACTCCCCATAGACCCCAAAAATCTTTTGAAAACCATTGCTCTGATACCAAATGTAACACTCCGTCAGGATATTACGAATATTAATAAAATACAAAAAAGTAATTAATTGCACTGCATTTAATAATACATCATTTCCCAAAAACATGGGAAATTAAATCTTTTTATTAATTCCAAATATAACCAAAGTTCATAAACCATAAAAACTGTACATAATTAAAAAGTCTCTCATCAGAGTTTACAAAATATTTCCCCCACTCTGCGACTAAGCCTCACCAGCTCCACCTGCAACATCATCTGCTCACGTGTACTACGTACACGATCATCGCCAAACACAAGCAGATAGGGTGAGCTAAAAGATAAAACATAAAATTACACCAAACACACATATAAATGTATAAACAAATAAATACACCAATAACACAAACTCTTCTCTTATCCCGTATGGCCACAACCATATATGATATCATTTCATTTCCCAAAGAACTTTCCCATTTTCTATCACATGGCCACAACCATGCATATCGATGCACCTCGCGGAAGACTCGTTACCTTCCCTCCACATGGCCACAACCATGTATATCAATGTACATCAAGGAGACTTGTTCCAGCTCTTCCACATGGCCACAACCATGCTAGCAGTGCTCTACATCTTTTATTAAGTATCTTAAGGCGTCTTGTTGTCACACCTATCGGCCACAACCGATAGAACATGTGCGGGGACCATGCTACGGATCACACACCGTAACGCCAGGTGGAGTTCCCAAATACGAACATAGTTCGTAACGTTCCAGAACTACCAAACTCGTCAATGAATCATTAAGGAGGGCAATCCATCTGGACCCATCCGTACTGGCCACAACCAGCACACTCACACCGACAACACTCACCAACCCGAGCCACAACTCAAAGGTTCCTCGTGTTCATCCGCTATCCCGAGCCACAACTCAAGGGAAGTCATTCCGGGCCACAACCCATAGAATGCCACGTGCTTAACCCCCATCCTCGGCCACAACCCAAGGATACGTTCCGGGCCACAACCCAAGGAACACCAGCAAGCCCACCATTGAGATATCTTAGAAGCCTTATAGACCACGCCTTACAATTTCCATCTCATATGTTTAATACAACCATAATACATGCCTTGAACGCACAACAACACCCTCGCTTACTTATGCTAAAAGCCTTTGCTCAACCAGTCCAGCCTATATCGCTTAAGCTAGACCCACTAGCTTAGGCGAGCCTCCAGAACCTCTGCAACCTACGAAGTCTCGCCTAAGCGAGCTTCTTCTCGCTTGGGCGAGACCCTCACTCGCCCAGAACTATTTACCTCGCCTAGGCGGCGAGTTACACAAACCACCAATCAAACCTCGATTTCTCGCTTAGGCGAGGAATTCTTGCCCGAGCGAGACAAGCGTTCGCCCAAATAAACTAAGGTTTCGCGCCTGAGCGGAACATGCAAACAAGCACCCAAACTTTTGAGTTCTCGCTTGGGCGAGGGACTTTCGCCTAAGCGAGACCACCAGTTGCCCAAAACTTTCACTCTCCGCCCGAGCGAGATGAGCAAGCAGTATCAGTCCCACTTCTCTGTTAATCTCGCCTAGGCGAGAGCTCGCCTGAGCGAGAATTGCAGAGTTCTACACAAAGTTACGCACGTAACCACTGCAACAAGGTCCAAACCATACTTTAATCCAAGCCAAAGAATTGAACGCAATACACCAACATGTGAACACCAATTTAAACCTTAAGTAGCTCCCAAAATCTACATTTGAACCAAAAGTAGCATGTATAGTGCAAAAACCCTTCTTAGTCATGCAATTTGGAAAAATTTTGATCATCAATATCAAAACACCCAACCCCAAATTCAGACCATACATTAGCACAAATTTCTCATGACAAACACATATCTAATCATGCACATAAAACAACAATTACAAAAATTTGGTCCAGCTCCCCTAACCTGGAATTTCCCCTTGCAAAAGTATAAGGTTACAGCTTTTCTTCTTGCCCAACACGAAAATCCCTTAATGCTTCCACAATTTGCCCTAGGAAATCTCTCAATCCTCTCCAATTCGCTCCCCACCCAAAAGATACAAAACCAGAACTGCAGAAACCCTCTTTTCACAAAATTTTGACCTTTTATAGGTGCCTTAATAGTGGTGTTAAGTGCAAAAACGAAAATAGCCTTAATGGTATTTTAATTGCTATTCAAGGCCCATCATTTAGTTATTTTTCCAGCCCCTTGGCTGCACCCTTTCTGCTAGAGTTGTCTATACCCTTTCATATTCAGGCCATACTACTTTTTAGCAAAAAGAAAGAAAATTTGAGTTCACCAAGGTTTGAACCCATAACCTTACCAATGCCAAATCAAAGCTAAACCACCAAGCTAATTCAACATGTTCTGGCAAAGGCTTTCTTATAGAAGTGATTTTCCATATGGGTTAACCTATCTTACACCTCACAAAGCTCCATTGGTTAGAGAACTTGAAAGTGCTACGATAGTGACACGCAATGCTGCAAACTTACAAAATATAAGGGAAACATTGCATCTTGGAGACCTCGCAAAGGAGAAAAGAGCATGGGCTACAAGAGACACCTCATATGAGTTTGGCCTTGGTGAAGGATTTGAATGCCTTGGTGTTCAAAATTGTAAAGTTGAATTGCAAGATTGCTAATCTTAGGAGGGAGCACAATCCTAGCAGAAAATCATTGTCAAGCGATAGGACAAGTGCTATAAGATGCTCCAAATGTGAAGGCTATGGTCGTGAAAATTATCAATGTCCTAATTGAAATGCAAGTCTCATAGCTAATGAAGACCTCAAGAACTACATTTTGTACTTGAAAGGGAAGGAGGAATGGACATGGCGATAGAAAATAGGATATTAAAAAATTGAAGGTGTTAAAAAAAGAAATACAAGAGCAAAAGCTAAAGAGAAAACAAGAGAAGGAAGCCCTAGAAGAAAAGAGAGAAAAGGAAGAATAAAGAGCAAGATAAAAATATACTAACCCATCTCTTTTTGTTTTGTTGTTTAGGGAAGACTTGCTCATCAAGGAGCAATGGCATCAAGAATGAGAAAAAGAAAGGATGATCGAGAAGAAGGACACAAATTTGGAAATATATTCACATGACTTAGCTTGTTTGTCCATCCCTAACAAATCTATGGGTAGTAAAAGTCATACCTATAGTTTCGTTGTTTGTTTGTACAATATTCTTTTGTTGTTTCTTTGAGCATAACATCCTTGCTTTAAAATTTTTTGATGTCTTTTACAAGTGGGTATTTGATCCTGGAGACCTCCAACCCTTTGATAATAAGAGATTTGTCTCTTCACAGATCCAAATCTCATTTTACCTTGAATTTCTATTTTGGATTATTTTAGATTTGTGTTCTTTAACTTACTTCTATGTTTGTATGTAGGATCTTCTAGAATTTGTGGTTGAATTCTCTCCAAGAAGGGGGATGATAAGAGATTGATCAGGTCTAAAGGAACAACAACTCAAGAAAAGGATGTCCTAGAGAAATCATCCACCTTATGGACGATAAGGAGAAATTTAAGAAGGAGGGAGCTACTTCTAACACTACCAAACCTAAGGAGAAGAATTCTTCAAGTGGTACAAATCTTAGGACAAATTATCTTCAAGAAAGAGCGATTGATAAAGGACTATCTCTTGATCCAATACAAGAAGAACTTGAGGAGGAAGTATTACAATTCAAAGGGCCTATGACAAGGTCAAGGACCAAAAGCTTGGAAGAACACATCTATTCGAAGCTCATGATGCTCCATGAAGCTTGAAATTCAAAGGACATGAAGATCATGGCTTAGAGCACACTTGAATAACAATTTGGCACTTAAAAAGTGTTTGTAATTTTTCTTTTATTTTTGTAAACTCGCTAAGTGTAACATCCTGGCCGAATATTACTAATTTAAATAATTAAAATAGGGAATAAGTATAAAATCGCATTTATGATAATTCATTTTCCCAAATCGCGGGAAAATTTAAAACATTTATTATACCGTAATAAACCAAAATCCACAAACTATAATTGTCGATTGAGAATTCCAAGTCTGGTAAGATAAATGTTTACAAAATGTTTAAAATCCATAAAGAAAACATCATAAAGGCTTTTTCTCCAAGCTAGCCCCTCTCCGAAACTATGCCTCACTAGCAACACCTGCAACATCATCTACTCCCATGTAACGCATTACACGATCATCGACAAACACAAGCAGATAGGGTGAGCTCAACTGAATAAAAGTGCACCACAAAAAATAATAAATAACCATTCAATATTTCAACACTTTTAATACTCCCAAGTCTCATCACAAAGTATATTATTCTCTGATAACCAACTAGTTTCCTTTCCTACGCCTCAATGCCTTCTGGGAAGAACAAGCAACAATCCTTACCTATTCACCAAAACCCGATAAGAGCATCACTTTTCTTAGGACTTACAAGCAACCACCCTTGTCTGCTCATCAAAACCCGACAAGAGCACAACCCTTACCTGTTCACAAAACCCGGTAAGAGTGTTGCTTTTCCTAAGACTCACAAGCCACAACCCTTAATCCTCGACCTCCAAATCTTCCTCTAAACGCCTCTTGATTCTACACTATTTGATGATTACATTGATCGATCTTTGTTACCACGAGTGTCTACTCGCCCCTCCGACTACAGGCCACCACCTAATAGTCCACATGCGGGAATAAATTTGTCATGGCCACAATTCGTAACACCAAGTGGAGTTCCCCAATACGAACGACAGTCCATATTCGTTCTAAGACTACCGAGGAGGGCAATCTTCCGGAACCCATTCGTACGAGCCACGATCTCGCACACTCCACTAGACTTCCAAAACCACCAGGCTACAATCTTGAGTGGCCACGTGTTACCCCAATACAAGTTACACTCATAACTAGGCCCCCCAACAAAGCATCGCATCAAGACCTCTATCCAAAGTTGTGTAGAATCCCTCGCATAATCCATCATTGCCTCCAAAGCCACTTAGCATAACATCCATTTCGCTAGGTTAACTCACGTTCTGAACCACCTGGCAGAACACTTGGCGTCGCCAGGCACCAACCCACTAGATTTTGGTTCAAGCCTAGTTCTACAACACACCGCCTGGCGGGACCACTTCCGTCGCCAAGCGCCAACTCTCGGGTTTTACTCTAGAGTTCACTTTGTGGCCTATCTCTTGACGATTTACAATGTTCCACCATACGCCACACCAGTAACTGGTAATTTACTGGTATTTGGCACTCTGGAATAGGTTCCAATGAACCTATTTACACAAGATACTCAATTCACGCAAAACATGCATCCTTGACAAGTAAATATACTTTCATAATAAAATGAAACAATAATAATAAAACGATAATAATATAAGACAAAATAAAAATAATAAAATAAAGCAATACAAATAAAAAATAATAACGATAATAAAATAACAAATAAAATAAAAAATAATAAAAATAAAAATAATAGTAAAATAAAATAATAATAATAATAATAATAATAAAATAATAATAATAGTAATAATAATAATAATAGTAAAATAAAATAAGAATAAGAATAATAATAATAATTAAAATAATAACAATAATAATAGAAATAATAATAATAATAATTATTATTATTATTATTATAATAATAAATAATAAACAATAATAATAGTAAAATAAAATAAAATTAATAATAATAAGAATAATAAGAATAAGAATAAGAATAATTATAATAATAATAATAATAGTAATAATAATAAAAATAATGACAATAATAATAATCGTAAAATAATAATAATAATAATAAATAAAAATAAAAATAGTAATAAAAATAATAGTATAAATAATATAAATAATAATAATAATAATATAAATATATATTATAATAATAAGAATCACAAATGTGTGAAGAAAAGCTCTAAACATCACACCTAGCCAAAAAGAAGAATCATAATATTTCACGCTATTCTAGGTTCAAATTCACATCCACCCAATTATCAAACATAATGCACAACCATCAGCCTCTAGATGTTTCTTGACATATTATGCACACATATATTTATAACACCATGCCACGTGTTCATATATGTGCCCACAACAAATTAAATAATTAAAACATCACATTAATGACATACACAAGACTTAAACCCAAGTTCCCCCTCAAACACACCAAGCATGTCTAACCACTTAAGCTACCATTACTCCTTTGTCATAATTCTTCGCATTAATTACTTTATAGATTCATTCCCCCACATTTATTAAATAAATATTTATTTATTTACTTAATTTTCCTGGGTCTTACATTAAGCGACATGGTTCATTGGGCGAAGTTTTTTTTTTTTTGTGTCGTTGGGCGAGTGTTCACATTTGCAGACTGCGCTTTCAAGTTAGTTTTGTGGCCTAATATCTTTGGACTTTCTTTTGGGTTTCTACGGTTGCTTAAACACTTGTGGTCTATATATACTTGCACCAGAAATAGATGTAAGCACTTGTAATAGTCATTATATGAATTTTGAATTCATTGAGAGATGATTCTCTTGTTATAGAACACTGATTATTATCAAAGATTGAGATCTTTGTGGTGAATCTTCATTGACTCATCAATTTGCTAGATTGTGGCCTCTCCATCCTTGTCTTATTTTCGCGTTCTTCTATGATTTTATTTGTTTATGTTACGAGAGGAACCAAATTCATAAATGATCGTACTCTTTTCTGGACAAATCGTATCAGTATTCCTCAAAGAAATTAAAAAATGTTTACAATAAATGATGATCGTAGCACGAGCAAAATGATTTTAATCGTGATGAACTATCTCCACAGCCCATCTCAATAAGTCATCACATCACGTAAGGATCATATAAAATGTGGACGCAAGATAAATTTTTACCTGAGCCCCATTGTGGACCCCAAATGTTGTTACTAAATTTGGTCGAGTAGTCTCTAAGGTGGGTTAACTTGATTACTGACATGTAACCGAGCTTTTAAATCACCAAGAGGAGAATGTCTACTTGCAAAGATTATTCCACTCTCAAATAGTAAGAGAGGATAAGTAAATATATGAGAGTAAAGTAATTATATGATTATCACACTTCCTATGGTGGCATGTATATATAGACTTCTCAAACCATAAGTAAACATATTAAACTGATTTTGTTAGTTAAAGATAATCAAGTATTATATTTTGAAAAATATTATATAATCAAATTTTTTTTATAAGAAACATATATGCTTAAAATAATACTTTTGGTAAAACTAACTAATAAGTTAACTTTTTGGTTGATAAATTAACTTTTTGTTTATAAGTTTCGTTTACAAGATAGCTTATTTTATTATTAGTCTTTTGTAAATTAATTGATAAATATAAAAGAACATAAAATAATATCATTGTAAACATTTTAATATATATAAATAAAATTAGTATTTCTAAAAAAAATATATTATTATTAAATCATGATTTTAGGTATTTTAAATAATTTAATTATTATTAAAAAATTAGAATTTTTATGATCTTTTAAAAGTTGTATATGGTTTTCTTTTATTTGGATAAATTGTTAATTTTTTTAAAAAAATTACGTTATCTAATTAATAAGTGTTAATCAAAATTAATTTTTATTTATTGTTTAGAAAATTACATTTTTATTTTTTTAATTTGAAATACTTTTATATCAATTTTTTTAGATTGACTAATTCATTAAAGTATTATTTAACAAGTCATTCTTAATTAACACATGTATTGTTTGACAATAAGCCACTCTAACTAACATAAGTATTTTTTAAGAACAAGTTATTCTCGACTAAGACATAAATTGTGTGAAATATAATCAAAAGATCATGATATTTTCTCGTTAGAGAATGGTTATATCTTTTCATGTTTATAAGGATAAACACTAATTCTTTAAAGCAAGCATAACAATGTTTTTACAAAGCTATTTCAGGATTTAGAAAGATTTTGATCGTGTTTTTATCACTTTTATTACAAATTGAACTCTTCTACTCTTCCTCTTAAAGAGAGGCTTTATATGGGCGTATAAGAGGAAAAAACCAATCTTTTTTCTAGTTGTTAAGCAAGTTTCACACTCGATCATCTTCCTTGCCTTTGATGAACTTGCAATGCATTAAATATGTTTCATGCATGCATTAAATGTTTTTCTCTTCTTTAAGCAGCATCTCAATAAGTAGATGTTTTTACCTTTCCTTGGATAGCATGTATTTACTCAAACTTGTTAAAAACATATAGTTGAACTAAAGAGATAGAGTTTTAAAGGTTGACAAAGTATGCACCTATGTTGAAGCAAAACAACTTTAGCTCGAGTTCTAAGAAATTATTGAAGAGATGTAACTCAAAACCTCTTGGTATAAGAAACATATATTCCTTGCAACACAAAATAAACACAAGGATATTAAAAGAAAAAAAGATATTAATTTAAGGCTATATGTGTATCGTCTAAGCATCACAATATGTTTATCAAACGTAAAACAAGATTATTCAATGTTATATCATTTGACATACAAAAACACTTGTATCTTCATGATTTATTGTTTGAAAAAAAAAACTTACATGTTTTTATGTTTTGTTGCTTTCAACATTTAATGAAATCATAGAGTTGGAGTTTTAATAAATAATATAAGTTATACACTAATGGATTGTTTTTATATGATTGAAATAAGTAATAATAGATAAAAAAAATAAGTATAATAAAAAATATTAAAATATAAGAAATAATAATAAAAATTAAATAAATTAAGACTTAAAAATTAACCTAAATAGTTCATAACTTATGAGCTAAAACATATAAAATAAATCTACCTTAATATATTTATCAAACAGTATTGATCAAACTAATAAGTTAGTTAAATAAATTAATGGTTACTCTATTGATCTTATCAACCACGATCAAACTTAAACCCCTATTATCAAGAAATCTTGAAATCTCTTACAATTCATTATTTTTTAATGAAATAAATAGCATAACATTTGAATGGGATTTCATAACAGAAAAAAAGCGACTCTGTAAGTTTATTTGTCTTCATATTTATATTTGGAAAACTTATATATATATATATATATATATATATATATATATATATATATATATATATATGTTTTTTATATTTTGAAAACGTATTTATTACGTCAAGTCGTGACACATTCTGTCGAAGTACTTACCCATGTTATGAGCCACAGTTACCCACAAAATAGGTAAAATTATATCCCGCTTAATTAATCACAATTAATAATGGGTAAAGCTGCTGATGAAAGAAGTACTTAACCTAACGCACTTCCATAGAAGGAAGAATAAGCAAGTGCAGCTTAGTGGAAGATCGTTTCAATTATCTACTCGCCTTTACGTTGTGCAACTTTGACTTTTCCGTAGACAAAACACCATGACAAAGCATTTTATTTGGCCACTAAAATGAATTTACATAAGTGATAATGATTTATATTCTTTAACCGAATGATACAAAATTCAAATTCTGCAAATATAATTTTAATATAAAATAAATAAATCATGTCAAAGGAAAAATATTTATATGGTAATAATTTTTATTATATAAAATCCATTTGTTCCTTAGCACGAGCAAAATAGGTTAGAAATCTTACACTAATGATTACATTCTTGAAAAAAAAAAAAAAAAGTCATAACCAAGTTGGTTACGTAAAATTGAACTATATATAATATGAAGTAGGGTTTTCATCATCTTAAAACAAAGGGGAGGATGACAATGTGTTTACCAGAAGTGATTAAGATGGTTAACTAAGCTTTTGTGATTTTCGTAATACTGTGCCTAATTTTTGACATAGATTCAAGCCATATATACATATTTAAAGTAGTATAAAATATGTTTCTTTTATTCTTTTAAAATATGTAAAATACGTTTTAGTTTTTTTAAAAAATATCTCGTTCCTCTTCTTTAAAAAATAAAAAAAACCCTATTTTTTCTCAATCTTACAAGTATTATTTAAATTACTTATTTATTTATTTTAAAAATATACTTCCCTGTTTGTTTATAAATAGGGTGTTTCGGTGTCGCCATGGGCAATAGCCAAGTGTATTTACCTTAAGTCAAAAAGTTTGTTACCACATTCAAAAGCATAATTATTCGGACCTACATCAAATTAATTATAGGCAAATCGCTTTAAGCTTTTTGTTGTTTATTTTTCCTTTTGAAACCATTTCTATGAAAAAAAATATTCCATCTATCATGCATGCATGCAGCTTAATCCCTTATGTTCAGTAGCCAATCACGCTTGTCCTTCATTTATCTTTCTGTCTAAATTTGCTTGTGAGTTACACTATTTCATTTCAGCCAACTACTAGCAAAACCACCCATTGATTAGTTACTCATTCTAAATTACACAATTTCTTTTACCTTCTTAATCTCTCGTATTATTTTTTTAATTAAGCATGATATAAAAAATTAAGTTGTCATAATTGTTGTGGTTTGTATAATTGTTCTGTGGCAAAGATTAAGTGGGTCAAGTTACAATTTATAAGTAGGATTCCTAGTACAACAATTGTTGAGGGAGATATTGTTGTTGCAGGTGACATCAATTGTCTCGTGACAGAGGTCAAATAGATTTGGTCACAATTGAATCGTGTCGCTTAGACGATTACACTCTTAAGTAAAAAGAGTTGCGTTCTGACTAATAGTCTAATAGTTATAGCTTTTGGTCCAGAGGTAAGCGCTCAATTCTAACAATTGGTATTAGAGCTAAGGTCACGAGTTCGATTTTGACTAATAACTATAACGTTTGACAATTTTCTCTTACAATTCAAGTAACATTTTTTAAGTAATTTTTTATTTTTTTATTTCTTTATATTCCTAGACCACTGAAAAAATGGTCACTTCAGACCGTAAAAAATTATAAAAATTTAATAATCAATATATTATTTTCCTTTAAACGATCCATGTCAAGTTTCACATAGTTTTGAGAGGCTCTCATATCCTTAAAAATAAATTTGTTTCGATTAAATGTTTGCATTGTAACGAGTGTGCACATGCGACTATAGACAACATATGATTTATGATTTGATGGTTGGTGGGGGAGGAGCAAGGGCTCTTTGCTTTCACACGCTTCCATAGGAAGAGCCATTTGATTAAAGAAGAGAAAGACGTAGAAGGTGAAGAATCATTGTGATTCCTCAGAATGCTTTGGGGGAACTTTGGTCTGAAGATGTTGGGGACAAAATTAACTTTATAGTTGTCGTGTCTTTTCCATTGGATCCATGTGAGAGGACACTGAAACCAAAGATGCCCCTCGGAGCCATCTCACACCACACTACACTACACAACACAACACAACGTTGTAACTTATGGTTTTCACAAGTCAATCCACAAAAAACCCTAGTTTTGGCCCCATATATAATTTCTTAACCACCACGTTTTAACTTCTCCTTCTAACTATTAATCCTCGTGCAATGATTCCAACCCCTTTAATAAGTCAAAAACTTGCATTGGAGAAAAAGCCGCGCTATATACTCCTATCATAATGTGCATATATATTATACCCGAATGGCTAAATCATTTTCCTCTTTCTGCCTCTCTTTCTCACTTTCTCTTGAAAGAGAGAAATCAAATAATGAATATAAATGTAAAAGAATGTGCCCAACTCTTTTTAGTTCACCTTTTTGACTTTCATGTCTTCAATTTAAATATCCATCACCATGCCTATGCTCCCTACCTTCTACCTACTTTCTTTCTCTTCCAACATTTAAACTTAGAACATACTAGTTTGCATAATTTTTATATTATATATGAGGTTTAAACAAAGTAAATAAAATTGATTTAGATAAAAAAAATATATTGATTGGAAATGAAGTAATCTGTTAGCAATTGTGAAAGAGTAAAAATTAGTATGAGTTAAATATTTAGCCATGTATAGAGTATAAAAAACAAAAGTAGGTATATGAGACAAGCTGATACCTATAATCGTACCTAACAAGCATCCTTTCACTCTTAAATTGGATAAGACAAAAACAAATTAAAAATAACGAGCCTGCAGTTGATTTCTGATTCTCAAAACATTTTTTTTTTGTTTTGAAAAATCAATAACACACCAAAGATGCCCTGCCTGTGAGGTTTCTATAATAGAAGAAGAAAGTAAGATTAAAAAAACATAAGTTTATAATTTGAACTAATTTATGTATAAATTAAAAACCTAATTTTTGCAAAGTTGAACAAGAAAATTTCTTCCAAATAATTTATACATTAATATCTTTTATAAAAAAATTGAAAAAAAAATAGTTTGGTTTCTCAATTGAATTTTTTGTTTGTGACCCTACTAAGAAAATTGTTTTACTTTGCCTTGTACTAGTTTGATCATGGCGACTTCTTTTGCATGGAAGACCATAACATTATGTTATTGTCGTCTAAACCTTGATTAAACATGCAAACTTTACCTCTGTATGCGCAGGATCTAACGTAAAAGTTGTTCTTTTTATATTGTTTATTTTATAAATATAGCCTTCAATTTGTCCTTATGTGAATACCTTGTACGTGGAGATGCATTGTCTGGTGAGTTTTTTTGATTAAGCAACATGATGCGGGTAATAACTTGTCCTATTATTATGTTTTATTTTGTTGTTATTACGTAATACCACTCCAATGTACTCCACTTAGGTTTTTTTTTTCCAAGTTTGCATAGGGTATATTAACAAGAGCAATTAAAAGGTCACTTTTAATTCTAAGATGCTATTAGATTATACTCTAATCTATTATCGAGTCATTTGCACTTATAATTGTATAGTGATACAACTAAATTATAATTATATATATATATATATATATATATATATTGGAGTTTAATTAAATCCAAGACTTAAAGATAAATATGATATATATAGGAAAATTCAACCATCACAAACATTATTCATGCATGTAGCATTTATCTTTATATTTATATTAGAAAATGGAAGTATACTATTAAGGAGATTAATTATGATTTAAAGGGGTTTAAAAAGCATAGATCAAAACGTTTATTTTTGTTTTGCTGACTTGTAAAATTTTGGGGAGCCTAGTTAGAATAACAGTGACTAGAGGAAGGTTCAGGAGCTTCAAAAAGGAAATCATGATATGACATTTCACATCTTTAACATGCAAATAATAACTTGTTGATAAAAGAAACAATCAAGAAAGGTTATGGAAATGAAATCATTATTGAGCTTGTTTGAACAAAGAACGATTATGGATTCTATTTAGTTTTGATTAAATTATTTTTTGAACAATAAGAATAAGTATGATTTAGAAAAAAAAAAACAAACAAACAAAGAAACAGAACATTTTATCATAAAATTTTTTGCTTGCATAGCTTGATGTCTCTTACATAAGAAAAACATGGCATATATTTCCCGTACCAATAATCTGATAAAAAAATATTGTTTAGTGTTTTTTTAAGTTCAACTCGTTCTGATTTTATACGGTTGATTAAAAAAAGGTTAATTAGTTGGGTGTTGGGTGAGAATTATTAATAGGGCAATTGATTTAAAAGAAATTTTTAGAGACAATGTTGTTGGGTGGTAACAACTGTGGCCATGAGTGGTTGGTATATAATAGAAAAGATTTTGGTGGTAGTTGAAATCTTTGTCCAAGTCTTGAGAAAAATTGGTGTTGGCAATGGTTACTTGAAGGAGGTAACTAGGGTTAGCAATTATCATGATTTTAGAAACATACATGGCCATTAGAGACTTGAAAGAGCCGTCCACAACAATTATTTAAGGCGTGAGGTTTTGAGATTTAAATTTTTGGTTTGTATAGTTACTATAACAGAGCAATTCTAGGTCCCTAAGCATTTAAAGTTTTAGTCTATGGCTTTCACTTTTGTGGTTATGAACAGGCTTCACAACTTTAAAGAACACACGAAATCCTTCATTAAAAATGCTAACTAAATTTATTGCGCCGTTTAGTTCAGTCTTTCAAACTGTCTTTAAAGTGCATTTCACATACTTCACTTATTGTTAAACTATTTATTTTTGTTATTCTCATATTACTATACTTTTGTTACAAAATATGGTAATAGTGGCAAAGAAAGAGGGAGTACAAAATAGGGCTAGATGAATATGCAATCTGATCAAATGTACATATGCCTAATTATGCTATATATTGTGTAAGTCATACGGGTAGCATCAAAGTATATTATATAAAAATGGTTGTAGCATCCCACAAGCTTACTTATGAATATAATATATTATTATTTTGATAAAAAAAAATTAAGAATTATTTCATGTTCTTTAAAATTTATTTATAGTGTCTTAGAAAGAAGCATTTTGAGAAGATAATAATTATCCATATGCATAATTTGAAATGTTTTCATCGTAAATATGTTGGTTATAAAATAAATTAAAATTAAAATTTGTAGAAATTTATTGGTGTAATTTGATTATTTAATATTAAAATTAAAAACATTAAAGTTTTACCTGAAAAATTAATTTAAATCTATTTAATTTTTTTTTTCACATTTCCTTTTCAGTTTACTATCAATTGAGATATCATAAATTTGATTTCAATTGAGATGTTGTTGGTAAGTATTTTTACCATATTTGGTCGAGATGTCTCTAATGTGGAGTATGAGACTCTCGAGAGCCGGGCTATCATTTCTCAATAAAAAAACTTCGAGTTTCAAAAAGGAAAAGAGGGAAGATTCACTTATAAAAGATTCTTTGATGCTTACGATGATTAATTACCAAATGCGCAACTTGTGGATGTATGGTCATCTGAAATAGTCCTTATTTATGTTTCAATATGGACGTTTGTGTCATGGTTAACACTAACACAAAAAAGGTCTTCAACATTTGTTATTTTGGACTTTTAACATGTGAAGGTCCGACATCATAGCGGGAGATGTCAAATTAACATTTGTTGTCCCTTAACAAGTGTTAATTTGTGGCATTTAAAAAAATCGTCAATATTTTCCTCCACTAAAACCATAAAAAATCAATATACAAACCAAAAGTACACCATAACAATTTTCATAAGTCAATATTTTCCTCCACTAAAACCATAAAAAATCAATATACAAACCAAAAGTACACCATAACAATTTTCATAAGTTTCTAAGTAGTATGAGTATTAGGGATGTCAAAATGGGTCGGGCCCGACCGGCCGACTCGCTAGCCTAACCTAAAATACATGGGCCGGGCCAAAAAAATTCAACCCGCCAACCCATAACAACCCGGCCCGTCAAGCCCGTTGGCCCGTCGGGCCAGCCCGCGGGCCAAAACGGGCCAGTCCGCGGGCCGTATAAGTTAATAATCACATGCAGTGCAGCAGCAACAAGTGGGTGGTGGTGTGGTGTGTTTAATTTTTTTTCATTCTCTTCTCTGCTCTGCCACTGCTAGACTCATTCCTTCATTCCTCTCACTCAGCCTCGATGCAAAAGAGAAAACCTAACCTACCCTAGCCACCTCCGTCTTCTTCCCCGTGTGAGGCTACGACAGCAATACTTCCACTCACGGCTGCAACTTCCTCGCCGTTAGCATCAGAGACGAAACATACCACACCCATCTCCATCTTCTTCTATTCGTGAGGTGACGACAACACCACCTCCACCCATGGCTGCACCTCCCTCACACCGTCGTTAGCATCAAAGTTGGCATTGCTGCATCTTTTCCAGGACGTGTTGTTGGCTAGGAGCTTCGATGATCTCTTCTCCATTATTGTTCAACCTTCTTCCTTCTCTTTAAATGGGTCTGGTTGTGGGTGTTTGAGGTGAAGGAGAAGACAACAATGGGAGCTAATGGTTGCCGATATGTTAGGAGAAAGTTAGGGTTTCTAATTTTTTGTTAATTGAGAATTAGGAGATAGGGTTTCTGATTTAGGAGTTTTAATTGGGATTTCTGATTTTTGGGTTTCTGATTATAGAAATTGCAATTGGGATTTTTCATTTTGTACCTGATTTGTGAATTAGGGTTTTTGATTTTGTGAATTAGGAATTGGGGTTTCTGATTGTAATAGGAATGAGTGTGAATATGATTTTTGGTTGCGTTTTTGGAATGTGTCTTTCTTTCTTCCACTGATTATGTTGTATCTTCTTTACATTGCATATGTTCTTTGTTTCAGATTCACAAACGCACCATATTTCTTCAACCCGACGTAGGGATAAAGGAAGAGAGGGGGAAAGGGGCGGGCCGGCCCGCCAACCCGTCATCCCGTCTATTGGCGGGACGGGTTCAGATTCTCAACCCGTTTAATAATGTCGGGCTGACCCGGCCCGACCCGATTTTAACGGGTCAAAAACGGGTCGGGCTGAAACGGGCCGAGTTGGCCCGTTTTGACATCCCTAATGAGTATCTCAGATATAGATGTAAAGTATCGAAAAATTGGGTCATGCAATGTGGAATTGGTGACATTATAAGCTCTTTTTGCACTAATGTAAACACTTTAAAAGTAGTTCTTAGATAAATTTTCATCTGAGCTTATGTGTTGCTTTTAACGTTTTGAAGTTCTTAAGTTGTACTCAAAGTTGTTCGAGTAAGTCACATAATCGGACATTCATAAGGTACTTGGATATTTCCATGTAAGTCACATAATTTTACACTTCATAAAGGTACCCAAATGTTTCCATGTAGGTCACATAATTAGACACTCGTAAAGAACTTGGATGTTTCCAAGTATGTCATGTAATCATACATCGTAAGGTACTTGAAATTTTTCAAGTAAATCCATGATCAAACACTCGTAAGGTAGTTGGAGTGTTTTCCAAGTAAGTCCATGGTTGGAAACTCGTAAGGTACTTGGAGTGTTTTCCAAGTAAGTACATGGTTGGGCACTCGTAAGGTACTTGGAGTGTTTTTCAAGTAAGTCCATGATCGAACACTCATAAGGTATTTGAAGTGTTTTTCAAGTAGGTCCATGGTCGAACCTCGTAATGTACTTGGAGTGTTTTCCAAGTAAGTCCATGGTTAGACATTCATAAAGTACTCAAGTTATTTTCTTAGTATATTGAAAGGTACTTGGGATGGTTTCCAAGTACATCCATGGTTGGACATTCATAAAGTACCCAGGTTATTTTCAAAGTAGATTGTAAGGTACTTGGGATGTTTTCCAAGTACGTCCATGGTCGGACACTTATAAGGTATTTGGAGTGTTTTTCAAGTAAGTCCATGGTCGAATACTCATACTCAATTTTATTGAGTTTTTTTCTAAGCTTCTTCCATAGTATGTTTACTTTTTTGAATACTCGTGTGTTATAATGTTGTGCGCTACTCTTACTTCTAAAGTATTTTTCATGATATAGACCTCTTCCCATACTTCTTGTATAAGCTCGATTACACATTAATAATCATGTCAGTCCATATTAAAGACTACTAGGTCAAATCCGATAAGAACAATAAGATTGCAAGCATCATTGACTCAATATTAGCTTTTGGGTTAATAGAGTTTTTTTTTCAATTCTATTGTTAATATTATAATCATTATCATCAATATTTGTTTTAAATAGTGACTATAGATGATAAATAAATTTGTACATTTGTCCATTGTTTGAATTTATGTTAATACTGATGAAAAATATCCAAATTGATCAAACATGGGTACAAAATATGAGTAATATGTGACTTTTATAATTAGGTACAAGAATGAAGACGCGAATGAGTATGGAATGAGTATGTTTATTTCTTCCTTGTCCCATATTAATTCCATCTTTTCTATTATTAAAACATTCTTAATTTATTTAATACTCTATTTTTAAAATTTAGAGTTAAATATGATTTTAGCCTTTAAACTTTGATACAAAATTATAATTTATTTCGGTCTCAAACTATGATATAATTTAGTCCTCAAACTTTAAAAATGAATAGATATATTTTTTCTAATCCAACTGCATAATTTTTTTTAACTTGTTAAACGACATTTCAGACTAACGTTTGAATTGTTTACATCATTTTACACGTTTCAACAAATGTAATCCTAAAACATTGTTTAACACATCAAAAAATTGACATCTTTGGATAGAAAGAACTATATCTATTTAATTTTTAAGTTTGTGAACTAAAATGTATCAAAATTTAGAACATGGATGAATTTCAATTTCGCGTCTAAATTTAAAGACTAAAAACATATTTAACCATAAAATTTATTCAACTATAATTTCTTATTTTTATTTGGACCGAAAGAAAAAATCATGTATTATTTGACATTAAATTTTTATAATGTCATATTCCATTTGTTTTTTTTTTTGTAAAAATAGTGTTTAATATATAGTTAGATGAATATAAATACACTCGTTATCTCGTGGGAATACACATTTCATATTCATGGAATATTGGAGACAAAAATAATAGAATCTTGCATCACCTCGTCTTATTATCGCCCCTATACAAATGAGTGTTATTTAATATCTTTTATTAGTTAGAGTTTTTCTTTAGGAAAACTATACACACACCTTTCAATCTTTCTACACCTATTTAATAGTAAAGAAAATATTAATATTTTAATTTTCTTACTTAATTCATCTTCAAATACTTAATATTTTAAAATAAAAATGTTCTTTTATAGGTGTTGAATAGGCGTTGAGATAAAATGTGGTGTTTATTTATCATCATCCTTCTTTATTTATTAAGGTAATTGGTATTTTTTTATACCCAATACCATTTTTTTGTTTAACCTAAATTTTTTATTGTTTTTTTGGGATGGTAAGGCAGAGTGAGACTATGTCGGTCAACCCAAAGGTCTATGAAAAACAATTTGGGCAAGTGAGTATTTGAGCTCGTTAGTTCACTTAGGTCAACCTCACATAACCAACGGTTCACGCTGGTCAATGACGAGTTAATTTGGATTTGGTCCACATTGACTTAAATCCCTAAAATCCAGTAGCATCAGCACAACTTGTCATATGTGTTTCTTCTAAGCAACTTGCTCATTTGTGTTTCTTCTCTGGTCCATTCAAAAGTAGCTCGCTCATTCTTATTTAGTTCATCCAGAAATAACTTCCACATTCGCATTTCTTTCCTTGTTTCAATATAGTTCAAAGTAATTTCTATTTTCAATAGACCTGTACTTAAAAATTAGAAACTATAAAATTAGGAATATTATCTATTAAGAAATTGACTTATAAGATTTATTGTTTATACTAATTTAATTAAATAAAAATAAAGTTATTAAAATCATGCACCCTAATATTTAAAAAAAATAAAAAAACAAATAATTTCTTGTGCATGTCGCGGACCCGCCTACAAACCCATGAACCAAAAGTTATATTGGACAGGTTAGAGAAATTAACCTACATTTTTTATATAGATTTGCCTACCTAACTCATTTTCTACAAGTTAAATGTGAGACCGACCACCGTAAGATAAATCAATCCACATTGCCATCTTAAGTTTTAT